>Ga0268247_10000707_pt1 | contig 10889 bp, 13 predicted proteins | sample AgamicOrMae_FD_200245 | JGI IMG/M metagenome (GOLD analysis project Ga0268247, IMG submission 200245) | Agave microbial communities from Guanajuato, Mexico - Or.Ma.e (v2) (version 2) | ecosystem: Host-associated > Plants > Phyllosphere > Phylloplane/Leaf | place: Guanajuato, Mexico | collected... | reverse complement strand
TATGCAAAATCTAACCAGCCATCTGCAAACAGACTCTCGCTAGTCACGGTGAGAGAGTAAATTCTGAGTCATGCGAAATGAGTAATTTCTGATCTAAAATTTGGTCGCCAAAGCAAGCAGATCCTGGCGAGTGCAATTGGCAGCATCGGGCCAGTGAGCAAGAAATTAGTTAGAAATGCACCAGTGGAGCAAAAGATTGGCCAGATTGGCTCTCGCTTTGTAGTTTGCCAAGTCTCTCTACCACCAGACTTCACGAGGCCCAACTGCTGGAGGATAAATTGGCAAAAGGGCCTGAGATAAGCTAAGGATTGCTCGCTATCTTAGTCGGCAGTCCTTGTTCCGCCTCTTTTGGCCTAGATTGCTCATCTAGTGCAGAATAGATTGCATTAGTGAGAGTGCCAGTCGGAAGTGGGACGCCCGGCTGGTGAGGAAAAATTAAATTTCCCCATGGATGAGGGAGAATTAGTCTGTTAACAGATCTCTTCCTCTCAGTCTGACAATCAATAAGAAGTTCCCACAAATGATAAACGAGCTTATGGTTGCGTCCACGCGGACTTGGATGCTCTAAGAGAACATATTGGTCGATAGAATAACAGTGTTTCGGCTCAAATCCAATAAAATGAATCTGCCCCATGATCTTTCATCCCGGCCAGACAGTGCTCCAAACTGTCCGAGCTCCTCGTGAGACACTCAATATCGTTGTCCATCGCATTGATCAGTAAATTATTGCCCTTCCGGTGCAGCTTGGGCGTTCCCACTTGACTTGTGGGCAATCGATGATCGACCGGATGCGGTCGAGGATGCAGATCAGCATGGCAATGGGCAGTCAAGTGGGAGAGTCAGAGTTAGAAGTCTGATTCAATGGGTCGTAAGAAGGCCCGAAGAACAGTGCCGACTTTCGTCTCTCTCGGATGGAGATTAGGTTTGCTGGCAGCGAGTGGCCAAAAGCCATTGGCAAGCGACGTCACTTGGAGGCGGCAAGGAAAGGAGATTGGAATTTGAACGCAAATCGAACGCCAAATCGAAGGCTCTTCCTGTGTGGTCCCATCAGGCGACTGGCTGACCTGAATTGCCTCAACAAGACGCCCCTCCAGACGGGTACAAATTGTTACCCGCCCACAATGGAGGAAAGGGACTTGTATTCTCATTCTCGTTGTCATTTGTCCTGAACAAAAAGAGCACGCCCAAAACCCCCCAAGAGTCCAGAGACAGAGTATAAAATAACTAGCTCGCCATAGTGAAGACAAACTACCTACTGGTCGTAAGGTCAGTGGGGCAGTGCAGTTGTTGTTGTCGCTTGGAAGTTATTGTTATTTGTGCTTTTGTTCAACTGTGCCTGCTGGCCGGAGATGTTTTCTCGATCAGTGCTCGCTGGCAACTGAGTGCGCCCTACACCAATCACCAGGTGCGCCCCCATGCCGCTTTACGGTTGGGAGGCCCAATTGTCTCGGAGAGTTGTCCTTGTGTCTGGGCGTCTGGCCAGTCTCGATGGTGCTCGGCTCGAACCAGGCTGATCAGTGGCAGATACGCGCGAGACTGGCCCAAGAGTGGACTTTTTTCCTCGCCCAGCGAAGAGAGGTAAGAAATCACCAAGGACGCCAAGTCGCCTCATATGACTATATTGTCTCTAATGATTGGACTAAGTCTCGGCGAAGAGGCAGCTCACTCTTTGGTGCTCATAGGTACAGAGATGAAACAGTTTCGCGCGCGGATTAGAAATGCTCCGGTAATAAATGAACGAGACAGTGAGAGCTAGATATTGGCAGCCGTTGGTGGCTGCACGAGATTCTAGTACCCAACTCGAAGACGAGGGAATCGGATATCATACCTGCCAGAAGTACTTGCTGACCAACATCGTTCCAGCAAGACACTCGTAGCTCGCCGAGCGGCTAACAAGAAGCTCCCGGACGCCTTGGCGCCAAATGGAACCCGATCAGTGGAGCTAAGTCTGACTGAGGTGTGGACAGCGATCAATATGAGTCCAGCAGAGTGGAGGGGAAAAAATGGACCAGCTGCTGCCGGCCTGCAACCAGGTGTGGAATTTGCTGTTTGCTGGAGAAATTAATGATCCAAATAGGACTCGGCCCGCTGGACTCGTGAACGAGAGGGACAAGAAGCACGCCTTGGGGGCAACCGATACTCGAGGGGCCCAATGGTTGCGCCATGACGATTCGGAAGAGATACTTGTATACCAGCTCAATGCTGGGCCCGCATTGGAGCTGTCCCAAATGCAGCCAGCCAGCTGGTGGGCCCGCATTTGGCGGCAGTCTCGGTCACGAGCTAAGCAAAAGTGGCCTCGCTCGTGGTGGCCATTTTCCAGCGTTTCAATCCAAGCAGCGTGCCCGTTTTCTGGCAAAACAACCATCCTCACACACACACACACACATACTCATATACCCGCTGGACACACAATGACAATAATGGACCCCGAATGCTCAATTAGGATTCGGAGCTCCTCCCCCCTCCAGCTCTCTGATGAGGTGAGCCGTTTGATTGCACTGGAGCGTCCCCCACAAGCTCAGGTGGTGCCATATTTTGCAGCACTCCCACTGGCACTCATAATGACCCCCAGTTGAGATGGGCCCCCCTCTCACTCGTGTCTCGTAATACGCTGGTGCCACCTTGTTCAAGTTTAGCCGCAACACTGCACAACAGTCCCAAAGAACACCACTGGCACCTGTCTGAATGTTGCTCCCCACCACTCGGCAAGCCAGCCCCCCATTTGCCCCCCGGCCTAGTCTCCCTTTTGTGGCCGGCATTCCGTCGGCGCGTGCTCGCCGCCATTAGTCGCTCATCAGCCTGAACAGGGCCCACCAAATAGGCGCGCATTTTTTCTCTCTACCTCTAGCCTCTCCTCCCCGTTGGTACTCTGTCTGTTTGGCTAGCTAGCTCGCCGGCTGGCTAACTGGTTGGCGGCTGGTTGGCGGCTGGCTGCCTCTGGTCGCCAGTCATAATATCTATTCGGTCGCCAATTGGGCTGCATTTCCAGTTTTCGTTGCGCCTCCGTTGGGTAACTGAACGCTTGTGGAGAGTCCAATGGTGGACAAGGTGGAGAGTATGCGAATAAATGTGCATGGGCTTGCAATCTGTCTGCTTGGCGACCATTTGGTGGGCGACCATTTTCGGCCACCATTGTGCTGCAGATTGGTGTGTTTGGAAACATTGGAAAAATTTCCCAATGTTTGGCCTAATCCTGCGCCCAATGAATGGCTCGATTGTTTTCGTTTAGGCTGGAAATTGGATCTTTTGGTTGGAAGGCAATTTCTGGCCAGAGAACAAGAGCGCCAGAGCACAAATATTTGCTCTCAATGCAGGCCACCCTTAGCTCGCGCTTGGCCCCCATTCAAATGGGCTTCGGAGGCGCCGAATTCGAATTGGGCCCAGCCAGCTAGCTAGCTAACCAGCGAGACTGCCGCCAGGCGAGAGGAAGTGGCGCCAATTGCACTTGCGGCTCGTCTGCTTTGGGCGCCCGCAGAATGGCCCAAAGGAGAGTGATGGGCGCGATTATCCTTGTCTTTATTGTTTCGTTGGCGAAAAGTGCGTGCGCCTCGTCGAGCCGGGATGCTCGTCTCTGCAAATCAGAGGGGCCAACTGCGTCTCTCTAGCTCGCCGGCGGCAAGCCCGAAGCCTCGAGCGAGCGGCCCGCATGAACGAGCCGCGCCAAAGATCAACTTTCTGCCCTGGGCCACCGGAAGGGGCGCGCGGCTGGCGAGACATTTGGCTGAGGGCAAAAATTGGCCCAACTTTGCTCCAACTTTTCTCCCCCGAACTGCAGGCCTCAGTGTAACTCGAGCGGCGAGTTTTGCCGCCGATTGTGGCCCCACCGATCTGGCGACTTTCTCTGGCTGGCCGGCCGGCCGCCAGTTGACGAGCGGCGGCGCCCCAACAGGATGCTCTGTTTGTCCTGCTGGGCCCAGTCTGACTGGCGCCTCGCCAGTGTCTCACTGAGCTGGACAGTTGAAGTGAAAGGACGTCCAGCTTGCAGCGCGGCGGACGTGGATTGTGTGCCACTGTGTGTGTGTGTCAGTGCAGAATGAGAGTTGGAGATTGCCTCTTTGTGGCCGAGCGGGCCGGAATTAGAGCTAAGGGCCGGACGTGGTGCGCCCTTAGCCCTCCAACTAAGCCGGCCTGTTTTCCTGCTTGTGGCGCACATAAAACTTGCCTTAACATTGACACAACCAGCGGCCGGTGTTTGTCTCATCTTTCTCATCGCCAACTCTCCCTCCTCCTTCTCCTTCTTCTCCTCAACAATCGATCATTAAATTGTACCCCTTTGGCACGATGAATCAAGGCGCGTTGCGCGCGGCCACAGCTGCACCCACACGCCGCCCAAGCTCTCCTTGCCAAGCTAGGCCGTGCTTCTGCCGCCAGCCGTCCTGAGGGGCGCGATGGGTGAGCAGTGGGCGAGCAGTGGGCGAGTTGCGGGCGCCGAGGAGAAAGGGAGAAGAGGGGCTCTCATTTCAGGCCGGGGCGACAAAGTTGGGCCTGCAACTTGATTAGCGGCCCGCCTGGCGCCGAACGTGACCCGGCCACTCGGGGCGGTGGGAGCAATTGGGCGCAATTGGACGCGCAACTGGGCCCACGGGCGAGGCCTGGGCACCGACAAGCTCGATGCAGATCAACACCCAGGGAAATGGGCCCGGCTAATTGAAGGGCCTTGGGCGGGCGACTTGTGGGCGCCCGTGGCCGATCTAGTTGAGGGTGGCGCCCAGTGGGTGCGTATGGATCTTTGTCAAGCGCCTGGGTGGAGGGCCGGCGGCGCAATTGGCTTGGGGGCGCGAGACTGGCGAGACTCGTGGGGCGGCGGGCGCGCTGGGAGAGTGGGTGTAGTGCACGTTGCGCGTCAAAAATACGATTACATTTCTGCATAGCTTTGCATAGGAATTTATAACCATACTTTCGGCGAATGGTGCACAGTGGGCGCGTGCAAGTGGCGCGCGCGATTGCGGCCGCTTTGCAGACGCGCTGCTGAATTGCAGCCGCACGGCCAATTGTTGTAGCATTGAATTTCAAGTGGCGCCCATCGACGTGCAGCCAGGCCGCCCATTTGCGGCAAGCTGGCCGCCCGTCCTGCGCCCTTTCGGGGCCAGTCGGTTGGCGGCCGCGGAGATCCGTCAGAGGGCCGGCCTCGAGTCGGAGGCAGACTTGCCGTCTGCCTTGCCTGGCGCGGCCCAGAGCGAAGAGGCCGCCCCGCTCGCCAGACGATGATGGAGAGCCGGGGTCGCCCTTTGGAATTGCCAGGGGGCCTCGGCAGGAAGAGGCCCCCTGGCCGAGCTGCGCATCTGAGGGGCGCTCAAGGCGGCCGACTCTAAGGCTCGCTCGAGTTGGGCGCCGCCGACACGCAACGAGCGCCGCCCGCGCGCCATTCAATCAGGACCCGGTGGAGGCGCGTCTTGCGCGCCCCTCGCCGAGATTAGCGGCCCATTGCAGCAGATCGGGGCCCAGATACAGGCGCCGGCGCCAGACAAAGGCCGGCGAGAAGTGGCGAGACGATGTGGAGCCAGTTGGGCTGCAGCTGGGCCCGGGCAAAAAGGGCCAGCACCTGGAAGTGAAGTGAGCGGTGGGGCCGCATCTGCCCCGGTCCTCATCAGTCGGCCGCACGTTTGTGTGCCCTTTCTCCTCGAGAAGGCCAGCTAGACGGGCGCCCATCTGGATGGGGCGCTCACTTCGCCCGCGTGAACTTGTTTCCTTTTTTCAGCCCGAAAACAATCTTTGGAAAAACATATTCATTCGATTTGGGCGCATTGGGCGCGCGCACACACAACACACAAACATGCAGGCCTGCCACTCACGCGCACAGGGCCCTATATGAGCGGCGCCAGCGCTCTGGCTCGGGGCGAGATAATCTCCGCTGATTTGGCCCCACTTCAGACGGCCGGCCCCCCCCCTTTTATTCGGCCCATTCCGGCGCCCCAAGGTGGCGCCCAATGGTCGCGGGGGCATAGGCAGAGGCAGGACGGCCTCTCGGCGCTGCCAAGACTGCTGATGGATTATAAAAAAAGTGGCAACTCAGAGCAGGCCAGGCGAGCGGACCAGATTCGAGGTGAACGCGAGAGGCAGTGAATAAATTAGGACTTTGGCCACTACTTCTGCCCTCCAGCGAGCCAGCCAGACTTGGGCGACCCTCTTTGGACACAGCTCAGCGGAGACAGCCTCTCGTGGTGGTGGCTCTCTCGCTCTCTGTTTGGACAAGGCGGGGATGTTTGCAGTTTTGCGGCTCAAAAATTGGTGGCCCCCAAAGGCTGGGCTCTCTTGCACTGCTCTCTTGCACTGGTCTCTTGCATTGCACGCGCTCTGCATTGAGGCTGAGCGGCCGAAACTGTGGCGCTGGGCCCGCGCGCTCGGCAGACAGTCTGCGGCAAGCAGACTGAGTTCTTCTCGAGTGTGCACATTGGAGCGCACACAGAAGCACGTCTCGCGAGGGCGCACATCTTGCACAGCAGCGCCCAAGTCTCCGGGCGGAGAACTGTGGAGCGCGCCCACTGGCTTGCAAATGCACTCACATTTGGCCCACAGACACAAATACAAATGGCCCTAACAGTTAGGCCGCCAGCTCCGATTTATCGGGCCCCCTCGGGCCCGGCGCCCAGCGAGTTACAAGGAAGCCACGAGCGTCCCACGGCCTCGGTTCCGTTTGACGGGGGCGCTCAAAATTGTCCGGACATGCGATGAAATGGCCGCTTTGGAGCCCGGTCCAGGCGTCAACGGGAGCTCGGAACAGCGGTCACTCAGAAACAGGCGTGGCTTGGCCCGCGGAAAGTGGCCCGCCGCCTTCGGGGTGATGCTGGCCCAGTGGAGCTGTGGGCCCAACAGGCCGACAAGTATGAAAGGAATTGTCTGGCTGGCGAAATTGTCTGGCGCTTATTTCGGCCGACTTCGGCCAAAAGGGAAGCCAAACGGAAGGGAGGGGGCGCATTTGTGTGGCTTGCGTGTGGCCTGCGCGTGGCCGGCGCACTGCCAGAGGTCCACTTTGGGCCTCCTCTGAATTGTGGGGCCCAACTGGGCAGTTTTGTTCGCGGGCTGCAATCAATGGGGGCCCAGTCACACGTCTGGGGGGCGTGCATGGCGGCGCGCTGGACCACGCAGGCAACTCGCATTGGCCTCTGGGTGGCAGAATCTGATGCTCAAACAAAGGGCTGGCTGGGGCGCTCGTTTGTACCACAGTATCACACACATCGCACACACTCTCGATCTCATTCTCGCGAGCGCCGCACACGCCTGGCCTGTGCGCGAATAATTGAATCACACTCAATGCGCGCGCCAGCCCCCACCCGACACGTGCCCTTTGGCTTGCCTCTTTTTCGCCTCTCGGGGCAAACCATCGGCCGGCCAGCCAGCAATGGGCAGCAATGGGCCCCTTGCGGAGGGGTCGTGCGAGCGGCGGGCGCCAATCTGCAGCTGGCGGGGCGCAAGTGTAAAATGGGGACCAAAAAAGCCGTTGCATCACAGGCGAGCACACACAAAGGGCGGCAATCGAGAGCAGGGCGCCAGGAAGAGGGCCCAAAGCGGGCCCAAAAGGAGAGCTAATAGCGAGGGGGGCCAGTGCGTCAGAGGGAACCTCTGCCCGGAGGCTTGGGTGCGGGCAGGCACAGCAAGGCGGCCGGCCCACAGTGACAGGCCGCAGGGAGAAGGGAGAAGGCAGAGGGGGCGCAGGGGCGAACGAGCTGAGGCTAACAAGTTGTGGTGCCGTTGGTCCGGTGGCTGCGCTCGCCTGAGTGAGCGTCGCCTCGCCAGCCTGGCCAGCATCGAGTGTTTCGGGCCGCCGAGGTTGGCTCGGTGGCCAATCTGCCCATTGGGCCGAGTTGGCCCGCGACCCAAGTTGACGCTCACTTAAACTCTCTCACTCTCGCTCTCACTCTCCGCCTGCAAGCTGAGCGCGCCAACGCACTCGCACCAACACCAACACCAACGCTCACACTCACACTCACACACACTCGCTCGCACAGAGTAGCACACAAGCAGCCTGAAGTAGTTGGCCAGATTGGCCCGATTGGGCAGAGATGCTGATGGGCCTAACTTGAGTGATTGCCCCCATTCGACATCCTCCATCTTATCACCACCACGCCCAATGGAGTCCCATTATTTCTAGGCTAGAAAATTATTTCTTTTACATACAGTCATTAGAGGAGAACAAAGCAAAGTTACTGACTTAATTTATTAACATTGCCCGCCCGCCGCTGGCCGAAACACTCGCACACACAGTGTGACGACTGGCCCAGTCAAATCAGAAGGAACAAGAAACAAGCCTCACAATAGTGGCAAGCAAGATGGCCTCAAGCAGCCAACTTAGCTCAATTCGGAACACTAACTCCATGAAGCAGATTCGTAAGGACTTGGTAAGTAGAACCTGATACATGCCCGACGAAATGAACTTCAAGCCCTGCAAGCAATTCAAGTGCCACAGAGAGGGGGCGGCCCGCACTTGGCACACTTGGAGCCCACCAATGCGGCCAACCTCTCTCCACTCCTTAGCCTCCCTAGACCCTTTCGGGGCGCCCCTCTCGACTCATTAGGCAATTGGATTCAGACTGAGTTCAGCTTAACTGAACTCTTCTCTCTCTCTCTCTCTCTCTCTCAATCTGTCCCCCAGTTGCCGGCTTAGCTCTGCGCGCCGTCACACTGGAGAGATAGGAGTGCTTATGTTTTCAATTCCTTCCACAGACAGAGAGAGACAGAGAGAGAAAGAAAGATATTTCAAGCGAGAGGGCCACACACTCCAGTTTGAAGCAACTTCGTGCCATATATTTCCACCATTAGGCCCTGCTTCTAATCGCAACAAAGAGCCCCATCAAGCCTTTTCGGTCCGTCTCCGTCAGACTTGGCTTCAATGTAATTTTTGTTACACTCTCTCCTTTATCTCAAACTCGCACCAAGCCCACTTCCACTTTTAGACCCTCTCTCTCGCTGGCCAACTGCACCGATGCAGTGGCGTCAAGTTGGGGCCAAGCTTGGGTCCGGCTGGCTGAGTTTCGAGCCCCAAACTTCTCAACTGGCCGCCAGCTGACAGGCAGCCAGCCAGCTAGCTAGCTAGCCAGCGAGAACTGCCCTTGGACAGTGAGAGTAGTAGTAGCAGCACACAGTAAGAGATATTAGACCAATTCATTTTGCGGGCATTTGTACATCCTTCATTCTTTTGCTCTGCCCTTGCGCGAGCAGCGAGCCCAGAGGACTGCCCGACGGGCTCACACGAGGGGAAAACATTTTTGCTCGGCTGAGCAAGTTCAGTTCGATTTCAATTAGACTCCGCTGGCCAGGCCGTCATCGCCGCCAGCCAGACTTAGAGAAAGAGCATTCTGGGCCCCTTTTGGGAGCCCGGCCAACTTGCCACATCCCACTGGCCACTTGGAGCCCAAATTTTGCTGAACTTCTGTTCCTGGCCAAGTGGAGCCAGGAGAAAAGCGGCTTGCTAATCGGTTTTAGTCTCGGTCTCCTGCTGCTCAGTTGCACCTTCGGAGTTGGGGGGCTGCCCCAAGAGCCGTTAAAAGAGAAAGCGGCCACAGTTTTGTGCCTTTCTAGCCTCAGCCACTGTGGCTGGGGGCCCGCAAGCCACTCTCTGTTGGGCCAGCGCTAAATCGAGTGAACTGATGACAGGGGAGAACAGAAAACGAGTAATGTCTCGACGAACCATTAGCGGCGCCCAACAGGAACGTGGCCGGCCGCCTCTCGCTGGGCTCCCGGTGGGCTCTCCTGGTGGCTGGGAAATATATCATTGGCGAGCGGCTGGTGTCGTTTGCATTCGTCGTGATCAGCATGTCTTGTGCTAGTGTCTATGAGTGTTCCTGTGCGCCCAGTTGGCCCACTGGGCCGCTCTAAACTGCAACGAGGTCCAGAGACTCACAGCAAGCAAGCTCGGGCTGCGTGCTGGGGGCCAATGCTGGAGAGACAGTTGCGGCCAAACCCGCCAGCAGCTTGGCCCTTGCTCAAAACCACCTTGCTCAAAAGCGCCACAGTGGGTCCCCTTTTGCTGGGGCGAAACTTGTGGCCGCTACTTGTGTGCAACTTTGGTGCCCCCAGCCAAACGCAGAACGGGGGCATCTGTATGAGTTTTAGTGGTGCCACTCTGTTGTAGTTATATAACTGCTACCGTTGTTGCTTTAAGCTCGCCTCTTAGTACTCTTCTATTGCCCCCCTTTGGGCGCCTTTGCGCTTGCGCCTCCCCTTTTCATTCTCATTCGCCGCCGGAACATAGAACCCTTTTAATGGACGCACCATCGTCAGGCCGCATGAGACTGAGACTGCAGTTTGTTGTTGTTGTCGTTGTCGTTGTTGTTGTTGATGTTGTTGTGTGTGTGCCTCTCGGTGTATATGAACCGGCGAAATTTCCAACCAACAATCTCATTCTGCCTGCGTAAGATCGTTACTCAAGAATATTCCAAGCTTCGCCGAGGTCTAAGTGAGTTTTAATTGGAGGCACGAGTTGTTTGTTTAGGCCGAGGGTTCACATTCAACGGAGGAGTTTAAGGAGTTGGAGGGTAAGAGCAGAGAGAAAGAGAGAGAGGGAAAGGAGTTGAACAAGAACTGGAAAGAATGATCTGTCGCCAAAACAATGAGTCTGCCAGTGGGGGAAGCAAGCCAGTAGTGAGCCTGTTTATGAACTCATCTTGTGGGCGAAACTCCAGGCCAAGCAATCATACGGCAACTGCGCTGGCCTCATGAGAGAGCAGAGGGAAGAAGTTGCCCATTTTACAACATTCTCTTCGAGAGCCACTCTGCTCAAGCCTCATGGGTAATAGTTTACTCAAGACAAGGTGCCATGTGGGTAGAAGAGGAGTCAGGAGAGTAAGAGAGAAGGACGGCCAGCAGTTGGGGAGCCATAATTGAGCGACGGCTCACGATCTTTTTTTTCTTTTTGTTATATGGCGTCTGCTCTCCATGATCATCGCTGAACA
>Ga0268247_10000706_pt1 | contig 10894 bp, 10 predicted proteins | sample AgamicOrMae_FD_200245 | JGI IMG/M metagenome (GOLD analysis project Ga0268247, IMG submission 200245) | Agave microbial communities from Guanajuato, Mexico - Or.Ma.e (v2) (version 2) | ecosystem: Host-associated > Plants > Phyllosphere > Phylloplane/Leaf | place: Guanajuato, Mexico | collected... | reverse complement strand
CAATTATGTTGATGATTGAATCTTATATGAACGAATCATTTGTTGAGACAGGGGGACAGATTGTGAGCTGATCCGATTCGTATGTGATATCTCTGTCATGTTGACTTTTGGATCAGATTTATGAATAAAGGTTGTGAAAAGTGCCCAGTCGTAACATCAGCCTCAGGAGTTTGCACACTCAATTACTCAACCAATGTCCATGAAGGTCTCATGGTCTTGTGCTTATTAGTATTATCATCAACCTGTTTGAAGCGCAACCCATGATCTTGTCCTGCATAACTCGAACAGGCCGAGAACTTAATCTCCAATCTTTCCACTCGAATGTACCCCAATTCAGTATTCCTTCTGGGCAACTTGGATTATCTAGACGAAGAGAAGGGCCACCATTTGATCTCGACGGCCTCAATTAAGGCTGCAATGAGCAAGACATTATTCCATATGATCATACAAAATTTTCTCCAAAATTACCTACTCTGCGGCTCTTCCAATAGTGTTGTTCATGTTTGCTCTTCGTTCTGTATTGTATCCTATGTGCAGCCACCAGCCAGAACACTTTCCTGTGGAGACAATCATCCTCATCGAGCTCCTTCATGGGACGCCCTCGGCTGTCTAGTTCAATTGCATCTTCAGCGACGCGTCCCAGCATTTCACAGACAGTTTCAACCACTCGTCTGAGATAGCATCTAAGCCGTCCGATGGAGCAAAAGGCCCTCAATTGCATAAAGGCACTATTGCATTGCCCAAAGACAAGGGTGAATGCAATTTGGGTTCAGTTTCTTTTGGAAAAAATTATGTAAACGAAGTGAAATTGACACTTCTCAGCCTCCCTCCTCTCGCCGCTTCGACGGCTTGGCAATAGCCTCAGGCTCACTGCTTGGAGCTTGGCTGATAAATTCATACAGCTTCCAGCATCTCTGGATTCCGATCATCATGCTCTGGCTGACGATCAGCTTGCTCAATATCATAACCCATTTGGGTGCCAATTCTTGGCCCAAAAAGGGATATTAAATCCCGATGTGCCGGCAGCACAATTGGCTGCGAAATACAGTCTGTAGAAGGAGAAAAAGGAGGGAATTTGTCCAACAACAAATGGCGGCAACAAAGAAGGAGGTGGTGGTGCAAGAATCAATCAAGCGCAAATTGATGATTGCGCGCCAAAAATTTCCCTCCTCGAAGGCCAACCAAGACCTTCAAGCCTTTCGAAAGTTGGCCAGCCAGCCAGCTAGCTAGCTAGCCAACCAGTCAGTCAGTCAGTCAGTCAGTCAGTTAGTCTGTTAGTCAGATAGTGGGCCAGTCTCGCTTAGCAAATGCCAGCGAGCAAGATGGAAGGAAATAGACTCGTTTGGAATATTGGGCGCCTTCGGATTGCGGCCACACTGTCACGCAGGCCACTCTCGGAGGAGCCCGGGCTGGATTGGGGCCAGAATCTAGCTGGGCGAGCGAGTCTCTTCGCTTGGCTGGCGTCGAAATAGCGCCAATGAGCGCCTGGCGTGCAACTGTTCAAGAGGCTAAGCCAAGACGAAGAGCGCGCAAACCTGTTAGGTGGAGACACTGTCTGGCGGATGCGGGCTTGGTGTACCTGTGCACGAGCTCCCAAGAGGCCGGCGACTAGCAAACGCTTGCACGACGAACAAGCTAAGGGACAACGAGGACAGACTGAGACCAAGACCAAGACCAAGACCAGAGCTGAGCTGAGCTGAGGCGTCCATCAAAGAGTTATAATCTGTTCCACTTCTGCCGACTTGGTGGGCCAGGCCAGTTTGTCGCAAGTGGGGGCTGGCCAGGCCGAGTGGCCGCCCACAGTGTTGAACACTGTCCGACGGCCCTTGGGGCTCCCCGGCGGGCGCAGTCATTGGCTGCACCACTTCCATATGGGCCGCACGAACACTGACACTCTCGCCAACAGGGCGCGCCTAGTGATCAGAGGGAGAGGCGAAATTAGAGTTGCCCGAACGGTGGCGCACCGTTGGGACAAACTCGGGAAAAAAGTCTCAAGTTTTTATCTCCCAAATACACATATGAATTTCAATTCCCGCGGGAAAGCCTCCGTTCAGCCCACCTTGGGCCGTTCCGCCTTTAGCTCAAGCTTTTGATACCGTTCGAGGAAGAAATATAGAGAGAGAGACTGTGTTGGAGAGTATAAGTGTTTTGGTGTATGTGTGTATCTAGTTTATGGCTAAGGGTGTCTGTGTGTGTGTGTGTGTTTCTCCTTCACACAGACAAGGCGTTTGAGATAGTTTTGGCCTAGCGGATGGTGGAGCGTTTTTCCAGGGAAACAGCCGTTTCTTGGGCCAACTTGTTGTCAACTTGCTTGAGCAACTTGCTCAACCGGAGCAGCGGCCTGTTTGTGTCTTGCTTGGTGGGCCCCGCTCGATTGCAGACAGGGAGCAACACAGACGCCTCCTGGCGCCGCTTGGTTGCTCGCCGGTGGCCGAGAGGGCAAGTGAGAGTGGAGACTGAGCGGCCGCAAGTTGGCCGGCTGGCATCTTTCCGGCCGGCCTGGAAGCAGACAGGAATCTCTGGAGCGAGATTCCTGTGTGGCCCATGCGCCAAAGGCAGTCAGTCAGCGACAACAAACACCGGCGGGCGAGCATTGTGACTTGCAATTTGTGAGCGCGGCCAGCTCGCCGGCCGGCAGCCATTCAAAGTTTCGGTGTCAAAGAGGCGACAAAGAGCAGCCATTTTCTCGCCCTCCAGCCGTCTGGCTGCAGCCACAGGCAGTCTGGCGGGCCTCTCGTGCACTTGCACTGGCGTGTGGCAGCGTCGAGTGGGCAACATGGCCAGAATGGTGCTTGCTTGCCAGGAGGAGGAAAGCCAAGCGAGAGTGGCCCCGAGAGAGAGAGAGACAAGCAGTCTGAGTGGGCTGGCTGCTCGAGGCTTGGCCGCCATTTGGGGCCCAAGATAAATGGGTAACTGGAGGCGGCCACCTTTCGAGAGGCCACAACCACAAGCAAGGCTTGCGCAGTTGCAACTTGCAAGCCTGAGCGACACTAAACACTGCCTTTGCTCGCTATTGGTCTCCAATTTGGGCCCGATTTCCAGGTGCACAGGCTCTGTGCCGAGCCTTTGCACTGGCGGCCAACTCAGAGAGGCCGCCTATTTGGGCGCCAAACGGGGGGCGACAAAGGAGGCACGAGACAGACTGCAGCCACTCGTCTATCACAGTCTTCCGCCCGTACTCTGGCCGGGCTTGGCCGCCGCCGCAGCCAATCACGCTCCCCCCTCGGCCAGACACTGCCTTCAGAGACTAGCTGCCGGCCAGACTGACGCAAAGCAAGCTCGCCGGCGACACACACACAGTCTGGCCAGCCAGCCAGCCCCCCTCAGTGTCTGTGCGGTTGTTTGTCTGAATCTGGGGGCGTCTGTGTGTGTGTGTGTGTGTGATTGTGTAATCCAGTTAACTTTGTTAGCTGCTTGCTGCTGGTCTTGCTGGCGCTCCTTGTTGTTTGCTGTTTGTTGTTTGTTGCTGCTCTTCTTGTTGTTTGTTGTCGCTTTCAACTGGCCGCTTTAGGGCCCCTCTCCTCCACTTTGGCCCGGCCGTGACGTGGACTCTTATTAGTGTCAACTAATATGTTCGCCCTCAGCTCTGGTTGACGCTGCCGCCTGCACCTTGCGGCCCAAAGCATCGCCACTAGCAGAGGCCCATCTGGAGGCCACCCTAAGGGTCGGGAATTGGTTTTGCCTGCGCAACTTCTCAGCACGGCCGCTCGCCAGTGGATGAGAATGAGAGTGGGCACCTGTTGGCGAGTTTTCGCCTCGCCCAGACCAATTTATGGCCGACTAACGATCATGCTTTTCAGCCGGCCATCCGTCTTCGAGGCGCCCTCAGAGGTGGCCTAGTCTTTGGGGCTGGCCAGGCGGCCTTTTGGCAGCAAGTCTAGTCGCCAAAGTCCGCCTTGTGCTGGCCAGTTGCAGGTGCACCTCCGTTGGCGCTGCTCATGTGCCTTAATGGAACGAGCCGGCGGGAAACTGCGGTGATAACTGCGAGCAAGTGTGTTTGTTTGGTCGTTTGTCCGGGCAAGGTTGGGGATATTAGTTAGTGGTGGTATTTGGTTTGTTAGTACTAGTGCTCTCTGGCGAGGGGCCGAACACTGGCGGCAAGCTTGAGGGAGGTGAAATTGTGTGGATTTGGCGCTTTGAGAGTGTAGGTGAGTGGAGGCGAGCAAATTGGTGCTGCGGATTTACTGGTGTTTGCTCCACAGACACGCAGTTCCGAAGTGAGCCGGCTTGGCAAGCGTGGAATGAATTCTATTACTTTCCAGCGAATGGGCCGCCCATTGACAGGGAGGCACTGTTTGTCGGCTTGGCAAGCTTGGCAAGGGCTTGGGACCCTTGTTTTGGGGCCTCTGCAGCTCGATGGGGCTCGGAAAGAGAGGCCCGATGGGGCAAAATAGCTCGCTGACGTCTGGCGGATAAAATTCTATTCTATTACGATGCAAATTGCGCTCGCCCGGGCCCACAAATTGCGACCTGCAGCGTCTCTGTGCTGTTGAAAAATGTTGCCCAAAAGTCGGCGGCTGCAATTTCTTAACGATTGCTCGCTTGTTTACCTGGCCTCTAGCCGAAGCTAAGGAGCAGCCCTAAGGAGCAGTCCTAAGGAGGGCCTCTCGTGGCCGGTCCTTGGGGCTGATGGATGGAGTGAAGTGTCCAATTGGCAAGCCCGAAATAGATGGTCTCCCCTGAGCCCAAAGTTGCGGTCGAACTGGTGCCCTTCAGGCCGGAGCTTAGGGCCGAGGGGGCCAAGTAGGGCCAAGAAAAACAATGGGCGAACTGGGCGCCAAAATGGGCCAAGAGTGGAGGGGCGAACTTGTTTCCGGCCAGAGCTAAGCTTGCGCCCAGTCTCGGCAGGGCCAGCGCCCCTCTGGCAAGACTGGCGCGTGGCCGAAGTGCGCGCGGACGGTTGGCACTGGCGCACATAATTGATCACAGTGAGCGGCGCGCGAGTGGCCAGCGCACAGCCAGCGGGCCAGCCGTCTCGAGACAGCCCGAGCTAGTCGCCCTTCGGTGGGCCAATATTTGATCGGGACGGCTTGGCAAGGCGCCCAACTCGACGCGGCTCCAAAGGCCACACGCCAAGCGAGCGCCGTCAAGCCAGTTGGCCAGTTCTTCGCTTGGCAGGACGCTTGGCAAGACAGCAGGGCGGCAAGACGGCAGTCTGTCAGAGGCGCCAGTCTGGCTGCAGCCGGCGGCAGTGTCAGACTGAGTGGGGCGCCTGAAGGGCCTTTATTTGGTCAGCGGCTTGGCTGGTGGAGGAGGCGCGAGCCCCAAGCTACGGGCGCTGAGAGCCGGGCGGCCGCTGGAGGCCGGCGAGCAGCGCGCCGGTTGCATATTTGCTGGAAGAGCTGAGATTTCTAATGAAAACAGAGGGCGCCCTTCCGGCGTCAATCGGGCGCCCTCCATTCGGCTGGCTAGCTTGGGCGAGCTCCACTGGCAAGCTCGGCTGGCGAGCTCAACTGGGCGCCCGCCAGTTAGGCCGCAGCTTGGCGGTGTTGTCGCCGGAAGCGGCACCAGGCGAGCACTCGGCCGGCTGACGAGCCGCCCGGGCCGAGCTGAGGCGCTGGGTGGCAGCCAGCGGCTGACAGTGGCCCGTGCGCCCGCTGGCAAGCCGCGTTGGCTCCCGCACACAAGGGCCGCCGGCCAGACCGCTGACGGCCGCTTTGTCAGTGGCGCGTAATTGAACTGCTCGGCGGCGCCCAAACGAGCCGCGCACCAAGCTCGCTCGACGCCGCCAAGACCCCGGAGATGCGAGGCAAAAAGTGGCCAGAAGTTTGGGCCCAATTTTCACAATGGCCGCACACAAGCTCGAGCAACGTGGGGGCGCCCCAAGCAGCTTCCGAGCAGCTTCCGAGCAGCTTCTGAGCAAGCGGGGCGGCCCGTTCGATGGCTTTGGCGCCGGCGGAGTGGCGCAAATGGGCCACACGCGTGGACAAACGAGCGCCGAGTGGGCGCCGCTCATTGTGGCCTGCCGCATTTGTGCCTGCGCCCAGCTCACCTGCAGCCCCTCCACTTGGGCCAAATTGAAATGGGCCCACACTGAGCGTGACTGGCTGGGCGCCGCCTCGAGCGCCAGCCAACAGAGCTGAGGGGCGGCGCGCCCACTGAATGGATGTGAATAAAATGGCCCCCTCGGCCGGCGGCTCCTTAGCTCTGTTCTGGCCGCTCTTGCAGCTTGCTGCTCTTGCAGTTTGCGCCCTTCCTGCCCCTCAGCGGCGCCCAATCCAATAGGTGGCTATTAAATTTGCGTTACGCCTCCTCGAAGGCGGCGGAAGCAAATCAGGAGAACTAACAGCCAGCGAGCCAGCTCGCCCGTCCTGGTCTCTAATCATGCTGGTCCTCATGGGCCAGCAACAACTGGACAAGAGTGCGTTCTGGCCCTAGTTGAAGGCACTTCCGCCGACCCTAAGCTAGAGCACAGCGTCCAGGCGGCAGAGCAACACGGCAGCTCGAGCGAGCGGCCGCTTGTCGTCGAGCTGGCCCTCGAGCGTCCGTTTTGCGTTAATAACACTTCGATGTAGATCAACCGGCGCTCAGTCTTGGCCCACATAAAGGGCGTGTAATTTATTGGGCCAGCCTGAAGCGGCGCAAATTTTGGCCCACATTTTGCAGCTTTGAGAGCGCGCACTCCGAGCTGCTGAAGAGGAGCCAAATGGGCGCCACAACAACAAGCTCGAGAGCCGCTCTCTGTCCGCCGCCAGAGAGCGGCTCTCGAGCTCGAGTGGGAAAACAATGCCACACTAAAGCTTAGGGCGAGCTGAGCCGAGTTGAAGCCGGAGCTTAGGGGCGTCAAAGCGAGCCATTGATGCCAGTGGGCGGCCGATCCGGGCCGGAAACTGCGACCGATTGTTTGCATCAGCGTGCGGGCCGAGTGGGTGGCCGAGTGGGTGGCCGAGTGGGCGGCCGAGTGGGTGGCCGCCCCCACTTGGAGCTGAGCCGAAAGGGGCAGAAATTGGGAAATTGGGCCGGCTTTTGGGGCCGAGCTCTTGATGGAGGCTCGCAGATTCGCCGGGAAACAAATGGAAACATCATTAGCCTAACAAGTTGGCCGCCCAACTTGGCCCACTCTCTTGGGCTCATTGATCATTTGGTGTGGGCCGGAAGTGGCGAGGGGCAACCTGTTTGCTGTTTGCTGTTTGTTGCGCAGTGGGGGCGCATTTGGAGTCGCCTTTCAGCCGGCTCGTGCGGGCGGCCCTAAGCACCCGCGAGGACCACCAGCGGCGCCCCCGGACAGCCCGAAGTCGCAATAACAAGACAACAAGGAAAACATCAACAACACCGGCCGGCTGCATTTGGCCAGCGAGAGGCAGTTGCAGAGGAGGACGCGCAAAGAGGCACAGAGCCACACAGGCAGACACGCACATTAGCCTGATTGGAATTAGCCGCCGCTGCTGGCGAGTGAAGCCGCTCGGGGACGCCTAATGCGATATGCGCTGATAAACTCTGCGCCTGTTCTGCTGCTTAGGGCCGGCGCCAAAGTGGCCGCCGTCCAAATGCAGACCCTCAGGAGCGCTCAGGAGCGGCTCTCTGCTGGCGGCGGATTGAATTTGGAATGAGCCAGGCGCATCGTGCGGCCCAGCACCTGGCAGGAGAGGGCCCAGTTCAGCTCCCTCTCACCGGCGGGCCCAAGCTAGTCTGTGGCGACTTGGGCTGGTCTGTGGCGACTTGGGCCACCGAAAAGGCGCCCCTGCCAAGACTTGCCAGCCAGTCCAACAACAAGGCCGCGCGGGAGGCGGAATAATAATGATAATAATAACGCTAATCAGAAATCAAATTTCCACAGGCCCCCACTGGCGCCGGGCCGCCCGCCGAGCGAGCGGCAGTCTGTCTGCGGGCGCCCAACGGCCGCTGATTGACTTCCTGCTGCAAGAGGCACGCCTCGCAGTGCGCAATTTGTGCGCCTCTTTGGGCCCCGGACGGAAGTGGCTGGCTGGCGAGGGGGCGCTGCTGACTGGGCTCGATTAGCGCCGGCAGACAGTGGCTGGCCGCTGAGCGCGTGCTGCTCGCTGCTCGCTGCTGGCTGCTTGCTGTCGACTTTCGGCTGACAGAGAGTTGCGACTTGCAGCCCGCGACTCCCAACTTGCCACTCACGAGCAGCGACTCGCAAATCGCGACTCGCGACTCGTGAATCGCAACTCGCCAACTCGGCAAGCTTGCCAGCTTGCCAGCTTGCCAGCTTGCCAGCTTGCCAGCCTGCTAGCTTGCCAGCTTGTCGCCTTGCCGGCTCAACGGCGCCAGTCACGAGCGCCATTTTTGAGGGGCGTGCGTGCGGCGCAAGTTCGTGTGCGGCGCCAGTGGGCCGCTGGCTGAGCTTGAAGGCTTAGTGGGCCAGAAACAAAAGTTGACACTTGGCCCAGGCGAGCTTATTGGTGGGGCCCTTTTGCCTTCCGCCCAGGCAGCTTGCCGCTCGCGTGCTCCACAGCCGAGGCGCCTCACTCAAGCCGCCCAAAGTTCGAGCTCCGAGGGGCAGCACACCATCCAGTTGCAAGCTTGCCAGCTACTGTGTGTATATATCTATATATATTATATACATTTGGGCCGCATTTGCCGGCCGGCGAATTACTGAGAATCATCCGAAACTGGTTGGCAATTGTTTGGGAGGTTCTCTGTTTGGACTACTGTTTAGCTCACTCTGTTTGCGCCTCTGCTTGGCTCACTCAGTTTGGCGCACAGTGTTCAGTTTGGCCTCACCCAAACTGGACAAAACCCGGCCAGAACCAATCGGGGCCAATCAATAATCGGCGCACGAACGCCGGACGACCATCATCATCAGTGGGCCGGCCGCTCGTCTCGCCAAACTGGGCGGCGACCAAACGGGAGCCAAATGGTCGTTGGGGAGGCGACTGGAAAGAGAGAAAAAGACTGTCACTTACCGCTCTTCATGCGCACAAGCTGGCGCGCCTCAGCCTCGCCCGCCGACACCGAGACGCCGGCGATCTTGGCGCAGGTCTTGGCGCCAGCAGGGCCGCTTCCGGGGGCGCCCGCCGATCGCGTCTGGCCGAAGAGGTGGCCGAAGCGCGAGGGGCGCCCCCTCGGCGCCTCCAGCTGGTTCTCTTCATCCGAAATCGATTTTGCACCCGCTGCTTGATTGAGTTGTGCGGGCGGCGGCGGCGGCCAGCCCGCAGGACTGCCCGCGCGACTGCCCCAGTCGCCGGCCACCGCGGCCGCCGACGAGCTCTTCCTCTTGAAGAAGCGCGCCGCCTTCCGGGCCACGCCCAGATTGGCCACCAGCGGCGAGCCTGGGGGCGCCGACGAGCTCGCCGCCGCCGCCGCCGCGCCCGCCGCCACCCAGGGCCCGTTTCCGGCGCCCTGCTTGGCCCCGTCCGCCGACTGGGTGGCCGCCTGGCCGAGCGGCGGCTTAGAGCTCGAGCTCCAGCCAGCCAGGCCTCCATTTTGGGCCGGCCCACCGTCCGCACTGCGCTGGCGTCGCCGCTCGAACTCGCCCGAGGCCACTGAAAGCAGGTGGGCGTGGCTGCCCGCCTGGTTCCGGGAGGCGGCGGCGGCTCCTTGTCTGCCGGGGCAGCTGGTCGTCGGGGAGCCCGAGGGGGCCGCCGTGGGTGGGCCGGCGCGTCCAGCCGAGGGCGCCGCCTCGCAGGAACTCGTCCGCCGGCTCAGCGACCTCACCAGCGAGCGCAGGGTCATCGCCCGGCGCAGCGCCCGCGCCGTTCGGTCGAACGAGGCCACGCCTCCCAACGCCGAGCGGGCTCGCACGCCTGCGGCCTGTGCTCCCTGCGTCCCGTCCGCCACCACGCCCCCCTGCTGTTGGGGCCCGCCCGCCGGCGTCCGGTCCTCGCTGAGGGCGCGCTGGGCCTCCACCGCCCTAAGTAGTAGCGACAGGTCGTCGTCGGCCCGACTCGGCTCGTCCGTGGGGTTCTGCTGAGGTGCTTCCCCCACCCGCTCGCCCTCTCCAAGTCTCTGCTCGGCGCGGCGCTTGACACGCCCACCCGCGGATTCACCCCTGGCGGCCGAGGCGGCGGCTGGCTCGCCCGCCGAGTGGCCCCGCGCGCTTCCGGCGGCAGCCCCACTCTGGCGCTGCGGCGACAGGTCCACCTTTCTGAACAGCTTGCTGGCCGAGTTCTCGGCCAGCCGCAGCCGGGCGTCCAGCGTCAGTTGTTCGGCCTCGGGCGACACGCCCCCCCGCTTGTTGTTCCCGTTCGAGGGGTTGGCGCCCCTGCGGCTGGCCCTCGAGCTTGCTAGTGCGCTGAGCTTGCCGAGCGCGCGCTGAGTGGCACTCTGGCGCCGCTGGCCCGCTCCTTTGGGCTGGCGGCCGTTCGCTTTGGGGCCCACGCTCGAGCCTGAGCCGGCCGCTCTCCAGTGTCGGCCCGTCGTCTTGGGCCCCCTTGTGTCCAGGAATGGCGTGCTCGAGCTTGAGCTGGACTGCGACTCGGCGCTCGAGCTGGACACCGAGCTGGAGGAGCGGCCGCGCGCGCCCGAAGCAGAGGAGGAGCAGGAGGGCGAGCGTGGCGCCGACGAGCTCGACGAGCTGGAGCCGAGCTTGCTTTGTCTTCCGGCCCTAGTATGCGGCGGGCGGTCGAGGGCGCCCAGCTGGGTGGCCGAGTGGGCGCGCTGCTGCTGCTGGCCCGTGGCGGCGATGCGCTCGGCCCAGGCGCCAAACTTCCGTTGGCCCCCGCCAGCAGCCCGCCGCTCCTTAGGGTTCGAGGCGGCAAGCCCATTGGCCACGCCCACGGCCGCGTCAGCGCTCGCCTGGCGCCGCTGGTAGCTGCTGGCCGAGCAGGAGGGGGCGCCGCCGCCGCCGCCGCTTCCGGCAAGTGAGGGGCCGCCGCTTGTGGGCTGGCCCGGTCTTGCTGGGGGGCTAATTGGATTATGATTGGGCGCGAAGGCGCCCGCCGGCATGGAGCTGGTGGACACGTTGCTGGGCTGGCGGTCTCGTTGCAGCCCG
>Ga0268247_10000705_pt1 | contig 10900 bp, 14 predicted proteins | sample AgamicOrMae_FD_200245 | JGI IMG/M metagenome (GOLD analysis project Ga0268247, IMG submission 200245) | Agave microbial communities from Guanajuato, Mexico - Or.Ma.e (v2) (version 2) | ecosystem: Host-associated > Plants > Phyllosphere > Phylloplane/Leaf | place: Guanajuato, Mexico | collected... | reverse complement strand
CACCTTAAACGACTGGCACGCCGGACCATCTGCTTCTCAAAGTCAGAGGAAATGCACGACAAGATCATCAGCTGGTATCTGACAATCAACCATTACCACTAAATCTGCGTCACGACCAAAAAAACCGGCCCTGGGGGCCGGTATGCAATATTGTTATTTTCTTTTTGTAATCATGCCCCTGGTGAAGGCAAGTCTCTGTTTTAAACGTCCAGCCCGTTAATCCACAGCATCAGATACACCAGGTCAGCCGAATCCGGCACCGTGATATACCAGCGCGGATGCGCGTACTCGTCCTCATGCGGCCAGCTCGTCTGTCCCGTCACGGTGATAAGGATGTTCACCGCCTGCTTCAGCTTGCCCTCAAGATAGATGGCCACGCTGCTGCTGAGTCCCACCCGGTGCGGGTGACACGTCATCCTGACCGGCCCGGCCAGGCGCTGTCTTATCATTGCCCGCAGCCTCATAAGGTGCTGATGGGTCGCCGGGAGCACGCCGGGCTCCCCCTGAGGCGACAGGGTGAACAGCGCTGAGCCACTGTGCTCATTAATGGTGGGTTCAGGGTACTTCAGTGTCATCATACCGTGGCAGGCTCCTGTTGATTCTCCGTCAGACCGCGCAGACGGTCCAGATTCAGTGCGACGCGTTTTGCCGCCTCCAGTTCGCTGCAGTTAAACTGATTCATCAGCGCCCGGCGCTCGGCCTTTTCCTCTTTTTCCGTCATACCCAGTGCCAGGAAGAGACTGGGCGGCACGGCACGAAACAGCGCCTCGATCCGTTTCGCCAGGACCACACCCTCTGTGTAACAGCCGGACAGTTTACTGGCGGACAGCAGCACCGATTCCTGCTCCGGCGTGAGCGCACGGAAGCGGCTGATGTCTTTCACCTCCTCCGGGGGCATGGTCAGGCAAATCCACCATTCCGCCATGTTCAGCATTTTCTCGGCAATATCCGGGTAGTCTTTAAGGTTCTGGGTGGCCAGCCACAGCCAGGCCCCGAGTTTACGCCACATTTTGACCACCTTGGTCATGTAGGGCGACAGCAGCGGGTTGACCGTGACGATATGTGCCTCATCCACCGTGAAGACAATATCCCGGCCCAGGAACTGGTCACGCTCCGCGATGTTGTTAATCATGTTGGTCATCGAGACCATGGTCAGGGCCATCTGCGCCTCATAGCCCTCACGCGCCAGATGCCCCAAGTCAACCAGCGTCACGTCCGCCTCCGGCCACAGCGCCCCTTCACGGTTAAACAGCTCAGCTTCAAAACTGCCGGCCTGGGTGAACATGCCCAGGGACTCCGCCATCTCCGCCGCTTTTGCCTTGCGCTGGGCATTGCGGACATTAATGACGCCTTCATCGTTGTCAGAGGCAATGTCGTACAGCGCCTGCTGCAGGTCAGACGGCAGCATCTGCCGTCCTTCTTTATACGTGACATGCGCCGCCATCAGCAGCGCCTCACGTATCATCGCCCTGTCGGCGCGCTTAAGGTCAGCCTCTTCTTTCGGGTCACCGCCGGTGATCATCATGCGCGCGGAGATTTCCATTTCACCGAGAATGTCACGTTTGTCATCCTCGCCCTCGTCGTCCGTGTCGATATCCGGCAGGTCGCTCTCATCCACGGCCTGGGCGGCCAGGCCTTCTTCCACCAGTTTGTGGGCATCAGCAAACGGCGGCAGGCTGACGCCGCTTCCGGGCTTGACGCTGATTTTGTTCACCGTCAGCCCGAGGCTGTCAAAGAAGTCGGCCAGCAGGCCGAACGAGTTCCCGGCCTCCGCAATAAACAGCCGCGGACGGTGGACCGCCATCAGCTGGGAGAGCGCGGCACACAGCGTGGCCGACTTGCCCGCCCCGGTCGGGCCGAACAGCAGCAGATGCGCATTCTGGGTGCGGTCATGCTTGTTGAGCGGATCGAAGGTCAGGATATCCCCGCCGCGGTTGAAAAAGCTGAAGCCAGGGTGCCCCGTGCCGGTTTCCCGCCCGGTCACCGGCAGGAGACCGGCCAGGTGCTGAACCCAGGTCAGACGGGTGTACCAGTGTTTTTTGTCACTGTCCGGGTTAAAGCACATCGGCAGCGCCCGCAGCCAGCTGTTCAGCGGCCCCTCTTCGAACTCCGGGCGGACCGGCTGCAGGCCGGCCCCGAGCAGCACGGTCGACAGCGCCAGCCGCTTGCGCTTCAGGCTGGTCATGTCATCACCGCGCAGCAGGAAAGTGATCCCCGCCCGGTACAGCTTGTGCCGGTTGCCCAGGTACTCCTTGACCGTCTTCACATCCTGGCGGACGCGGCCCGACTCGGTATTCTCCCCGACCGCGTTTTTCGACAGCCGGTTAAACTGCTCTTCGAGCCGGTCCTGGGGCTGGACCACCACCGTCATGCACACCATGGTCCCTTCCGGAAACATATCCATCAGGGCATTGATTTTCTTTTCACCCCGGCTTTTCTCCCCGGTCAGCGTGCCAGGCTCCGGCGGCGTACGCAGTTTTTCCACCGCCACCGCGCAGTGCGGCTTGTTGTCAATCCACCACACGCCGTTTTCCGGGTCTGACACCGGCGGCGTGAACCACAGGGTTTCGGCAAAATCATTGCTGACCGGCACGGTGCCTTCGGGCGTCTCACGCGGATCTGCGTAAGCAGCCTGACGATAAAGCGTGGTTTTATCCACCCAGTCCGGTGACGGATTGAACAGCCGCAGCAGCCAGCCGTGCACCTGCAGGCCGTTCTGCCGGGTACAGCGGATCCACGCTCCGCCCAGGGCATTAACGACCCGGTCGCACACCTGGTTGAGCATCGCCACCGGCGGCATCGGATCCCGGGTTTTTCCCAGCCAGCGATAGATCACCATCCGGGTGCGGCGCTGCTGCCCGCGCCAGGGCTGGCCGGTAATTAACGAGTCGGTGAACAGTCCCTCAGGCCGGGAGATACTGCGGATATGACGCTCCATTTCACCCAGCCACGCGTCGGTAAACGCCGTGCGCTGCGCATGCGGTCTGACATACCCGCGCAGCCTGTCGAGGTACGCGTCAGTGTCGTCCTCGTCCTGGCAGAAGAACTGCACGACCCAGGGATTCACGTCATGTTCATCAAAGCTGTCCTGAAGCGCATCCTCCACCGAGTCACGGATCTGCTCCAGACGGTCTTCCGTCCGCCCTTCGGTGGCCACCGGCGTCACATCATAGACCGCCCCCACCGACACACCGTCATCGAGCAGGAGACACTGCTCTTCATCGAGAAACTCCGCCCAGGGCAGGAAGTCAATGATGGAAGGATTTGCATGATAAATTTTTGAATCATCCTGTCGGGTCATTTTACCGGGACGCGTCAGGGGCTGCCGGCCCTTCACGCCCGTGTTCAGGGTCTCATCGGCCTGAACGGACTGACCGCCATCAGCCGGCGACGGCCGGGCAGGCGAGGGGGGGTGCGAAAACAGTGAAAACATTACAGGGCCTCCGTGCGCTCGCCAGGCATGGCATACTGCGTCTGGCTGTAGAACGGAAATACGGTACTGTACCCCGGCACCGGCGTGTTACCGTCGGCCAGATGGGGATACAGATACATCACCATGTCAGGGTTGGGCAGCCGGGGAAACTGCTGCGAAATTTCACTTTCCTGGGTCCGGCTGTAGCTGCGGTCGGCCTGCGCATCCGCCTGAGTTTCACTGCCCGTCAGCGGACGGCGCAGCGTGTCCCGGGCCCCGGCAGACTGGCGGGCGGTGCTGCCTCCCCCGTCCGCGCCGTTCCACAGTTCAAGCATGGTGTTATCGCCCGCCGGCAGCATTTCCTCCTTGGAGGTTGAGCAGCCGCTGAGCACTGAACAGGCCAGAGCCAGAATGAAAACCGTTCTGTACATTACCGGTATCTCCTTTGTGAGGCGGCCGGTTCATAGCCGCTACAGATAAAAACAAATGCACTGACATTCAGCAGGTGCGCCAGCTCCTGCAGGGACATATAAGGGCAGTGAAGCCGGCGCGAAAGTTTCGGGCTGTACCACGACACGGCACAGTCGCAGGCACTGAGCGGCAGGGAAAACCGGCCGGTATCCAGTAACAGCCGGCCCCGCTGCCAGCGCAGTGAGGGCACACGGGCAGGCAGCAGCGCCACCGGACGCAGCTGCAGGACGGCAGACGGCGAGGGACGCACGTCAATGTGCCAGCCCGCGCCATCGCTGAACGTCCGGCACACGGCTGACATTGGCAAGAGCGTCATGTGTCCCGTCATGGCCGTCACTCAGTCCAGTCCGCCGCTGTCGCTGACGCCACCCGGCAGGGTGAAGTCGTAGCGCACCCTGCGGCCCTTGTCTTCATAATCGATGGCCAGCTGACGGGTGATATGCACCGCGAGACGGGCCCCCGGCGGCACATAAATGGCATCAAACGTCATCCCGTATCGCTGCTTGATCCAGTCCGTGGTCTCCGACATGCCGCCGGAAATGGCCTTGCCCAGCGCCGCCTGTCCGGCGTCACCGGTCATGGTGGAGGAAATCCCGTTAACGTTGTTCTGCGTGGTGTACTGCCCCTGACTCAGGGCATCCCCCGCCGCACCGGCCGCTGACAGGCCAAAGATGGTCGGCAGATAGGTGGAGGCGTTGGACTTACGTTCGCCCCCGATGCACGGAATGCCGTTTTCATCCGAAATCCAGCCGATACCGCCACCGGTGCCGGTATCCTGTTTGGCCTGACTGTTGTTGTTCTGCCCGCCGCTGTTAACGGCCTCCGGTTTCGGGAGGGTGCGCACCGTACCGTCGGAAAAGACAAACGTGACGCTGGTCACCTGGCCGCGCACGCAGGACAGCGTCCAGTCACCGCTGGCCGTCCCGGAAACGATGGCCCCTTCAACGTCCGGCAGCTCAATGCCGTTCGCCGTCAGGTTATCCTTCCCGATAAGCACCTTGAACGGGTAAGGATCTGTCACGGTCCCGTTGATCGGTACCCGTCCCAGCAGCGCCGTCATGGCGCGGCTGCCGACCAGCGTGGAGTTTTCCGGCAGGGTGTACACCGGCTCGGCGCTCTCTTCCGCCCCTTTCTCATTCGTGTGCCCCTTCACTTTCTGCTCATAGGCCGCTTTCTGGCGGGTCAGTTCATTGTCACCCACAAACGAGGTCGGGAACTGAGGTGAAGCCTTGCCGCTGGCCGCATCACGCGGATCGGTCTCTTTCTGGTCCGTCGGCGTGACCCACATCATGCCGTCACTGCCCTGAGACGCGGTCCCGCCGGTGCTGCTGCCCATACCGTCCAGGCCCAGCCCCAGCGGGATATCGCTGTCTGCCGCCTTTTTCTCACCACCGGGGTGTTGCAGCTTGTCGGTCAGACTCTGGATCTTCGCCGTCAGGCTGAGCTGCTCATCCTGCAGCTGTGCCTGGCGTTTGTCGTACTGCTCGCGCAGACCGTTCACGGCCTCATTCACCTGCCCTGACACGTCCTGGTTGCGCTTACGCAGGCGCTCGTTCTCCTTCACTAAATCAGCGTTCTGTTTATCGAGCGTTTTCTGACGGTCGCGTACATCGTTCAGCCGCCCGATGAGCGTGCGCAGCGTGTCCTCCGGGGTGTCACCTTCCACGCCCAGCGCCTTCAGCTCATCCGGCGAGAGGTTTTGCAGGGCACCGCCGCTTTGTTTTACCTGCGGTTGCTCTGCCGGTTCGTTTTTGCAGCTTTTGAGCCCCACGGCCAGCCCGGCAATCACCACGGCCGGCACGATAATCTTCACCAGGGCATTGGATTTAATCTGCATGGCGGGCCTCCTGTTTTACGACACGGGCCGCTTTGCGCAGCGCAGACGGTTCAGCGATGAAGGCGCTCTCCGGACGTCCGGCGGTCACCACATACACCGTGGTAGTGTCTTCCGGCGTGCCGGCGGGACCGACCCAGCGGTGCTGGAAGGTGGCGGACACAAACTGTCCCTGCAGCGCACGCGGATCCAGAACGACCTTACGGCCGCCGGTATTGGTGAGCCTGAGGGCCACCACGCTGCGGTTTGCCACCCCCCAGGCCGCCAGCGGCGTGACCGTCACCGGTTCAGAGGGATACAGCGTGCTGACGCGTCGGGGCAGATGCGGGTTGACCGGGTGAATACCGGGCACCGCCTCGACCGTACGGGCCGGCGCATAAAGACTCTGGGCGGCATAGCGGGTCAGCAGCACCGGAATGGGGGCGCTGTAGCGGATTTTTTTTCGCCTGGCCTGCGTGCCGTCATCGCTGCCGGTGGAGGCTGACGAGCCTGATCCGGAAGCACCCCGGTCTGCACCACCTGACTGACCGGCCGCATCAGACGCCTGGCTCAGCGTGCTGACATCACCGCTGTAGACCAGCCGGACCGGCTCAGTCGGCCCTTTTTCACCGGCGGCGATATCAAACAGCAGAACCTCGCCGCTTTCCACATCCTGCAGCTGCACCCGCGTCTGCGGGAAGGCGCTGTCGGCTTTCAGGTAGACGGCCCCGCCGGTGCTCTGCACCCGGAGTTTGCCGTTAAGCGCCGGCGGAAACCCAACGCGGACGTTTTTGTCCACAAAGACCACCCGCTCCTGCCCCACCTTCAGGGGGATCTGCAGCGGAATACGCTCCCATTTCATTAGCTCATCTGCGCCGGCAGGACGTGATACCAGTATCGCCAGGGGCAGCAGGGCGAGGGACAGCGCCATCAGCCGGGCGCGGGCACGGGGATTTTTACTCATCACTGAAACACTCCTGACTTCTCCGGTTTGGGTGCAGGCGGTGCCGCCTCCAGACGCTGGGGCACACCGGCATAACAGTCCAGCGCCAGACCGAACGGGTTGCGCTCCGCATCCCCTTCCCAGCGCACCACTTTCAGCGGGTAACGCACCAGGGCGCGTTTGACCGGCTCGGCGTGGAAATATTCATCGGCCACCACGTCCAGGCGGGCAATCCAGTGATCGCGATCCTGTACGGTCACACTCTGTGACTGGTAACCGCGGCCGGGCAGTTCATACACCACGCGCACGCGGTCGGTGAGTTCGCCGGCGTCACCGCGTTTCTTCGCGTCCGCTTTCAGGAAATCCTGACAGGACGGCGTCAGATACGGCGACAGCGCATTGATTTTGGCGGCATAGTCCACCTCGCCATTTTTCGGCCAGGCATTCAGTTGCTGAAAGATATAGAAAGCGAAAGAGTAAACGGTCGGGGGTGGCACCTCCCACCAGGGGCGCGTGCTGCCGCTGCGTAAATCCGGCGGGTTATGCACGGTCAGCTTGCTGGGTGCCAGCATCCAGCCGGCACAGGTGAATAAAAGGAAAAAGGTGAGCACGGCGCAGGCGATGCGCAGCGTCAGAATATGCTGGTCGCGGTCTTTTACCGCATGGCGAAAACGGCTCATGAGGCTCTCCTGTTACGTTTCACTGACCAGCCCTGGGCATCCACTATCAGTTTTGGATTGCCCATTCCCAGCCGGCGCTTTCTGGTCTCCAGTCGCTGCCAGAGCCAGTTCTCGGGCTTACCGCGCTTGAGCCTGGTCATCCAGCGGCCACCGAACCAGACCAGCAGCAGCGGCATGACCAGCAGGCCGGTGGGAACAACAACCCAGCCGGCCAGCGGGATAAACGGCAGTGACAGGAGCAGACCCACTCCCGCGCCGGCAAGGGCTGCCAGCCCCATCTCATGGGTGGTAAACCCGCGAAACACCACGGGCTCACTGTTGAGACGGTCAGGGAGAAAACGAATGGTCTGCATCGTCGTGGACTCCTACAGCAGAATGTCGGCAGACTTGCCGACCAGCCAGATAACGGTAATCAGCAGCACCACACCCACCACGATAATGGAGCCAAATTTGGTCCAGGTGGCCCGCTCGTTACGGACTTCGGTAAATGTGTGCAGGGCGGCAATGGCGACGTTGATAAAGGCAACCGCCGCCACGACCAGCCCGCCGATGACAAGGCCATCCTGAATGTAACCCTTGATTTGTCCGGACAGGCCGCTTCCGCCGCCCGAGGTGGGGGGTTCAACCTGCGGTAAATCAGCAAAGGCTGGTTTGCAGGTGAGCCAGCCCAGAATAGCCAGCGTACCGGCGCGGGTCAGCGCACGGCGGCCAAGACGGCGCAGGCGGGCAACAACAGACTCAGATTGGTGCATGAAATGTATCTCCTGAAATGATTTGAATGCGTTAACTGGCGAACATCCAGATACACGCGAGCAACAGCAGCACGACGCGGATAACAAAGCGCCCCAGCGCCGCATCCCGCACTTTGGTGTTACTCCAGCCGGTCCAGACATCCGACAGCCCCCACGCGGCCCACAGAAAAAGAAACGCTATCAGTGCCCCGATGCTGAGCAGATTAAGAATGCTCAGGTCAAGGCTGCCGGAGCCGGCCTTAAACGCGTTGGTTTGCTCGGGTGTCATGGGCATCAGGGCCGCTCCCGCCGGTAATTACCGGCCACAAAAGACGGGTCACGCGGTTGCGCGCGGGAGGGCTCCAGATAGCGGTCGATACCGCTGCGGATGGTGTTGAGATCGGATGTGGCCTGACGGTAATCAAAGAAAAAGCGGCCACGGTCAGCCGGGTCAGCCTGTGCTGCCGCCACGCGGGCCCGCTCAAGCGACGCCTGCACCTGGTCCAGCTGACGCTGAACAGACGCAAGCTCGTCTTTCTCGGATGCCTGTGCAGCAGCTGACGCCAGACAGGTCAGCAGTACCAGGCCCGTGATGCCCGGGACACGACGGTTGCGCCGCACGGCCGGACGATTTGAGTTCATACGCACCTCCAGAAGGATTAAGGGGTGCGGACAGGATGCGGAAGGAGAAAGGACGGGTCAGCGATAAACCCTAAACAGGATTTTGAAAATTAATCGATAATGCGGCCCGGGTCGGATTTAATCATCATATTCGGCGGCGACCCAGGTGCTTCCCCCTTTTGATGTCGTCACGGTTGTGACCAGAAAGATATGCCCTTCAAGGCCTTTTTCAGAAAAATCGATCCCGCCGTCTTTGGGGGTATATCGTCTCGTTCCGTCCCCCTGGCGGAACGCTGACAGCCTGTAACGCTGCGAATTATCAAGAGACGTCATATAACAGACAAGATGGCCGGCCGTGGATTTATTGGACCATATTTTGAAATCCAGCCGTGCCTGCCATGTTCCCTCAGGTATATTTTTCCAGTCATATTCTCTGGGTTCGAAGCCTTCCCGCAATGCCATGTCCCAGGTCAGGGCTCTCTTTGCCTCTTCTGCCATATTCTGGTTCCTCTTTTATTCATTCAGTTCTGAACGTAATAAAAACAGACCCGATGTGACACAGCAAGTTATCCGGGGATAAGCTGTATTATGCTGTTTATAATTCAGACGTCTTATAAGGGAGTGCAGGAGCATGAGTGAAACGAATGGTCTCAGAATAGCCCTGTCGCCGGTGCAGCTGGCAGCCACACTTTCAGAAAAAAGTATCAGCGAAGGCGAAACGCTCAGCAATCGTTTATGGGGCGGACTGGGTCTGGCAGGCGGCGTGGTGGAAATGTTCGGTGCTGGTGTGATGTGCGTGGTTCCGGAGCCCACAATGTTAACCAAAGCAGGGTGTGTTGTTGTCGGCACGCACAGTCTTGATACCGTCCAGGCTTCATTTCGCCAGATATGGAGCGGCAGACAGATAAATACAGACACCTACAACTCAGCGGTTCTGCTGGCAGAATCGCTGGGAGCCGATCGCGATACGGCTTTAAAAGTTGGCATGACAGTGGATCTTGCCATTCCGGTTGGTTTCTCCGTGGCAGTGGGAGCTGTACGTGTCGTTGCCGTCAGATCAGGGAGAATAAAACTGGCGGAACATGAATCAGTTACCGGTCAGCACCCGGGCGGGCATACTATCGAAAGGCATATCGGTAAAACACCTGAAGAGCTGGCTGCCAGACTTCAGCGAAGGCCGATGCTGCCTGCGACCAGCTCATTCAGAAACCTTGACGAGGCTGAAATTCTCACGACAAAAGTGCTGAGAGCCCATAAAAATGAGATAGAAATGTTCGTCAAATTTCAGCCCAAAGGCACCCCATGGCGGAAGAAGATATCCATGCAATTCACACAGCCTACCGGGATTGTGATGAAAAGAGGAAGCTCAGAAGTCAGAAACTGTTACCGTGTTGAAGTGTGGCTGGAGCTTACTGAGTACAATAGTAAGCCTTATTTTATACTGACGTCGATGCCCCTGGAGTGAATGATGAAACAGCGTGATAAATCACTGGAGCTCGATAATCTGGTCTGTAATTATTTCGGACATGATTACGACCTGATTGATGACAGTGAGGCATTCCAGCCCAAAATTGACGCCTATAACCGGCAGTCGGGAAAGGCGATGCAGATGGCGCTTCTCGAAGACATTGACGATTTTCTGGCTCTGGGGGATACGCTGAATGTGGCCTTCAGTAAAAGATATGGCGTGTATTTCGATCCGTTGCTGTGGGGCATCACCCCCCATGATTTCCTGGTTCTGGTCAGGGAGCAGGTAAAGATCGCCTTAGCACACCCTCAAAAAAACTGACGCGCCAGTAACGGTTGTTTCATGGCTTGTCTGCTGACGGCAGGCGTGCAAAACGCGTTTTGCACGCCTCCGTCCAGCTCCGGTTAAAGATAATGAAATGAGCGCTGCCCTTCTCTTCAGGTGAGGGGTTAGCGTGACGCAGGCAAACTACTGACAGTTAACCTTTCAAATTGAGTCAGCTTTCCAGTTAGCCGGATTGTGCCGCACAAACGGGCTGAACTCCGGAGAATGGGGTTTTAATGTTTTGTCCTCATTGAAATCCTCTTCTTTATTGAAAGGAATAATGGGCCAGTCATTGATATTGATAAGCCTGCTTTGGTCGTGACGCAGATTTAGTGGTAATGGTTGATTGTCAGATACCAGCTGATGATCTTGTCGTGCATTTCCTCTGACTTTGAGAAGCAGATGGTCCGGCGTGCCAGTCGTTTAAGGTGGCTCCG
>Ga0268247_10000702_pt1 | contig 10920 bp, 10 predicted proteins | sample AgamicOrMae_FD_200245 | JGI IMG/M metagenome (GOLD analysis project Ga0268247, IMG submission 200245) | Agave microbial communities from Guanajuato, Mexico - Or.Ma.e (v2) (version 2) | ecosystem: Host-associated > Plants > Phyllosphere > Phylloplane/Leaf | place: Guanajuato, Mexico | collected... | reverse complement strand
TAATTGACTGGGTAATAAACAGTGATGTGTGTTTCTGTGAGCGAAACTCGGATGGAGTAAGAGCAATAAAAGAGAGTGTACGCGGGCAGACACTGTCTCCCAGAGACCACCACCAGAGACTCGCCCTCGGAAGGAGCGGAAGGAGCCCCCTTCGAGGTGGGCGCGCGAGGGCAAGACGCTCGTACGGCAAGACGCCTGCTCTGGGCAGAACTATGCAAAACTTCATAGTCTCTCTGCCTTAACTGGCGTGAAGGATGACCTTTATGCCAGTTGAGTTTGGCAATTTCTCGAGCGCTTAAGTGAGGCAAGCCTGAGCGGCCTAATGAGGATGCATGCAAAATACGCAAGCTTGGGTGGCGCATGGGCTCCATTGCGGCGCCAATGGAGCAGTAGGCCAAATTGGCGCCTGTTGGAACACTTTTGTGCCTTTGTTCTCCTTTCTCTTGCTCCCTTTGGGCCAGCCTCTCGGTGGCAAGTTGGCCAAATTGCACAGCTGATTCAATTACACCAAACGGCAGATGACTTTTTCTCTTGGGCGCGGCCCGCAAAGCTGAAAAGTATATGTTACTAACAAGCTACGAGGAGCAGCCATTTGTTGGATAAATCTCAAGTTTCACGCTTGCCTGTGCAATGGCAATTCCATTTGCGCTCACTTGCCCACGTCTAGACCTAGACTCAAGCGGCAAGCGAGGGGCAGAGAAAGCGCCAAGCTGCAACCTCAGACTGGAACGAGCTCTGCTTGGCGCCATTCTCTTTGCCTGTGGGCCGGGAGACAAAAGTGTGGCCCAATGGTGTGAGTGTCTTGTTTGAAAAGTCACACTTGTTGAATGTCGTCCCGCCGGCTTGGCGCTTCTCTTTGCCTTCTTCTCGTCATGCGGCACCACCACAACCACATTTGCCCAAACCGCAAGCTCAAACAACAACAACAACAGATAATTAATTCATAATATATTGGCAGTTTCTCATTTCTCCTCGGCCGCCTCTTGCCACAACTTGCGGGCTAATTATGCATATAATTGCTCCCCAACTTCTTTCCTTTTCTTCGTCTCAGTTTCGCTCGCTCACTTCCTCACTTTGCCACCAGAGACTAGCCCAGGCAAGTGCCGCACAAGCCACTCTCCAAACTGCCAAGCTTGCACACAAGCTAATCAATTTCGAACCACCAAATTTGGCGCCTTTTGGTGCACAAAATGCCGGCTCGATATTGTTCTCCTCACTCGATGACGCTCTCTGGCGCACCACTGAACTGGGTGCTCGCGTCACCAAGCAAATGGGCCTAAAAAGATTGTCTAAGCGAACTGTCTAAGCAGAAGCAGATTGTCTAAGCAGAAGGAGATTGTCTCAGTAGAAGCAGACCAACGGCGCTCTCGCTAGACAAATGCCAAGACCCGTTTCATCAGAGCTTGCCAAAAGCTCGCCCGCAGCTCTGCACTCGTTTTCTCTGCACTCTTCCTCGTCCATCCTAAGCAGTGACGCTTCTCGTTGACACTCCAAACTGGTGGTTCAAGATGAAACTGTTCGCGTGGGGCGTGGCCAGAGAGTTAAGGAAACGAAAATGTGGCGCGTAATTTGACAATAATCTAGTGTCAAATTCGCGTCTCGTAATGTTAAATGTAAGCGTAAAGTGAATTTGACCTCCAGTTTTACATTTGCTCCAGTTTCTACATCATCCGAGCTGTGCTCTACAGCTGAGCGCAAAATGATCCATTTGCAAGTGAGGCTGAACTGCTCTCTTGGTGGCTCTTTGCTCTAGTTTGCATCAGTTTTCCTGCCCACTCAAAGTCAGGCTTCAATTCAGTAATAGGCCCAAGTCTCTGTCCTAGTCGCAGGGGATCGAGTGCAACATTTGTTTCAGTTCATCATTCATCATTCACTGGCCACTCAACTCCAACTCCAAATGGGAAGCCGCAGATTTGGCCTCTTCCTGTTCCACATCTATTTGGGTGAGTCATCGCTCGGCTTAACTTTGACCTCCAAAGTGAAAGTCCTAAGCTCCCAAGTGAGACAGTTGCGAGTCGCAAAGTTAAGCACCTTTTTCCTCCCTCTTCGCTCACCCATTCCATTCCATTTCGTTGCACCAAATTGACTGACCGGAAGTAAGAAATGTTCACCCAAACCGAAACTTTAACTGAAATGTGACAAAAAATTGCAAAAATGCAAATTCAAAATTTCTCTCTCTTGGAAATTTTTGCATCCAAACTTTGCGACTTTTTTGCATGAATTTGGGGTGAAATTCTGCAAATTTTGTTACAAATTTGCACAAAATAAACACAGTTGCTCACGCCCATTGGATTGTCAGAGCCGAGGAGCAAAACGGTCAACATAACAAGCTCAGAGAGAGGCGACAGGCCGAACTGAAGTGGCGCCCAAAGGCCGACGGATGGGCCAACAACGAGGACGATCTGCGCGTGTCCAGGACCCAATTTGATGGCAACTTCCACAGCATTCGCACAGATCAGGCAGTTGCTGGCCCGGAAGTGGTGCCGAAGAAGAAGAGCTCGCCGTCGGGGAGCAGTTCCAAGAGTTATGGGCCCGAGACGAAGGGGTGGCGTTCGGGCGCTAAGGGTGGGGGGCTGAGCTCGTCGGGACAATCCGTGCAGCTCGGCAAAGAGCAAGCAGCCGTGCAGTCGACCACCGGAAACGCCTATCAGCCTCCAAATGGACCTCCGAGCACGAAGGGCGCCCTTCCGGCCAAGCCGAAGACTGTGTATGGAGCACGCCAGGCGCCTGACCAGGGCATTGGCTGGGTGGTGAAGAGTGTGAGGCCGGTGGGGCCGCGCGGAGGGGCCAGAGAGTGTCGCTGGTTGTCGCTGAGGGAGTTCAGCGCCATTTCCCTGCAGGACGAGGAGCTGTTGGCGCGCGACTCCACCAACGAGCCCATCTACTTGGTCAGCATGCGGGCCCACCTCAACATGGACGACGCCAACTTCGTGCCCCTGCACAACTTCCGGCCGCCCACCAGATCGAGCGCCTACAGGTGGTGGTGGCGCCGCTGGCCAGGCGACGAGGAGGACGAGGGCGAGCTAGCTGGAGCCGGAAGGGGCAACGGAAGCTCGGCAGGTGAGCAGCAGACGGGCGGCGGCCACGCGAGACTGCCTCTCACGCAGCTCAACTGTTCGGTGCCCAATGGGCCCAGCTCGACCGCCAGTCTGGCCAGCGTGCAGCTCGTCTCGAACGGCGCCCACCGGCACGCCCACGAGCAGGCCAGGCGAGCTGGCGGCGGCGGCGGCGCTTCCGGGTCGAGTTCCGGTTCCGGTTCTGGTTCGGGCGGCTGGCGCCAGGCCAGAGACCAGGGCCAACTGTTGGAGCAGCTGACCATCCAGCTGGACTGCGGCTACTTGGTGCTGGATCTGTTGGCGAGCGAGGCGGCGGGCGGAGTGCGCCAGGTGGAGCTCATGAGCGTGTCATTCTACGAGAACTGGGGCGGCAACATGAGCACGCTGGCCTCGCCCTTCGACTGGCGCCGGCACCTAGTCTTCAGCACCAACAACTCGGGGCCCCTCATAAGGATGCCGCAGTTCTCGCGCTACACTTGCGAGCATCGCGTCCGCCTGGCCGACCGCTCGCGGCCCGGCCTCAGTCTCGTGCTCGACCGCTTCGAGCTGCAACGCCTGGCCCCACAGGTGAGCGCCGCCGAGCCGGCCAGCGAGCAGGAGCTCGCCAGCGGCTTCGAGCGCATGCCGGTGGGCGGCGAGGCGCGAGGGCGCCCCCGAAACAGCAGGCAGGCCCGGGGGGCGCCGCTCGTGAGGGCGCGCCGCAGCAGCCAGCACTCGGGCGGCACGGTGATCCTCTACAAGAGTCCGATAGTTGGAGGTGAGTATTGGTTTTAGACTTGACTGAAATTTGAGAGAAATTCGCAGAGAAATTGGAAAGAAATTCGGGAGCCTAATTGCTAATTTGCAGCCAGACTGGCCCCAAAGTGGCGGCTTCCTTTTCGTGCCGGCGCTTTGTTATTGTTTTGCGACTGGCGCTCGGCTGGCGCCAGACCGAATCCGCGCACTGTGTGCGACGCGCCAGCTCCATGCCGCGCGCTGAGCGAGCCGCGCGCGTTGCAGCCAAGCGCTAAGGAGTGCTTGTGGCGCGTTGCAAGCGCCGCAACCAGCCCAGCAGTGCAGCAGATGGGCCAGTCTTTCGGGGCGGCCTCGCTGCCTCGGCTGCTTGGCTGCAACAACAACTAACGAGCTGCTGGCCGGCACCTTGTCCGTGGCGGCCAGTCGGAGCAGTCGGCGGCTGTTGCAAGTGGCGGACGTTTGTCGGCGCGCTCCAAGTGCCACTCGGCCGCAGCTCATGGCGCGCAGTCGGGCGGCCGGCGCGCTTGTTAAGTGATATTGGAAATGCGAATCGTCCTTGTGATTAGTCTGTTGTAATAATAATAGAAATAATCTCCGAAGAATTTGCTCCAAGCGAGGGTCCCGCCGCAACGCTGGCCGGCCGCCCAGCCGGAGGAGGCGGGCACAGTTGGAGGTGGCGCACTGTGTTCCTCGAATGGCACAGGAGCACAGGCGTTTGAGGAGCTCGGTAGCTGCTCAAACTAAGGAGCAGATGGGCACAGAGAGCGGTGGGCAGGCTGGAGGGCGACGTGTGGCGCGCCCACCCGAGTTTAGGCGCGTGACCCCATCGCTCTTGAGCGAGCTCGTTAGTTTTGATCGGCCAGAGTTAACCCCGCGGCAAGATCCGCGGCAGCCCATCTAACCCTTGCCGCTGACTGTGCGCCGCTCACTGTGTGCATCTTGCACTCTATGCTGCTCACTGTGCAGACTGCTCGCTGATGCTGCCAGTCGGCCGCGCGCTGCTCGCCGCTCGCCTGCAATCGCCGGTGGCCAAATATGAGCTCGAGGTTGGGCGCCGCGGGCGCCCACCTGCAGCTCGCGCCCAGTTGACATTGGCCGCCCGATGATTGGCCGATTTGGCTGAGGGTCGCCGTGTGATAATTTGCTGCTTCGGTGGAGCTGCAGTCGCTTGCGGTTGGGGCTTGTTTGTGTCGGCGAGACGTGCCCATTTCACGGCGAGACGCGCGCCGCCAATTGCAGACAGACTGTGGCGCAGGGGCACGCTCGCGGGCAGCACGCGATCCAACGGCCAATTTCCGCCATGCATTTCCTCCATTTCAGCCAATCTGCAATGCAGCAGAGCCTCAATAATCTCGCCATCATCGAGCACACTTTGCACACTTTGCACACTTTACTCGCCGGCTGCCAATCGGCGGCCTGTCTGGGCCGATCGGGAAACGGTTTCAACGTTTTGCTCCGCGTTAACTCGCCCGATGAGTGAATGAAACTGTTCATTCATCGTTCAATGAACTTGGACCCACAGGAAGAGGGCGTTCCAAGATGGCGGCGGCCTGGTTGGTGTTGTTCAGCCTGACGCTTTCAGCACCAGCGGCAAGCAAGGCCGTGAACTGGAGGGCCTTTTGCGAAAGCAGTGCTTTGCTTCCTTTGCTTTGCCTCCGCGGCCAGTCTGCGGAGCACTCGCGCAACACAGCTCGTTAAAGCGCGGCCAATGTTGCAAGCTGAATCGGGCGCCCAACAGGCTTTCCATTGTTGAACAAGATCGATTAACACATTTGCAAATTTGCTCAAAGAGTGCTCCACTCGGCCGAGCAGCGTCCTGGAGCATCCTTTGCCCTCTGCGTGCAGCAGCCAAGCGCCGCTCAGCTCTCAGCGCGCCTTAGCTTGTGAGCGGCTCGCACGCAGCCAGCACAGTGCAGTGGCCGCGCGCTTGCAGCACCACTTGCTCACAGCTTTTGCCGTCCACTTTCAATGCCAATCCACTTAGCTAAATTTGGAGCTTCCTTGTCTTTCTCTTGAATTTTTTTTCTGCTCTCCAGTCTTCCCGACAACTGTTGCCAGCGGCCACGACCAGATTGGCCAGACACACGGGCCGAGTTCGTGGCCCGAATCTGGGCCAACAGGCGATTACTAGTGAAGTGCGTCTCTCTCTCTTGTTTCAGCTCTCCAAGTTAAAGACTAAAAGACTCCAGCATGAAGCTTCCAACATGAAGCTCCCAACACAAAGCTTGCAACTAACTAACAACTCATTATCATATTTAACGGAATCTGCGATGGAAAATGTTGCCAAATCACGGGAACTTTGCGCCAAATTCCTCTCTACCCAATTGGCCACAACACACAACCTCTCCAATCCGTAACAGTCACCCGATGCCCCGCGCCCTCCAACCCTTCGAGTCCGCTCGCCCTGCTCATGGACTTCCAGGAAGTGGGCGCGCGTGAGGCCCAGCGGCCGCAACAGCTGAGCGCCAGCAGCCAGCAACAGGTGGCCGAGCGGCGCAACTCGGCCGGCCGCTCGAGCTTGGTGGCGGCGCCGGGCGGACTACAGTTGCTGGCAAGCGCTTGGCTCTTCGTGTTGCTGGCCAGTTTGCTTTGGGCTGGCGGCGCGCAAGTGCAGCAGCGCGCAGAGTGGCGCCAAGAAAACACTGCACGACCTTGGAGCTAAACGCTGACCGAGCGGCCCAAGAGCAAGCCTCAAGTGGCTCAGAGTAATGCACACAACACTATGTAATGTTACGGAAACAAATTTGTTCCAATTTTCCTTTCCGATTTTTCTTTCCAATTTTTCTTTCCAATTTTTCTCCCCTTGTTCTCAACTGCAACTCTCTGTCTTCCCAAACTTCCACTTATACTGCATACTTGTGCACACTTCTGCTTACTTGCGCATACTCCCAATTCCTATTTCGCCGATCGCTTATCTCCAATTTCCTCCCATTTGCCAGCGCCTATTTTCGATCAGCAAGATCGTCCTTCTTTCTCGATCGGCCCTTTTCCCCCGCGGAAGAGTCACTGGGCCAAGTGGTGGCATCAGGCCGCATCAGAGCGGCAACAATGCCCATTCAGATTGGCCACCCCGATTGCAACAGTGACTGGCGCTGGCCAGTGGCTGAGCATTGGCCGCAGACAATTAGAGTAAACTGGCACAGGGCAGGCCCGTGGGAGGTTTTCACGGGCGGCAAGAGATGTTCAAGACGAGCACGAGGCGGCCATTTGAGTGCGGCCAAAACAGGGCCCTCGAAGTGTGCCCACTTTAGCCAGACCTTTGCCAGGGGGAAGCAGTGGGGGCCAGTCTTGGACTGTGTGCGCTGGGCAGTGTGCAATTGGTTGTTGATTTTGGTCCGAGCACAGAATTTTGGGCAGAATTTGGGCCGAAAATGTCGGATGAAAATGTTGGATGAAAATGTTGGATGAAAATGTTGGCTTAAAATGACCGCAACAAGTGCACGACGTCGCTCAATTGGTGGCCAACAAAAGTAGGCCCAACTTCCTGGGAGGCAAAGCGCCAGAGTCAAGGACAATTTCTGGCTCCAAAATGAACCTGCGCTGGGTCTCCTTCTTGCTCGTCTGCTGCCTGTTAGCCGCATGAAAACTGTGTTTGGAACCGTGTTTGGAACCGTGTTTGGAACTGTGTTTGGAACTGTGTTTGGTGCAACTTTGCCCCCAGAAAAAGTTTGCTTGGGATTGTTGTTGTCTCCCTTTTCTTCCTTTGCCTGTCGCTTGTTTGCATCAATTCGATTGCCAAGCACAAACCGCCGCTCGTTTGCCGCTGTGAAATTATTGGCCGCCAATAATTTCACAGGAGCCAGCCAGCCAGCCAGCAAACACAACTGGGCGACTGTTTGGCAAGCATTACTAGCATTATTTCTGCCCACACGGCAACACACATTTGTAGCGCGGCCATAAAGATGCAAAAATGGCCCACTCAAAGGCTGCCCAAAGACGAGCAGTCTCAGCTGAGCTCTGCCTCTTCCTGTTTCTTTTTGCGCTCCCCCAGAGCCAATTGGCCGGCCACAAGGAGCCAAAAGGCGCCAGAAGGAGCCAAAAGGAGCCAAAAACAGCGCCTCATAGGCTCACAAGCGGCCAGTCTTCGACAGTCAGTCTACAGCAGCCAGTCTGCGAGTGTGATGGTCTCGAGGAGAAGGAGAGGAGGGCCTTTTTCTCGTTGGATTTTGCATGCAGCCCCAAAGAGAGAAGAGTGCACAGAGAGAGAGAGAGAGAGAGCCAGGCAAGCAATTCAAGTGGCCAGGGAGCAGAGAAGAAAATTTAACAACAACAAAATTGCTGCCTCAAAGGAAGCAGCTCCAAAGTGGCCAAGAAGGCAAGCTGGCCACTTAAATGCGTGCCACTGTGTCCCTTTTCATGTTTCCTCCAAATGATGCGCCACTTGGCCTTCAAATTTGGACATTTTCTCAAGCTTTTTTCTCCCCTTTTTCCTGGCCACTTTTCTCTCTCTCTCTCTCTCTTCCTGCGCCCAATTGGGCCGCTCGCAGCAAGACTCAAGAAGCGAGATGCAAGACGCAAAGGCCAGCCCGCCGGCGCTCGTCTTTGTTTCTGTCCGTCTGTCTGTCTGTCTGCTGACTAGTGGCTAGTGGCTAGCTGGTGGCTGGCCAGTGGCGGCCGGATGTTACTTGGCGGCAGTGTGAGGTTCTCGGGGCTGGGCCTTGAGGTTGCGGGCTGGCCACTGCGGCTTCAGTCGCCAGTGATTTCGGTTGACTGTTGGCGGGCGGGCGGACTTTGCTGCGTGCCGCCAGACAGAGAGTGTTGCGCGCCCACACGTAACTCTCGTCCAATCAAAGCAAAGGGCCAACCTCTGGCCCTTTGCGCTGGTGGCAATGCTGGGCAAAGCTCGGAAACACGCCCGATTGAGTGACAAGGGGCAATCTTGTGGGCCGGCCAGCTTGCCACTTGTTTGCCCGAGTTGAGCGCTCCTCGGACTTCGCGCTCCACTGGAAGCGACGAGGCCACAACTGGGAGGCCGCAAGTTTACTACTTTGGGGCGCGTCGTCATTGAGCAGGAGGAGGAGGAGGCGCCGGGCGGAAAACATGGAGAGCCAGCAGCACTGGCACCGAGGTGAGATGAGCTAAAGGAGGAAGCCGCAAGGAGTGCGACACAAGTGAAGCAGATCGGCGGCCAGGTGGCCACGAGGACGGCCGATGGGCACCAGTTGGCGGCGGCCCATTCGAGAGAGTGTGCTGGGCGCTTCTGTGGACCACGTTGCACTGATACTGATAAGCAGCCATTTGGCGCTGCTCTCTGATGCTCGTTGCTGCTCGCTGCTCCTCGTCTGTCGCACGTCCGCGCGGCTCGTCCACACGGCGCGCACTCTGCACTGTGCACTGTGCACTCTCTATGCACTGGCTTGTGTGCTGCTGGCCGCGCTCGGGCCGACCTGTTTGCCACTTCCACCGCCACCTCCACTTCCACCTCCACTTCCACTTCTACCTCCACTGACACTGACATTCTCCTGCTGCTCGGCCGCCAGACGCGCCGAGAGCAGACTAGGCTTGTCTCGGGCCTCCATTTGCTGCCTCTGTGACTTATTTGAGCGGCCAAACCTGCGAACATGGAAGAGAAAGAGAAAGAGGAGGAGGAGGAAAAGTGGACTCGGCGCAAGATAATCCGATTGCTCTGGTTGTTGTTGTTGTTGCTGTTGTTGTTGTTGTTATGGCAGATTTGAGAGCGTCAAATTGAGGGTCCAAATGGCCGCGTCTGGCGCCTTGTGTTGGCATTCACTCAAACTTTGCTCCCGCCTGACACTTGGCTCACCCAAAGGGGCGGCCCAACAACGCGTCTCAGGTGGACAGCGGGCGAGTGTTTCATGCAAATTGTTCGCATAAATTGCCACCAAGCGCCAACCGGCAGCCACCGGGCCTTAGACTCGGGAGACTCTCCTGCGCGGGTTCACAGTGGCACTTCGGGGCAGTTTTGCAGTTTTGCGCTGTCTTTGGATGGCCAGTGCAAAGTTTTCACTCCAAAGGCACTCTTTGGGACGGATTTGGCCCAACTTTTGAGCGCCAGGAAGTGATAAGGAGGAGCAGCGAGCGAGCGCTAAGAAGCGACGAGAAGATGGAGGCGACGATTTTGGCGGCCATAAGGAGAGAGCCCGCCCACTTGTTGAGTGCGCGTGCTCGGCCAGAGAGAGAGAGAGAGAGAGGTGCTTTGGGGTGAAGGGAGGCTCTGAAATGGGCATGGCGAGACTTTGGATTGAGACTGGGATTTGGCTTTTACTCGGGCTCGGGCTCGAGATAGAGACTAGGACTAGGATTGAGATAGAGAGAGCGCTCTGTAGCGGCTGTGTAATTTGAGGAAGGCAGGGAGAGAGCAATGATGAGGACAGAGAGAGACAGAGGGACCATTCTTTTCCTATGAGTCGGCTATGGAGCGAGAGCGGCCCAACTGGAGGCAGAGACAGTGAGGACTAGCAGCAAGGGGAATGCACTTGAACTTGACAATGAGCGCGCCAGTGGAGCTCCAGTGGAGCTGGAATGCGCAAAGGGCTCGCACTGCAGTCTGCAGCCTGCAGACTGTGTGCGGCGCCAAGGGAGACGCGCGCCGCCCAGACTTAAGGCTGGGCTCACGCACGCGCTCACCTGTTGCTTCCTCTTCCTCCTCCTCTGGCCGAGTGGCGCCTTCTCGCCGGCTGCAATCCTTGGCTCTCGCTCGGGGGGAGCGCACACTGCCTGGCCAGAGAGTGGAAGACTGCGCAAAGTTGGCCACACTTCCAGCGCAAAGAGTTCCCCAGAGCGCCAGTTCGAAGCCGCCAGTGGCTTTCCGCAGCTAAGGGCTTGCCTGTTAGCACGAGGATCACGCAAAAAAGCCCTCCTCTCTCTCTCTCTCTGTGGATTCTCATCCTGCGGTGTTATTCTAATTTTTCCCAATTCACTATATGCTCAACAGAACACACAGAAGCCCGAAAGTGAGAAGAGAGAATCTACACAGTGAGCAAGCCGCAAGCTAAGCTCCTTCCGCATCCTCTGGCCTGGTCGCCGGCGCTCTGCCTGCTGCCTGTTTGCGGCCACCAGCAGCTGATACAATTTGTGCGCCGAGACCTCAGCAAACTGAGCAGCTTTGCGGGCCACAAATTGAGCAGACAGACAGTGTTTGGTGAGTTTGCAGCCGAAGAGCAGCTAA
>Ga0268247_10000701_pt1 | contig 10926 bp, 15 predicted proteins | sample AgamicOrMae_FD_200245 | JGI IMG/M metagenome (GOLD analysis project Ga0268247, IMG submission 200245) | Agave microbial communities from Guanajuato, Mexico - Or.Ma.e (v2) (version 2) | ecosystem: Host-associated > Plants > Phyllosphere > Phylloplane/Leaf | place: Guanajuato, Mexico | collected... | reverse complement strand
AACTTGGGCTTGGATGGAAAGTTGAAATTTATCACGATGTCCAACAGGGGTATATCAATACCACGGGCGGCAATATCTGTCACGAGCATAATGCAACACTGTTTCTTAACGAACCGATCCACGTTGATCCTTCTCGCCTCTGGGTCCATGCTACTGTACACCCAACAACAAGATAATCTGGAATTGTCCAATAGCATCTTGCAATACTCTATGTGATGTCTAGTGGGCATGAAAACGACAGTCATGTGATCCTTGTCGACGAAGTTCTTGAGTAGGTGTAGAAGAACAGCAAATTTGTCTTGCTGACTGCAGTGAAGACTTACCGACTTGAGGGTTTCACTGAGATTTGCCTCCACATCTAGTCTGATGAAGATCGGATCTTTGAGGCCAGCTTTGGCAAATTCGGCCAACCTTTGGGGCATTGTTGCGGAGAAAAGTAAGGTCTGCTTCGTGTCATTGAGCCTGGAACAAATCTCGTTGACTTGCTCCATTTCCTTGAATCCGGGTTCGAATAGACGATCGGCTTCATCGAAAACGACTATCTCGATTGAATCTAACTTTTGCTTCATCTCAACTAAGACATGAGCTAGACGGCCAGGAGTTGCGATCAGGATATCTGGACGGCTTGTGACTGTTTCGAAGTCTTGACCGATGGACTCGCCTCCAATGACCAGTTTCGAAACTAAGTCTGTGTATTTGGTAAATTCCCTAACAAATTTCAACGTTTGTATGGCAAGTTCACGAGTAGGAGATAGAATCAAGGCTCTAATTTCCGCCTTGGGGTGCCTGATTTTGAGTTTATGGATGAGAGGTAGTAGGAAGGCGGCGGACTTTCCACTACCAGTTCTCGCCATTGCCACAACATCCCGGCCATCCATAATCGGTGGTATGCATTTTCTTTGAATTGGTGTGGGTATCTTGTAACCCTTCCTCAAGACTGCTTTCAATACGGGACGATTGAGTCCCATCCATGTTTTCTCCATTGCCGGTTTGGCCTATCGAGAGGCAGATTGCAACCAATATTGAATATATAGGAGATATCGGGGTTGTTACGTCAAATCCGAGTACTCAATTTAAATTAAATCTGGAATAATAATGATTATGGCAGAAGAGCCATAGAAAGTCGACAACGAGAACATTACTCTTTTCTTGGTTTGATTCAAGACAGAGGGCATGACAAAGAACACGTGCTTCTGTGGACACTCTGAGCAGGATAATTTAAGCTGCAGGATATGAATTACTGCGCAAGTTCCTGCGGCTAAGTCAGAAGTTGGGCCACGCAAGAAACGCACATCATTTAGCGACGCTAAGGCTTCATTTGCAGTTCACAAACTGGACAGTAATCCTCTTCGTCTCTAACGGGAAGGAAATTGTCAAGAGAGAAGACAGGAGATGAGAGATCTCCATGATTGTTACTATTTGTCAGTTCGAGAGTTGAATCACAGTTGTCTGACGAACTCGGCTGGCTAACTTACGGCAGATTAGCGGGCCTGACTCCATCTGTGGCAAGCTCTCATTTTGCTGCTGGGAACTTATCTCTCTGGCCGGGAAGAAGAAACCATATCTGAGTATATCTGAGATATCGACTTTCGCATCCAAAAGGCTTTCTCTGGGACGTGTTTCATTATCACCAGCCAATTATATGGACACACAACTCGACGCTAGATCCATCCTCTAGCAGGTGCTTAGGTCAGTGCAACTCGCAAGGGCGAGATTCGAATCAGAGGTGGAGCATCTCGTGAGAGCATTTTCATCAGCGGCTGGAAAGAGAGTGATCGAAAAGATGCAAACATTTGTCTTAAGCAGGCGCGAAGACGAGCGAGAAAGCGGGCTAAGATTTCGACTAAGTTTTAGATTTTAATAAGTTGGACGAGAAAAATGGACGGTCCATGGTTGGAGGTCGATTCCGGGTTTAGATTAGAGGGCGGGCTCCCATTGATAGCGCGGCACAGTCTGGTGATGATGGTTGTCATCGAGCGGTCTATTGTGGTCGAAATCGAAATTCCAGCGCATTCTATCATTTTGGCGATATGTCTCCAGGTGATATCTGGCGAATTTTGTGTTGTAAGTTGCCCGATCTTCTTTGCTATTGCACTGGCTACTGCTGCTACCATTACTGCATTCGGCATCGAAGTCGAATGGGGATGACCGGCCGCCAACGCCAGCCTGTGACCAGCTAGAGATGCTCGAGGCTTGGCTGGAAGAGATGAGAGGCGAGCGAAGTGCTGGAGAGATTGGCGGCGTTTGGTCGTCGTCCATAAACTGGTCCTGGTCAGACATGAGACCTGAGGATGAGGAGGAGGATGAGGCAGTGGATGAGGAGGAGGAGCTTGATGAGGCTGAGCTTGAGGTTGAACTTGAAGAGAGTGAAGCCAGAAGAGGCAATTTGGGTCTTCCGAGGCGACCTCCCGAGCGAGATTGATGACTGCCTAGACCGGCCAGCGGATTGGCACCACTGTCATCATCTTCATTGTGATAAGATTGAAATTTGGATGTATATTTCATTGTGATAATCTGTTACAAGTTCTTCCTAGAAAATGAGGGGCCCTAAAAGTGGTTGTGTTCCAATGGACTGATTGGAGCTTGGCAATTGTGAGCTTGCTATGTGTTGGATAGTTGTTTATTCTAGTATTGCTTGCATAATACTTGTGTCAGTGATGTTGGTCTCTTGGGTGCTTGGCTGCAATTGAGGAGCGGCCTAGGCGGACAGGGCTACTTAAAGCTCCTGTTTGGGTGTTGTTTGTTGTCTAGGGAGAATTGGAGTGAGAGGCAAGAAGTGGTGGTTGGTGTTTGGAGAAAGGCAGAGAGCCAGAGAGACAGAGGCAGAGAGGAGCAATGGGAGGCAATGCGCGGGCCTCGAGCGAATAGAAAAAGTTCGCCCGAATCGAAGGGAGTCCTGCGCGCGCAAAGCAAATGCACGAGCAAAGTGGGCGAACGAGTGGGGCAAACGTGGAGAAAGCGCGCGGCCTGCAGTCTGTCTGTCTGTGCGTGTAAGCAGGCAGGCCCATGAGCTTTACGAGCAGTGATTTTATCCTGCGGGCAACAATAATAACAACAACACTCGCGTGGCCTTCAAAATGCGTGCCAAAACGACAACAACACATAGGCAACAAAAATACAGAGGCCTTAATGCTGAAGTGAAGTGGAAAGGAGCAGACCGAGTGGGAAACATAAACAACTAGTGGGGGCAGGAGAGGGAGGATAATGCAGAGGAGAGAGAGAGCCAGAGGGAAGAAAAGGAGGAGGAGGAGGAGCAACAGAGAGACATTGGTTTGAGGATGGAGATTGGCCGCTGTTTCTCTCCTGGACGAGAAGGAGCGCCAAAGTTTGCCGGGCCAGCGTGTTCACTTTCGTTTGCGCGCCAGTTGCCTCTTGTGTTGTATTCCTCTGGTTGTTCAGCTCTGGCTCCTGGCCGGCCTCACTCTTCTCTTCCTCACAGTTCAGCTCCTTTCACTCAGCTCGCTTCTTTTAGGCTCAGCTCAGTTCTATTTGGAGACTGTGTTGCCAGCCGCAGACTAGGACTAGCACGAGCAGAGTGGCCTTCTGCTGAGGCCTTTGCGAGAAGCCACAGAGGCCACGTGATGGTCGCCCCTCGACAAGACCTTGCGGGCGAGCCTCCTCCTCACGAGTCTGGCCAGAAGGGAGCCACTTGCTCTGGAAGAAGCGGCCAAAGAGAGTGAGAATAATGATGGTCGATTATGGTTGTGGTCGAGAGAGAGTGTCTGGGGTGCGAAAAGTTGATAGAAAGGCAAAGAGAGAGAGAGAGTCCCAGGCGAGCAGAATGATAATCGTGTTGATTGTGGGCCCGAGCGGCCAGTGTGCATTGGGCGCCGTTGATTTTGTCCAGGCCGGCTTGTGGTCTGGGCAGAGTTTAACTGGAGTGACGAGAGGCAGTGAAAGATGAAGAAGAATAAGAGCAGTGGCTACTTTGAGGGAGAGACAAGAGAGGAAAGTGAAGAGAAGAGAAAAGAAGAGGAAAAGAGACAAGCCCGAGCATTGGAGGGCGCCAGTTTGCACGTAAATTGAGTGGGCCCCAAAGGAAAAAGTGAGCGGCCAAAAGTTGTTGGTTCGTTTGTTCGTGTGGCTTGCTGTTTGCTGTGTTTGAGTCCGTTGTTCGAGTTGGACGCGCGCGCGGCACACGGCGCAACTTATTAGACGGCTGCTTGCGGTGTATGCACTCTTCTCTGCACTATGCACTCACTGCACTATGCACTCTCTGCACTCTTCTCTGTTCTCTGTTCTCTGTGCTTTCTCTGCGTGTGCTCAGCGAATCTTCACTCTCTGCTCTGCTCTGCTCTGATAGACTTGCGGAGGCATAGGAGCGGCCTGCTGGCTGAGAGCAGAGAGCAGAGAGCAAAGAAGAAGCAAGAAATGGTCCTTCTTCTGAGGCTGGTGGGCAGACAAACAGGAGGAGACGAAATCTAATCCCCGCACAATGAGACAAGAGCAAGTTGATTGTTGTTCTGCCTCTTCTTCTTCTTCTGCTTCTTTCGCGTGGCTTCTCCTCTTTGGAACTGCTGTTGTTTTAGCAGCCCCAAAGTGGACAGGCAGCTGAGAGGCGAGCAAACTAATTTTTAATTTCTCCCGCTTCTTCTTCTTCTTCTTCTTCTTCTTCTTCTGCAAATGGGGGCGGCCAACACGCACTCAGTCCTCAACCAACAGAGACAAGAAGGCCCAGACCAACAGAAGGCCAACCCAATTCATCCAGTTCATCACCCAAAAAGCCAAGGGACACAATTATTGGCCCTTCTGCGCGCCCAGTCCTCTCCTGCTTGTCGCCCCTCGCTCGTCTTGGCTCGTCTGGGCCCGGCAAGCAAAGAGAGCAGGCCACTTGGAGGCTGACCAGTAGCCACTTGGCGCGAGTCCAACATCCGCCCCCTTCGATTGGCAAAGAAGTGGCCCCTCAAAGGCAGAGAAGAAGAAGAAGAAGAAGAAGAAGAAGAAGAAGAAGGAGAAGGAGAAGGAGAAGACCAAAGGGAGAAGAAGACGAAAAAGGAGATCCCGCGCAGAAAGTGTGCCCCACAGGCCGAGTTGTGGACTGTGTCTTCTGGCTCCACTTGGGCCACTTGTGCTTCCAAAGTCGAGTGGTTCTCCAGAACATGTGCAGCAACCTGTATGCTTGGGCGACACTCTCACTTGGCTGCTTGTTGAGCGCGCGTCTTCACTGTGCATCGAGTGTGCTTCCACTCTGCGTTCAGTGTGCCCTAAGTGTTCGCTGAATCTGCGTGCGAGTGTGAGTAAAAGTGTCAGTGTTCGCTCACTTCGTCCACTGGTTTCTCTTGGCGGCCCACAGACAAGCAACAGTCGACTCACAAGCGGCCATGATAATAACGCGCCAGGTGTGTGCCAGCGTGTTGGGCGCCAAAAAAGTGACAGAAACAGAGAGAGAGAGAGAGTTCTCTGTTCGTGCTTCAGTCGAGGGCAGACTATTGGTGGAAGCAGAAGCAGAAGCAGAAGCAGCAGAAACAGTCTAGCAGAGTGGGCCCAGTCAAGACGGACCAAGTGGGCGCCCAGAGGAGCACGAGCGACCCTTGTTGATGCAGCTGAGGGGCGCCCAATGGAACAGTTGCGGACAGTCTTCACTGACACTGAGCAGACTGACTGGTTGGCCTGATTGGGCCTGGGCAGAGTGAGCTTCTGGGAAAAAAGTGCACTGGACGTTCGATAAGTGAGTGCTGCCCACTGTCTCAGACTGTCTCTAGTTCTACTTCTTCTTCTTCCTCTTCTTCTCTCTACAGACAATGCTTCGAACGGGGAAACAAACGAGCACTCTTTCCTCCCGCGAAACAAGCGACACTTTCTGTTCGTCTGTCCAATATTGGACCAGAGGAGGTTTGTTGCCCGCCCGAAGCAATAATAATGGCACCACAATTGTCCATTTGGCCTCTGCTGCTCATTCGCAGGCTCAGTTTGAGTGCGCGGGCACGCAAAAGTTGAGCTTTCGAGAGAGAGAGAGAGACAGACTCTGCTTGCTTATCCACTCCTTAGGGCCCCAGTCTCCTGTGCTCCTCTTTTCTGGCTGGACTGGGACCGCCCCTTCTGCTCGCCTCTGGGTGCTGCTCACTGTCTGCGGCCGCTCGTTGCTTTGCGCCCCATTTGGTCGGGCAGCAGTGGCGCCCAAAACACACACAAGCAGTGGACAGTGGACAGTGGAAAGAGTGGACAGAGTAGAAAAAGTGGAAAGAGTGGACACAGGGCGGGTGCACAGGCGCAAAAGTGTCGCTTGAAAAGTGTGCCTGCGCAGAGCCAGTTGATGGGCGCCCAAATAACAGTGCGCAGTGCTGCCAGTCTTCGTTCTCTGCTGCTAGTCTGCCTTTTGCGTTCTGCCTTCTGCCTTCTGTGCTCCTAGTCTGCCTTCAGTGTTCAGTGTGCAGTGTGCAGGATTCGCTGGCTTCAGCAGCAGTGTTCAGTGTGGGCCCACTTGCAGCAGCCTTAAGCCCAGCCAGAAGAGAGCAGTAAGCAGTAAGCAACAGTCTGCAGTCTGCAGTCAGCCAGCAGATAGCAGATAGCAGATAGCGAACTAGCGAAGAAGCAAAGAAACAGAAGAGAGACGAACACTGAGGGCGCGCACTCAAATCGCGTATTCAAATTTGCTCTGCCTCACCAAACAATGATGATGATTGGCCGCCCAAACAACCAACCAGAACTGGCTTCTTCTTCTACTTCTACTTCTCCCAATCTTCTTCTTCTTCTTCTCCTGGAAACCAGAGCGGGCGCCAAATTAATGACTCGTCTCTTGACTTTTATCGCTCGCTGCTCATCAAATTGGCGCAAGCTTGCGGTTCTGCTGGGCCCAAAGTTGTGCGCCTATGGACTGGCTATGGACTGGCTGTCCACTTTTGCCGCCGGCCAATGCTCCAAATTGGCCAACGAGAGTAGTTCGCCACTAGCCAAGTGAAGGCTGCCATTGGAGAAGAAGTAACTCGTCAGCGCCCACAATAGACCTTAGGAGTGGCGCCCATTTGGGAGATTTGGGCGCCCACCAAGTTGGAGTGCCCGCACAAATTGGCCACCGAAAAAGGGAGACAGAAATGGAAATTGGAAATGAAAATCGAGCTCTAAATGGAAATCGAAATAGAAATCGAAATCGAAATGGAAATAGAAATTGAGGAGAGAAAATGGGAGGCAAATGTGCAGCTTTTTCAGAGGCAGACTTGTTGCAAGTTGAGGTGATTTGTGCGAACTTGCGATCTGCTGAATTCAGCTGGAAATCGAACGCAAATCAGGGCGCACAACTGGGGCCAATGGACAACTGGGTGCAACTGTTTGTTTGCGCCTCTAAAGCTCAGCACAGACAGTCTCTGGCCAACTCAGCCAACTCAGCCCGGCCAACTGCTCGCCTATATTTCTCTCCCAGTTGTTCATCTAACAGAAAGGCAAACAAGAGGCGACCAGAGCCACTGTTTGGGCGCACCTTGGCCAGTGGTTTGCCTTCTGGAACACTGGCCAGACCTAAGGGTCACACAGAAGAGGCACACAATTCTCACTCTCTTTCTCCACTGCAGCTCCAATTCGGTGGGCCCAATCTCGGCCACTTCTCACACGCTCCTCTGCACCAGTGGTTCCTTTTTTATTTCCATCTCTAGTTTTATTTCTCGCCCTCTTATAGAGTGCTCGCTTGGGGCGCCCCATTTGCGCATTGTGTTTATGCTCCTCAACTGGTCGCCTTTGCGGGCTCGGGCGCACCAATCCCGACCTTTGCACAGGGGCGGGGAGTGCGGGCAGTCTGGATTGGTGCGCCCGCAAAAGGTTGAGTCGGCCCCTCTCAGTTGAGGAGGCGGCGCGCTGAGATCAGGTGGCTTAGAGCAGCTCCAGATTGCGGCAAATCAGGCTGGGCGTGGCCTGCCAGCTGGTGGGCGTGTGAGGGAGGAGAGTCCGCCCGTTTGGAGCGGCCATTTTTGCATGAGGGAACGTTGTAAATGTGGTCGCAGACTTGCAACTGTTCGTTGAAGGCAGTGCCTGGGCCGCAATCGAATGTGAAGCGTTGCGCAAAAGGAGTTCCCACTGCAACGCACCTGACGAACTTGCGACAGTTGTGCGGGTCGGCGAACATGCCGTCGCGCGTGCAGCTGAAAGGGCCACTGGGGGGCTTGGGCGAACTGTTCGCTGCGGGCAACGGTCGTCTGGTGCTCGTCTGGGCTGAGGGTTGCGGCTGCGTTGGTTTGGGTTTTGGCCTTTGACTGGGAGCAGGAGTGGGACCAGGACCGGGATTTGGAGTTGGACTTGGAGTTGGCTTTGGCTGCGGTTTCGGTTTCGGCTTGGGCTTGGGCTTAGGCTTCGGCTTGGGCGTGCTGCTGGCGGCTGCAGTTGGTCGGCCAGTTGGGCGCGCAGTGGACGGGGGCCGCTCGTGCTCGTGCTCATGTTCGTTCTCGTTTTCGTTTTCGATCTCGTGCCCGGGCCTGCGGGTGGAGGAGCTGCTCGTGGGCCGCCTGCTGGTCCCCGAGGAACCAGAGCCTGAGGTTGGGGCGGGCGTGGATGTGGATGTGGACGAGGATGAAGCTGGCCCAGTGGAAGGGGAGGGAGTTGGGCCGGGCAGCAGTGGGCCGGTTGAATCGGAGTCGAGCACGCGCCTTATTGTGTTCAGCAGAGGGAACTTCTGGCCCGAGTGGCAGCGGCCCTGGAAATCGTCAGTCTCGATGCTCCACATCATGACGCCGCCCAGGCCCATTGATTTGGCGAACTGGGCCTTGAGCGCCAGACTGCGCGCATCGTCGAAGCCGACCCACTGGCGCTGGCCGTTGGTGGTGAAAGCGTAGGGCGCCAGGTAGTCTGGATCTCTGACGAGGGACCAGCCGTCGCGCGTGCGCCCACTGCCATCTGGGAGCCAGAGTTGTTCGCAGAGTTCGTTGTAACCGAGAGAGCCGGGTTCGCGCGTGTATGGGCCCGCGCGGCCTTTCTGAGAGGCGGCCGCCTTGATCCCGTGCTCTGACTCGCGGTCCAGGGTGAACGAGCGCCCGTAAGAGCCCACGCCGAGCAACAGTTTGTCCCGCGCGGCCCCATTTGCCAGCCAGTAGTGCACCGACCAGTTCACGTTCAGCGTCCGCTCCTCCACAGTGACGTCGTGCCGGGGCGAGCTGAACAGGGGCGCGTTCATGCCCGTCCGAGTCTCCCAGCCGCCGTGATAGTCGTAGGCCATCAGGTTGATCAGGTCCAGATACTTGCTCACCCGCGGAATGTCGTAGGCCGGATCGATGAACCATTTGCCGGCGGAAACGGCCGCAGTGAGCAGGTAGCCGCGCGGCTTGAAAGCGGCGCTCAGCTCGCTCAGCAGACGCACAAAGTTCTGCTTGTCGTAGGAGGCGCCTCCACGCGAACCTGGATACTCCCAGTCAAGGTCCAGACCGTCGAAGTTGAACTTGGCCAGAAACTTCACCACCGAGTCGACGAAACGGGCGCGCGCCTCAGGCTCGCTGGCCATCTTGCTGTACTTGACGCTGCCCTCGTTCCAGCCTGCGAGTTGCGGTTTGGATAGACGAAAGGTTCAACTGGTTAGAGGCAATCTCTAGGTGGCTGTTTGTGTCTGTGTGTTAGCTGCATTGGGCCGAGTTGGGGCTGCTGGTCCTAAGGGCGGGGGAAAAAGGCGCGAAAATTGTGCACTTTCCGCCAAAAGTAAAGTGATAAATTTTCGCCCGGTGCTACGCAAAAATGTAACCGTATTTTTGACGACCAGTGTGCGCGTGCAAACTTGGAACCTTTTCGGGCGGCAGAACGCGCGCAAGTGGCCGCTCCTCAGCTCTGGGCCCAAAAAGCCCCGAAAAGCTTCGTAAAACCCCAAAAAACCTCAAAAAGCCCCAAAAGGCCGCAGTAGTTCGCTGGGGCTGCGTGCTTGTCTCGCGCGGACAACTAACTCACCTCCAATGGCAACCAGTGTCTTCAGCTCGGGGTTTTTCAACTTCAAGTTCGTGAATCTCCTCATTGCCCCTTTCCCGTAATTGTCCTCCAGGTCGTTCCAAGGGTCCAGCGGCTTGATCATGTTGTCGTAGCTCAAACCGGTGAAGCTGATCATTATTCAAGTTTGGATTGTTGTTTGTTCGGTTGTTGTTGTTTGTTTACACAGTGGAGGCGCGCTCAAGTTAGTCAGTCTGTCACAATCGTCCACTTAACTATCTCTTTCTCTCTCTCTTTCTCTTTCTCGCCCATTTTGCCCACCAGACACAATGAACACCCAGCAAATCAAGAGCCGATGGGAGATCAACTCTAACTGAGTGGCGAGCCTTCGATTCAATTGGGGACGATTGACGAGGGCCACAAGATCGCCCCAAGGTCTCAGCGGTTTCCTTCAAAGTCAACCCAAAGAGGGAGCTCTGTCTGAGTGTCATTGCAACCTCTTGTGGCCAGCAGTCCACTTTACTTACCCGTAAATGACGTGAGTGCAGAGGAATGGGTCGATTTGTTCGACGGCGAACTTGCCAGCATCCGGCCGATAAACTGCCCAAGTTCCATAGTAGCAAACGAGATGCTTGCGCTTACTCTTGGGCGTCCTATGGGCTCGCTGGTTGATTGTGCTTGCGTTGTGCGCGCCATCTGTCGGCGCCGCGGCCAACGAACTGTCCAACTCTCCTGAGCCGCCCAAATGCTCACTTCCAACTCCTTTGCGGCCAACCAGCGAGCCAGACACTCTCTTCCGCACCCTTTTAGTTCCATTTGATCCACCAGACTGTCTCAAACTGGTCGACTTGGCTCTTCTTTCCGCCCTAACACGAGCGCCTCGTTTGAAGACTGTCTGCGAGCCAGTTTTTCGCCTGAGAGGGTGGCCAACACTCAGCTGAGTCCAATTTCTCCTCTCGCCATCCAGCTTTCCCGCCGGCTCGTCCAAGATCACCTGTCTGACCGAAGATTGTCCACCGCTCCATTTCGAGGCCAATTTCCTGCCGACAACTGAGGAATTGGTCTCCTGCGAGTTGTGTGTGTGAAAGGTGGGCGGCC
>Ga0268247_10000699_pt1 | contig 10935 bp, 15 predicted proteins | sample AgamicOrMae_FD_200245 | JGI IMG/M metagenome (GOLD analysis project Ga0268247, IMG submission 200245) | Agave microbial communities from Guanajuato, Mexico - Or.Ma.e (v2) (version 2) | ecosystem: Host-associated > Plants > Phyllosphere > Phylloplane/Leaf | place: Guanajuato, Mexico | collected... | reverse complement strand
TCTAACTTGTCTTCAAATGGACCCTGCGAAACGCCTGCCAAGCGATCTCCTGTTGCAGCACCCCTATATACAGTCATCGAAAATGGCCCAATTTATCGGTGCCTTAGCCACGGGCCAACAGCATGGCACAGTCGATCACAAGAGCAAAATGGCCTACAACAACCCTCCCATGGGATATAGAAAGACATCTGACAACCCCGAATCTACAAGTGTCCAATTTGATGCAAGGAAATCGAGACGAGCCATTCAGCCGCCGACAAAGAGTCCCTTTTCGCCCATGCAAAACAGTCCAGAGACGGCCAATTTTGGAGAGCGCGCCAACTCTCGCCAAGTGAACCTGGTTTCTAATCAGAAGACAAAGAAACTCAATCAGATACCAAGTTCCAATGATTCCCCAACAAAACCTTTCTCCTCCCATCTACCAGCACCCAAAGCGCGAGCACAGCTTACAAACACATCCACTATTGCATACTCTAATGCTCAGTTTGATGCAAACGGGACCTATTACAAGCAGAAGGCTCTACGTACTCAGCTGCCCCAAATGATTGACAGAAACTATCCAATCGTTCGAGTGGACAGAAATCTGCACATTAGTCACAAACAATCCGACCGTCAAAAAGAGAATCTAAGCAGAGCCAACGCTGACAGAGTATCATCTAGCCTGAAGACTCACGTGAGAGATGATCCACCGACCAAGAGCAACAAAGCCGTGAAAAAGACTCAAGAGAATATGAGTCAGCAACAGCCTGTGTCCAATGATGAACTTTCAAAAGGCGTTTCAAATTCACATTATGGAATACCATCGATTGATTCAAGACACAATAGGTCTCCAATGGTAGTGCCACAGACACCGGTGAACAAAATTTCTGTCACCAATGCGCCCAAATTGATCAATGCTGGAGTCAATAATCGCAGATATGGATCAAGAAAGGAGATCAATCGCGCTCAAGATCAGCGAGACCACATGAGTTCATCCACAACAACTGGATCCTCCAATTCGATTGTAGCTCACGCCAAATCGTCCTCAACCCCCTTCTTGCCTCGCCTTTAGATGCGAGTGGTCATTAAAATCATCTTGATGTTTGTAGTTCGCGAATCGGATTGATCATTCTTCACCAAGCTCACTCTCAATCCATGGATGAGTATCCATAGATAAGCCTGGTCCTCAAACTTCCAAAGCATCAGGTGAACCTCTCAACTTCTAGAGATCTTTTATCCTTGTCTATGTCATCGTACTACAGATGATCCTCGAATCTATCTCTCTCCAAGGGGTTGCATCCATCGACTGTGATTGGCGTTCTCCATCGTTGCATACTTTCTATACAAGCTGCCGATCTCCCCACAGATTAAAGCATTTTGATGCTAGCGCAGATTCTTCAGCTTTCCGCCTCAAGCTCCAGGCACTGAATTGAGTTTATTGTCATCAATTTTTGAGTTATCATCTAAGTTTGACGAGCAGAGAGAAAAATTGCGTCTAATTGAGAGCCAATTTGAGGGTTCGCAATCACACGATGTAGCACAGACAGCATGAGGCGAGTATCAGTTTGAGAAGGTCTGGCAATTGAAATTGGATTGAGACAAGAAACTGGACTCAGTTTCGCTCGTGTTTCGGCTTGATGGAGTTGACTTAGTCCGCAATTTGTTATCCCGTTCCGAAGCTTGTGCGGGAGGATGATAAATCGCATCATTAGTTTCGGAGCAGTGCTCGTTCGGCTCTATGGAGAAGACTAGCTGCACTAGAGATTGTACAGTTGTTATCCGGTGATCAGGGAGCTAGAATTGTTATTCTTGCAGTCCAATATTGAAAATCTTGGACCTAAGGCGGTTCTTTATAAGCAATTTCGTGTCAATTTTTGCCAAGCTGAAAATGGCCAATGATCCAGCCGGGCAAAAGACTGACCAGTGCGAGAAGGCAGCACTGCTAGTGATGTGAAATTGGATTCTCTCAGAATTCCGATTGGATCTTGATCCAGGTGGCGCAGCTTCATGTTGAAACGGCACATAGCGGCCCCACCAAGTTGGCGCCCACGCTAAGCTAGTGGCTGCGCGCCAGGCAATTTAGTGTTTCCTCTTCTGCTTGCCAGTTTGGACGAACTGGCAAACTGCGCAGGCTCAGCACTGGCGGCCAGTAAGGCTGGCACAATGGTGGGCTAGAATGGTGAGAACCTAATCGGCTTCCGTTGTTATCGCTTCGATTAATTCTTACCATCACAACGAAACGAGCTAAAGAACTAGCAAAAGTCTGACTGGCAGTGGTGGATTCAATTTCTCAATTGCTCATTCCTGATCCGGCAACCAGAAAAATCGCTTCACCAACAAACAGTGGCAAGTCGAGAGGACTAGGTCTTGGAGAGACTCAGCATTTGACGGCTGCTGTAAGCGAGAAAAGATTTAGAGCCAAAGTGTAAGGTTCATCTCTCTTTCAAGAGGCCAAAGATCGATCGAGCCGGCTGGCAAAGGGAAGGCAAAATGGATTCCTCCGGAAACAACTTCATGAGCAAGTACGCAAACAAAAACTCAGACGCCTTGCGTCACTTGACATCACAGCAGTTCTTCGAGGTTTGGAACAACTACGATCAAGACGGTAAGTATTATTGCTATTAAATTGGGCTCGACTTTGAGGAAAAATCTGAGACGGAAAGTTTGTTTTTTCCTCCTCAAGATCGTAAGAAAGCCATCTAGAGCACAAAACAACTGACTTTGCGGCTTCGACCAACATTTATGATTGAAACACAAACGAAACAAAACTAGGTAACGGCTACATAGAGGGGGGCGAATTGGACAACTTCTTGCAAGAGTTTGTGACAAGCATCCGTCAAGACAAGGTGAGTGGATCATCATGTTAATTGTTACAGTCACGACGATGGTTGATTGTCGTAAATCTGGTCGACATTTTGACTTGTCTAGCAGAGCGAGAGGCACGCCTATGAGACGACGCCAGAGACAAGGGCACGCAATATGCAGCAGCCAGACGGCCACTCACAGTTGGCTCTATAAGGTGCGCAGTGCAGTGCACCACTTGATCGATTGGGCGCCCAATGTGATGCCGCGTGCTGCCACTTGGGCGCGCGTCGCAGGTGCACGAGGATGGCGCCCAGCCACAGCGGCCCACCCGCTCACACCCGCTCACTTGCCGGCCTCATTATTTGCTCCTCGGGCGAGTCTGAGTTTGCCACCGCCACCGGTAAGCCTCCGGTGGGGCCGCTGGCGAGCTGGCAAGCTGGGAGAGGGTGGGGGCGACGGACGTGGGGCAGTGCTCGGGGCTTGAATTGATATCGAGCCGCTGAGGGGCCGGGAAAAAGTGTGCCACCGCCCGGGGTTGGCTGCACTCTGGGCGATGGGAGTGCTACTGTCAACATGTGACGGGGCTGGGTGCTCTCCGCGTTGACGAGCTGAGGCCCAATTGAATTGCGATTCGCTTGGAGCCAAAAGTTTGCGTGGAATTTGCTTAAAATTAGGCGCCCTCACAGTCTCCCTTTCCGGCAACTCTCTCTCCCCCTCGCTGAGCAGATTTTTATTCGGCCCCTTTTATGCTGGCCGTCCATTACTGTTGGAGAAACAGCAGTGTGGTGGCAGCGTGGGCGTGGGAGCAGGAAAAAGAGGTGCCAACAATGCAACTCATCGCTGGGGCGTGTGCACTAGTCTGCACTAGTGTCTGAGGGGCAAAAGTTGAAATTTTTCTCCTGAGAGAGCCAGCCAAAGATGATTCGCCGCAAGGGCGGCCTCAGAGCAGCCCAAACACGCCATCAGAGTGATTGATCGTCCGCCCACTGGCTGCGGGAGCAGCCCAGAGTCTGTCTCTCGTCCGCCGGGGTCCAGTTCAAAGATGAATGGGCTCCAGTTGGCTTAGCTTTGGGCCAGCTTTGGGCCAGCTCTTGGCCCGCGAGCTAAGCCGATGATTAGCGCCAACTTGCGCCCACTTGGGCCCAAGCCAGTTTGTGGCGCCGGGCCAACTTGTCACCGATGGGCTCCCATCGACGAGGCCTCCAAAGACTGTCCACGAATGGTGCCGACTTTCCGGCCTTGCTGTGCTGCACGCGGCCACAGGCGAGTCACTCGTGCACTGCTTCATCGACCCGCTCGGTCACCTGTAAATATCGCCAGCCTGCCCTTGTATCTGGGGCCAAATTATTCCAAGTCGGGCCAAGTCGTTCCTCGGCCCAATCCAAGTGGCTGGGGTGTAAATTTTTGCGCCCAAGCAGCAGAGGCATTCTAATATAATCTGAAATTGGCCGCAATGTTGCGCCCTCCGTGTGGACCATTTGCGGCGACTCGGCGGCGGCTGAATGTTGTTTGGGAAAGAGATTAGAAAGAGTATAATTCGAACTCGAACTGGGTGACACACCTCGGTGGCTGTGCGCCAGCGCTCGAGGGAAACCGCGGTGGAAAGACACTCATTGAAATTCCGACACCTTTCTTGGCCGCTGCTTTTTGGCCGCAGCTTTTTGCTCACCGCTTTTTGGGCCGCCGCTTTTCGGCTTTGCTCTCGTTGAGCTCAAATGTCTGTGCCCAGTGAGCCAGAGTTTGGGCAACGTGCGGAAGCAAGTCTGTGGCCAACGGGCGCCACATTTGGGCCCGAAAATCCTCAGCTCAGATGGAAAACCACAACTAATACAAACCAGAGGAGAGCCTTCTTAGTCTGTTTGCTGGCGGGCGCACCCTCTCGCCCGCAAACAAACGGCCACATGTAACGTGCACCTCGTCAAGCTGGCCAGTTGATCCTGGCCAAAGCTCGCCAATGGGCCCCAATGGGATAGAGCTATCAAAACAAATGAAAAGGGGCGCGAATTCTGGCGCATTTCCGCGCCTTGAGCCAACTGGGCGCCCAAGCCAACCACAGTAGCCCCGCGAGCACATGAGAGACACCGGAAATAACATTGTCTGTCTCGAGTGAGACTCTCAATGTCGCACTTTAATATGTGAGCGGAAGAATATATTGTGCCTCCAAGGTCCGAGAGGAGGCAGTTTTGTGCAGACCAAGGGGAGCGTTTGCCCACAGGTCCAACGCGGCCGCTTTGATGATTGCACGCGGGCGCATCAAGAGCTTTGCTTTGGGATCAGAAACTAGCATGGGAATCCAATGCGCTGGGCTGGAAACCTCTCCCGTTTCTCTGTCTGCATCCAGCTCCATTAGAACTCTGGAAGCCATTTGGCCCAATCACAACCGAGACCCTCTTGCCTCAGAGCCTTTCCTCTGCCCCTCGAATGGTGTTCCTCCTTTGCTTTGTGTCGCTTATGCAAAGTTTTGCCCAAAGGGGCGCCAGTCTTTTTTGCCTCCCTCTTGATTTCCGCCCGCTCCAGATCATTGTTTTGCCCGCCTTGACTCTCGGCCAAGTGGTTCTCTCCATTGACTCTGATGCACCTGCAGACGTTTGTGAGCAAACAAAAGTGCTCCTTGCCAGCCCCTTTCGGCCAGACGCGCGGCCAAGACTTTGTCTGGTCTCAATATTCCTGCCCGCCCATTCGATATTGTGGCAATATTTTTCCTGCCCGGAAGTGCACACAGAAGGCTCAAAGAGGGCTCACCGAAAGGGTTTCTTGGGCCGCCTCTTTGTGGCGGCCGGAAGTGAGGAGGAGGCCTGTTTGGTGTTGGTGGTGGCGGGCAGCTTTTGTTGCTCGCAGCTTATCACTTTGGAAAAATTGCCCGCCCGCCTCATTTTCTTTCCATTCTTTTTTCCTCCCCCCAGATTCGTCAAATCCACTTTCTGGGCGAGCAGACTGGCAAGAAAGCAGACTGGCAAGCCAGCAGACTGCCATTGCACCAAAATGCACCAGCCAGATGCAGCCCGATGGGAGGCCACAATGCTGCCGAGGGGCTACTCTCACAATCATTATTGTTCGCCGCCTCCCGCCAACAAGGGCCCCCCCCCAATAGAGGCTCCATTTCGGTGCCCGTTTCCAGCCTCGACAAAGATGGCGTCTCCTTTTTTCCTCCCGCCGCCACCGCCGCCCCACTTCTTCCGCCCATCTTCCTCCTCCTCCTCCTCCACCTCCTTGGCCACCGTCTCCGCCCCCTTGGCGCCATCACACGCCCCGCCTGCGCCAGGCGGCCCGGTCGCGGTTAGCTGGCCGCCGGTGCGTCACACGCACGCCTCGCTGGTCCGCCCGGGTTCATATGGGCGCACAGGTGGCACTCGTCTCGGAGGAGAACCCCTGGCTGGCTTTTGGGGCTCGGCCAGCCTAGGCGACTGCGGCCTCAGCGCGGCCGCCCTAACGATTGGCGACGTGAGCCAAACTTATCTCCCTTGATCGCGGGCCAGTTGTGCACATCAAATGAGCACCATGTCTAGCTGGCTGGCTGGCTGCCACTGGCGCTGCTGGCGCCACTGAGGCCGATTCCGCTGAAGGGGCGAAATGAAACTGTCATCAGGCGGGCGCCTCTGTGTGTTGGGGGCCTGCAAAATGGCCCGCAGAGAGTGTATGCAAAAGTGGCGCTGTTGCCAAATCGTATTGTCAACAAACACACAGCCGATTAGAGGCGGCAACTCGTGTGCGGCAGACTGAGCGCGGCACACTGAGCGCGTTGCCCACTCTTCCACCATAATGATTCCCGCCCGAACCCCACAGGTCCGCCCCCTTTTCCTTGGCGCCCGCCTCCTCCTCCTCCTCCTCCTCGACTTGCCTCCGCTAAACGGGGGCGCCAAATGGGCGGAAATCAATCTCGGCGAGAAAAAAGGATCAAACGCCGATGCTAATGACGTATGCGTATAAATAGAGAGCGCCCAACGTCTGCTCCAGAGTGGTTGGAGACTGCTCGCCTCCTTGCGCCCGCCTCGAGCCAGTAAATCGAGCAGTCGCCGCCACTCGTTAGCTCTGGCGCCTCCCTCTTCCTCTTTCCATGCCACGGCCACCCACCTCGGGCCCAACGCCAACCAAGACGCCCAGAAACAACCATTTCCAATCCTATTAGAGAAAGCTCCTTAGCATGGGCGGCACGTGTGCCTTTGCGCGCGAGCGTCTCCATGTTTTGCTTGGCGCCAACTTCCGCTCGGTCTGCACTGGCGGCCGGAAGTTGGAGCTCATCCAGTTCGTTTGTTCGCCATTGGCGAGGCTAGACTGGCCTCGTTGGTTTGGAGCCCACTCGAAGAGAGTTGGCCAGCTCGTTGGAAGGAGAGGGGACACTTTGCACTCCAATTGGATTGGCCGATTTGAATTCTGGAGTGGAGAGTTTTCATCAGGTTAGTGGGAGAAGTGGAAAATCCAAATCGATTTCCACTGTCTCCCAGAGTTTTCCAATTGTTTGCCGAGATGCCACTTGATTCTTGAACAGTGCTTGCGACTAGTGCAATTTGTTCCTCCGACTATTGGCCAAACTATAGAGAGTGTGTAACAAGCAGTTAGATTTTGGGCCCAAAGTTTCAGGCAACTTGGAGCCAGTCCCATTTGTTGGCCGGCCGCGAGCATTTCTTCTGCTGGAATTTCCCCGCTGGGGAACCACAAACAGGCTGCTCAAGTGCGAAGGGTGCTCGCTGGCTTTGTCTGGCAAGCCGCCAAACGGCCACCAAACACACATCAGTCCCCCGGGTCTGCAATTCAATTCCATTGTCTGGCCCGAGCTTGTTTGTTCGCCAATTGTGGAAGTGTCGGTCTGGGCGCGGAGAACAGATCAGAAAGCGGCAAAGGCGCCATTGTTTTGCTTTCTCGCTCTTGTCGGACACGTTCCAAATGGTGCCTGAGGAGGCACTCGAAAATATTGCACTCTTGAGACGGCGCCCATTGCTTCTCGAGTGGCGTGAAGGCGCCTCCATTTGAGTGCGAGGCTCCATTGCGGTCAGTGGTCGGCGTACTCTGTGCTCGTCGTTCCATTTGGGCCGGCAATCTTTATTGGCCCCAATTGTTGTTTATTTTAACCAAAGCTCGCCCTCTCCACGAGGCTTTGTTGGTCTCGGCGTTAACGTGTCACTGGCCGGCCAGCTCGAGGGGAACCCCCGCTGAGGTGTCCAGGGGAGCTTAGGTGTTCCACGCCTTGGCCACTGGTGAGACACCACACAATTGACCAGCACCATTTGCAGAAGACGACCAGCTTGGGGCAGCCAAGAGGGACTGTCTCCTCCCAGATCTTGGGGGCGGACGAGGCCGAATGGAATCTTGGACCGAGTGGAGTCGCAAATCACGCAGACTCTTAATTGGGCCCGTAGGATAATTGGCCGAGAAGCCGCCTCTAAGCATCGGCCGGTCCATCGCCGACTGAAATGGGCCCGGCGGTCTAGCGAGGCGAGACTAGGACTGGAATAAATTTGAGCCTCATTTTCGAGCGCCCACTCGCCGCCCGTCCACACTAAACACTGGCCGCCAGACACACTCTTCGGCCGGCGCCCAAGTGTCCGTCTGGCTGGTTTTGTTTTGCTGAGAAGCTGGCCAGCTAGCAATGCTTTGGTTTGATTTGTTGCGTGCAAAGAAGTAAACGCTGCAATTAGCATAATTAAGCAGCTTTGGGGGGACGGCCGCTCATCGAGTAAATTTGTGATCCCATTGCACATCTCAACTGGACACAACTGGCCCGTTGATGTGCCTGTGTCTTGGTTAAGGCGCGACACGAGCGCAATTATCATCGCATTGGGCCTGGGCGGCTCCGATGGTGGCCCATTGTCGGTGGGTGTTCACTGGAAGGGGCCCCCTTTTTTGGGCCTCCTTTGGGGCCGCCGTCGCTGCTCGTTATCGTTTCTTTCCTCTCACTTGGGCCCCCACAAGATTGGATGGCCTATTAGAGCGCCAGTTGCTTGGCGCGGGCGGCCACCAACTCGACCACGCAATTGCCATTTAGTTGGCCCAGTCTCAGTCTGGATCCATCATTTCAGCGTCCGTCGCTCGGCCACCGGCTGGCTGGCCAGCTAGCTCGAGCTCGAGCTCGAGCTCCAAAGCGAGCCGCCCGAGCGAGCAGCACAAGGAGGAGCACCACTGGCAGACTCCAATTGCGACAGGCCCACCCAATTGTGCGTTTGCCATTTGGGCCGTCGATTTGTTTTGTCTCCCGCCCGCCCACTGCACAAACGGGCCCAAACTCGCCACAAGAGGCCCACCTCGTCCCCTTTGCTCGTCCCGGCCGGCCCTTATCAGGCCTCCTGCACCCCGGCTCTGAGCTGGAGCCTGGCTGGACCTGTTTGGGCCAAGGGACGCCAAGACAATGAACGAATTGTCGCTCGTTGTCGTTCGTGCTTCCAGTTGCCCAGTTGCCGGCCGACCACCACGACAACAACCAGCAACTAGGCTCTGACCGACTTCGGCCGAATTCGAGAACTGCCAGCAAGGTGCAAACTTGTTCACCACGTCGCCTCACTGGACACAGGTGTCAGTGGTTGGCGCTGGCGACTGGGCCACCGTTTTGCCGATGATTAATGGTGCTCCAATGTTGTCGGCCGCACAACACACACGAGAAGTCTTGCTCGTTTGGCGCCCGGCTGGCTGGCCAGCCAGGGGGGACTAGCTCCGCTCGCTCGGCCCACTGGAGCTCGTCCACTGGTGGCAATGATCGATCTCTTTGGCCCGCAGCTCACCTCTGGCCTTCGGGGGGAGCCAAGCGAATTAAGAGCATTCAAACCGCTCGTTTCGTGCTCGCCAAACTCTCCCATCAAACTCACCTCAGACTTATTCATCAGACCCGCTTATTCATCGGCCCCCAGCCCAGGCCGGAGGCAAAATTGCCAGTGGGCCAGGTCGCCACCCATTTGACGCTTATCTCGGCCACTCGCTAACCAACCGCTCGCGAACAAAAACAACCCCCGCCCAATGGAACAACAATCGCACCTCTACACACACTGGGCCGCCTATCTCTAATCAATTTCAGGAACCACTTGACGAGCGCTTATTGCAGGAGCTGAAAAAGGCCTTCATGGACGCCTATGACAATAATCACGACGGCCGGATAGACATCCGCGAACTGGCCCAACTCTTGCCCCTTGAGGAGAGTTTCAAATTGTTATTTAAGTTCGAGAATCAGGTGGATTCCAGTGTGGAATTTATGAAAATTTGGACCAAATATGACTCGGACGCAAGTGGCCACATTGAGGCCAACGAGCTGAGGAACTTCTTGCGCGACCTAATCACCTCCAACCAGAGTTCCAACACTGCCACTTCCGCCGGCCCCAGTGGACAGGGCACCAAGCTGGCCCGAAAGCCAAACTCGATTGACGAGGACAAATTGGACGAGTACACTGAGACTTTGTTGAAAATTTTCGACTCAAACAAGGACGGAAAATTGCAGCTTAACGAGATGACCAAGTGAGTATGATGACTCTAATGTTCCTTGAGACATTTTTCTAAGCTTTTCCTCCAAGCAATTTCTGGGAAAAAAACAGCTTTCCAAGGAACAGTCTTGCTCTCTGTGGGTGGCCAACTAACTCAGCCGCCTGTCATTATACAAAAACCAACCAAAACAGACTTCTCTTGGTCAAGGAGAACTTCCTCTCTTGTTCCGGAATTTTTCATGGAAGTAACAAAAAGCTCGACAAGCAAGATATTGAGCGCATATTCACTTCCTACGATCGGGTAAGTCATTAGGTCTGGCCAAGAGGCTTGTCTCCGCTCCGGAAGCTCCCAAGCCCACAGGCTCGAGAGGCTCGTCCGGGCGGAGAAGTGACTCTCTTAGGACCACTTGTACCATGTGGCGGTGGCTCTTAGCTGCAGTCTTCAGTTTGGAGGCGCTTTAGTTTCGACAACAACCAATTGTGTCCAATCCTGAAGGGGCCTTAACGAGCGCGCCGGCGTCTTGGCGATCCTTATCTCGGGCGCTGGCGTTGGGTGCTCTAATGTTGTCAAACTGGAAAGGAAACAGGCCAAGTGTGCCAAGGGAAATGCCGTTTGTCGCCACATGCAGCCAGAGGACAAGTTGCCCAATGGCAGACACACACTTATAGTGGACTCTGCATTGAAGGGGGCCCACTTTTTGCACGCGAGCCACCAATGATGGTCACTCGGCACGCGCCGCTTATCTTTTCT
>Ga0268247_10000698_pt1 | contig 10965 bp, 3 predicted proteins | sample AgamicOrMae_FD_200245 | JGI IMG/M metagenome (GOLD analysis project Ga0268247, IMG submission 200245) | Agave microbial communities from Guanajuato, Mexico - Or.Ma.e (v2) (version 2) | ecosystem: Host-associated > Plants > Phyllosphere > Phylloplane/Leaf | place: Guanajuato, Mexico | collected... | reverse complement strand
AGTATTCAAGGGGCATACGGGTGAACTGTTGGAATGTTTACAAATGTACTATGCTTGTTTAGAGAATGTTAATGTAACCGAAGTTCCAGCCATAATGAAAAATCTCTTGAACTTCCTGTCATATGAGGTCATCAGCGATGGTTTCATGAAGGACTATAGGGTGAGAAGTTGGATGGTCGCCTGCAATGGTATAACCGCCTATCTGGATAAAGAATACGCCCACATGGGCAGCACAATGACCCTGTTGGTGGCCTCTTGTTTTGATTCTGCCTCACTAGAGATCAAAACTATCGGCTTTAAAAGTTTGGTTGATATAATGATACAACACGACGACTTAGATGTTCCCTATGATAGATTATATAGATTTCTGAATACTTCGCTAAGAGAATATGGAAAGTACAATCCAAAGACTATATCTAAGAAGGAGATGGACTTCATCAGTACAGTGGTCAAGGGGACCACAAAATTATATTACTTCCAGAGGTTATCATCAGCAGACCCACTCGCTCACTTGGTACTGTGGTGGTACCACCCTCGAACCCACTCAATGGTTAGACAATATATCGGTGTTTTCCTGCCGCTGTTTGTCAAGCAAGCATCTCAAATGAGGAAACCCATCGAGCAGTCTGTAGACGAGGATCCGAGTTGGATTGAGGAGATCTTATCGAATCTCTTCGTCACCTCCATCGAATATTTGCACTCTTACATATTGGGACCGGGTTCAAATATCATGGACGACAGTGACATGAAAAGTTTGATGAATTTCCTATGCAATTTGGTGCCAACAACTTTCCATCCCAAGGTAATGGAGGTGTTGGACGACAAAATTGACGATATAAGTGGCAAAGATTCGGGCTCGTCAGATCTGGTCAAATATTTAAAACGCTCAAAGAAGAATCTGATCGACTTGAAGGCTCAGCCACAGGCAGCTTCGGACGATCTCAAGCTAGAACCTCTGCTGGTCGATCAGTCAAGTATTATCCCCAATTAGATTAGATTGGAAAAATCCAGACAACCCACGCAAGCCGATGATCAACTGCCGGCCCCACTTTGGTGCTTGTGTGGCAAATACTGTCCAATACTAGATACTTTAATGTGATCTCCTATCTACAATTGAAAATATCTCGCAAGAGCTTAGAGCTTTGCCAATGACGAACCTGTGTTTTCATCTTGTGGCCCGAATTGATAGCTGTGGATCTGTGAAGTTTGCGGCGATGCACGTATAGGTGTGAGATTTTTCAACATTAGTACAAATGGTCTCATCATCTGTTCACCATTGGTATACTCTCTTACGGTTTTTTTTTTTAAGTCAATAAGACTGTTATCGATAACTGTTCGCGGTCCTACCGACCTCTGAAAGCGTCATACTTGTCCTCGTGGTCCAAATTGGTCAGCATCAGGTGGCCATTGGTGGTGAATCTCGCCGGCGACGACGAGACCACCTCGAAGAATTTCCCCCCATCTGCCTGCACTGCTCGATCCTTGACCTCGAACCCGTCTCGGCTGGTGGTCGTTCTATCCTTCAGTTGGCTCTGCTTGAACAGAAGGGTCTTTGCCCTGATTGGGTGCTGTGGCTCTGGCTTCACTTCACCTAGTCTAACCGGCTGCCTCTGGACACTGGCCGTCTGTCTTGTCGACTTTGGTTCGTCGCCGGTTTGTCTTCTGCTCACGATCTTCGGGCTCCTTCGAGGGTCGTTCGAGGAGGCCGCCTCGAAGAGCGAGCCGAGGTTTGTGGTTGCCGGAAGCGAGTGGCTTGGACCCACGATGAAGCTGGCGCCCAGCGAGTTCCGGTGGTTCGGGTAATCGTCGCCCTGGTTCCTGTAGATTGGCGACTCGAGCGAGGCGTGCGAGCCTCTTGGCGAGTGGTCGAAGAGGTTGGCCACGGAGGACAGACTCATGTACCGCGAATCGAGCTCCAGGGCCGAACTGGGCTGGGCTCTGTGGCCACTGGACGGCTGATGGTTTGCGGGCACCACACTGGCCAAGCTTCTGTTGCCTAGCGGCCCGCCATTGGCGGCCTCGCCAACTGTTGACTGTCTTTTGTCCAAGCTGACGGCGCTTAAATCGGCCGATTCGTGGGCCGCCTGGATGAGCTGGAAGCCTTGCTGGTGGCGCTGGTCTGGCTGGGAGCGAGTGTCTAGCGAGAGTCTGTGGGGCGTCAGTCTGTCGAGATTGTTCGCTTGTCCAAAGTGGTGCATCATTTGGTGACCTCCTGCAGCTGAGTTGTGCCCCAACTGTCCACTGGCTAACGGGCCACTGATTGCCGGATTGACGCTGGAGATTGCAAACGGGTTCAGCTGGTCCACCGAGAGCGCCGTGACCGAGTTGATGAAGTCCAGATTTATCGTGTTGGGCAGCTTGGGTCTGCTTGTTGTGCTTGTTGTTGTTGTTGAGATTGTGCTGCTGTTGTGCTGGCTGCTTTGGTCTAGAGGCAATTTCGGGCGCCCCTCGCTCTTTCCGACGGGCTGCTCGACGAAGCTGTGGCTCAGCTCGCGCGCCTTGTCCTTCTCGTGGCCACCATTTGGCACATTTAAAGGCGCCACACCTAGCCCTTCGCCCAGTCTAGCCAGAGAACCGTTCGAGCTTGCCAGCGAAGAGTTGGGCCCGCTCAACGAGGGCCACTTCTGCAGCTGCGAGACAAAGTCCTCCACCTGCCGTCTGGTCGAGTTGTTGCTCCCCCCGGCCACGAGCTGGCCACTGGCAGTCTCCGGCTGGCTCTCCTCGTTCTCCCTCCGAGTTCTGGCCACCTCGCCGGAAGTGTTCGACTTGGCGCCCTTGGGCCGCTGCTGCTCACTTTCGGCCGGCTCGTCGTACTTGACGTGCGAGTTTGGGGTCTCCATCGAGCCCCCAGTGGAATGGAGCACTTTCTGCTTTCCGCCAGAGAGTGTCTGCGGCCTCTGCAAGTGGCTTGATGGGGCGCCACTTTGGGACACATTGTGAGCAATCGGCAGGCCCGCGCTTGGCTCGTTGCTCTTCAGCTGTTCCAGCAACAGTTGTTGGCTCTTCAAACGGCGCTGGAATTTCTCCAACTCGCTCACCTTGTCCGCCCTCAAACCTCTGGTTCTGTTCTGCTCCGAGCTCACCAAGCGCTGCGCCTCGAAAGCTTGCTCGATGCTGGTCAGCGGAATGGAGTTCAAACTCTGGTCGCGCTCGTCCAAACTGCTCAGAGGGCCCACCAACTGTTGTTGGGGCTGCAGCCTGGCGCCAACTTGGGCCAACTTGGCCTCGCTCGTCTGCTTCAGCGAGGCCAACTTGGCCTTCTGGCGACTCTTCGACATTTGCTGCTGGACCAGGTCGCGCGCCAACACCGCCACCGAGTCCCTGTTGGAGGCCTGCTGCTGTCCAGCCTGGCCGGCGAGAAGGGCGCCGCCAGAGACAGAGACTGGGATTGGCCCAACTGGTCTTGCCAGCGAGGGAACCAGCGCGTCAATGCGGGCCAGCCGGGAGGTGAGGAAGTGGTCGGCGATGTTGGAGGGGAAGCTGGCGTCTAGGTGGTTGAGGTTGTCCATTCGGGGCGGCTGAGGAAGGCCGATGGAGTTTTGCATGGAGCGCAGGTCGTTCATCTGCATGCTCGAACGGTAGTCCTCCGGCATTCTGATCGACCGGAACACTGCCTGCTGTCTCGAGCTCTTGCTGGCGCCCTTAGTGCCCGCCGGCTCGGCGCCCGAGTCGCCCTTTTCCGCCGCCGAGCTCGAAGCTGGCGGCGCCTGCGTGGCGCCCGCACTCTTGGTGGAGCTCGTGGTGGCCGACGGTTGCTGCTGGTCGCCCATCGGCCCACTCGGCGCCCCACCGGCGCCCATCGGCACTCTGGGCTCCTGAGGCTCCCTGGGCGTGTCGGGCTCGCGCGGCCGCGCGGGCTCCTGCGGACTGGCCGGGTGGGCGTGCCGCTCGCCGCCCGCCTGGTCTTGCTTCGCCGTCTTGCTGCTCTGGGCTTGCTGCTGCTGCTCGGCCTGGCCATTGGCAAGCTCTGCTCGCTCCCCAGACTCGCCGAACTCCTGGCTGGCCCCCGCCAAGTGTTGCTGGTGGTGCGCGTAGGGCGCCTTCAGGCGGCCCAGCTGCGCCTGGCCGCCTCCCCCCTTGACGGCGCCCTCCGCGAGCTGGGCCGCGTCGCTGGCGAACACGGAGGACCCACTCTGGTCGGAGGCGGGCCGGAAGTGGTGCGGCGCCGGGCGGGCCGAGAACTGGGGCTCCGGCGGGGGCGGCAGCGAGCCGCTGGGGCCGCCGGAAGCGCCCGAGTCTGGCTCGCGCTGGCTGGCCGCAGACTGTTGTGGGGTGCCCCCTTTTGTGCCGCCCAGCTGGCCCAAGCTTGGCTGACTGGTGCTGGCGTGCTGCTCGCGGCCGAAGCCGAAACTGGAGCCACTTCTGTGCTCCTTGGTGAGACTGACCTTGTTGAGAGTGTCCACGAACTGGCGCATCGAGTGGTGCTCCTGCTGCTGCTGGTGGTGCTCCGACCTGTAGGAGCTCGAGGAGGAAGACGAGGAGGGCGTATTGCCAGATTGGGGGGCCCCTTTGGGCGTCAGGGGCAGCAGACTGGCGTAGGCGAGTGGAGCTAGAGGGTCAGCAGAAGAGGAAGTCTGGACAGTCTGGCCGTTGAGGCGTTTCAGACTGTTCAGGTGCTCCAGTTGGGCGATGCTGCGGGCGCGGTCCAGCGCCAGCTGCTGAGACTGAGGGTACAGTGCGTGGTCGTAGTCGTAGGGGAGAAACTTGCCGTTGAAGTGGGCCTGCTCGCTGAACTGGCGGTCGTAGGCGAGCACGTCGGGCCCATTTCGGGTGGGCGAGCCCGGTCCCAGTCTCGCGCTCGCCAGAAAGGTTCTGCCCACTGGACTTGGAGATCCACTTCCTGGCCAGCCGCCCAGCTGTCTGCCCGAAAGCTGCCCCTCCGGCAACTGTCTCGCCCTTTCCAGCTCGAGCCTCTGGGGCGCCGCTGGCGGTTGTTGCTCGCCCGGCCAGTTTTGGCTGCCACTGTAGCTGTTGAAATTATTATTGATGTTATTATTGTTATTATTATTGCTCTTTCCGGCGCCCAACTCTCCGGAGCCAAAGCCCCGCTGGAGGCCCTCGTTCGAGTCCGTCGAGCTCGCCGATGGACTAGCTTTGCCTGCGCCGAGGGGCCAGCTCACGCTCGAGAGGCCGCGCCGCGCCAAGTCCAGACTGGGCTCCTGCTCGCCGGCCGCCAAGCCTCCAAGGGGCCCGATCTGGTTGGGCTGGTAGGCGAAGGAGGTGAAGTTGCGGCTTGGGGGCAGCGGCGCGAGCGGCGTGTTCACGATGGAGCCTGGAGGGCGGCGAGCGGGGAACAGGCGCTGGCGTTGTTCCTGTTCGCGTTGGAGCAGCGTTTGGCGGAAGTTGTTGTTGCTTAGGATCTGCTCGCGGGCCAGATTGAACTCGTTCACCTGGTCGAAGGCGCTCGGTCTCGACAAGTCGACAAGACTGATGTTGTTCGCAGAGGAGGGCGCGCCCAAGTCGCGCCCATAGCTCACGGGCGGCGAGTACACGCCGCTTGGTGTGGAGTTTATCACAACGTCCGCCGGATTCTGGTTCGCCGTCCCAGGCTCGCTGGTCCTTATGAAGGCCCGGAAGCCGCGCTCGTCCGCTATGTAGTCCACGTGCCTGTAGATCCCATCGGGCAACACGTACCCATAGCTGCCCGTCAGGTACTTGCCGTCGCCCACCTCCTGCCTGTACTGCTCCGTCAGCCCGTTGGGCCCCTTCACGTCGTACACGAAGCGGTAGGGCTGCAGCGGAAGCGGCGCCTGGTCTAGAAACCAGGCGTCTGAGTTGCGCCCGCTCGCCGGCTGGCCCGTCGACTCGGACTGTCCGTCGGCCTGGCGCTTGTTCTGCACTTTGGGTGCGCTCGAGGAAGTGTCTCTGGCCGACGAGCTGGCCTTCAAGTCGGTCTGATTTTTGCCACCATTCTGCCCTCCAATTGTTGTTGTCGTTATTTGGCTGGCCGGCTTTTTCGGCGGCAGAGTTGCAGCTCGAGGCCGCGAGCGCACAATGGCCAACAACTGCTGCTCAGACTGGGCTCCAGTCGAGTTGGAGGCGCCCGCTTTTCTCGGCGCCACTTCCGGCGAGTCTCTGGGCTGGCCGGCCTGAGTTCCGCTGGGCTGCACAGCTTTCGTCTGGGTGTCTTGTGGGTGCCCAGAAGATAGACTTGCGCACAGGTTGCAGCTCAAAATGAGCAACAAGATGCTCCATCTTGTCGCCGATCTCGCGCCCACCACAGCGAGCGGCATGATGTTGCTTTTTGCGCTCTTGATTTTTGCAAGATTTTTTGCAAGATTTTTCGATGAAGTTCTGATGGAAAAGTGTGAATCTTCGCGCTCTAAATAGACTAGCTAAAACGTCTTGGAAAATGGTCAACTCTGTTCACTTTTGTACAATCAGCACACGTCAAGCTCTCGTTTCACACTGACACTCTCTCACTGAGGGGAACTTTCCACTGGTGCACTGAGCGAAGTGATACTGACTCAAACTTGCAGCCGAGCGAGACTGGCTGAATTTGAAGTTGCTGGAAAATGAGGCCCAAATTGTGAACATTTGGCAACAAACAAGAGTGTGAACAGATTCTTTCCTGTTTCCAAACTAACCGAATCCATTTCGTGCCCAATGGATCTGGTGGAGCCCATTTGGAGGCGGAGGGAACAGGCACAAGCATGCCGCAAGACAGTGTTGTTCGCGCTCTTGTTGTTTACATTTCTCCCACCACCACTGTCTCATTTGCTCTCGTTAAAGTCAAATAAAAGGAAAACTCTTTTGTCTCTCTCTTTCTCTCTTTCTATCTCACTCTCAACCTCCAGAAAGCTACATCTCAGGCCTCCCAGTCGATGGAAAGCCAGGGGGAGTCAATTTTGGGCGCCGGCGCGAAACAAAGTGGCTAAAAGTGTGCGCCCAACCCGCCGAGTGTCTTCTAATAACTTTCGACGAGTTCGCGCGCCAGCTTCCGGTCCTTCTTGAGCCAAAGAGAAACACGCAAAGTGAGCCAAATGTGGCCGCTTTGGCTGTAGCCCCAAGCCAAGTTGGTGGCAAAATTGGCCCTCCGTTTGTAGTGTGCGTGCAATTAGCTTTGTAGTGGCGCGACAACGGAACCCAAGCGGCCAGGCCAACAGGTGGCGAGTGCGGAAAGCAGCGCCACGACATTAGAACACACGCGATGGGGCGGCTCTATTTAGGCTTCCCGTTGGCTTGGCTCAGAAAACAGTGAGAGCAATTGGCCAAAATAGAGTCACTCTAAGGGTCTCTCAGGCAGCCTGCTCTTGGCGACAACAAAACAATAGACAAGAGTGATCTTGCACGTGCAACAGGTTGCGAGTGGCGCCCAAGAGCTGCCTGCTGGCCGCCGGCCTCCATCTGAGTGAATAAAGTAGTCGCAAAAGGGAGCTCGTTAATGTGATAAAACTAATCCATTTGTTTGGGCGAGCACACGAGAATCGTTCGTAGCTAAGTGTGCTGCTCTGTTTATGCCAAAATTCAAGGTGATTGAGCGAGGTGAAAGGCGAGCAAGAATAACGGAAGACTGAAGCTCCTTTCGGGCCACTGTCCAGAGGCTTCAATCCAGTCAATCCTCAACTGGTGCTGCTTAGTGAGATATTTTAATCTCATTTTTACGTTAATTTGTATTTGATAAAATCGCCAGAGGATTGTGGCAATTTTATCATACGTTTTTCACTCACTTTATACCTCCTTTCATTCATGGAGCCAGAGCTTCGTCAAATGACATTGAGAAGCAGTGCGCGAATTGTCGCATTGTTGGCTCCCCTTCTTTTGGCTGCTCGGTGCTCAATGGAAACTGGTAGACGAGGACAGAGAATTATCTGTCCCCTTTTGCAAGATTTTCATGGCCATCAACTGAGAGCATGAAAGGCAGGCTTGAAACAATTGCATAACTGAGCGAGAGGACGCGCCCACAAAGACAGCTGGACAGTGGCTGGCCAGCTAGCTGGCTGGCTGGCTGGATCGAGAAAGAGGCTAATTTGCATCACAATGGCGAGCCGCAAGTGCTCATTAAAGCGGCATGCCATCATTTGGTTGCTTGGTTATTCAACGTTTCAGCCTCGAGCAGTGAGACGAGTGGACAGGGCACAAAATGTCCTAATTTTAGCACAAACTGGCGCCGCTTTCACTGCCAGCAAGCCATCGAGCAAGAGTCCCACTGGGCGCCCATTGCATAAGCCAACAGAGCACAAAACTGCACCCCTCGCTTGCCATAAGCTTCCGCTTTTGTGCCCAGTGGTTCTTTGGAGCCACACTGCACGTGCCACAGCCTCTCCAGTGAGCCACCATCGCGGCCTTGATTTTTCCCTTTCACTCGAGCTTGGCGGCGGGACCTCAAGTGTTTGTTTACGTTGGGGGCACAATAGAGCACTAAGTGGGCTATTCTTCCTGCTCAGAGCTTCGCAAGATGAATTCGGAGAAAATTTAGAGAAATTTAGGAAACAATTCCAGCAAAGAACCGAGCGAGGCGGCCAGATGGCGTTGGCTGCCAAGTGGCGTGCAACACTCGGCGGCTACAATTGAAACTGAAATTGAAATTGTTATCAATTCCAATTGGAGGCTGCAAAAAGGGTTGAACGGCACCTTTCGAGTTGGTTACCAGAAATGGTGAGAGTTTTCGAGAGGTGCGAATCGCGTGACAATTTGCTCGGCGGGCTCTTAGAGCAGCCAATTTTTTGGCTGGGCGCCCATTTTGTAGGCAACTCCGAGCGAGTGTGGCACAATAAATGTTCTTCCTCATTAGGCAGCCCGATTGAGAGAAAATTGCGGCCGAGAAAACAAGTTCCACAGAGAGAATATCTCATCCAGCGACGATCGAGGCATGAGATTGTTGAGGTTTTGGCCCAAACTCAAGCGGCATTGCTTTCGCCAAGATTGCAGCTCAGACCACCCACTCGAAAGCTAGCTCGCTGATACAGTCTCCTGCAGGAAGGAGATTTGTTTCTACAGCCCGAGAGTACAAGTAAAAGTGCTGAGTGGCTTGAGAAGTCAGCCGAAGGCCAAAGAGGCATAGGCAAACAAATGAGGGCCGCACTTGAGAGAGCATCTGAGAATCATTTCCAGCCTCTAGACTGGGGAATCAAAACTCCAGACGGTAAATATGGATGGCCGATAAGATTTGAGACAGTCTAGCTGGGTGGTCAAGTTCAACTGAACTGAATGTTTCCACCTTATCAAGCTGGTAAGGTGGACACACAATCGACTGGTCAGTGACACCGCTAAGAGATGGAGCTTTCATTCACTCAGCAGAGACTGTCCAGAGACTGTTGTGGCGTGTGTTGAACTTGATTCTGTGGAGCTTGTGTGTAGCCCAGACTGGGCGGAGAAACGGACGGAGGAGACTAGGAAGCCCATCGATGCAAAACCTGTTGTAAGAGCTCGCGGCCGAGATGGCGCTTGTTTGCCATTGGCGAGCTCTAGCCACTGGAGTCCTGTTCAAAAGGTGGCTAGCCTATCGCACCTCTTTTTACGTCAAACGGGCCAGACGAAAAGTGCTGCCACAGTCCAAGTCCAATGGCAACTGCCGCATGTATGGATGAGAACGCCCGCAGCAACGTCAGCACCTCGATGCATTGGTCCAACTTATACTAACTTATACGGTATAACCCTTTTCTTGATATACAACAAAGCTCCTTTTGGCCAGTCTCTCTCTTGGCATGGCAATGACGCGCAATTTCACGCCTCTGCGCCGATCCTCTGCCTCTCCCTCAACTCTTCTGCTCCCTTCCTTTCAAACATTCCTCTCCACTAGTAGAGCATCATTGTGAAAATGACGACACAATGAGAAGGAAATGATCTCAGCCAAGTTGAAAGAATCATCGCAAAAGCAAACCAACAAAACAACAACAGCAAGAAACCGATTCCTCCAAAGGGAACTAGTACGCGAACACCCAAGCTCCTCCACTGCCAGTTCGCGTCTCCTTCCGCAAAGATGCGATACTGTTGAAAAGTTTTGAATAAGAAAAGCTCGCACCACTTGTCTTGACAAGACTACTTCAAAGGGACCAACTGACACGGAGATCAGCCGAACAAACGAAGGCCGCAAACCAAGTGCACCACCGGCAAGCCACTTGCGAGGAAGGCCTTCTTAAGTTAGTGAGTGATTGGTGAGATTTCTAGAAGAAAGGTATAATCGACAAGTAGGCGCCACATCTGACGATCGGCCAACAATCCGCCGAGTTTTGTTCTCTCCAGATATCGATAGGGCCACACAAGAGGCTAGCAACCAGTTCTTTCTCCACTAGTAAGCTTTAATTCCTATCGCGTGGCGTAGCAAAGGCTTAAGCTTCCGAGTCGGCACACAAGAGCTGGAAGAGCAGTTTTTCTCCAGCAATAAAGGAACAAAAATCAGTGCCACACTAAGAGCTTGAAAGACGAACAAATTCCAAGTCGCCAAGTTTTTGATTGAATTAAAACCATGATCAAACCAGTATCGTCCGAAAACATCATGGACCTTTGGCGCTCCATTAGTCTGTTCATACTGTTCGGACTCTCGTCATTGGACGAGAGGAGTCTGATCAGCGCTCTGGACTCGACGTTGACATTGCAGCAGTCACAATCAACATCAAGTAGCAACAGTTTGGAGGCAAAACTGTTGGACAGATGCTGCCAAGTGGGCAGAGAGAGGGCCATCGAGAGCTCGAAGTTCAACTGCAAGTTAGGCGCGCGAGAGGCTCTAGTGTGGAACTCAAATGGTGAGACGGGCACATCAAATACAGGCTCAAGCGGGCACAAGAACCAAGCAAATCTGTTAGCCCTAACGGCAGACTCGTTGATTAGTAGAGATGCAAACTTTGCCGACCAATGCGAGATGGTGCTAGAGTCTTGCTGTATGGCATTTCATCGGAGGAAAAACTGCGATTCTGGGAAACAATTTGCCAAATCGGGAAGCTCCTGTCTGGAGGTGGAACTGAGCAAAGAGGCAACCATGGCCACTGAATCGTTCAATGATTGTTGCATGGCATGCAGTCTGGG
>Ga0268247_10000693_pt1 | contig 11020 bp, 8 predicted proteins | sample AgamicOrMae_FD_200245 | JGI IMG/M metagenome (GOLD analysis project Ga0268247, IMG submission 200245) | Agave microbial communities from Guanajuato, Mexico - Or.Ma.e (v2) (version 2) | ecosystem: Host-associated > Plants > Phyllosphere > Phylloplane/Leaf | place: Guanajuato, Mexico | collected... | reverse complement strand
CTCGATCGAGGCTCTGTGGGTGAGCCTCTGCAGGTAGGCCACAAAATGGTCGCCCTGCAAGTGTTGGCCCGAGTAAGTCTCCAGCTCTTGTTTCAGCTCAATCAACTGATTTGCTGTCGTATAATTGTCGGGCCTTAATTGTTTTCTGGCCAGCATCAGACTCTCCTCTCGCTGTTGCCTCGTCTCCAGCCCATTGGAGGCGCTCCCATTGGGCGCCAGGAACCAGATGCTGCTCAACTCTTGCCAATGTTCGTCTGTCAGATGTTTGTTTGTCAAAAATTTGAACACCGGCAATTGAGTTTCCTCAAACTGGTTCAGTCTGCTTTTCAGCTCGGCAACATTTTGCTCAAAAGTTGCCCAAATGCCACCCTCCAGTCCATTGCAGCTAGCCTGCCGCCCTCCAGCGCTAACAATGCGCTGCTCCAGTTCTCGGGCCAGCTGATCGCATTTGGCGACAAATCTTTCGCGATATTCCAGCACCAGATTGTCAATGTTGATCCTTCTGGCATCCGAGTTGAGCCATTTTACCAATTGCGTCTCAAACGAGTAGGTCAACTGCCAAAATTGGACCATAAACGTGGCCGCCTCGTGCCACTGGTCGAGTATTTGGACACGTATCCTGCACTCTGCCGCCTGGGATTGCTTCAATTTTTCCACACCCTCAGCATGCTGTCTATCCGACGAAATCAGCCAGTCCATCACTTTGGATCGATCGTCACCAGAATTGTCTGCATGGGCCTCCAAATGGGCCCCACTGGCCACCGACTCCACTTCGTCTGTGAGCAGTCTGAACTCCTTGGCTATGAGCTCGTTTTGGCACCGAAGGAACTCCAATCGGGAGCCAAGTTTCTGGGCCCAAGTGGCTAGCTCCTGAATGATATCCAGCTGTTTCAAGTTGCTCGACTTCAATTGTTGCAGCCTCTTGGCGCTCAGATGCAACATCAGACAGTCAAACTCGAGCACAATTTCGCTCAACACTCTTGATCTGAATCCATTTGAGCGCAACAATTTGTGTCTACAAACATTGAGCCTCTGACAGGACTCGTCGAGGAGCCACCTGAACTCGTTGGCTCGGCGCGCCAAGTCGTCAATCGTCTCCAGCTGATAGCGATCATTAGTTTCCTCAAACTTGTCCATTTTGTTTGGAACCAACTCGCTGAGAAATCTCAGACCACCCAGAAAGAGGAATCGCATATCTTTTTGCAATTTGTCCAATTCGTTGATGAGAAACTCGCCCAAGTATCTGTAGCACTTGGCCAAAAGTTTGCACTCTATGAGGGGCGCTATTCTCTCTCCAATGCGATCCTCGAGCTCGCCCGCCGGCCGTTTCACTCTCTGGCGATCCATCTTGGACTGCGACTGGCTGAGGGCGAACAAATGGGCCACATTCAGATTGTTGTTGTTCGACAACGCATTCACCAGTTCCTCCTCTTGCTCCTCGTCCAACATCCTGGCGCCTTCTGCATTCATCTTGCTAGCCTGGTTCTCCTCCATCTCTTCCTTGTCTCGCTTCTGCACATCAAGCTCCCTCTTTTGCTCTTCGTCCACCAAGGAAGACCCTTCGGCGACCTGTTGTTGGTCCCCTTCCGGTGGGGGCAGATTATCCGCGAGACCTAATGGAGATTCGGCCACGTGAGAGTCAAAGAGAAGCTCTTGCTCGAGCTCGCCCGACTGTTGGCTCTGCTTCGCTTGCCAGCGCTCGTTCAAGTAGTCCTCGACCGCAATCTCGAGATCGATATTCAGCTCAAGCTCGTCGAACTGCAACCGCAACTTCTCCATCAATTTGTCCAACTCGTCCAGCTTGAGACGCACCAACAGGGAACGTTCGCGGGCCACGACCTTGGCCAGAGACTCGCTCAGGGGCCCACAGTCGAGCTTGGCCAGTTGGCCGCACTGGAAGAAGCGGCCCAACTCTAGACTGAGTCGTCTGGCCACCTCGTCCAGCAGTTCTATATGTTTGGAAGTGCGTCCCAACTCGGTGAGACGTGCGTCTCGCTCGCCGCCAGCCTCAAGCCCGTGAGCTAACGAGCCGCCGGCCGGCTCGTGCCCAGCCTCGCCGGAGACTGTCCCTGGCCCTGGCCACCCGCTAACATCGTGCAGTTCCTCCTCGTCGGCTTGACCCGAGCGGAAGCGATTCACCGTCTCGATCACGAACAAGTAGCCCGTGTTGGCCATCCAGCCGTCCTGTTCTTTCGAATGGCTAACTTCCACTGGAGGACGAAAAGCAGCGTCCCTCGAGCCTGGAGGGCAAACAACTGGGCCCCTAGAGGGCCCATCGTGGCGCTTTGAGCTTGCGGGCTCGCCAGAGACTAGGGTTCTCAGTCGGGCGGCCAGCGAGTCCATTGGCTGGGCCGGTTTACGCTCAATCAGGCGGCCTATTTCTCCTTTGGCCTGGGCCAATAAATCGCGACTGTTGGCCGCATTGAACAGGAAGCAGTTCGAGCCGGACTTTGCATTCTGCGGCTGGACACTCGAAGGGTCTTGGTGGGCCACCAATGCACAATCAGCGATACTCTGCAGTCTTGGCAGACGCGAACAAATACGCTCCAATTCATCGCATACAAACCCGAGCGTCTCCTTGACCGACTCGCTCGGTTGCATGATACAAATTTTGGCCGACCCCAGGCCATTTCGAAGTGGAGAATCGGCTCCAAGCTCGTTCTCGCCCGGCTCGTCGTTGCCAAGACCGGCCGAGCGACAAGCCGCGTAGACAGGAGCCCCCTCGTGCTGATGCTCGATGAGCTCCACGCTGAGCTCAAGCAGAGGCTCGCCGCTCGAGCTGCCCCCAATGCTCCGCTTGACCCTTTGGAGCCAGAGCTCGAAGGCGGCTGCCAAGAAGTGGCGTCTAATCAATTGTGCCAGCAAGACGTCCAAATGGGCAAAGTATTCCTTCTCGCGCGCCTCCAAACTGGGCAAACTGTCCGCATTGTTGCCCCAATAATCCCCAAATAATCCCATTCTAGTCTCGCTCCATTGCCTCGCTCGGGCCCTAATCCCGCGCGCCTCCACTGGCCGTCTTGAGTGCCCCCCTCTTCTCCAAATGTGGTCCTCCATTTGCTCAAAGATCAAGTGGAAACATTTGGGCAACCACTCGTGCCTCAGTCTGGCCCTCAACTTTTCGCACTCGACGCAAGCAAATATCTTGAATTGTTGCAAATTTAATGCCTCTCTGGCTCCCAAGGCACCTGCAGCACCAAATGGATCATCTTTGGTGGAGCAGAACAAATCGCTCGTGTTCAGCATCTCGGCAAACAATCTCCAAGTGAATTGGATTATCGCCAAAACGGGCCTGCTCGAGCGTGTCTCGAAATATTTCGAAATGGTGCCCCTTTTTGTCAAAAATCTCCAACGTTTTCTCCTCCTCACCAATCCCTTTGCTTCAATCTCACCTGAGACTTGGCGCCCCAATTCGCCATCCTGCTCAAAGGGGCCACTTTCGCCGCTTGTCCACCCTCCAAACAGGCCCGAATCGTTGCTAGTCAATAGCTCTTTGTGTGCCCCCCTGCCTCTTCGACTCGCCTCCCCAAGCAGCTTTTTCCTCTCCAAACTTGGGTCATCAGAAAGAGGACCCAGCCGCTCGATTGTATTGGTCAACCTTAGGGCGAAGCTTATCTTGTCCTCGCTTAGCGATCTGAGAGTTCTGCCCAGAAGCTCGTTTGTCTCGAACGCAATGGATTCCAACTCGTACAGACACGCTTCGAGAGGATGAGTGTCCTTGAAAGACTTGAACTTTGTTGATTTGGACTTCAGATTGATCAATTTGGCCAACTTGTTTCGGGTCAATTTTTCACCTCCTTGACACGACGATGGTCCATCTCCTAATTGTCTCTTGGAGGAAAAATACCCAATCTGCCTTTCTAGGGCAGCCACCAAGTGATGGTTGGGCGTTGAGCTTGAATCTAGCTCGGTCATCAGCTCATCATCGTCAAGCTCCTCTGACATCTGATCCATTTGGCTGGGCAGCTCCTCGAGCAGAAGCTCCTCATCGGAACTTCTCCAATGGAGTCTCTTGAGCTCCAACAGTCTTCGCTTGTCTCGTTGGACTAACTCGTGGTCTCTGCTGATTGAGTGCTGGTTTCTGAGCAAAAACTGACAGACTCCAACTCTGTGCTCCAACGAGAGCGACAGTGTCCCAAATCGATCTTGTTTGTGCTCTCGAGTTGGCTCGCAGCAACCGCAAGCGATGAGCCACCAACCTTCAAGATAGGAAGCCATATTTTCTCCATCCGATCGGACGACATTGTCTAGCCTTGGCCCCATTTCTAAAAGGCAAGAAAATCCAACTTCCACAATACATGAATCCAAATCCCGTTAGATCTTCTTTTTCTTCGCTTTAACCGCTTGCACTTGAGTCAAAACATTGCGGAAAAAATGAGCCTCAATTCATTTGGGAAAGATCCAGAGAGCAACGAACTGCACATTTCCAAACGAGCGGTCCAAAGCCCCCAGAGTGGCCACATTTTGTGCTACCCTTACGCTTGGTGACTTCCGGCCTGTTGGCTTGAGGCCGGATATGGAAACGCGAACAGGAGTTGGCCGCGAGCATTGGCCTCTTTTTTCCACTTGGCGTTGCGGTTCTTTTTTGCCCCATCAACCAGAGAGAGGCCCATCTAGTTGTTGGTGAGCACGGATTTGGTAATGTCTAATTCCAGTGGGCCAGTGGGCTTACTTTCAATGGAGGGCTTTTTGTGTTTTGCCATCAGCAAGCCTTTTCTGTGGGCACAGAAGAGGCCCAGGTGCTCGCCTGAAAGAAACAGGCTTGCAGTGCAGAAACAGTGGCCCGCGAGAGGCAAACGAGTTTTTGGCAAACTGATGTTGTGTTCGCAAAAAGAGACCGTTAGAGAAGCGGGCGAGAAAAATTACCTCTCACGAGCAGAGAGCTAAAAGTATCCAGAACGGCCCCAATTGAGCTAGGGGTGCACCTTTTTCAAGGCCAAACAAGGCAGCCACTAGAGGTAGCCTCCGGTGGTTTTCCGTCGGCTTCTGGGCGCTTAGGTTAGACCAATGCGCTGGGGCCATGTTTTTCAGCTGTAAGTGTGTCCGTCTGTCTAGTTTACCCCCAGGCGAGGTCACTTGGCGGGCCAGTAGTTGCGAGTTTCGCCCGAGGGCGCCTTGTTCTCGTTCTGTGACTCTTGCTCGAGCACGGTGGCCTTGGAGGAGGAACTTCGGGTGGAGAGTTTGTTAGTCTTGAGGAAGAGAAGGAGACTAAGGCTGCACAGCGGAGGCTGCCCATCAGTGAGTCTTGTGAAGCCGCAGCTGCGGCTTGGGAGATAAGGGTGGAAAAAATCTCCGAGGAAGATAGAGGAACACACATGGGCCTAAGTGGGTTTCGGGTTGCACCGTGTTGTCGAAACTGTTAAACTATTTATTTGCGACCAGCAGATAGGTGGAGGAAGACTGTTTACATGCGCATAGACTATCCCTCAGGTTACGTCTCACTAGTGAATGGAGGGACTGCAAAAGCAGCCGAAGTGGACCAGAGCGGCCCCTACGAAGAACAACAATGACAGTGATAATGATAGCAAAAACAACAATAATGATAATAATAATAATAATAATATTACTAGCGATAATAACAATAATAATCGTGACAGCCATAACAATAAAGAGAGTTGGCTTTCTCCTTCGTGGGCCCAGAAGCGTGCCGCAAGGGTTCGACTAGTACTTGCTACGCTTCACGCAGACTGCCTGAGACAAGCTTGAGCATTGTTTACGTTCCGCCTTGGGCTCCTCTTTCCGTTTCCGCTGGACCACCGTCGGAGGGATGGCCCTCAGTGCGCCATGCAGGCGACCCATTGGTTCACATTGTGTCTCAATTGTTTCAGTTCAACTTTATCACTGGTGTTTGGTGTGCGTGCGCCACACGAGAGCCACAAGAGGAAACGGCTAGCGATGGGAACGAGATAATACAAACAGGCTCCAGCTACTGGCCGCCACCATCACCAAGCTCCAGTGGGCGGCCGAAACGACGAGCGGATTGCCAATTGGACTCCCCTCTGCTTGGCCACCGCCGCCAACCAGTCGAAGCCAATGGATGGCGCTGGAACCGGAAGAGCTCCAAATGGAGTCAAAGCGATTGCCGCCGAGCTTGGCGAAGGAAGCCAAGATGGTGCGATTGTTGAGCGGTTGAATGGAGCGCACATTGGGCACAATCAGTTTATCGAGCGAGGGGCCCTCGCCATTGGCATCCTGCTCGCCATTGGCCGGCCCAGAGCCGCTAGACTGGCCCGCCGACCAGTGGGCGTGCCTGTTGTTTGGCGCCTCGCCGGAAGCGGCCGAGCTGGTGGCAGTGTGCACCTGGTGGCCTCTGAGCTGGGCCGGCCTGTCTCTGTGGTTGTTGTTGGTGGTGGCCCGCTGGCTTGGAGGCGGCTGCTCCTCGTGAGAGTTCTCGGCCGGCGAGTTGTGTGCACTTGGGGGTGCGTACAAATTTCGGAACATTTCTATCTGTTTGGCGTTCATGTTCAGCCGCTCGGCCAACACAATCCAGTTGACCACCTGGTAACAGGGCGGCGTTGTTAGGGAGCCCGAGTAAGTGTAGAAGGCGGCCAGATTGCTTGGGAGCAGGTCATAAATGGACTTGTAATCGATCTCCTGGGCCTCTTGGGTGGCGTTGATGTTGACCAATTGGTTGACGATGGGATTGAAGTCGGCGTTGCTCTTGCGATGCGACTGGGGCCAATTTGGTCAGGGCAGATTGTCGTTGTCGAGCACGAGCGGAGGTTGGAGCAGCAAAATTGTTATTATCACTTATCCATTAATGCCGCTCCATTGGAGAGCCGAGCGATCGTGGCAGCAAGAAGGGCAATTGGGTATTCCATTACCCAATTCTGGAATAATCTATCCAATTTGTGCTCCAGATTTGGGCCACGTTCTCGGCTAGAGCCTAGTCTTGCCCACTGGAAGCGGCAAAAGCCAGTCACTCCCATCTACTCACCTCAATGAGAACTCCAATGACGGCGATCGAGTCGGAAGTGAAGCCAATGGCCGACTCGTCGAGGCCGTGTTTGACGTGCACGAGATGCATCTGCGCGCGTGTTTGCCGCCCCATTGGTCGCCCATTCCAGTTGGCGAGCCCGCCGGCACGAATGCGGAAGACAACTGCGGTTAGATTAGGTTATTGGGAGGCGGGACAGAGGCCGGCAGCAGAGGCGAGCTTACGAGCTGGCCCAGACAGCCAAGGGGCGCCACCCAAGGGCCGCTTGCTCCGTGGGCAAAGGTCGTGCCTCCCACTGAAGGAGGAGGAGGGCCCATTTCTCCGGAAGTCTACTTGGCTCCAAGCCTCTTGGGACCGCCTCCTTGGGCTGCCCTCGAGACGTGGCCCAGCTCCACCCGGAGGGTGTGGCGAGCGAGATTAAAATTACACACTCAGTGAGTCGCGACCGCACGGAGGGGCCAAACATTGAAAACATTGGCCCGCCTACTCACCTCCATGGCCGCTCGGCGGCCCTCGATTGCATGCTCCGAGCCATTGTCACGCCTCTCGCCCCAGTGGAAATGGATGTCGCGCAGTCTGAACTCGTTGTTCCCATCGTCTAGCCAGTCGAGCCTTATGGTGGGCGCCCCATCGTAAGGCAACTGCTGCTGTTCGTCCAAGTCGTTGTTCTTCGGGCCCAAATGTTGTCTCGTGTGCTCCAGAGGGACTCTCTCGCGGTCCAGCTCGTCCTGCTTGAGCCTCTTGCCACCACCACCAAGTCCAGTCACTGACTGCCCATGGGACGAGCCCATCGAGGAGTCGTACTCCTTCGACGTGCGGCCCAAACCGTTTGCCTTGCCACTCTTGCTTTCCACCTCTGGCGCACTTCCATTCGAAGCTTTGGCCGTTCTCAGTTTCTCACTGTGTTGTTGCTGGCCGCTCGGTTCCTCTGCCGGTTGGTTGTGGTGCAACTGTTGGTTTGTTGTGTTGCTCGTTCGGGGCCGCTCAAGAGGTTGGGTGAACTCCACATACTCGTCGCCAGTTATTGAGTCGCGAATCAGGAAAGACGAACGGTTGCCGCCGGCCATCAGGCTCGACTCGGCCTCTGTGTAGGAGGACAGAATGGGGTTCAATTTGATTGTATGGTGGGCGTTTGAAATCTTGAATTTCACCTGCTGGTTATAGTTGAAGAAGCGCAACTTCAAATGCTGGCTCACAATCACGTCCTTGTGCTGAATATCGATTGGCGATTGGGCGCGCAACGAGCACTCCCTATGCCTCCGCGCCCAATCGGCCTGGTTCTCGTAGTCCCATTCGTGTTGCTCCGGCGACTGTCTGGAGTCAATGTAGAAGGATTCAACTGAGTATGTCCATTCAGTTTTTCCATTCGGTTTTTCCATTCGGTTGTTGTGGTGTTTTTACGGTTTGGCGTTTGTTTGAATGAAGGGCGAGAAATTTGTCCCGTCAGCTCGTAATCCCAAAGCATATGGTTAATCAAGAAACACTGCAATAGACATTGGTATTGATTGATTGCCGCGATCGCTATTCACTACTAGCATCCCAGAAAGAGACCATAGCTCACAAATGGGCGCCAAATTATGGGCGACACATTGGCTTGAAGATTTGAGAGACTTGGTTGGGCCCGCGGGCGAAATCAGCAAAATTTCGCGCGAAAACTCTAGTTTGCTCTGAGGATTAGCCAAATATTGCAAAACTCCCATCCAATTTGCCATCTCGCTCGCTGTCAATGCAATCTAATGGACGGCCAGCCACTTTGGACCGTTCGCGAGAATCCATTAAGGAGCCACAATAGAAAGTATGCAGTAGTTTCCATGTCGCAATGCTCTCTTGGAGATTGCAATCTGCCAGCTGGTCTCTCGTCCAAATGGAAGCCCAAAGCAAAGGCAGAAAGTCGGCCGAGGAGTCAACAAAATCTGTCACACAAATGGTGCGCCAAGATGGTGTCTGAGAGGCGAACACTCGCCGATTGCTCTCTGAGGCCGATTGTCTGAGAGGCCAGCTTGACGGGGAACACAATTGTTTCCTCGAAGCGTGAAATTGGCGCCAGTTGGACTCGCTCAGCTGGGCAAACATGGAAAACTTCAGCAAATTTCTTGGGGACCCTCGTTGAAAGTTGATGCTGGAGAATTGCAAGAAGCGAAAATTGGAAAGGCGCCTCACAACTCACAATGCAGCTCGCTTGCCAATCAACTGGCCACACCTCTGCAGTCACAGTCTCTCCTCGCTCGGCTCGAGACAGTCCCACGGCGCAGCTAACTGCATCCAAACAGAGGAAGCTTTTCACGCATTTTGGCTCGCGCGACTTCAGTTTGCGCCAACTCACCTGTTTGAATGTGTGCAGCCAGACCAAGAAGCAGCACGAATGAAATGGCCACTTGAGACACTTGCAGAGAGCGATTGTTCCTTTGTTTGAGGAAGCCCAGAAAGCCCAGCGACTGGCAGCCGGTGCTAGAGGCCAGCCGCCTGCCGCTAGCACCTTCTCGTCGACGCCCGATTGGCCGTGGGCAAACCGGAGCCCTATGGGCCATTGGCGGGCAGTGCAATCAGTTTGGCCAACTATCTAGCAAGCTACTCGTCCAGAGGTATGCTAATTAGCGAATTGGCGAGCTAATTATTCGCAAGAAACCACTCCGAAGAGGGTCCTTTGCGGCTCTTGCAGCTTGGCGGGCGGCCAGAGAAAGTCTCTTGGGAATTCTCTAGCGACTGGATGACGCTGAACGACGAGGCAGAACGCCGATCAAAAGGCTGCTATTGTTCCGGCCCGCTGCTCTTCCTTGTAGGCCGATTGTGTCTTGGTGCAGCTGTGCGCTCTACTGTTGGCTCGTGCAAGTGGGTGTCCTTGTGCGGCTGTGGGCAAACTGATGGCGAGCTTGCTGTTGGGCGTGTGTGATGAGTTTGGCAGCTTCTGTCTAGAGGATGGCTGGCGCTTGGGGCTACTGGTTCGCTTGTGGCTTGGCGGCAAGACAGGAGCTTGGTGAAGGGAGATGGGCCTCTTCTTGTGGGGCGCCTGCGGGGGGATCTTGATAGATGAGAGGAGTAGAGACAGCTTGTTGGAAGAAAAAAGTTTCAATGCGGCAAAATGAAATTGGAACTGAGGGCTGGCCGGCTGGCTGGCTGGCCAGTGTGCTCTGCTCTGTTGTGAGTGGCTAAGAAGTGGTCTGAAGAAGTGGTAGACTGTGTGTGTTATATTTTCTCTCTCTCACTCTGTTTCTCGCTACTCTTGGGCTGCTTGCCGAACTGTTGGGGGTACGAATGTCAAAACATGAACTAGTGTTTGGGCGAAAAAGTGGAGAATGGAGTGTGCATTGTTGTTGGTGGTGGAATATTCTGCCTCCCTGCAACTCTTTGGCCCTTTTTTGCGTGCAGCCGCTCTCCATGGACCTTGGCCGTGTGTCTGTGTTTGTGTGTGCGGGCGAGTGTTTGTGTTGCGCGAGGGAGCCAAGGGGAGATTGCGTGCGTCAGTCTGTCTCTCTCTCTGTCTCTGCGTATGCGTGTTGCTGTCAGTCGCTAGCGCCCCCCTTGCGGCCAACGCCAGAGGAGATGCTCACCGTTAGCTCGTCTCCGGGCCGCGCCAAGATAGCGCCCACATTTGCGGCCCTGTCCTCGTGCGCGCTGTCTTGGTGGAGGAAACTCCATGCGCGCAAGGCTGGCTCACTCTCGTGCGGCATCTGGGCGGCCCACATGCGCCACTCACACTCACACTCACACTTACACTAGCACACTAGCTTGACGACCACCGCACAGCAATCTCACAGCATAACGATCCTCCTGCGGGCCGCCACAAGGCGCAACGGCGGCCCTCCCGCCCGCCGCCGCCGCCCAGCTGCGCGCTCGGGCCCGGCCCGGCCCGCCTCTCTAGCACAGTTGCGCCTGCTGGCTGCGCTGCGCCAGCCGCAAGCTTCGGCGAATCGCCCCCTCGGCGGCCAGCTCCCTCTGATGGTCCGCATCGCTGGCCGCCCGAGAGCGCCGGGCGCGACTGGGCCGCGAGCTGCCCCGAGCGCCGCCCCCACTCCCTGCCTGGCGTCTGGCCGCCGCCGGACGTCTGAGGGGCCCGCCGCGAACGCCCGCGATGCGGGCACTGCGCCG
>Ga0268247_10000692_pt1 | contig 11025 bp, 11 predicted proteins | sample AgamicOrMae_FD_200245 | JGI IMG/M metagenome (GOLD analysis project Ga0268247, IMG submission 200245) | Agave microbial communities from Guanajuato, Mexico - Or.Ma.e (v2) (version 2) | ecosystem: Host-associated > Plants > Phyllosphere > Phylloplane/Leaf | place: Guanajuato, Mexico | collected... | reverse complement strand
TTGCAAGCACTAAGAACCAAGAGGGCAGGCCAAGCGGAGCTAGTCAGCGCTGGTCCAAGAGGCTAGCTCGTTCGCGTTGCAGGCCTGCCTTTGTGGGTCCAGAGAGAAGGGGAGAGAGAGAGAGAGTGGGAGTCGTTGGGTTGGGCCAATATGAGCCATGAGCCGGACTGGAGTGGGCGTGGGCAAGATGAAATGAGAAAATGGGCGCCCAGAGGAGGGGGGCCCGCTGTTGTTTTTATGGCGCGGGCCAGGCGAGTGCACAGGAGAGTTAGCGTGGGCGAGGGATTGTTATCGGAAAAATTGGCCCAATTGGTAATAATGCTAATGATAATGAGCTATTGGCTGATAACGATGGGAGGCAATGAGGCGGTTTGTTTTGATGGAGCGAAAGGGGAGCTCAGTGGGCGGGAGAAAGTTGAAGTTGAAGTTGAAGCTGGGCCGCAGCACAGTAAGCAGCGGGCGGTGGAGAAACGCGCCGCAGCTAGTCCGCAGCAGCAACTGCAGCACCAGAGCGCCGCTCCAATGCCACCAGCTCGGCCCAGCAACAGTGGCAGGCCGGCGCGCATCAGCGAGGCAGATCTACTTCCATTTAGTGACTTTGTCGTTAACCAGCCAGCCTTTAGTGATATTATGAAAAGTTGGCCACCAACAACGCTCAAGCACCTGAACAGGGAACGCCAAGAGGAGCCCAAGAGGCCCAAGTGGTGGCGCGCCAACCGGCACAGAGAGGCCCAAGGGCCCAGCTTATCATCGGGCGCTGGCTCGCATCACATGGGCCAGTATTCGGAGGTGGCAAATTACGATCAGTTGAACGAGATCCACAACCATCTGAATGAGGATCTGGACGACACAATAGTGACAGCGGACGAGAGTTTTGAGCTGGACCAATTGGCCGAGCCGGCCACTTGGGTGAACTATTTGGCCGATTTGGGCGACTTTATCTACACACAATTGCGCCAATTTTACGAAAGCTCCCCCAAGTCGCCCTTCCTCTTCAAGCCGGAGCAGCAGCAGTCGCAATCGGGCGAGCCCAGCTCAGAGGCGAGCTCTCAACCTGCGGCCGAGAGCAAATTGATCGAGACTGTGGATGATTTGCTGGACGATTTTTATTACGACCAATATGAGAACAGCCAAGTGCTTTACTATGGGCCCCAATTGGCGCGCGAGGGCGACATAATAGAAATTGGCTGCTACTTGCCCCGCGACCAGCCGGCCGAGTGGACCAAGTCGGGCCGGCCACTGCAGCCAAGAGCTCTGCTGGCTGGGCAAAATGGGAGCCATCAGGCAATTGGAGGAGGGCAGCAAATGGGCGAGTTGTTGTTGTCGTCGTCGGGGGCCTCGTTGAGCGTGGTGAGGAGGAGCGAGTTTTTGGGCGCCAAGCAGAACTTTTCGCTCAAGATCTTCGAGGCCCAGAGGGGCGACAGTGGCAACTATCGGTGCAATAGGATGTCGCGCAAGTACCACAAGCTGGTGGTGGTTCCCAGCCGGCTGGCCAGTGGCCAACTGTACGCCATCCAGCAGCGCCTGCTGCAAGTGCTGGCCGGCGGGGGCCAGCAGCAGCAGCAGCAGCAGCAGGCGAGCCTCGCAGCTCAAGCGCAGGCCTGGTGGCCGCACGCCGACCCAATGGGCCCGCAAGTGCAGCCCATTGGGCGCCAGCACGCGCTGCAACAGCGGCCCGCAGCCCAAGCCAAAATCTCGGTGAGCGCCAGCACGCGGCTGCACAACTCCGCTGGGACTGCCACAGACACTCTTCCGGAGGGCGCCCACCAGCAGAGGGGCGCCAGCTCGAACTCGTATCCAAACGGCAAGCAACGCTTCCAGCAGCAGCAGCAGCAACTGCTCCTGCCCGGACACATCATCGTCCAGGGCCAACCTCTGCTGGTGGCCTGCAACATAAGCGACGAGTTTGTCTTGCGCCGATTGCGCGAGTTGCCCCAATTCCAGCTGGCCTGGTACAAGAACGGCCGCCTCCTCAGGGCCAGCCAACAGCCGGCCAGCAATCATAGTGGCCCGCAGACAGCAAGCAGCAGCGCGCCAAACTCCGCGGCCAGATTCCAAACGGCCACTTCCTCGCCCGCAACAAACCAGCAACACAAGACGCCCCAGAGGATCGCCTTCGTGGGCCCCAACGGGCGCCAGATGTATATCAGCTCGGCGCTGTACGCGGACGCGGGCGACTACCTGTGCTCGTGGTCGCGCCTCCCAGCAAGACAGGTGAGTATTGCGCTCCTTTGTGCTTCCCTCTTGGCCACTTTCTCCGGCCGGAAGCGGCGCCGCGATAAAGCGCCCGCTCTGCAACTTTCCTCTGGAGCTCGCCGAGCCTAAGCTCTGAGCTCTTCTTCAACCAGACTTTTGCAGCTATATGAGCTCGTTAATTGACCGAAAAGAGATGCTCTTTTTCCCCCCAAACGAACACGAAAATGTCGAAAACAAATGTCGACAAACGAACGTCGGAAAACAAATGTCTCCCCCGCGAATGGAACGCGCGCGCCAAACGTCAACAAACGGCCCAAACCTTAGCCCCCGACGCTGGAGGGCGACGAGCCGGCCAGTGGCGGCGGTCCAGTGGGCAGCCGGCCACTCGCAAGCAACCCGCTGGCCGCCGGCACTCTGCATCAGCTGCTGGCACCTGTTAAGTTGCGCCCATTCAAGTCGGCCTATCACGTGCGCGCCGGCGACCAACTGCGCCTCTTCTGTCACGCACAGCGCGCCTACCCAGAGGCCCAGATCACCTGGTACATTGGCAACCGGGCGCTGGACGCTGACTTTCTGCGCGAGCACCCCAACGAGTTCCAGCTAGTCCACTACCAGGCGCCAAGTGGCCAAGCAATTGGCGGTGGCGCCATTTCCGCCGCCACAGTGCCTGGTCAGCAGCAGCAGCAGCAGCAGCAGCCGGTGCTTAGCTCGGCCCCCGTGCAGCTGGCCGCCGACACGGAGCGTCTGGTGGAGATCAATCCCATTCCAGCGCATCGGCACCAAATGCAATTAACGGCCAATGGGCGCGGCTCTTGGATGGAGTTCCGCCAGTTGCGTGGCCCGAACGCGCACTCCATTCAGAAGTACAACATCGAGAGCAACGAGCAGCAGGCCGCCTACATGCGCATGAAACTGGCCCAGCTCAACGGCCAGAACATGGCCCAACAGCAGGCGGCCATGTTTGCAGAACAACTGTCCCCAAACAACAACAACAACCCAAACAACAACGAACAACTCCAGCAACTTCAGCACCAGCAACAGACTCACGCCGGGCCCTCGAGCGCAATCTCGATGCTTGTGATCAACAAACTGGACCCAGAGAGGCATTCTTCGCGCTACTCCTGCCGCGCAACCACCAGGGCCAACACGGACGAAGTGACCACTGTTATTAAAGTCAAAGGTAAGTCCGCCCATTAGGCTGTCTGGGTGTGAGCTCTAAGAGTTCGTGTGAGTTTGGTGAAAGTTAGCAAAAGTTCGTAAAAGTTCCTCTAAGTTTGGCCACTTTTCGCCCTGCCCCCTTTTGTGCACAATTTGCGCCCTTTGTGCCGGCCGACGAGCGGCCGCCCAATGCTCGATTTGGCCGCCAGTTGTCGCCGGCCAATGTTCCAGCTAAGCTCTGGCCCTTTGCTCTGGCCCATTGTGCCCAGCTGGCCCCTTTGTGGTGGCTCAAAAGTGGGCCCAAAGGCGTGCCAATGGCCGCCAGCCCTTAGGAGCCGCGCTCGAGGCTCAGCGGCGAGCCACGCGTTAGCTCGCCGGAAAGGCGCCCCCGAACAAAGGGGCGCCAAAAAAGCACTTAGCCCGACAAAAATGAGCCCCTCGATGCTGGCGGGAGGCTATGGAAAGGAGATTCGGGCTGCTCTGGTGGCAACAACAACACAGCCCCTATCAATTAGACTCGCGGGGCTGCAGACGCGCGAAGTGTGCGCCACGCCGCCACGCCGGCCCGGCGCCCATCACAGTCTGCGGGCAGCAAGCAGCGTCTCGCAGGGGCCCGTGCGCGTGGCTGTTCCCTCAGACTTGCCGCCGAGCTTCACCAAGGCCGCCGAGCCTCATCAAGGCCGCCTTGCCAGACTCTTGGGTGCCAATTGGCGGCCGAGGGCGAGCCTTGCGTGCGGCCCGCCCACTCACTGAAATCCATGCAAATCGGCGCCCCACGATCGCCTGAGGTGTGCGCCCCAGTCCAGCTCAGGCTAACCCAAGCCCCAAGCTTCAAACGTTAGCCCACGCCTCCATCTTGATCAATCACTCAAGCGGCCACGCCTCTTCCGGCGGGACCTTAGGGCGCCGGACTGAGCCAGTGGGCCGCCGAGCTGCGCCCTAAGGCCGATGAGTGGGGCGCGCCCGCTCAAGCGGACAGGCGGCCCCAGTTTTGCATGGCCGGCCGCCAGAGCAGTGGTGCAGCAACGCCTCCGTTCAGCCGCCCCCCAGAGACTCTCCTCGGGTCTTCCTGCGGCGCTTCTCTTTCACTTCCGGCCGCCTCGACGAGCAGCCAACGTCCGGCCCGAACACTCAATCTCGGCGCCCATCCGGCAAGCGCGCTCGCCCATCAGCCGGCCAGCTGCCTGTCAGTCTGACTGGCCGGCAGCAGGCGGCCAGTCAGACTCGGCCCAAACAAAAAGCCAAAAACTGGCCCCCACCCTCCGCTTCCGGTCAGGCGCCGGGGCGTGCAATTGACAAGTTGTTGCCGGCGTTCCGTTTTGGCTCCTTTTTCATAAATGGAGCGGCACCTAAGCGGCCGACTGGGGCCCATTTGGGGCTCCTCGTGGCCTCTTGCTCGCTCGCTAGCTTGATAGCTTGCCAACCTGCTAGCTTGCTACACACGAGCTTCCGCGCGCTGCCGAGACTGCTCGGCTGCTTATCTCTGGCCTCACCTGGCGGGCCTCTTGCCGCCTGAGTGGCCGTTTTGCATTAGAAAGTGGGCGAGCACATTTGCATGCGCGCAAATTGGAGCCTGCGCGCTCCAGAGACTTGCTGGCTCGCTGCTGGAAAGTTGTGAGCTAAGCGACGGCCGCCAAATGGGACCCGCTGCAAGCCTTAGATGCCGCCCCTCTTTGCTCATTTGTTTCTCGAGTCTCGGCCCTTGAAAGTCTACACTTGTAATTGGATTAGTGGCGCGCCCAAAGTTGGCCCACTCGAAAATTGGCCGCCAGTTCGAGGGATGAAAAAGGGCCCCCCAAGGCTGAGGTGTAACGGGCGGCCCGCCCACTGCAGACTGGCTGCACTCGAGTGGCTGCCTGACGCGCTTGCTGTCTGCCTGCCTGCCGCTGACTCTCTCCCGCGGGCCCACCTGCAGCCCCCTGGCTTGCCGGGCTGCAATTACTCTTGCGCGCCGGCAAGCCGCCCGCCACCTTTGCGCCTCCGCCCCTTCGCTGCTCGCGAGACTCGAGGCCCCAGTCTCGCCCCACTGGTTTCATCGCCGGTGACAAAGGCCGGCGGCCTAACTCAATTGCGGCCCCGCCGAAGCAAGCCTTGCCAAGCTTCCAGCTCGGCCCCTTTGATCGATCCCGAAATCAATTCCCGGCCCGCCGGGCTGGCTGCTTGCAATGGCGGCCGGCCAATTGATTGGCTGGCCTCCAGCCCGGCGCTCTGCCCCCGGCCTGAGCTTGCTGTGGTGTGATTCTTGGGCCCCAAGTTGGCGCTTGCGAGTGGCCCGCCAGCCAGAGAGGCAAATGGTCCAGCTCGGCGCTGGCCCATTCTCGGCCGGCAGTTGTTTTGCGCCCGTGGGACTGCACTCCGCAAACAGCGCACTGTAGTCTGCACTCCGCAGACTGCCTATTGCCCACTGCACACGAGCGCCCACCGCGCACACAGCGCACTGCAGACTGTGTACTGCAGAGGCGCCAGGCCGAGCAGCACGCGTCCAATTGCCCGTCCACAGTGCCTAGCTCGCTGGCCAATGGCCGATCGGCAATCGTGGGCCGCCAATCGGTCGCCAAGACATCTTGGCCCATCCAGTCCAATTTGAGGGCCGCCCAGCGCAGTAATCACTCGGCGGCCCCTCGTCGCGGGCCCAAATTGGCCGAGCCCAATCGGCCACATTGGGCCACCCATTGAGCTCCGGTCGGTCTGCATGACCAGCGTAACTTGCCGCCCATTCAGGCCGTCCAACTGGCTAGTGGAACAAGCTGCACAGCCGACGGGACAATTGGTCCTTCGAGCTGCGAGCGCCGAGCTCCATTTGGCCCCTCGGCCGTCCAGAGACCTGCCAGCTCGCTTGCCAAACTGGCGCGCCCCACGTGCACACGTCGGGGGTCAGTGAGTGTTCCTCTGTGTTTCTGTCTGTGTGCCTGTTTCCGTCTGTGTGTTTGTGCCACTGTCAGTATCAATTGTAAGCCCCGGTGTTAGTGTGTCTATGTGTCTGTGTGTGTGTGCGGGCGGGCGTGGAAAAGTGGAAATGATAATAACAAGCCGAGACCAATTTACATGCACGACTTGGCGGCCGACATCAATTTGCGCCGCGCGCCGCCACACTCCGGCAGCAATGCGGCGCACACTTGGCCGCCCAACGCTCTCCTTCACACTCTCTCGCCTCCTCAGACTCGCCGGTTGGCCGGCCGGCCGGACAGAGAGGCCCTATCTGCGTGTGTCCATCGGTGGGGCGAGTGTGTTCATTTCCTGGCCGATGCAGAGCGACGCAATCGGGCGCCCGAGCGGCCAGAGGTGCTGCTTGGGGCGACCGGGCGGGCCCCAAGCATTGGGAAGCCGCCCGGCTAAAAAACGGCCGCCCAACAGTGCAAGTGTTCATCAGAGGCCGCCGTGCAGACTGTGGTCGCCGCACATCGCCCGGGGAGGCGCCGCCAGCCCAGCGCACCCAGAGGAAGGCCACTTGCCGCCCGCCAGCCCAAGGGGGCGCCCCCTCTGGGCGCACGTCCTGCTGCATGTTAATTTATTCGCCGCCCGGGCTGCAAGTGGCCCTCGGCCGGCCGGTGGGCGCGTCTGGCGGGCGACCGACCACAAGGCCCCAGCAGCCGGGGGCCACTCGGAGACGCGAACAGCCAATGGAGCGAGCCGGCGGGCTCGTTGCTGGGGCCCTTCACGTGCCACGCCCAAGCAGAGCGGCGGACGTGCGGCCGCGCCCGCAGCTCCAGGCCCGCCCGAGCCACCTGAGGCGGCGGCCGCCTCGTGTCCGATGTTGGTTTTATGCATTTAAAGCGACGATGAGCCGCGCCAAGTCTCTGGCTGTGCAATGGGGCGCCTCTCTGGCTGCAATGCACGCCCAGTGTGTGGGGAAAATGGCCGCCGCTTGCGACTGGCTTGCGAGCGGCCGCTCCAGCTCCTTGCCGGCCCAGAGGGCCTTGCAGCCCAAGAGGGGCTTTATTATTTCGCGAGTGGAGCTTGTATTTGTTGTTGTTATTATTATTACCATTAGTGCTCCTGATGTTGTCGGCAGGCGCAGCGAGAAGGCCCGCTCGAGGTGGGCGAGCCCCCGCAAGCCAGGCGGCGAGTGGCGAGCGAGGCGCCACAGGGCGCTATGCGCGCCGCACGCGCCCGACTCGCCGCAGTCAGTGTGCGGCCCTCGAGGCGGCCATTTTTTTATCTCGAGTCCGCCCCTTCCGCCCGATCCACTCGCAGCGCCCGGCCAGCCATCATTTTAATCTCTGGCCGCTGACATTGTTACTGTGTGTGTGTGTGTGGGCTGGGCTGGGCGCTTGATTTGCGCCGCCCCCGCTCAGCCGGAGGACTCCCCCTCGCAAGGCCCCAGAAAGGCCCACTCGAGGCTCCACTCTGCTCCGCTGGCAGCCCAGTGAGCCGGCGGTAATCTCGAGTGGCTCGAGATGTCTGTCTTGGCTGGCGGGCGAAAGCGAGCTCAGGAATAATAGCGCATTGGGCTCTCCAGTCGCAGGCAGTTCATATTTCTCTCGCTGCTCCAGCTGGCCTAGTCTGCGCCCCCCAGACAGTCTGCCGGCGACTTTCGTGGCTCACAAACTCGCCTCCGAGCGGCCAAACAACTCGCCACACAACTTCCTGGCCGCCTCGTTGGTGGCCACTAATGCCTCCTTGCTGCAACTAAGCGCCGGCCTTCCGCTCGGCCCAGTTTGCCGCCGGCTCTTGAGGCCAAGCAGGCGAGCTCAAACTGAACCATCTTGATGATGATGATGATCATCATCATCATCTCCATGTTCATGATGAATTCTCAGGATTCGGCCCAAAAGTTCTCAAGATGTTCTGATTAGCGGCCGGCAAGGACGAGGAGCAAGTGGAGCGCGTTGTCCAATTTGTGTGCGCCCTCCTTTCTCCATGTCCACTGCTCTACAACTGCACCAACCGCTGCACCAACGGAAAGCCCTAAGCACTGCTGGCGCCGAGTCCGCGAAGTTTCCGCCGAGGCCCAATTTCTGGCCCCCTTCAATTTGTCAAATTCAAAGCCACCATCCAGTGGCTTGGGCGAGCTGGTCTTTCGGCGGGCGCGCATTCATTCCACTGGCTCGTTTCGTGGCCTCTTGCCACTCCGCATTTGCCAGGCCGGCCAACTTCAATCCGGGCTAATGGTTTGTACTGGCGCCCAATAGTCATCAGTGGCTGTGGGCCAAATCAGTGCTGCCTCGAGTGGCTCGAGCAGTTAGGTCAACTCTGGGAGCCCGCTCAGAGTCCACCGTTTGGGCTCCCGAGCGCAAAGACAACCAACTGGGGGCCGCTTATCGACGGCTGGACCATTTAGCCGACTATGCGCGCCGGCTCCAAAGTGGCTGATTACTGGGCTCGGATATTTGCTCGCCTCGTCCCCCCCAGCAGAGGAGAGACTTCGAAATGGCTCTCGCTCTATCAATCTTTATTTGACTGCAGAGCTGGGTGGCAAACTCGAGCCCCTCGATAAGGTCTTGGTGCTGCCTGCAAGCCTGCTGGGACTCTGGTGGGCGGCCGCCGGCGAGAAGGAGTGGAGGAATAAATTGGCCCACAACTACTGCTGCTCCACTAGGGCCTGTCTCTTGGCGTCGCTCTTTCTCTCTTGAGCGCCAGTTGGAATCTGGAAAAAAAGTCAAATTGATTGTCAAGTGGCAAGCTCATGGGCGCTTGTCTCTGGCCTGCTGGCTGATGCTCGTTTACGTGTTGATGAACGTGCACTTTGCAGTGGATAGACTGCAGCCGTGTTGGTGGTGCCGCTCTTCTTCGCTGAGTTGGGCGCCACTTTTGGCTAAATCAATCAGATGAGGCTGGCTTCCAGCCACCGTGACTAGCATTGCGCTGATGGTGGTCCTCGTCTGAGGCTTCCAGTTCAGAGAGAGCAAAAGTGAAAGCAAATTTCAAAGCACACATTTTGGGCCCTCTTCATTGCATCAATAATTGAAAGCAAGCTAGCTCACTGACTGACTGACTGACTGACTGACTGGCTGGCTCACTCGGTGGCTTGCTGGCTCACTGGCGGCGGCGGCCTGTTGTCTGGCTGGCTTGCTGGCACCATTACATAGGCACGCGATCACGCTATGCTAAAGTGGCAGTTGGTTTTACCAGCAATGCAGAGTAACGCCTAAGCAAATCTGCTAAGGCAACAGAGGGCATTGTCTTTTCGGGCCTTTCAGCTCCAAAATACTAGTGTGACAACAATAACTCTGCCCGAGCTCCATCCAGCTCACTGCCAATTCTGGACCATTATGTGACGGGCATTATTATTTCTTTTACAGTATTTCCTCACTTCATCATTGCCACATGCTCGGCCACATCTTTGTGTCCCCCACTTCCAGTGGAATTTTTGCATCCACTGTCCAAGAACAGTGACAGAGGACCCAAGTTTTGGGCACATAATCTTCATATGTTTCTGGAAGAATAGAGGAAGTTTGAAAAAAACGGAGAGAAGAGAGGAAAACAAAAACGAGAACATGATCCACGTACTCGAATCTACCCTTTTGGGCCGCCCTAGAGAAGATGGAAGAGATTGCAAAAAAATGATCATCAATTTGACGAGATTGCTTCTAACAATTAGCCTCACTCTCAAACACTTTGCAGACTCTTCCACCATTGTTGTCAAGCCAACGATTGGGGCGGCCACACTGATTCCAGGCCAATCATTGCATTTCGAATGCGCCCAGGTGGGCAAAGACGATCCGCAGTTCATTTGGTAAGTTACTATGCATTACTATAATCCACTTTCCAACTTCATAGCACTTCAGATTTCATCAACTGTTCTTCCTCGACTCTGTCTCTCTCTTGCAATGACCTTCCGACTCGTAATGACACTTCCGCAACAGGTACAAGAGAAACCTGGACGAGCCGGACAAGCTGCAACTTTTGCAGCCCAACGAGGATGACAATATTGAGATACATAATGAACGATTGACTCTGCATAAACCGACTTATAATGCTTCGGGTGACTACATCTGCAAGGCCATACCAGAGCAAGAGAACGGCAAGGAGAGTGCAACAATCAAAGTGAGAGCAAAGCCATATATTGAAGATTTCGGGGTTCAAACTAGTCATACAGGGAAATCGGTTACAGTTTATGATGGCGAGAGGCTGGAATTGAATTGTCACGTTCCAGATGAATCGGCTGCAGTTAATATCACTTGGCTGAGATCCGATTCAACGGAAGATGAACGAAACATGGTCCCCTTGCCAGAAGTTGATGCAAGGGACACACTTTTACAATCAAATCAGCCTCAACAGCAGGGCTTTGTAGGAGCACAAAAAGCTGGCGGAAATTTCAATGGTCTTCTGGATATTTCTGCATCATCTTACGAGAAGACCTACTCACAGCCTAGTATTATATCTGTTGTCAAGGTTGACAATTTTACAAAAAAGTTAATCATTGACCAGGTTGGCACAGAGCACAGGGGCTATTACACTTGTTTAGTTGATAATGGTGTCACAGAACGCTCAAGAAAAACTGTCTTCGTTAGAGTTAAAGATAATATCATTGCCTTGTGGCCCTTTTTAGGTATTTTGGCCGAATTATTCATATTGTTTACAATCATTCATATTTGGGAAACACATAAAGTTTACAGAGAATCACAGCAACAAACTTCGACTAAATCTGCAACCAAAAGTTCACAACAATCAAGCCAACCAGGTAGAGTTGTTGGCACCAATAAGAGGGCGCCCAGTGGACCAACGAAT
>Ga0268247_10000690_pt1 | contig 11036 bp, 13 predicted proteins | sample AgamicOrMae_FD_200245 | JGI IMG/M metagenome (GOLD analysis project Ga0268247, IMG submission 200245) | Agave microbial communities from Guanajuato, Mexico - Or.Ma.e (v2) (version 2) | ecosystem: Host-associated > Plants > Phyllosphere > Phylloplane/Leaf | place: Guanajuato, Mexico | collected... | reverse complement strand
GCCAGAACAACGAGCTAATATCAAGAATGGCCCACCGAGATTCCAATAGCTTATTATGCGTCCAATAATCAGGATCACAGTGATGAGTAGGATAGTCAGGAAAAAGTTAAATCTTGTTAAATTGTTACTGATATATTCCCAGCGCAATTTGTTTAACACTGGAAAGTAGTAGGTAAATCTAGCTAGAAATGAATCCCACGAATTGGTGACAAAATTGGCCAACCTTCTAGAATAAGCCAGAATATAGTTTGATGTGCCATCATCTGAATTACTGTTGTGACCAGCACAATCGTTACTCTTATTGCTCTTGGATGGTTTTTCACTTTTTTGCTCTTGCATCACTCTGGCCAGCGACAGTTCGTTAGTAAGATTGGGCCTCGATTTGAGAACCTCCTTCAAGGCCTCGAAGGTTATGGAACCCGATTGGTTGAGATTGGCATTACTGAAAACAGCGTCGGCTATTTGTTCGAGAAATGGCTCCACGTCGAGCTTAATCTGGTGGGCACAAAGCGTTAGGACCTCTATTAACTCCTCGCGTTGTATCACTCCATTTCCATCCATATCGTAGAAATCGAACAGATCCTTCAGTCGGTCGTCGGTTTTCTCGTTTGCGATGTAGCTGATGAATGGATCCAAATGGCTGATCGAGGAAGATGCAGAGATTCTTTGTTGGGTCGGTTGTGTATCGGTGGTGTTTGTTGTTTGACGTCGGTTTTTGAGGGCGATCGATGACGAAGAGGGCATGATGGGGTTAATGAAGTAGTTTTGGATCGGTTTATTAGTAATAAAAAGCTTGGCTCAATCTTTTTTCAATACGATGAACCAAGAAGTAACTGACTGTTAAACGAACAAGGATATCTGATGGTTGAAAATTTCTGTAATAAGAGATTTCTAGTTGTTGACTAATCAATTGAATCAATTGAGGGAATTTTAGCTTAGATTGTTGCCAGAGATTGTTGATCTATGAGTTAGGGGCAGTTGGCGGCGGGTGGGAAGGAAAACAGAGAACAGTTGAAAGCAACTATAGTTTGGTGGTTCTCCAATGATATGAATGAATTTCGATAAATTTATTGTCTTTAATTTTATTGCTTGACAATCCCAACGGAGTATGTTTGTCTGGACTGTATGAGCTCACTACATGGAAGACACTCACCGATGCTCCTTCGCTTGATGCTGGTGCTTCAGCTTCAGCTGGTCCGTTTCGTGGCTCAACTTTGGTGCACTGGTTCCATGTTGGTGCCGCTGGCTCAGCACCAGCACAGTGCCACGGCGAGCTTGCACGTGCCACTTGCTTGCCAACAACAGGAACCAAATGTTGTGCATCTTGACACTTGTGGCCGCTGTCTAGCCAAACTTTGTGTGACTCTGCCGAGCCCGCTAAGTCTGGCTTCGGAGTGGGGCGTCAGAACTAGCGAGTGGCGCCATGGATGCTCATAGAAGCACATTGTGGCAGCCTAGCGGGAACAACAAGTGTCAGCGCCTTTTCGACACAAACACACTGATGGTGCATGCTAATGAGATTATTTCATCAGCATTCTTCTCACTTCCCATGAATCATCTATCTTTTTCCTCGTTCATGATTGAGCCAAGCAAACAGTTTACCTGTTTCATGATCAAAGCTTGGCCTGATTCCATTAGCAGCACAATTAGGTGTAAGGTTGAGTAATTAGTTGCTTGCATCACTCGTGCAAACTCTTCCTGAATAACCTATCCTCGACTAATAGCAATACAGGCCTCTCTCTCTCTCTGATGGAGATAATGTATTTTTCGTCAAAGCTCCAGCTTGACGCAATTGCTGCTCGTCGAACGGGGCAACAATAATTAGCTTAGGCGCATTCTCGAGGCTTCAGAGCGTCGGTGTTGTATGAGTCATACTCAAATGGGGGACAGCAAACAGAACAAGTCTTGGTGGTCAAGCCCAGGCCGGCGACCACACACGAATCCGAGCAGCCTCCAGACTGGCCGCACTTCCTTCTGATCGATGTGAGCACACCATTCACGTAGACTGTCTCTGTGGTGCAGTTCCTGGTCGATAGTGGACACTCTGAGACGAGCTCCAACTCTGCGGTGGCCAAATTGTATCTTGGATTGAAGCAGGCGTCATCGAGAGTCACTCGTTTGGACATGAAATCCGACGAGCAAATGGGACAATTGATGCGCGTGTTTGGCCTCGGCAAATTGTTTGGCCTCTTGTACTTCTTCACCAACTGTCTGCGTGTGGTTCCTCTGGATTGTTGTTGGCTGAGATTGATGCAGCTAACGAACAGCAGCGCCGCCACCAACACGAGCAACACAGTCTCAAGTTTGAGCTTCATCTTCTGGTTAGAAATAACAAAATAAATGAAATAAACGGAATAAATCTGCCCACAAGTTCCCGAAGCTTAGGGCACAAGTCGAGATTGGTGTAGGCCATTTTCTATTACCAACAGTCTCGAGAGACTCCGAGCCGAGCGACTGGTGCCGGAAAGAGTCCAGCCAGAGACTGTGGTCGTCAAGACAACGATTGGACGCTCAGAAAGACTGGCCAACTGGGGAGACAATGGACAAGGCAGAGCAGGAGTGTCCAGGCGAGATGAGAGAGTATGAGTTGGCTTTAGTTGGCTGTTTGGCCGCCAGAAGTCGTAGCTTCTGTGCAGTGGCGCCTGTGGGCCCCAAATGGAGGCACTTTGCTTTTGGTCAGCTTTTGGAGCGGCGGTTTATTTAACAAATTAGACGGTGGCCAAGGTGGACTTGGGGCGAGAGTAGAGACTGTCTGCGGGTTGGCCAGCGCGAGTGTTGCGGCCCACGCTCAAAAGTGGCCCAGACTGTCTGCGGGCCGCCCCACACTGCTCCTGCTGGCCCGGCGCACTGACGTCATTGGGCGACCTCATTCAGACCAGTGCTCTACGCCAACCAACTGAGAGCATGTACACCAGTCTGGCTGCCAGTGGGCCAACCAAACAGGTTTCCCTCTGGTGGCACCCCGGAGATCTCGGCGCTGGGCGGCCGCACTTTCGGGCGGGATGATTGTTGTGGTTGCCGAATGGGCACGCCTTGCGAGCCGACGCTGAGGGGCGGGCGGACCTGCGAGATTGTCAAGGTTTTCTGACCGGCGGTGAAAGCGGTGGCAGGAAGTTGGATCTCGCACCCTCGGCCACTCGGTGTGGGACGGCGGTCTTGAGTGAGCGGGCTCGACGTGCCGAGAGTGCAGGCGGGGGGCCCCCTTTTGGCGTGGGCACGCGAGTGGCAGCCCGGCGGGCGAGTGGCCATGTCCGCCCACGCACGCCAGCAGCTGGCGCCCGGACCGCCCGGCCGTATGGAGGCCCTGTGGCGGCGGTGGCGGCGGTGGGGGAGGTTGTGGTTGGGGGCCGGCGAGGGCGGCGAGAGCGGGCGGCTGTGTGGCGGGCGCGCGCGTGCGGGAGGGGGGAAAGCGCGACCGACGCGCGCCGCCAGCAGCCCGACGGACAGAGCGAACCGCCGAAAAGCGTGCACGTGCGGCGCGCTCGGTTTGCCGCGAGCGGGCGGGCGAGCGCACCGCGCGGGAGGAGGGGGAAAGAGCGCGGCTTCCAGCCACAGCATAGCGCCGCGCAGCCAACACACCAGCGAGCTGGGGGCGACCCTTAGCCTAACCGTCTCCGTCTCGCCAGCCGGCCGTGGTCTTCGGCTCGTCCGTCCGTCTGTGTGGCCACGTCTGTCCGTCGGTGTGGCCGACGTGAGCGGAGACTGGCCTCATGGAGGGGGCAGAGTGTGTGCGTGCGGGCGGCGACAATGAAAACAACAACATTGCGACTCCTCCGCCGCTAGCTGTCACTGGTGTTGGCCAGCTCGGCTCCCTTCTGGCCACTTTGGCGCTCCTTGTCATATGTTAGCACCTCCACGGGGCAGCTCGCCCACAAGTTTCCCCCTTTTTCTCCCAAGCGAGAGAGACAACGAGACGCCCAATTGGCGCGCCGGACACTTGGCTCTTGGAGGAGCGACAAAACAATGAAGTGAATTGAGAGTAGGAAATTCGAGATCCACAATGCCACAACAACAATTAGGACGAACGAAACACAATTTCGTCTGGCCACCACTACTTAGGTGCACAGCAATGCAAGATTGATAAAAGAAATGCAAGATAGAAATCCATATTTTAACCCGTAGGCTAAGGGTGCGTAACAAATTAACAGGCAGCGAGATCAAGCATATTGTTGGGCATATTTTCATTTTGTTCTCCAAATTCCTGTTGTCAAATTGTTCTCAGGCCAATTAGCTGGCAGGACAACCTCTGGGGGCAAGACAAGGGAAGTGGAACGACAGACTACGAATGATAAGATTGAACAGGATCATTTTGCGCTTGTTCTAGATGCTTTCACGAAACATTTGGAGCATTTAGAACAAGTTCAGGCTGCTAATAATTAATGAGTGAAAGAATCCTGAGAGAATAATCTCCAGACAGTTTGCGGGAAATTTATATCCACCACTGATGATAATAATATTATATTATATTATAATAATTATGATGATGAACAGTGCTCATTGATTTGAGCCTCTGGGAAGAGTTCAGGTAAGTGACTGTGTGCCAAGACAAGAAGAGTGTGTGCTTAGTGTGTGTGCCATTTGTCGAGATTGGATTTTTTAAACTCAGTTTTCAATGCTCAGTTCATTTCTCTCTCTCTCTCTCTTTCTTTGGCCGGCCGATTTTTGCTCATTTTCAATTTGCCAATCCCTCAACCTTGAACTGGAGTTGAAACTGGAAATGACACGGTCTCATGTTTCCAGTTTTCTAAGCGGCGAAAGCCAATGGAAAGTTTGCCGCCTTTGCCGCCCTATAGCTTGTGTGTGGAAGAGGTTCACTGTTTGTGGCGTTTGTTGCCTTTGCGGCTCAATGCGGCGGATGAACATTTCATTGCAACATTTTAGATCGAAGAGAGTGGCCAGCTCCAGTCTCGCCCACAACTACTCTCCACTGTCTACCTTCCACTGTCCACCATCCACTGTCCACCATCCACTGTCCACTGTCCACTGTCCACTGTCCACTGTCCACTGTCCAGCGTTCAGGGCCGTGCGTGTGTGTTTCCTGCCCGAGTTGGATTTGCACCTTTTGGGCGAGCAGAAACTCGTTTGGCCGCACTCTTGCTCTCGGCCAACAAGTTGCCCGCCGAGTCAGATGTCGCCTGTGGACGAGCGGCGCTTAGTGCCGATGGAGCGGCGAAAAAACTGGTCGCCGAGTGGCAGAACTAGTTCCAGTTTGTGGCCAGTCGCTGCAGATGCACGAGATGCAAAACCAATGTCGCCCCCACGGTGCCTGTGACTCTCTGTGCTCGAGTGTCTGCAGGACACACTCGGCGGCATCGAGTGGATATTCCATCGAGTGATATTCATCCGCGGCCGGCGAATAATAATCGTAATGATAATGGCCGCCCGTATGATGGGCGAGTGTGGCCTTGGCGGCTTGAGGGCGGCGGAAAAAAGAACAAACAAACAACAGGTTCTTTTGGGCGCAGGAAGCGAGCGGCCAAGGGAGCTTGGTGGCCGCTCGAGAGACAAGGCTCGGCCGCCCCAGAGAGACAAGGGCCTGGAGTTGCGGCGGCAAATCTGGTGCAGAGGCGGCGCGCAGTGTGAGCACTATTTGCCCAAAATACGGTTACAAATTTCTGTGCAGCGCTGCGCAGAAGTGTAACCGTACTTTTGATGCCCAGTGTGCAGCCGGAGACTGTGTTTGGCTTGGCGTGCGAGTGGCAAAAAGTGGACACCGAATTGCACGCACGGCCGGCCCGCTGACGAGCGGCCCTTGACGCGCTCTTTTGGCGCTGGGGGGGAGCTTAGGTGGCGCCTTCCGGCACTTTGTGGCGCCTTGTGACGCTTTGTGGCGCCTTGTGGCGCTTTGTGGCGCCCTAGCGAGCCCGAGGGAGCGAAAGACAAACAACTGGGAGGTGTTTGTCGCGCGCGTCCAGCTTGGGGCGGCGCTTGCGTGTGCGCCTCTGGCCACTTGTTGTGCCACCGTGCGAGCTGGCCGGCCGGCTGCTCGCTCGGCTGCCCAAGGGCCGCTTAGCGCGCTCCGGCAAGCCTTTGTGTCGGCCGAGCTTGGGTGACACACTTGCGAGCTTGCCAGAGGCGGCGGGCGGGCGGCAACGAGTGGCCAGCCGAAGGGATACTTTGCGGCGGCGCACCATTTGGGCGCAGCTTTCCCTGTCGGGCTCGGCTTGGCTGTGCTAGCGTTGCGGCGGGCGGCAGGCGGCTGGCTTCCTGGCGACTGTGTGCCGTATCTTTGGAGAGATGCGGAGAGCGCAGAAGTGTGGGCGCCGCGGCGGCGCCAATGAGGGTGAATAATGGGTCGCTTTGGCGGCGGTTTGGCGGCGCTGTGCAGGAGCCGAGCGAGCGGGCGCAGAGCTGGCCTGCCGCAGACAGGGACTGGCGGCGCGCACTGCACCGCGCTGCACTGCTGCTTCTGGCCTGCCGCTGGGCGCACACTTTGGGCTCGCGCGCGGGCCGCTCGAGCCGCCAGAGAGCAGCAGGCGCGCAGTGCAGTGAGCGCGCCGCCCGCTGACGTGGCCCGGCCGGGCAAGTGAGCTGCTCGCTCACTCGCCGACCACTGTTGCCGGCGAGCGCCCGTCCCGCCGGCTCGCCCTCGGCCAGCCGTCCCAGTGGCTGGCGGCGAGCGGGCGCCGATCGGCGGGCGCTTCTCGCGAGCCGCCGCCGCCGCACGCCAAGCCGCCCCACTGGGACCGTTAGCTCGCGCAGAGGCGGCCCAAGGCGGAACAAAGCGGCGGCGGGGCGGCCTTCCTGTTGCTCGCTGCGTGTCGGCGCGCCGGGCCCAAAGGCTTAGACTTGGAGGCGGCGGCCGGCGAGTGGCGAGCAGTGGCGGCTGCGGCTGGCGGAATGGCGGCGCCCACGGGCGGCTGTGGCTATGACTGTGGCGGGCGGCTTGGCGAGGCGAGGCGAGCCGTTTGAGAGCGTTTGAGAGCGCGATGCGCACTTCGCGGCGCCACTGTTGACCCGCAAAGGAGGCGGCCGGCGAGCTGCGGCCGTTGGGCTGGCGAGCTCGAGTGTTGCGGGGCGGCCTTTTTGCCGGCCGGCCGGCCAGCACACATGAGCGCACAAAAGGCGCCGCTCTGGCTGCAGTGTGCAGTGTTGAGTGCGCCAGTGTGCAGTCTGCTCACTCTGCGCACTGCAGACTGTGTGCGGCGCTCACCGTTGCCCCTCGGCCGCCCGCTGCACAGTGAACAGTGCACAGTGAGCAGAGAACAGTGCTCACCGCTCACTGCAGACTGTGTGCGCCCGCGTCCTCATTCGGCCGGCTCACGCTCTCATTCGTCCTCGGCCCACTTGTTGAGCGGCGCCACGGCGAGCTCGCCAGTCCCGCCGGAGCGCCACTCGTCCCTTGCAGCTCGCCGCTCGCCGCTCACTGTCCGCCGCACGCCGCTCGCCGCCCGGCCGACGCGAGATGGCGCCCCCGGGCTGACCGGACGGGCGGCCTGGGTTGCGCGCCCGCCGGAGCCTCGCCGAGCTCATTGTGCGCCGCCCAATCGGTTTAAAATCTGTCCGGCTCTCACTGGATTATGCTCGGCTGCTGCAACGAACGCCGCAACAACGAACGCCGGCAACTGTGTCCAACAGGCGGCGTCTGCCTCGCACTTTCTGGCTCGTCGGCGGCCCGGCAACTTGAGCGCCCAGCTGCTGGCAAGCCGCCGGTGGCAAGGGGCAAACGGTGGGCCATGTGCTCTGTAGATCAGTGGGCCAGTGGTGTGCACTTTCCGGGCGCTCCTCGGCTGATGGGCCCAAGTGTCTCTGCCTTGCGCCATTCAGCCCTCTGCTCTGCTCTGCCCTCTCTCTCTCTTTTGATAAGCAGACCAGAAGATTTCGCTCCCAGACTGTCTCTCTCAGCTGCCTCCTATGCCTCCACAACATCACAAAGCCTTTGCGACCACTTTTCCCTCGTTGGCGGAGATTTTATTTCACACACACACACTTGGCCCATTCTTGCATGGCGTCTATGCATAAAATGAAATACTTCCGTCCGCCTCTGAGGCCGCCTGTGCAACTTATGGAAAAGCCGAGTGTAAAAAATTTCAAATTAATGCCCGTCTGGCGGCTCGTGCGTGTGTCTGTGTGTCGCGCTCTTGTGAGTCGCTCTTGTGAGTCTTTCTCTTTTAGACTGCTTGGTGGCTCTGCTAAGCTAAGCTATGCACTGGCGCTCACTCGCTCGCTCACTCTTGCAGCTAATGGACTCTAATGCGCGTTGAGTGCGCGCCGACTGCAGTCTGCATCTCTGGCACACACACAGAGCAAAGAGCAAAGAGCGAACAGTAAACAGCAACTCGTCTCACTAACTCACTTCATCGCCGCACACAAACGCAATCTCCAAACCAACGCCAAATTGGCCGCCCGCGCGCAAACACCAACCATCCTACTCCTCAACTGCCGCCACTGCTCAACCTCCACCACAATCGATGGCCAAACAACAACCGCCGACACACACACACAAAGTGCATTAGATAACCACAAAAGCCCATTGGCGGCAACCAGTGGCAAACTTAGTGAGCAGAAGAGCAAAAGTGAGAGCACAAAAGGGGAGCACAAAACAACAAGGCCAACAGCCCATTCGTAAGCCAGCATATTGCCTAGTCTCTGGCCTCGCCAGCAAGTCGGCCAGTCGGTGAGATAGATAGACACAGATACTCATAGACGTAGACAGACAAACGGAAGGAAGAGAGAAGGAAGGGCCAATTGTTTCAGAAGGCGCAGTGAGTGAGTTTTCTCTTCCAATTCCAATTCCATTTCCATTTCCATTTCCATTTCCTTGCCCATTTTGATGGCACTGGTTTGATTTGTGGAAAAGTGGATTTGAATTTGCTCCAACGCCAAACAGGAGCAACCACATACAGTTGCCGGCAACCAGTGGCCTGTTTTGGCCGCAAACCAAGTGGAACTGAACAAACAGAGTTCGTTTTTATTCTTTCTTTTCATCCTTCTCTTTAGTGCTTGGGCCCACTTGGCCCAACCTTTGTTCTTCTGGCCGCCCGTTTGATGTTCATCATTTCGGGCTCATTCTGATCGAGTTCTCGTTGATTATTGGCTGGCAATAATAATAACATCAAACGCATCGGAGAACAACCATTGGCCACTGGCTCGAGTGACGCTTTCCCATCGGCCATCAACAGGCAACTGGAGGGGACTCTCTCTGCGTGTGTCGCGCCTTCCCCAAAGGCGGTCTGCACACGGGCGCTAATTAATGCCAACATTCAATCATCGAGCCAGCCAGCCAGCCAGCCGCCCTCTATATCACCGATCGATTGATATAAATATAAGTATATATTTATATCGGTCGGTGTATTGGTTGCGTGCGTGAGTCGGCGCGTGTGTGCTCTTTGCGCCAGAGACACACTGCGTCTGCCACTGTCACCGCCGCTGAGCTGCTGCTGCTGAGCTGCTGTTGCCTCGCTCAAAATAAACCTCCGATGCACCTGTTGAACTTGTGACACTTTTCCCTCAACTGTCTTTGTCTCTCTGGGCCTTTTCTCCTCCCAGCTCGCTCGCCCACTTTCCCCCAGTGTCTGTCTGCGGCACTCTGCAAAGGCCAAGCGCGCCGGCGAGACTGCAAGCTCCACAGACTGTCACTCGCGGGTGGTCGCCCACTGCACTGGCCCATCGATCGGATGACAGATCCAAAGCAGCAAGGGGCCGATATATCAGCAGTTGCCACTGGGGAGCCGTCGCAAAAAGAATTCAATACTGCTGCATCTCCTTGGGGCAAATTGGCAGCTAAACTTTGGGGAGAAATCAGGAAAAATCTAGAAATCTAGAAACGTACAAAATATACAAAATATAGAAAAAGAGGTGGAAATTTGGACAAATTTTAGACATTTTCTGGCCCACAGTTAAGAGGACAACTCACGCAAAATAGCAGATCACTAACGAGAGACAATCAGCGGGAAATTTGTTTTCCAAATCCGTTTGCCCAAACCTCTTTCGGCTCTCCACTCTCAACTGTCGACAACTCGCGAAAGGAAGTGCAGCAGTTCGGCCAGAAGAGCAGAGCAGCGTGAACTCGGCGCTGATTATATAACAGAATAATAATCCTAAAGATTGGCAGGGCACTTGCAGGAGGCCGCCGCCACGCATAGTTGGTCCAGAAGAGTGTGAGCGCTGGAACGGAAGAAAGGAAGAGACGTTGGGCCAAATTGGCAAAAGGCACTTACAGATCGACACAGACAGACACTGACATGGCTGAGGCATTTTTTCTCGATCATTGAGGCATTCTCGTTCAGTTGAGGAGGAAATCAACGAAGATTTGGTTGTAATTTGAGAAGAGAAGCAAGAGGCGAGCCTGGCGAGCGAGCGAAAGATCCTCACAAGCACACACAGTGTTTAGAGTTAAAAAGAGGAAGCCATTCAATTTGTTAAGCCCAGATTTAAAGCAAAACCACATTGGCAACAAGCTTTCTTCTTCTTTGTCAAGAGCTCCGTTTTGCCGTTTTGCCAAGACAGTGCCAAGCGAGCGCAAGTTAGAAGAAGAAGAAGAAGAAGGAGCTGCTTGGTGAGAGAAGAGTGAGAGAAATATTTTTTCAACTAACCAGCACGCAGCTTGCGGCTCTTTCTTGGATCCCATTGAGTGCTTGTCGGTGTCTGCTAGCCCAAGCAGTTAGCTAGCCAACCGACGACTCGCTAAGAGGCAACCGAGGCACCCGTTTGCTAATGCTGGTTGGCCAAGTGATTGGGCGAGAGTCAAAGAGCGGACCTGAGTGTGTCTGAGTGTGTGCGTTCGTGTGTGTGTGTACGTTTGTCTGTGTGTGTATAAGAGTTCAGAGGAGCAGATAGTCGCGAAGAGCCGCCGACGACGACGACAACGACGATCAAGACGGCTGGCCAGCAGCAAGAGCTACACAGAAACAGCAACAACAGCAGCAACAACAACAGCAACAACACGACAGACCTTGGCTGCAAGAAGGAGCCAACCACTGCGGTTCGAGCCAGTCTGAGAAGGCTCAACAGCAGCAGCATCAACAACAACAACAACAACAACTAGACAGAGGCAAGCGGTTGTTTCAGTGGTGGTGGTGGTGCCGTGAAGTGAG
>Ga0268247_10000687_pt1 | contig 11061 bp, 2 predicted proteins | sample AgamicOrMae_FD_200245 | JGI IMG/M metagenome (GOLD analysis project Ga0268247, IMG submission 200245) | Agave microbial communities from Guanajuato, Mexico - Or.Ma.e (v2) (version 2) | ecosystem: Host-associated > Plants > Phyllosphere > Phylloplane/Leaf | place: Guanajuato, Mexico | collected... | reverse complement strand
CTCGGCACAGAAGTGGGCCGTGCACGCGCCGACAACTGGCCTCTCCTTGGGCCCAGTTCCGCCGGACACGCGCCCAGCTTCCTTCACTCAGCGACCGGAAGCTGCCAGATTGCAGCCTGGCAGCCCTGCAGCCTCAGACCGCCGGCCACAGTCTTGGATTGGTGCTGGACCCGCGGGCCACGCCCACCCGCGAATGGACGAGGTACGCCCCCGTGCGAGATGACTAGGTGTGGGGCGAGTGCTGCTCGTTTGGGGCAGTGGAGTGGAAGTGCGAGCGCCAGTGGGCCGGAATTAACATTGGGCGCCGAGTGGATGAGAATCGGCAGCTCGAGCGGGCGAGATAATAATGACAAAGTGGGCTGCTTGTTGTTGTTTGGGCACGTCTCTGGCCGGCCGGCGAGGCGCCACTCTATCAGGTTCAATTTCCTTGGCAATCCAATTTGGCTGGGGGCAGCTTAGGGCCAGGGAAGTGGAGGGGGGCGGCGCCTTTGGGTTGACTTTGGGGCGACTTTCGGTTGACTTTGCGGCAATTTTGGCCACCAAATTCGGGGGGCCCACCACTCAAAGGAAGCTCTATCCTGCGGGGGAGGCGCCCTTCTGGCCCTTCTGGTGGGCAGAGACTTCAGAGCGGAAGGGGAGCCAGATTGCTCGGGGCCAATGGCTGCCCATCGGAGGCAATCTAGCTCAATTTTGAGCTCGGCATCAAATGAATGAGAAGCGAGTGCCAGTTTTGTGCACTGAGGAAGCCTTCTGAGTGGGCGCCCAACGAGCCGAATGGGGCCCCTTGCCACTTCCGGCAGAGCTTTCCACTTGCCTAAAAGAGGAGCTTTCCAGTCTGCAGACTGGCCTCCAGCTGGTCAAATAAATGAGCTCCCTCGGTTTCTTTGGACTGGCTGCTGTGCGCTGAGCTCGAGTCGCGAGCAGAGCGGATGTTTTTGAAAACAGCAGCCACTGCTTAGCCCAGCGGCGAGCGCGGCCAGAGTGGCGGAAAACTCCACGAGCTTGGCAGGGGTTCTAGTTCTAGTCTGCCGCCAGCGCACTCCATTTGCCCACTCGATGCGATGTGCAGCCGCCAAGCTAGTCTCGGGCAACTCCGCACCAATTGGGCGCCCACCTGCGCCCAATTTGAGCCGCCAATTGGGCCTGCAAATCTCGCTCTGAGTGGGCGGCAAGTGTGCCAGCAGGACAATTGAGTTCCAGCGCCACAATCGGCCAGGGCGGCGCCTCACAGATTAGCCCAACTCGGAGGGCGCCCTCTCGGATTCCAGCCAGACGCTTGGCAAGCTCCTCACGGGCCCACAAGGCTCGTCTGCTGCAAACAAAGGCAGAAAACAAACGCCGAAACAAGCGCCTCTTGCTGGCCGACCTCGCCGCTAATTAGCCTAGTTGCGGGCGGCGCCCTCTAGGCAAAGGAGGCGCATCCTCCAGGCAAAAGAGGTGCCCCACGCGCCGAGCTTTCCGGCGTTTCCGGCGCATTTCTGCGCCAGAAATAGTGCCTGAAGAGCGGGGCTAGAGGCAGTGTCTGCTAGTCATCCGAAAGGCTGGCCGAAAGGAGCTAGAGACTGGCTTCATTTGGCAATTGATGGCCATAAATTGCCGGCCGGCTTTTGGGCAAATCCGCGATGATTGCGGCCCATTTGCTGCCCTAGTCCATCGGAAAAGGTCTCCATTTCGCGGCCAAACGAGCCCAACGGAGACCTTTTCCAACTTTTCGAATGAAATCTCACTGGCTCTTTGCGAGCCGGTGGGCAAAGGGCGAAAGAGGCGCCTCCAAACTCGCCGAGACTCCAACTTGCTCGCTTGGATAGGCCAGTTCCGGCCGGCCCCACACGGCGCCGAGGTCAACGCGGCGAGACTCCCTCTGGAGAGCAGAGGCAACTTCGAGAGAGAGCAGCTCCCACGCCAAACACTAATCTCTGTCTCCACGGGCGGCCAGTGGCCACCATTAACTCACCTGCGGGGCTTCAAATCTGATTGCCTCAAGCTCACCTGAGGGGCGCCCTCTGGCTCCTGTGGGCTTCTTTTGAGCTTCTTTTCGGCTCTCTCTCTTGATTTGCTTAGCTCGTTTGAGTTTAAGGCGCCATTTGCGCCCCTCGCTTCACTTTGTTGGCCGCTTGCAAAGGTCGAACTCTCAGGCCTGCGACTTTGAGGCCAACTGGCGACTTGCTGCTTGCTGCTTGCTCCTCGTCGACTCGCCGACTTGGGACTGTCTCTCGAGGGGCTTCTCTCGCTTGCAGAGTTTCCTTCTCGCTCTTACTCTCTGTCTGCAACCCAGCTCACTATCTTGCCAAATTTCACTCCCTCGACTCTCTCCCTAAACACTCGAGCTGCTTCTGGATTAACTGGCTAAACTCGGCGACTTGCAACTAACTTTCGGCCGACTATTTTCGCCCACCGGAAGTTCGGCCCGCCACACTTTTGGTGCTCAAGAGATGGCGCACAAGAGACGAAGTGTGAGGCTGAGGTTTGAGACTCTTAGAGACTGTCTTGCGCTTGCAAGAGGCGTTTGTTTGGGTGCTTTTTCATTCTGTTTGGCCGACAGACTGGAGCTTAAAATCAACAACTGCTTTAAGAGTTGTCGATTGCTGACAATACTTTGCTCTCAATGCTTTGCTCTCAATGCTTTGCTCTCTCTTGTTATGCTCTCTTGTTTTTGCTATTTCTGAAACTATTTTCCCCTTCAGTTCGTCTCTCTTGCAGTCTTGCAGCCAGTCCGCAAGCCAGACTGTCTGTTCTAAATAGAGACTGTCCCTAAGCGCACTCGGCCTTCAATTTGGTGCCTTTGAAGCCTTTGGAGTTGCTCGCTCGCCGCCCGCTCGCGCGGCCAGAGTTTAGGGATGACTAGGTCGCGCTGCTGGCCCACAGCTCAGAAGACGTCTCGCTTATTTCTCTTTATGACGAATGGTCGCCGCTGAATAGTCGTCGCTGAATAGTCGCCGGCAGACAGCTGGCCGAGGGCTGTTCGTCTCAATGGTGGGCCGTTATAAATCCTCTACTCTGTTGTCTCAGGGCGGCGGTTTGGGAGCCTCAGTGGGCGACTGTGAGTGGGCGAGAAACTGCCAGTGGACGAGAGACTACTACTAGCGAGCGAGATCGAGAGCCAGTCTTTGGAACTGGGCCTGCGCAGAAGCTCGCCGCGGCATCCCCATGGACTGGGTGCGGCGGCGGCGGCGGCTTGGCCTTCGAGAGTTGGCTGCTCGAGCGGCGCCACTTCCGCAATGCGGTGGCTCCAAGTTGCAATTTGCGCACACTTCCTGCATCTCTTGGCTCGCATCTTGGCTCGCATCTTAGCTGCCTCTTGGACGCCGCATCTTTGCCTCGCTTGGGCAATAAAAAGTGCCCCCCAATATGATCTGGCGGCCGGCGCAAAGTGCGCGCCGTTTGCTGCCTTTCCTCGAAAAGGATGAAGGCCCCAAAAGGGATGAACAAATAGACGACCTGCCACCATATCCAATGGCCTCCAATTGGGCTTCCTGCTGGCATGAGATATTCGGCCAGCCAGCGGCGGCAAGATTCAGCCTCCAAGCTTGCCCATGTTTAGCCAGACAAGCTTTGGCGCGAACGCATCATTTGCGACATTGTGAACAGGCCAATGGAGTTTCCTCTTTCCCTTCCGCTCGGGCAGCCCAGCTCAATAGGCCGGCCGGCCGCCCAGCAAGCTCCATTCGAGCGCCACTGTGTCGAGCTTCATGCCTAATGCAATGCGAGAACCATTCCACTGGCCAATGGCAAGGCCGAAAGTCTCTGGCAAGTAAGCGTCTCTAGCAAGTCTCTGGCAAGCCGAATGGCAAGGCCGATTGCAAGTCTCTGGCAAAGGCGGCTCCTAATCCGAATCCGAATCCGGCGTGTTGAATTCGGCCGATCCGAAGCGTGCGATATTTTCACAAACACGTACAGGAAGCGGCGCCACTTTCGATCGCATTTCGATGATCGCAGTCGGACTGAGATTTGCGCCGCAGACTGTCTGCCGCTGACTCTTCGAAGCCACTTCCTTCCGCCTTCACGATGCTTCAAGGTCCGCAAACATGCTCGAAGCTTGTCTCTGGAACAGTTTCGGGCTATCGTGTAGCATGAGACATCCATTGGCCCAGAAGATTGCCCAAAGTGGCAAGGAACATGTGTCAAGAGCCGCCGGCTGGCGTTGGATGTGCGCGTCTGCCTGGAAGAGTGGGCGCTGTTTTCTTGCAAGCCAAGCAAAGCTAAGCATCGATGCAAAACGGCCCGATGGAATGCGGCCAAAGAGTTGCAAATCCACTCTGGATTTGTAGCCACAGATGATACAGTCTTCGGAGATTGGGCCAAACTTCGGCCAGATTTGGCCAAACTTTCCTCCAACTGGCGAGCTTGACGTCCTCCCGCAGACTGTCTGTGCTGGACTTGTCTTCTTCTCGCCTTCTTCTCGCACTCTTCCTTGGGCGCCACTCTGGCCTTGCTCACTTCTCGAGCTCACTTCTCAAGCTCGCTTCGCGCTTCGGATTGTTTGCTTGTTTTCTTGCAACACGCGCAACTCGAACGATTGTCTAATGATTGTCCGCACGCAACAATTCCATCACTCAGCCTTGTCTCTCCCGAAAGAGCCAGAGAGCCAGAGAGCAGCAACCATTGCGGCCGCCCTTCGTCTTGGGCGCGCGCGAGCTCGCCTCTCGCTCGCCAAGCTTCCGTGTTGCTGGCAAGCTCGCCAGTTCGCCAGTTCGCAAGCTCGCCGAGGAGTGTCTGAGGGACACGGGCAGCTCGCGCCGACCATTGTCTGCGCAATTGATGATGGCGCCTCAGCCTTCACTGCCATTCGACTCCTCCCGCAGACTGTCCTGGGCGGCCAGATCGCCGCTCGAGGCGCCACTCAACTCAGCACCAGAGTGTTCGTGCCGCGAGCTTGCCATCATTTGGGCGCCCATTTTGTCGAACCCTTTTCGTCGAACTCTTCCCTTTGGGCCGCCCCAGTCTGTCTCTCTACATCACTGCCTTGCCAGACACTGCATTGGAGGCCCAGTCGTTCCTCCTTGGCACTCGAGAGTGTGCCACCAGCCAGCCTAATGGGCCTGGAGCACGGCCAGCTCGAGTCTGGCTCGTCTGGCTGCACGTCCATGCAAAAGCGCGGATTGATTTCGCAAATCCGCGCCCAACAGAGAGAGAAAGAATACCGATAATTAAGCCACGAGTGCGTCTGGCTGGACGGAGAGCGAAAAACTGAGGTGCTCGCTCGCTGCTCTCTGGCCAGACACTTGCAGACACTTCTCGTGCAGCTCGCCAGACTGTGAGGCAACAAATTGGAAGAGCAGAGCTGGCCAGCTAGCGAGCTCTAGACTGTGTCTGAGTAGACTGTGTCTCGCTAGCAGACACAGTCTAGAGCTCGACCAGCCACAGTCTGCAGAGACGCCACTTGCCGCTCGCCACTTGAGAGTGGGGGAGGCAAGTCTCTCCAGGCGGCCAGTCTCTCCAGTTGGCCAGCCTTTCCACTTGGACTCGCCCTTTTCGCTCTGTTCGAGTGAGTGAAGTTTCGACACAAATTCGACACAATTTCGAGCTGCAAGTGCTCATCGACGCAAGCCGAACTTCCGGCGAGGGGCGGGCGTCAGCAGGAAGTTAGAGGAGTTGGAGGAAGCAGAAAGCAGACAGCAGTCGCGCACGAGGCAGACAGTTGTCGGCGGTTGAAAGCGGGCCAAATTCGGAGGGTGGTCGAGATGCGGGCGGAGACTAGGTCTAGTTCTCCCAAAGCACCTGGACAGCGCGCGACAAAAAATGTCTGACTCAGCTCCGTTTCCGGTCGCGCCGAAAGGAGCCCAAAGACGCGCAGAAGGAAGCTGCAAACTGTGGGGCAGGAAGTGGTGGGGCGCCACCTTTTCCCTCGCCCATTCATTGGTGCAGCTCGAGCGGAAGGGCAGCCTCCAGACGACGAGCTAATCAGCTGCACGGACAGCTCGCCAGCTTTGCACGCAGATCATCAGCTTTGCACGCAGATCATCAGCTTTGCACGCAGATCATCAGCCTCGCGGGCGGATCGCGGGCACCACTTCCGCCGGCAGACTCCTAATGGTGGGCGACGATTTAGCCGCCGAGATGGTGGCGCTATTTGTCAGCCATTTGTGTGCGTGTCTGAATGGGCATGAGATTTGGCATTCAGAGAGGCAGACAGTATGTGGCGCCAGATGTGCTCGGAGGCTGAGAAGGCGCCGGTTGCATTGAGCTTGGCCCTGAGGGGAACTTGTTGACGGTCGGCACTGAATTTATTGGCAACTGTGGGCGCGGCTAAGGTCAAACTGCGCCCATTTGGAGCCCGCATCTTGGCCCACTCGTCGAGCTCTTCTTGGCAAGACTCTTGGGCGCTTTTTGGTCGGAATTTTTCGGAACGGAGCAACTTTGCAGCTCCCAGCGAGCGACAGACGCCCGCAAACTGGGCCCCTGATCGATTGGACACCAGTGGGCGCGCTTGGCGCCGAGCGGCCCACATGCAGCCGATCATAACTCTTGGCTCGCCACAGTTCTTGGCTCCATCTTCTGGCCGCTGAGAAGCTCGCCTTTGGGGGCGCTCCTTAGCCCTAAGGAGCGCCCTAAGGACTGCCCTAAGGACTGCACGCGCATACAGCGCCCTCAAGACAGATGGGCCCCTCAAAGGAGCCAGTCTAAAGCGGGGCAATTTTTCCATGCGAACAAATCAATCACCAAAAGTGGGCCAGAGCTCTGTGGTGCACTTTTTGCAGCTGATTAATCGGCGCGCCCTCTGAACTGGGCGCCCAATTTGAACCTCAAGAAGCGCCGCAGGCCTAAGGGTGGGCGTTTGTTTCTTTTGTTGCTCGTTTGCCGCGAGGGGCGACCCTTAGCTTGGGCGGAGCTTGCGCCATTTGGACGAGCAGCTAGGCCGAGCTTCAAGCGGTCAGAGCGAGCTTGGACCACCAAGCAAGGTCCACTTGCGAGCCTCGGGCGGCCGCATAATCGCACACTAGGCGCGCCCACATAACCGATGAGCTTGTCTCGCAGTTTGGCCACCGTTTGGGCGGCCATTTCGCGAGCCTTTGGACAAGCGTTTAGGCCGCAAGCTTGCCGGCAAGCTAGGCGAACCGGTGAAATTTTCCGCTGACTATGAGCCGGAAATAAATTGATTGCGGCTGTCAAGCGGGCTTGCCAGAAGAGCGGCCAGAGGTCAGCACACATGCAGGCAACGAGGGACAGACCAATTGGGCGCACCTTGCCAGTTTTGGGGGATTATTTTTCGCCATTTCCACACACACGAGCGGCCATCTAAATATATACACACAGTGTCTGGCCGCACGGGAAGTTGCCCTTCAATCAGTGGCGCCAAAAGAGGCAGTCAGGCGGACGGAGCTAACTGCGCGGCGCCAGGACGATGATGATGATGGTGATCATTGAATCTGGTTGCCCCAAACTCAAACTAGACGAGCTCCAGTCTGGCCGATGGGAAATAGTTCCAAACGGAAACGATTTAGGCGAACAGTTTGCGCGAGTTTGTTGGTGTTTTGGTGTGTTGGTGTGTTGGTGTGTTTGTGTGGCGCTCCACTGGGCATAGTTTTTGCTCTCTAGCTCCAGCGAGAGAGAAAGAGAGAGACACAGAGAGAAACACTTAGACGTTGGGCTCCCATTTCGAGCTCGGCCGCTCATTAGGTGGGGCAGTGAAATTTGCGCCTCCCCCAAAGCGGCTTTTTCAACGAGACGCCTTCTTCTCGTTGACTAATCTGGTTTTCTGCCCCACCGAATTCGACTCCCCTGGGCTCTGGAGGCGCTCGGGAACTCGCCAGTTTGCACCAAATGGGCGCCAGTACATTTGGCCAACAAGCAGCGAGAGGCAAATTCTCCAGAAGTCGGCCCATTGCTCCACAGTTGCAATGGAGCCGCCGAGGGGTGTCTGTGGGCGTCTGTGGTGGAGGAGGAGCACTGCTCACTAGCAGCAACTAGCAGCAACTAGCAGCAACTAGCCCTAGTCTGTCTGGCTGCATGTGAGGGGATTCTTGCAAATTGCATCAGCCACTGGCGAGCGCCCAGAAGCCCAGAAGCCCGGAAGCCATCCCGCTCCACAAAGCACTCGGGCCGCCTTCTGACCAGCGCCACAAGCTAATGATACTCAACGCGCTCGACCACCTTGGCCCCCAGCCGCCCTAGTCTCTCGTGAATCATGCACTTTCCTCCCTCCTTCCGGTCCCCTTCGTCCTCCTGGTCTAGTGTCTAGGTCCTCTAGGTCCTCTAGGTCCGCCTCTTCTGGCTGGCTCTTTCCATCCCTTCTGGGACTCGGTTTGCTTTCTTACAACTTTCTTCGAGCTTCGAGCCTCGAGCCTCCCTCGAGCTTCCTCAGAGCGGCCCCCAGCAGGCCGCTAATCGAATATTGGGGCCCATATGTTGACGGTCTCAGCCGAGCCAAGTGGCTAGTGCTAAGGAGCGGCTCTCCCTCTTTCTCCTCGTTGCTCTTCCACTGCTTGCTCCTTTGCTTGAAAAGTGGTGTCATGGGCCCGGATGGGAAGCACTTTGGAATTATTGTGTGCAAACTGGTTGGCTCTCCGCGCGACTATCTCGCCCAACTCGCTTCACTGGACAGCCACAGTTTGGGCCAGCTTTTCTCCGCCCTCAGCCTGACATATCAAGCCTTGCATGGGCCCCTATTTGTCCACTATTACTCGGCCACTATTATTGAATGAGATGCACCCTTCTCGTGCTTCCGATGCATTTCCGATCTGGCTCCACAATGGACACTCTTATCAGTTGGGCCCAGTTCGTCCCTTGCTCAGTTGCTCACTTGGTTCCACCAACTGTGACCAATGGAGCATCGCTCGCTGTGAATGGCTCATCAATGGAGTGCTCTCAGACGATCTGGATTATTCTCAGAATTACCATGCGCTCGAGCAAACATTGGAGCCCATTCATGCCAACCAGATTACAGTCTAGCCTTCTCCTTCGAGTCGGTGCCCCATACTGTTCGCCCGCATGTTTGCCTTCTGCAAATCCGCCCAATTCAATCAAAACTAATTAGTGGCCTTAAGTGGATAGCAGCCACCATTCGAGACTGGCCATCGTAGATCGTAATCCCTCCTCCAGAGATATTAATGCAACCCTCTGGTTGCAATGATCTGCCTCCAGTCGTCATCCTTGCCTCTGGAAAATCCGCCTTTCAGCCCAATAAACTGGCAACAAGTGAGCACGCTTCGCCCGAATGCTCTGCCTCACAAGCTATTAGATCTAGTCGGTCAGACGGGCGAGAGTTAGACCAAGAGATGCGGAAACTTTACATAGCCGAAGCAACTCTTCACTGTCACCCCCATCAGGCGATCGGCCGCCGAGTGGCGCGAGTGAGCGGCAGGGCCATTGTTTCGTGATGGTAAAGGTGGAGAAAAGTGTCCATTTGGCGGGGGTTTCTCTTCGGGTTATGAACAGAAAACTCCGAAGGAATTGGCAAAGGATCACTCACTCAGCAACTCGAGACGCCACAATAAAGGTTGTCCTGACAACCAAATCTCGCCCGCTCACCGCGCCACATGGGCCTTGAACTTGCGCTCTGCAGGTCCCCGTTGCAGGCGTGCGCGGGGACCTCTGCCACGCCTACCCTTAGGCGTCGGGTCAGCGTGAACCGAGTGCGTTCTGCGCTATAGCCAGTTCACTGCAGTCGCCGACCGACCCACTCCCAATACTCGGACCAGTGTGTCCCGATCTGGACCCTGGCGAGCAGGTTGTGTTTATGTTCTGATCTGCTGAGCCTAGAGACTTCTACAATGACTATACAAGCTCAATTGTAGGCAATGTACGAGCTGTCGATAATGAGCAAGCACTCCAGTAATTAGAGTCGAAGCGAAGAGGGTCGGCAGACAAGATGACAAGCTCAAAAGAGGACCCAGAGACGTTGGCTAGCGAGATCCTGGTTGCCCAAAGGTTGGGCCAGCATGGAAGAGTGTCGAAATTATGCAACCGATTAGCCCAATTGTTGGTGGAAAAGTTTGATCAAGATTTGGAGGAGCTCGAGGAGGAGGAGGAGGAGAATGAGCAGTTAGAGTGGAGTGTTTTGGAGAGTCACGAGTGGGCTCTGACCAATGCGGTGTGCAATCGGCTGAGGGCAATTAGTAGATTATCGTCAATCTACGGCGACGTGTTGGAGTTTGTGCGCGTCCAGGACCTCGTGGCCTTTGGCCAGTTGGTTGGCGCCTCGCGTCGCAAGCTCCAGTTGGCTAGACGGACGCTAGACTGGCCCAATTACGAGCTCCTGGAGAGGACCATGCGGCAAAGCGCAATACTGTTGCGCGAGCTAAACGATTCGAAAAGGGCACTCGCCTACTCGTCAGTGTCGAGCAAAATGAGGCCCCTCCTGAGAGACAGTCTCACCAAGATCGTCTCAAACGAGCTGGCCTTCGAGAGACACTCGTTGGCAAGCTCGTTGGACGAAGATAGCCAGTCTGCTGCCAAGCAGGAGGAGCAGTTGTTGGCCAACTGGCTGGCCGAAAAGTCGAGCGGACAGCAAAGAGAAGACAAGCTGATTGGTTTGATGAATGAATATCGGTCAAGTTGGTTTGCAAAATTCACCCAATGTCTCCTCCTGGAGCCTTACCACTTGGACCGGTTCTCCATATTTGTCTCACTGTGGATCATCGGCGTGCAGTGTGGACACGCCCAATTGGAGCAGCTAATGTGCGAGCTGTGCGACCAAATATTCCACCAAGAGACCAACAGCTGCCAGCTGGAGGAGCTCATGCAACTCACTCAGGCCGGCTCCTTTTGGGTCACCCACCGGAAACGCTTCCAGGCCTCTCTGAAGCGGGGCAGCTTTTCGCCCTCGCTCGGACTTCTGCTGGACGAGGAGAACCTGAACGAGCTGGTCTCAGACGAGGAGGAGGAGGAGGAGGAAGAGGAAGAGGACGAGGAGGATCAGAGCGAAGAGTCTAAGGACCGTGAGGAAGTCCATGAGCTTGGCGGCGAGTCGGTGGGCCGCTCGGTGAGCTTGCTGGCCTGGCTGACGAGTGGCGATGATGGCGCAAAAAGGGCCTCGAATTTGGGCGACAAATTTGGGCCCATTGGCGAGATGAAGAGACTCGATTTGGCCCTTAGGTTGAGGAGGCAGATTGAGCGAGAGTT
>Ga0268247_10000686_pt1 | contig 11061 bp, 6 predicted proteins | sample AgamicOrMae_FD_200245 | JGI IMG/M metagenome (GOLD analysis project Ga0268247, IMG submission 200245) | Agave microbial communities from Guanajuato, Mexico - Or.Ma.e (v2) (version 2) | ecosystem: Host-associated > Plants > Phyllosphere > Phylloplane/Leaf | place: Guanajuato, Mexico | collected... | reverse complement strand
CACAAATAATCATATTGTTGTCCTGAGAAAGGAAATAAAACATGCCAAGGCTATGGTCAGTGGAAATCTGATCAGAAGGATAAAAGAGTTGAAGGCAAAACAGGATAAACTCGAGGATGAGGCAGAAAAAAAACGGATTGAATCAAAAATCGAGCGCATATATTCCGAAACAAAGCTGATTCAGAAATTAGATTCCTATGAAGTTGCCAAGAAAGCAACCCTCACCCCGGATAAGAAAATATGGGAGACCCTTTTGAGCAGCGATAAGGCTACTCCTGAAGATAGGCTGACATGTAGAATCATCATGAAGAATAATATCCAGAAACGTCTGACAAAATTTCGCGACGAGTACAAAGATTGTGATGAGTGGCTAGAAGAATACTTTGAATATAGAGATAAAAAGAAGCAGATGGAGGAGGCTGCCGGTATCGAGAGGAATCGACGAAAGAAGTCAAAGAGTAAGATCGGTAAGCGTGATAAAAAGACGAAAGGGGCCGGAATCCCTGAGTCAGGTAGCTCACGTGTTTCCAAGACCGACTCTGCACCACCGAGGTCTCATAGCACCAAAAAGTCTAGTATTCAGGAGTCCAATAGGAATGATAGTCAAATCCATATCGACAGTGATCTGCACCCTTCATGGGCGTCCAAGAAGAGGGAAAAAGAGCTCCTCAAGAAAGCTCTGCAATCAATCGTCTAGGTTTGTCTGTATGAATAAAGAATTGTGTGATGTCAAATGTGAACAGTCTTTCATCATAGATCGACAGCAATCCTTACATACTGGACACCAGCTCCAAACTTCTTCCTTACTTGCAAAACAAAGTAACTTCTGTGATCTCTCACATGATGTGAGTCGCATCTGCAAGCTTAATTTGAGCAGAAAATCCTGCTATTGATTATCAAGTAGTAGAACTGGCGGTTTAAATTTAGCAGTTTAAATTTAGAGGTCTAATAGAGTTTGGCTCTCTATCAGAGACGCTCCATCTTGACGCATACAGTCTTTATTTAGTCTCATTTTCACTCCAACTAAATACTTTAAACACTTTCATCTATCTAGTTTGCTGCGGGAATAATCTGAAGTGGCTGCTCGTCGCCCTTGATCACACAAACCTCCGTGTGTGCCGGCTTTGCAAATAACGACACATGGACGGAGTTCTCTTCGTCCAACTTTGTGGCCACCATTTTGGTACCAGACAGACTGTTGTTTCCATCTATTCTGGCCACCCTCTCCGCTGGAGTGAGTTTTGTTTTCGCCCCCTGAGGCTCATCGTCACTGTTGAACTTTTGGGCCATTCCAGTGACGAGCAACTTTTGCAGATGCAAAATGGGCGACTCGTAGACCAGGGTGAGCACTATTCCAAGCATGTAGCTGAGACATAGATTAGATATGAATATATAGAGGAACACAATGTAGCTTGGCTCAATTAGGAGATTCTGTTTGGCCGGATAGGACATAACGATGAGCATGTGGCTCAGATAGGTCATGTAGGTGGCTCGGCCGAGGGGCACAAAGAGGGGCGCCGAGAGGAAGTCGTTGAGCCAGCCGCCGTGGCCTAGGGCGCAGGCTAGAATGGCCCAGCCGGTGGCCAGGGACCAGAGCACCTGGGCCGAGTTGTAGTAGGTGGTGGCGGCGAGGCGCGAGTATGGGGCGTTGTTGTTCCAGTGGTAAGTGCCGAAAAGGATGCCCAAATAGCAGACGGCGAAGAGACACCAGCCGAGGCGGACCTGTTTCCTGCTTAGCTGGACGACGCTTCGGTTGTACAACACATAGCCCAGCAAGAGGCCCACGAAGTAGGAGGGCGCGTGAGGGTAGGGAGTCCAGAAGTACTTGAGCACAATGGAGTCCCAGATTTCGCTGTTTTTGTGAATTTTGTCATTTTTTGTGATGAATTTTTGGTCGATTTTTTGTGGGAAATTTTCATAAAGTTTCAAAAATGTTTAAACAATTTTTTTAACAATTTTTTGTCATTCAATTTCCGTCAATTGATCGATTGGGGGGTGGAAAAAATGGGTTAGAGACGAGCGCTGGTTGACATTTAAGATGGTTGATCCCTCGAAGATGATGGTTAATCCCTCGAAGATTCAAGAAGGAGCTACTTACTATCGCTGGAGGAGGGTGGGCAGCATGTTGGGCGGGTAGGAGTTTGCATAGTGGAGGTAGCAGGAGACTGCGGTGAGACCTCCGCCGATGGCCAGCGAGGCGAAGATTCCCTTTTTGGCACTGTGCAGGAGGGCGATGATGACAACTATGGAGACAAAGTGGTAGAACATCTCGATGGAGAGCCACCAGGTGACCAGATTACACTGATATTGCAAGGGGGAAAAGAGTTTAGGGGTTAGGTTTCGTCTTTATCAAGCTAAACTTGGTGTCTTGAGCAGAAAAAGAGTTGCGTTTTTGCATTAAGACCGTCCAATACTAGTCTTTCATCAGCAACAGTGGATCAATTAAGTTATTGAACTTACGATTTGGTCCGAACGGTAGAAGGACTGCAGGAAGAGGGCGCTGACCCACCAGTTGCGCTTGCAGTTGTCCGACTCCTTCTGGACTATGCCGCGCCAGTAGGGCCCGTCGCCCATGAGAGGGAACACGATGAAGAGGAGCATCACAATGAGCACCTGGGGCATCAGGCGAAGGTAGCGCGAGACCAGGAAGGCGAACTTGTTGAAGCGCCAATAGTGGCCCCTGGTGATGGACCAGGTGACGTAGGTGGTCAGGAGGCCGCTAATGAGGAAGAAGGTGTCCACGGAGAAGGTGGCGTTGAGGAGTGGGTGCAGGAGGAAGGAGGTGATGTTTTGTTCCACTTGGTAGGCGCGCCCGAAACCCGCCCACTCGGTGTACTGCATGGTGTGTCCCAGGACGATCCACGAGATGGTCCAAAATCTGAGCCCGTGGACGCAATTGATGTCGTTGCCCTGCTGCTGCTGTTGTTGTTGCTGTTGCTCCTGTGGTTGCTCTTGGCGCTGGTCACGTGCCTGAAATAGGGGCTCCTGTTGTTGCTGATGGTGGTTCGGGTAACTGTTGCCCTCCCGCTTGGCCGCCCCCTCCAGGTGGGCGTGGTGGTGGTCGGGCTCCTCTTCTGAGGCAACGCTGCAGGCGCTGCCCGCCGCGGAGTGTCTGCCGCGCGGCGAACTGGCGCTGCCCGCCGAACTGGCGTCGCTTATCACCAGGCCCACGGCCACCGGTTCGCGCATGCCGGGCACGAGCGAGCGCCCGCCCCCCTGCGCGCTGCGGGCCGCCGAGGCCGCGGGATCGCCCATTCCCGCGCTGGGCCGGCCGCGGCGCGACGTGCTCGTGTCGAACAGTTTGCGCCCGTTGCGAATGATCGAGAAGTGCATGAGGAAGTTCACCAGCGTTAGCAGGCGCCCCTGGCGGCTGCCACTGGTTGGCTGTGGGCGCGCGTGCGACGCCGGCGGGCCCAGCACGGGCCCCGCCCCCTTGCAGTGTGCGGGCTCGCCCGGCGCCAGCGCCAGCAGCGCCTCTTGCTGCTGGAGGGCGATGTTTTGGTCGTAGGCCGGGCCGCGTCCATTTGAGGAGCGCAGCCTGAGATCACTTTGGCCTCGGCTGGCGGCGGCGGCCCGACGCTTGCCAGTGGAGGTGGCCCCGCCCACCAGGTAGGAGCGCACGTCGAACAGGTGCACCAGAGTGCCCACCAGCGACACGGAGGCCATCAGGACGAGCACGGTGAGCGCAAACACTTGGGCGCCGTCCGGCTCGAAGTTGGCGCTCCTCTCGAGGCACTGGACCCCCTGGAACTGGAGGTAAGTGTTCACGGCGACTTCATGGCGTTTATTTGGCGTTCGGTGGCAATTTGGTGGCCATTTGGTGATTGAAATTGCGTTAAAATAGGTAAAATTGGTCAAATTTGTTCGAGTTTGGTTAGCGAGAAGGTTATATTTTGAGTGAAAAGTGGGGGGCGAAGGAAGGAGGAAGAAGGCCGCTGGCTGGGCTTTGGGGCGGCGGACGTGCCTTCACTTGGCGAGGGCGTTCGAGGAAACACCTTGAGAGTGGCCACAGACAGTTCCTGAATGCGATGGCCCCGCGCAATTAGTGCTCTGGCTATGGCGGGTAAATTTAGCTCGCGCCAATCGGGAATCGAGCTTGGCGAGCTTGGCAAGCGAGCGCATGTGCACAGGTTGGATCAGGAACCTTCAAAGGTGGTTGCTGGATCACGGCGAGCTCGATCGTTGTCCGACGGGCAAGAGTTGATGAGAGTGAGAGTGGAATCGAGAGATGGAGAGAGACAATTTTGTTTCTTTTCTCTCCTCTTTGAACGGGCACGAGTTCTTTGAGCTGGTTCGAATTGCAAGCAGCAGCGAGTCGCAATTCGAAACTGGCGAGCAGTGGCGAGCCATTTCTCATTCTATTGCGTCGTTTAGCCGCCAGCCAATGGGAGCAGAAAGGGCTCGAGTTGGCCAGCCAGTGGCGCAGCAGCCGCGCACTGATACACACAAACACAGGCAGTCTGTTGCCGCCGCTTTGCACTGGCACTCGCGCTTGGCCAGCGCAGTGCAGCGCACGACGCAGCGCGGCGGCCCGAAGGGAATGGCCCGCCGGCCGCCCATTGGCTTGTGTGTGCGCGCGAGACTGCCTCTGGTGCTCGCTCGCCTAATGCTATCATCCCATAACTCAAATTATAATGCGAGCCGCCCGAGCGAGAGTGTCTTGGACGAGAAAGCGAGCGAGCGAGAGTGTCTTGAACGCGGCGTCTGGCCTGGCCAGACCATCGGACTGGCAATAGAGGTGAACCTAAGGCGGCTTGATTGCGTCTGGCTTGTGTGGGCCTGTTTGCCTACTCGCCACACAGCGCTCGCTACAGCCCTAAACTAGAGTCCAAACGAGAGAGCCAGCTCGCTCTGCCCAACAGTCTGGCTCGAGACTGGTTTCCATTCCATTTTTGCCCACTCTCGCCAGACGGCCACTTGCTCGCCGGCCATTATTATTAGACAACAGGCGCTCTATTGAGCTCGGTGGCGAGCTCAATAAAAGAAACAAACTCAAAATAGTTGGCCGCTTGAGCGCGAACGATTGAGGCGCAGGGGAACGAAGTGCAAATGGGCGACCGTTTTTCCTTGCTGCCAATTGATCGGCGGCGGCGCCAATTGCGGCCCGGCGGGCGCGTGCACCTGCGGGCCGAGCGGACGCGCGCGCTTCGGGCTCGCGGGCCCGCCCGCGCGCAAAGTGAACGCACAGTGCGGGTTGCGCGGACCGCACGTGCGCGGCGAGCGGCCGCTCCCGAAAACCCGCGCGGGCGCTAAAATCAACACTCGCCAAGCCCGAGCTCAATGGACGAGCGGCCCGCCTGACCTAATGGGCGCCCGCTAATTGGTCACGATCCGCCGAGGAGACAATGGCCAGTCTGGTGGCTTCGGCGAGCGCCCGAGAGCCAGAGGAGAGCGGCGAAGAGGCAGAAAAGGGGGGAAAAGCAAAAGGTAGGAATTGGATTGGCCACTTGGCCACTTGGCCACTTGGCGGGCTCTGATTGGGCCACTTGCTGGGCGCACAATACTTACTCTGTTGGCCCAACTTCTCCAGGTCGCTGTGCTCACATCGCGTGGGCAAACAGGTGGCCAGTCTGAGTTTGGTGTAGTAGAAATAGTGCGCCTTTTTGGCGAGCTCGTGAAAGATCTGCAGAGGGACGATTTGTAGTAGTTGTTGTTGTTGTTGTTGGTGGTGGACGAACAGTGGTCAGTGGTGGTCGTTTAGCGATTGTGTGCCGGCGGATCGCGGCCCAATGGGAGCAGGAGAGCGGAGGGAGGAAGTGGGTTAGTCGCTTGGAGTGGCGGCTTGGCAGAGGAGTTTCTGGCCAGCGAGCGACAAGGAGCGGCCGGCCAACAACGGCCCATCAAGCGGCCGCAAACAATGGCCAATTTGGCCGCCCTGCTCGTCTGCAAGTGCTACTGCCACTGGGCCAACGCGGCGGCCAGACGGCCGGCCGATTGTCCACGCTCTGGCGCGGCGCCCAAGATTGGGGCCGCCGCCAGAGGAGCATCTCTCGCGGGGAGGAGGAAAAAATGAACAAGTACTCACGTCGTTGCTGGTGGTGAAGTTGGCCAGGTTGTCGATGGTGGCCAGGATGTTGTGGTAGCGCGGCCGCTTAGGGATCAGCGGCTGGAACTTGAAGGTGCAGTACTGCGGCCCGCCGATGGTCGGGTTTGGGGCCACGCCCACGCACTGGTGGTAGCTGCCCATGGAGGTGTGGGTGCCCTCGAAGAGGCCGGCGGCGGGAAAGTTGCCAAAGGAGTTGTACATGCGCACGGCCCACGAGTCGAGTTGGGCCAGGCGCTCGAGGGTGCTTAGGAGGGAGCTCTGGCAGGCGGGCTGGATGCGGGCCTCGTCGAGCAGCGCCAGGAGGGCGGGCCGCATGAGTTGCGCGCGGTCGTGCGCGTAGCTGCGGGCCCGCTGGCGCATCCCGCGCCACGCCTCGTTCGCCAGCGCCAGGTCCACGCGGTCGCTGGCGTGGCTGTGGCCCGCGTCGCGCAACAGCCGCTCCAGCGCACTCGTGCTGCGCGCTCCCCCCGCTTCGCTCTGGTTCCCGCGCGCGCCCACGCCCACCTCCGCCTCCGCCCCCGGCACCAGTCTGTGCTCGGGTAGCGCGGCCACGCCCCCATAGAGTAGGTAACTTGATAGGGCCCGTTTGGGGCTTGCTAGGCCGCTTCCGGCGCCGAATTCGGCGCCACTCTCACCTGGCTGGCTGGCGGCGCTTGGGGCCGTGTGTAGACTTGGGTCTGAAGGTTGTTTGAGTGGTTGTTCTTGCAGTTGTGGTTGTTGTTGTTGTTGTTGTTGTTGTTGTTGTTGTTTTTCCTCTGTCTGACTGGCCCCGACTAGAAGGGCCGCCGTCTGCTGGGGGCCCATGAGAAAGGCTGCTGCTGAGATTGTGAGCACTGTTAGGAGGAGAAAAAAGCTAGTGTTTGAAGGGTGCTGCTGGCTGGCTAAGCTGGGCCACAAGTTTGCTTGGAACTTCCATTGACGGCCGCTCGCCAAGCTCGTCTCGTCTCTCTTCCGCTGCCTCCACCTCACCAGAGGGCCCCCTCCCCGAGGACTCTCCTCGGCGCTCTCCTGCGGCGCGTCTCCCAGGCGTCTGGAGCGCCTAAAGCGCCCACTGAACCCCCGCCGCTGAGCCTCAGAGGCGCCCGCATGCTCGAGGCCGGCCCCTCGCCAGCCGGCCCCAAACTGCAGCTGCCGGCTGCTCGTCATTTTGCACGCTTTATGCTGCTCCAACTTGGCCTAATTGATTGATCGGCTGCTGCTCTCTGCTCGCTCGCTGCTCTGGCTGGGCCAATTCGCTCGCTGCTGATCACTCGCACTTAGCTCTACTTCTTCTCTCGCTTCTGCCAATCCTAAGCCGCAAAAAACACACATTTGCTGCCTCGAGAACACGAGCCGCTTCTTCTTCTTCTCGATTGGCCCGATTTGCTCTGCTCGCTCTTGGCGCAAAACTCTCACAAGTGCACGAGCCTGCGCACTCTGCTCGCCTCTGTTTTCTTCCCGCTAGCTCGCTGGCAAGCTTCTTGGCAAGCTCCCTGGCAAGCTCGCTGGCTGCCCTGAAGCCAAAGATGACTGGCCACCTCTTTCTCGGCTACCTGTTGAGCTATCTGCTCGATGGCTGGCTGGCTAGCTTTTTCCTTCGCTGGCTAGCTAGCTGGCTAGCTGGCTGGCTGGCTGGCTGGCTGGCAAGACAAGAGGAGGGAAATAAAAGGAGATAAGAAATAAAACCAACTGAGCGCGCAGATACTTTGTTGAACGCGCTCGCGCTCTCTTCTCGCTCAAAACTGGCTAGCTCAACTGGCCAGTCGGCTTCTCTCTTTCCTCTTCTCTCTAGCTCTTTCACTTTCAACCTTAGCTGGCCAACTTCTCGCTCCTTCTGGCAAGCGTCCAAAATTAACTCGCTCGCCAAGTTGCATAACTGCGCCCTACGAGAGGGGCAAAAATAGGTAGCCACTCGAGGCAGACTGGCGCCGTTCTGGTTGGGCCGCCGGTGGCGATAATTCTCCCCTGCGTTTGCTAATAATTAAAAAACACACTCTCTCGCTCTCTTGCTCTCGCTTTCACTTTCTCATTCTCATTCTCATTCGCAACTACAACTACAGCAACAACATCAACTACACTTACTGCAACAACAACAACAACTGCCTCTGCCCCTCTCACAGCCTTGCCTCACTACAAATAGACACCGGCCGCTCGTTCTGCCGGCTGCCGGCTGGCTTCTGGCTGCTTAGCTCGCGCCGCTTAGCTTCCATTCGGCGCCATTTGGCAGCCCTCGTTCCTCATCCGCGCCGAAATTCACATTCCTACGTTCAGATTCACATTTCCTAACTCCATATTCCAACTCTTATGCTTAGAAGCAACGCCAGACAAGTGCAAGACAACTGCGTACAACTGCACACAACTGCATTCAACTGCACACTATCCGCCAAAAGTATGATGATAAATTTCTGTCCAGTCCCGCGCACAAATGTAACCCTATTTTTGACGCGCACTGCACACAATCGCACACAATCGCACCATTCGCGCGCGTCCTGCGCGCTTCCTAAGAGTGCGCCACACACACTCTCTCGCCCTAAGGAACCACCACAGAGAACACGCTTAGAACCCACTCTTAGCGCCGGCTCGCCGCAACAACTCCATTCAGCTTCTTGCGGCCACCTGTTGAGCCATTGCAACCGCCTTTCAGCCTCTTCCTCCGCCCCCAGCAAGCCGATCTGCTCCAGCCTCTTCCTCTGGCGCTCCTTATCTCTTGCGGCCGCCCGCTTATCTCTGGCCAACAACTCTCGCCGGCCAGCTTCCTAGACGACCAGAAGGACACTCACCGCTCACTGCTCACTACTACTAACTGCTCATTGCTCACTATTGCTAACTGCTCGCCGCCCGCTAACTGCTCGATGATGGCGAGACGCAGGCACGCACAGCTCCACGCGAACCCTTTGGAATTGTGGCGCCGGTTTGCCTCGTCGCCTTGGGGCTCGCTCGGACGCTTCAATTGGACTGGCTGGCTGGAAACTAGTTCGGCCTTCGATGTGGTGCCCGTTTTAGCAAATTGCTCTCCCTCGCAATCTCAACTCGGCGGGCGGGCGGCCATTTGTCCATCTTTGCAGCCAGAAGCGCGCACAATTGCTCCACTCTCGCTCAAAGCAAAGCTCAACCTTTTCCTCTCCAGACACACTCTCTCCCTCAACTGCGGATTCTTCCTCCTCCTCGTTCGTCTCCGAATTCCAGACTTTATGAAACCTTAAGTGTGCCCATTGCTGGCCTCTTGTGTCCACTCGCTCGCGGGCCGCCGGCCGGCCATGTCCGCCATCTCCAGACCGGCTGGCTGGCCGGCGCCCGATCGGAAGTGGTCGGGCGGACGATCTCGCGAGAATCAATTAGTCGGCAACTAGTCTAACGTGCTTTAGCTTGCCAGTGGGAGCTCACGAGCTTGTCAGCTGGTCAGTGGGAAGCAGAGAATAGAGATTTCTGGTGCGCCTATTTTGGTGCAGCCGCGAGGGTGCACCAGAGCTCTGCAGCCGTGCGCGCGAATGCACGAAAACAGAGCGCCGGTGCACCAAAACAGCGCGCGAGTGCACCAAAACAATGCTCGTTCGGCGCGCTGCTCTCCAATGCAGACAGTCTCCAATGCACACTCTGCATAGGCCGCCTGCTGCCAGCCACAAGCCTCCAATGACGCTTCACATTTTCGTCTCCATGAATCTCCACCGTTTGAGGAGCTATTTCTCCGCCGGGAAATATTCACAAAACACACAGTCGCCCCTCCAGGCAGCCGATCCATACCGTCCGGCCCGAGAAACTTGGCTAAATAGGAGAAGCCAGACGTGGAACCGTGAGCAACTGTTCTAAGTCGCCAAGGGCGCCTGTCTGCTCAAGTATCGAGTCGCTCGAGTGGCCAGTCCCCGGCCGCGATCGCTGCCCTCGTGCCACGACACCTTTGGCCTCGGCCCCTACACTCTGGCCCTCGAGAGGCAGCCAGCTCGGCCACTTAGAGGGCTCGCCGACTCGGCTAAATGGGCGCCACTTGACGCCCGAGCGCATACTGTTCCCCTCGAGCTGCTCTTGAGTCTGGCTTCTCTCCGAGTCCTCTGCTCGCCCCCTCGGCTCTCAGCCACTGTGTCTGGCAGGCTGACCGGCCGAGGGGTGTCTCTTGAGGCTGGTTGGCGCCGTCTTGCCACTTGAGAGCTCGCGAGCACACGACTCTGCAAAGGTCGTCTAGAGCAAGCTCGTCGCTCTGCCGACAGTCCAAAGAGCTGGACCGAAATGCAGTTCGCGTGCCACACTGAATTCGAAAATAGAAAACGAGCCGAGAAAACAATCGACATTAGTCGTCCCAATCAATGGGAGGGACGAGAAGAAAATAAACAAACAGCTGGCCTCGCGCACTCGATAATTCGGCCCAGGCACTCGTCGTGGACGCGAGTCCACTTTGCCAGTTGCGTGCCTGCTGCCAGCAAGCCGGCCTGGCCCTTAGGGCAACTGCTGCACTGTGTACGTGCTCCACAATCGACTTGGCCCCACCAGTTGGCCATAACTCACTCGAAACACGTCTTGGCAGCCTTTTTTTGCACAGCCACGCCCAAAAAAGGTTGTCTGTCCTCACCAAAAAGCTGCAGAGACACCTCGAGAGTGTAGGCATTCAAATGGCAGACAATTGCTAGAGCACCAAGGAGGAAGAGTTCCTTCTTGCTCTTGCCTCACAACCAGCAACTTGCTTGCAACTATTGCTTGTCCTCGAATTTAATCGCCTCTCTCATGTAGAGAGACCAGAGCTCGTCGTGGCTGAGCAGCGTCTCCTCGCCAACCACAATCACCATCCACTTGGCCCGACTCAGTGCAACATTGAACCTTCTGGGATTAAACAGGAAGCCCAGATTGAACCTCTTGTCAAACTCCAACTTGCGCTCTCTGGTCCTAACGGTAGAGATGATTATCACCTCGCGCTCATCGCCCTGGAACTCTTCCATGGTGGCAATCTTACACTTGGGCAAACGACAACTATCGAACAGTAGCTCTATCTTGTCAATCTGTCGCCTATATGGTGTGATGATTCCCAACTGCTCCGGTTTCAGGCCGCT
>Ga0268247_10000682_pt1 | contig 11126 bp, 8 predicted proteins | sample AgamicOrMae_FD_200245 | JGI IMG/M metagenome (GOLD analysis project Ga0268247, IMG submission 200245) | Agave microbial communities from Guanajuato, Mexico - Or.Ma.e (v2) (version 2) | ecosystem: Host-associated > Plants > Phyllosphere > Phylloplane/Leaf | place: Guanajuato, Mexico | collected... | reverse complement strand
CCCAGAGTATCCTTGGGGCGACTTTATCAATTATCAATCGCGAAGACTCGCCGGGTTCTTCTTCTGCTTGCGGTTCTTGATCCAAACAGCTTTTCAGTAGCCATCGAGGCGTCGTGCGACAAGGCTTTTTTCGGGACATGACATCTAGAGGCTTTCCGACGGGATTATTAGCAATGAAAGGCAACGATGATTGACCAAAATAGCAGGATAGCTTTCTATGTGATCAACTTACAACTAGATTTGTCCACCAGAGCCCAAATATGAAAGATTTCCAGCTCGAATTAATGGCTGTATCAGGCGGATATGGATCCAGAATGGAGAGACTGCTTCGCCGGAAACAAAGTGCGAATTCGTTTCCGGTTTGTCGAACATTTCTCGAGAGAGAAGATTCATCTGAAATTTACATTACGGATTTTGGGAGCGACTGAACATGCCTTTTTCTCTAGTTGGATCTCTAGTTGAAATGACAATTTTGCATCGGGGTAACATGATATCAACAATAATATCATGGCATCAAAATGGTAATGATAAGACAGAATTCGCGAACAATATTTGAGAAAAATGGAAGACGGCAGAATGCACGACCCTACAATCAAGCGGGCTAGCCATGCGGAGTATCACAGTTACACAAGATATACTTGAACATGATGAAGTAGATTAGCAAAAATATTGATTGTAATGAGAGAGCCTGCTGTCTCCAGAGTTGGAATAGTCCATGTGCAATATCGCAGTACAACTCTCACTTTCTTCATCCATAATGAATATTCACTCACGCTGACGGCTTTGGACCTTAGGTCAACGATCCAGATGCCCACTCCGACCCAGCATGAAGATGACTCCATACTTTCATGTGATAAAATGTGATATGACGAACCAGATCCACAATGGAATATGCATAAAAATGATTCTGAGATCATCTCTATGTGAATAGTAACCGTCAATTATCCCCCAAATGCTTGACAATCAATCCCTCGCGGACTTAGCTCTCACCAAGCGGCGTGTCTCGAGAAGGTCGAACGTGAATGAGCGACGAAAATAGGTAAAAAAGATTAGAGACCATAAATCGAAGCATTTCGAAACAGGAGGAAACAAAATATCACAGTTTTAATTGGCAAATTTGGTGGAAATTTGAAATGGAGATGGTTTTCTCGAGTGACAAGGAGTGAAAGTTGTAACTTCTTCACCGTTAGAGATTGGTGGAAATGGAATCCTGAGCACTTGGAGCCAGTGGGTTGTCTTTCTTATCTTTTCTACCTTTTGGCAGGTGGCTTTTTTTCGCTCTGGAGGAATTGGTTTGCCGCTGGAAAGAAGTGTCCCCATTCTCCTGGACTCTCATGTGACACAAATGGTTTGGAACATTGGCCAGCGATTCATCAAATGGGGTGGACGAGCCTCCGTCTGGGTCGCTCAGTGTCAGCTGATTGGAGTTTGGGCTGACGTTTGTGGCCAGATTGTCGTGATTTGAGTTGTGCAGGATCATCGGTTGCTCCAAATGATGGTGGTGGTGGTGGTGGTGAGCTAGATGTTGTTGATGATGATGATGATGATGGTGGAGACGGAAGAGCTGCTCATTGGGTAGACCTTGTTGCGAGGGCGACTGGGAGATTGCAGACGAGGACGAGGGAATGGTGTGATCTCGGAGCGAGTTCGACGAGAGCATGGTGTTAGTCTGTCTGTTTGTGTTCAAAGTGGGCGTGCCTCCATCGCAATACTCAGCCCCGCCCACTTGGCTCAGGCCCAAAAGGTTGTGCTCGTCGGCCAGCAGGTAGCTTTCGGGAGTGGGGCCATGATTGCCGGGTGGTGGAAGGAGCTCGATGAAGTCGAGCACATCGGCACACTCCTGGCTGACACTTTGGCCCGGCGCAAAGAGGGCGCCACTCGGCTGTCCAAGGTGGCTGTCCTGCCCATTTGTGGTGCTGTTCGACTCGTCGGTGGTGCCCGTTGCCGAGCTCATGAGCGAGTGCAGGTGCGTCTGTCTTGTGGGCCGCTCGTCGATTGTGTTGGACCTGTTGTCAAGCGAGGAGACCAAGTGTGCGGCGTTCGAGTTTGAGTTTGAGTTTGAGTTTAGGTCCCACTGGTTTGCGGCCCAGTGGGCGCCCACCAGTCTGTTGAGCGTGGTCCTGGACAGTTTGTCGGCCGCCGCCGGCCGAGCACTGTAATCAGGCGAGCCGGCCGAGTTGTCTGCCTGAGCTGCGGCACAATAGGCGGTCTCCAGCTGATGCATCTGTAGCTGTTGTTGTTGTTGTTGTTGTTGTCGCTGGTCCAGCTGGAAGAGTAGCTGCGCGGCGGCCTCGGTCTGCGAGCCCTTGGCGGCGAGGAGGAAATTTGCATCACTAATTAGCTGGCCGGGCGGCGGCGTTTCCTGTTGGCTGGCCAGGGCGGAGAGACGCCCTTCGGCTGGCGAGGGCGAGCGCGTGTTCCTGGGGCCACTCAGGTGTGCAAATCTGGCCGCCCCAAGCAGAGGATGGTCGCCCTCTGGAGCGGCTTGGCCCTCGTGGGCGAGGAACAGTCTTGGCCTGGCTTGGCCGGCCGAGCTTGCCGAGCCGCAAGGGGCCGGCTCAAAACAAACGGACGAGCGTGACCTGCTTACGGCGCCTGTTTGGCGCAGGTTGCCCGCCGATGTGCTTGGCTCGTCGCGCTGCAGCTCCAGCAGATGAAGTGGCGCCGCTGCTCGCTGGTGCAGGCCAGCTTCCGGGGGGCGATCATGATTATGATTGGTGGCGCGCTGGCCGAGCTGGAGTGGCGCCCCAAAGTCGCCCAGTGGCGCCCCAAAGTCGCCCAGTGGCTGCTGCTGGCCGGCCAGCTTGTGCACGAGGCGCATCGTGGCAAACTGCTGCTGCGGCTGCCCGAGACCATTGGGGCGCATCAGCAACGCCGGCGGGCCCACCGCGGCGAGCTGGAAACTGTTTAAAGCCTGCTGGCTCGAGCTCGCCGCCCTTCGCTCGCCCAGGTGTGCGCCCAACTGCAAGGAAGGGCCGCAGATTAATGCACTCGGGCCGCCCCCGCCCTGTTTGCTCGGGGCCAAGAACAGAGGCGCCCCAGCCAGCTCGGAGCTGCTGGCCCGCTCGCCTCCCTCAGGGCGCAGCTTCCGGCCCGCCTGGAGTGCCCGCTGCTCGTCGCTGGTGTCCCCTTGCGACTGGGGCTGGCTGGCCACGGTCTTGGCGGTGCTCTGCTGGCTGTCCTGGTCGCTGGCGTTCGACGAGGGCGACGAGCAGGCGGCCGCCTTGCCATCCGGCGGCGGGCCACTGTCTGCCTCTGAGCTGCCCTTTCGCCCTGGGCCCTGTTTGCTCGAGGCTGGCGGCCAGCCGGCAGCAGTTCGCCCGCCGCCCAAGTGGCGGCCTGCAAATCGGTGCAGCAGCACCAGCAGAGCAACAAGACTGGCCAGCCCCAACACGCTCAGGCCCGCCAACAGGGGTCCGCTCTGGTGGGCGCCCAGCAGCCAGCCCGTCGAGCTCAGGGGAACTCGCTGGGCGGCGCCATTTTTGCCCCGCTGGCGAGCTTGCTGCTGCTGCCTCGAGGCCCCGCTCGCTGCCCTCACTTGGCCCCCGTGCGCCAGTCCGCCCTCCTGCTCCTCAGGCTGCCCTCCAGCGCCACTTCCGCCCGCTGGCAGCCCAAACAGACTGGCCACCAGCGAGACCAGTGGCCACGAGCTCCACTGGCCGCTGGCCGCTGGCTCGAGCTGGGCCACACGCTGACCAACGGCCGGCCGCTTGCCGAGCGGCCCTTGTTGCTGCTGCCCGAGGCCACGCCCCCCGTTGGTGGACCGCGTGGAGATGAGCGCGCTGGCCAGCAACTGCGCTCCCTGCGGCTCGCTGACTCGCCCGATGGTGGGCGTGGCCTCGCTCGAGTCGGCGGGCGTGGCCTGAGGGGCGCCGGCGGGACTGTTGTTTGCGACTGTCCAGTGGGCGCGCTCCGAGTTTGAGCCGGCGGGCAGCAGCACCTGGCCGGAAGTGGCGCCCAGCTCAGCTGGTTGGTTTGCTTCTGAGGAGCGCTCGCCAGTGGTCAGGCTGACCAGGAGGGGCGCCTGAAGAGTGCGCGGCTCCAGCGGAAAGATCTCCAGACTGTAGTGGGTGGCCGGGCGCAGGTTGGCCAGCTCGAACAGCGGCTCGTCCAGTCTGCTGGAGCTAAGGTTGGCCCACAGCACGCGGCTCTCACGAAGCTCGCTCGCCGCCGCCGCCGCAGGCCTCCTGTCGCGCTCCTGGCCGGAAGCGTGGCCACCGCTTCCGCTCAGCTTGAGACTCCGCACGGGCGATTTGTCGGCCGCTTGGCGGCGCTGGTCCGCGTCCAGCTCGTTGGGGTCTTGGTGGGGCCGCTCGAGCTTGTAGACGAGCACGTTGAACTGGAAACCGGCCGCAGACTGTCCCTCCGGCGGCTGCCCCTCGAGGCCCAGCTCGCAGCCGATCCAGGCCGACTCGCCCGTCACGTTGACCGGCAGACAGTCCACCAGCGGCGGGCTGGAGTCCGTCTTCAGTTGGCCGTCTGTGTGTTTGTTTACGGAAACGGTGGCGCCGTGGAAGAAGTGTGGGCGCATTGAGTGTGCGCATTGAGTGAGAGTTTGGGGCGAAAAAGGCGAGTGTCAGAAGTGTGTCAAAAGTCCAATTAGAAGTCTCATTCGGAGCACGAACCGAATTTTGCCAGCTGGCCAAGAGACAGCATCTGGCCACTGTATGTAGTACAGCAAATGGTATGCAGCCGCCGGCTGATGTGGCCTGTTTGGCGCCATTGACTATCTATGGCGCCATTGACCAAACTTTGGTGCCAGTGGACCAAAGCAGCGGAAGCCCAAAGGATAACTATACACTGTACACCGTGCTCTGTACCTACCTCCTGGGCGCAGATTGTACACGCAGGCGCGCTTCTGCTCGCCGAGCTCGTTCCTCGCCAGACAGTAGAGCTGGCCGAAATCGGCGCCCGACTCAAGCCGGAAGCTCAGCTGGGACGTGCGCCTGGAGCTGCTGGGCGAGCCAGCGGCAACTGTCGCCCGTCCACCAAGCTCGAAATGGAGCCGCCGCCCCAGACTGTCTGGGGTGGCGCCGGCCACTTCCGGCCGCTCTTGGCCGCCACTGCTGGAAGTGTCGGCCGCGAGCAGTCGCCGCTCGCCAAAACTATTGTTCAAATACCACGAGTACTCCATCCGCTCGGCTGGCTCGGCCGCCCACTGGCACCGGAAGTCCAGGTGGGCGCCGAGCGCGAGCTTGTCTGTGGCGAGCTCCACTCGGAGCGCTTGTTTTTGGCCGGCCAGTTCGTTGTTGTTGTTGTTGTTTCTGTTGTCGTTCGTCATGTTGTTGTTTGGCCGTGACGTTGTCTTTTCGCCCGTCGAGCTGAGGCCGCGCTGGCCCATTGGCTGCAAAAGGCGATTGTTGTCCGCCATTTTATCTGGCCGGCCATTTTGCTGGCGGCCCAACTGTTCCATTTGCGCCCAGTTGCCGGCGGGCTCTCCCTCTCCATCAAGATTATCGCCCCACTGGCGCGGATTAGAGTCCGCAGGCCGCAGCTCGACCACTTGGCCGCCGACGCAAATGGGCGCGTCTGCATCCGGCCAGATAGGGGCGAGCACAGTGTTTGGGGCCATTGTTTTTGTTTGGGTATTGAGTTGCGGTCAGTTTGGTCAGCTTGGTCTGCTAGTGAGTTCCAGTTTCCCTCGTTCAATGCAAGCGCAAGGGTTAATAATTATCCAGTTTCGGTGGGCGCCAAACTGCGCCCTCGGCCATCATTTCGCCTCTCATTTACTCTTTTTTCCTCCCTCCCTCACTCTCTGTCTCTCGCTGGTCCCCTCCACTTCCTGTTGGCCAGACCGAGAGGCGGCAAGCGGCAAAAAAGCCGCAAATTGGCGAGCTCGCCAAGCAGCAAAAAGGCAAAAAAGACCCTTTCTACTCTTCCACTTTTCTACTTACGCATCACCCGCAACTCGAGCCGATTGCTCAGGCCCACACCCTCGCTGTTCGAGGCCATGCACGCGTACTGGCCCGCCTGTTCCGGAGCGACTCGCTGCAACACGAGCGAGTTGTTGCTCACAATTATGCGCGCCGAAGCTCCCACTTGGCCGCTTGCCAAGCTGCTTCCGGCGCGCCCACTCTCACTCGCCTGCCACCAGTTGGTCTCGTTGATGGGCCGCTCGTTGTGCAGCCAGGTGACTTCGCGCGCTTCCGGCTGGCCGTCGACCAGGCACTCGAAGTAGATGTCTGTGCCCTCGCGGAGTCGCTCGCTAAGCATCTCGTTGCCGAGCTTCAGCCGCACACTTGGGGCGTCTGTGTTTTTTTTGGCCCAATTTGGCGTTTGGCATGTGGACCAAAGCAGCCAGCAGTCCAGCAGTCCAGCGGTGAAGTTTGTGTGGGTTTTTTGGTTGGCCAAAAGAGAGAAAAAGGGAAGACTGATGTTAGCACTAGTCTCTGGAAATGGTCACACTCTGGGCGGCTTGTTTGGGCGCCGGCAAGACAGTAGCGTCTCGTGCCGAAGCTCAAGAGGCCCCAACGAGCTCTTGGCGGGCGCTCTGGAGTGGACACTTGGCGAGACAGTCTCCGGGGGGAAGACTTACACTGCACGCTGAGCGTCACCGAGTCCTCCAGCTGCCAGCCCCACGCATTGGGCGGTCCCACTTCCTCGCCAAGACTTGCAGCTTTGGTCTCTGGCTCGACTTGCCGTTGCACTTCCGCCTGGCGTCCTGGCCCCTCCGGCTGGCCTGGAGTCTGGGCGTGCGGCCGGCGAGAGTCTGAGGAGTGCTGGTGGTGAGCTGAGGCGGCGGCAGAAGACTGGGACGAGTGGACCAAAGTGAGCGCCTTCTCATTCACGGCACGACAAGTCAATTGGGCCCCGTGATCTTGGCGCTCCAATTTGAGGGCCAACTTTGAGCGCTGTTGGCCAGGCGGCGAGTCGCTCTGTGTGCTCGTCCAACTAGAAACTGCTCTCGAGTTTGGCGCCCGCGTCGAGCCACCACTGGCGCCACTGGCAAGCTTTTGCTCGGCCAACTCGCTCTGGTTGAGGAGCTTGCCATTCTTCAGCCAGACCAGCTTGGCGGCGGGCCTTGAGCCGCTCGAGAGGCAGCCAAACTCGTGCACCTGGCCGGCCGCCAGGGGGCGCTGGTGGCCCGAGATCTTAACGTCCATTGGGCGCACTTTGAGTTCCGCCGGTTTGTTGCGGTGAATTCCGTCAGGTGGTGGGTTTGAGGGCCCGCAGACGAGGTTTGGGGCCCCGACGGTTGTTATTTATTTAGTTGGATGGTGTTTGGAGTTTGCGAAGAGAGGCGCCAGGTTAGTGGGAAGAGAAAGGGAGTAATAATTATCCCCTGGGCGCTGAAGGTGGGCCAGCGGGGCGGCCAGAATAATGCAGCGGCCGGGCGGAAGTGCGCACGGAAGCAGCGCAGTCTGTGGGGCGCCCGCATGATTGGGCGCCCATTTGGCGCCGCCCGGCTGCGTGGAGGAGCCAAGGGCGCCAAGGGTGCTAAGGGCGGGCGGCCGCCACGCACCCTTAGCTCCGGCGGCCTGCAGCTCAGGCCGGCCGGCCACCCAAGGCGCCAAGCTTGACACTTACGGTAGGCGTCTAATGCAATTAGCTTGCTCTTGTCCCAGCCGGCCAGCTCGCCGCTGGGGCCCAACTTGGACCGTCTGGCTGCTGGCTGGCTCCTGTCGCGGCTGGGCACCTGTTCGCCCTTGCTTGTGCTCTCCGCGAGCCACGTCGCCGTCAATTGCTCGCCAAGATGGTGCGGCCTGAGCAGTTGTTGCCGGATGAGTGTGGGCCAGGCGCTGGAGCTTGGCGTTTGCTGCTTGCCCGCAACTGTCTCTGGAACTGCCTCTGTCTCTGCAACTGCCACTGTCTCGGCCGAGTGCGCCTGGCGCTGCTCCTCGTCCATCGTCTGCTGCAAGTGGGCCCAGTTTAGAGCGCTGCTCGAGCGGCCCAAAGTGCCCGCGCCCACCACTTCCGCCGGCCCCCCACTTTGTCCATCCAGTCCAATTTGGCTCAGCTTGGGGCCCTCTGTCTCCTGGCGCTTGGTTGTTGCTTGCTCCTCTGCGGGGCTTTGCAGCGGCCGCAAATTTGCCACAAGCGACCGCTCGATTGCCTCCACTAATTGGCGACTGGCAACGCTTGGCTCGCGACCCAAAGCGCCGCCCCCAAGCGCCGGGCCGAAAAAAGGCTGCCCCATCGCTCGAGAGGACTCCTGGGGGGCGCTGGAGGGGCGCTCGCCGGCCCCAAGCAGCAGCGAGGGCGGCGCGAAGAGCTTGATGAGCGCCCTGAGGTCGTAGTGCAGATTGGAGGCGCGGCACTCGAGCTGGCCGGCCGAGCTGATTCTGGGCTCTAGCTCGTCTGCGGCCGTTCCTGCACTCTCGCCGCTAGACACAGTCTCGCTTCTAGACACAGTCTGGCTGCTAGAGACAGTCGCAGAGCCAGAGACAGAGGTCGGCGTGCTGGCTAGACGCCCACTTGCACTGGCCGGCCCGTTGTGATGTCGTGCGGCGCCACTCGAACGCTCGTCCAGCAGCGGCCCGAGTTGATCTCGATTTAATTCGGCCAAGTGGAGCACGTTCACGCCGGTTGTAATTGTTTCGTCCGCTTGCAAGTCCAACAACTGAAACGGCTGGCCCGCCGCCCACGACGAGCCAGAAGCAGCAGCAGCAGCACGCTGCCTCTGTTGCTGCTGCTGCTCCTGCTCGTGCGGCGCGCCTAATCCAATTGGAGGGGCCTTCTGGCGTGCAGCGTTCGTTCCGGCGGGGCCCAAATCGGCACCATCGGCCCACTGAACATGATCGGAGCTGGTCGTCGTTTGTTGGCTGGCCGTCGAGGCGGACGGGCCAAATTGCGAGCTAAAATAATCATACTCCGGCCAGGCGCGCCACTCGAGGGCGGCCAGCTCGGCGCTTAGAGTGGACGAGGAGGAAGAGGAAGTGGAAGTGGTGGCGCTGTCCGCGAGCTCGCTCGCTCTCGTCGCCCAACTGGCCCGCTGAGTGTGGCCAGTGCTCATTGTCGCCCCTCGCCGATTGTTATCACTGGTTGCCCGCGCGCCAGTCTCATTATTTAGCCGCTCCCACTGGCTCGCTGGCGCCCCTTCCGGTGCTGCAACTGTGGACGGAGCTCGCCAGTGCCAGCTGGCCGCGCGCAGCGTCACGAAATCACTCAGCGTCAGGTAGGTGTCATCAATGAGGCTCAACTCGTGCTCCTGCTGTTGCTTTTGCTTTTCCTCTTGGCGGCCTTCCTGCTGGTGGCCTTCCTCTTGCTCTTGCTCTTCCTGCTCCTGCGACACGCGCCGTCTGGGCACTCGTCTCAGCCACTGGACGGCTGGCGGGGGACGGCCTGCAGTTTGGGCAATGTGAAAGGGGGCGTGAAAGGGGTTTGTTATTATCTGTTGGCTGGCATCCATTCCATTTCCGGCCAAAATGCTCTCCAGCGACCAGAGACCAGAGACGCCTGCTGGCGCGCGCTCCAGATGCAGCGCTGCACTATGATTTGTTTATTTTCTGCTGGCCAGAAAATAAACAGCGCCCACGAGAATTCAAGTGGAAAAATTCATCCAATTGGCGCAACAGTGGCCGCCTGGCAAGCTCGCCTGGCAAGCTCGCCCAAGCTCGCCCAAGCTCGCCCAAGCTCGCCCAAGCTCCACCAAGCTAGCCAGCCGGCCAGACAGCAAACACGCCGCCTGGCTGCCTAGCTCGGCCCGGAATTCGAGTGGGGCCAATCCAAGTGGCCTCACTCGAAAGGGAAGGTCCAACCAAGGCAGCAAAGCAGCAAAGGGCGCCCCTTTCCGGCTAATGCAGCAATTTAAACTTAAACTCACCTCCTTTTGCCAGGCACAATAATGTTAAATCCGAACCCTCGCTTAATGGACCATAAATTTGCCCCAACGATTGTCCACTCGAGTCCATTATTTCGACCCGACTTGGAGGCACTTTTGGCATAGAGTTGCAGTTGCAGTTGGAGTTAGCAGTTGGAGTTTGGAGTTCAAGTTAGAGTTAGAGACTAGGTCGAGAGTGGGCGGCCGATTTCCATTTGGTTATTTGTTTGTGCCGCACGACGAGGAGTAACATTTGTTGTTGGAGGCAAAAATCTGGCCCCAAAGCAAGTTGCACGTGCTCGTGGGAGCCAACTCGGCGGTTAGACCTAGTCTCTGGTCGTCCAGTGGGGCGGATGCAAAAAGTGGCCCATGGACGACCAGAAACAAGCCCGCAAACTGTCCCCCCAACGAAGATTGTTTCCCGGCCGGAAGCTGGACAGTGAAACTGGCCTTTTGTTTGTCGAGACTGTCTCGTTTGTGTGTGCGTTTGTGCCCCAGACAGTGACATTGCCGCTTCTTTGGGTTAGCGCTCCTTTTGGTTACTGTCTGCGGAGTCTAAGCGGCGCACAGTGCACACTGCCCGCCGCTTGGCCGCCGCTTGGCCACCGCAACTCGGGATTAAATACTTTGATCTTGCGGCCCATTGAACAATTTGTGCCGCTTGTTGGCCGTCCGCCACGAGCAATAATTGCTCGCGGCAAGCTCGTGGCAAGCTAGTGGCAAGCCCGGCAAACGTGAGCATCAGTTTAATGCTGGCAAGCGAGCCCTAAAAGCAGCCGGCGAGACAGCAGGCCCAGCAAGCTACTTACCTAACACGAAGAGAACGATGAGAAAATTCTCGCGCGGCCGCGAACGATAATCAACTCGGCACCTGTACTCGCCCTGATCCTCCGGCTCCAACGAGCTCAGGTCCAGGTAGGGCACCTGGGCAGCCGAGTCGTTGGAGGGCGCCAGTCTGTGGCTTGCGGTGCTGTTGGCAGACTGTCCTTGTTGTTGTTGCTGGGGAATGACGAACTTTGCTCTGCCCCGAAACGAGTCGGCAATCAGGTGGCGCGCCGCCCCCGAGCTTATGGGCCTTTGGCGAGCGTCCAGCGTGTAGATGGGCTGCTGCTGCTGCTGGCTGGCTCCCACGGCCGCGCCAGAGCTTAGGGCGGCCGAGCTCGTGGAGGAGCTCTTGAACCAGAGCACCAAGCTCACCGAGTCGTCGTTCCAGTGCGACGCGTTGCAGGCGATTCGGATTCGGCTTCCCACGGGCGCCTTGTAGAAGGTGGCGCCTGTGTTTTGGTCCAGTCGGTTGGATGCAGTGCACGGGGCGTGGTAGACAGTGTGCAGTGTTTGGTAGAGACAGTGTGCAGTGTGTGTTGGG
>Ga0268247_10000679_pt1 | contig 11142 bp, 11 predicted proteins | sample AgamicOrMae_FD_200245 | JGI IMG/M metagenome (GOLD analysis project Ga0268247, IMG submission 200245) | Agave microbial communities from Guanajuato, Mexico - Or.Ma.e (v2) (version 2) | ecosystem: Host-associated > Plants > Phyllosphere > Phylloplane/Leaf | place: Guanajuato, Mexico | collected... | reverse complement strand
CGTCATGAGTTGTGCAGTTTTATTCTAGTCTAAAGTCCACAGTACGGCCACACTTTGGAGCTATGCGAGACAGAAGACAGCGCATTAGCATAGACCATTGCTTGAGTTTCCTCTCCTCTCTAGTGCTGCTCTTCTGGTGACATTCCCAGTCCGCTGCCATTGGAAACTGATTCGAGAAAACTCCCCTTGAATTACTGTGCCGCCCATGCTTGAGGCCGGTCTGAGATTAGCATTGCCGTTGGTTTAAATGCACGCCAATGCGGCGGAGATTTGGAGGTTGTTGACTTGATTCAAGGGAACCTTTCCGACAAACTCATCGCCGAGACACTGCAGTACCTCTACATAGAGTTGTGTTCGTGATATCGAGTTGGCACGTGAGAAGAAACAGTTTAGGTTGGCCCAAAGCTGACTTATTTGCACCAGCCGCTTGGAAGCGGCCCAAATTTTCTCCATCTTTTTAGCTCAACAACATCGGACCGAGACAGTCATCTGAGATGGAAAATATTCTCATCTCGGCCACATATCCCAGTCACGGTCTGAATTATGGTGGATAAAGTGAAAATAAACGGTCGAAAAGGACACAGTGCTCTCTCATTACATTTTTGGGCACATAATTGGCCTTAGTGAGAGATTGATTCCCAGCTCGGAATGGGAACCCATTTGTTGGACTCGTGGCTGTCGGTGGTCCAATTTCAACAAGCACTGCATAGCTCTGGGAGGGAAAGATAATTCTGACAATTGGCAGACATTTCCTCTCGGCTCATGTACGAGATCGCGTTCTTTGTCTTGTCCCACGCGAGCCAACAGAACCAACAGGCTTTGGATCGAGTAGGTCCAGCTCCGCCCAGAGCAAGGTCGTTGTCTGGTGTAAGCAGAATGACAACTGAGAGTAAGAAGAAATCCCGCCAATGCTTCGCCATCTATTTTCCGTATGTCAAAATAGATGGTCTCTAAGGCTCCTCCGTTTGGATAGTCTTTGTCTCAGTGTATCCTAAGGCATTGAATGATCGTGTTCCCTTTGTATTATGTCTCTGTATCTCGGAATCTCCAAACAGTTCAAGAGCTTCACACACGAACACAGAAATGGCACTGCAACAACAAACGTGCCACCACAGACAGTCTGAGGCGATTGATGAGCTCGTTCCACTAAACTGGAACACAAGCGTGCACAATGGGCCAATCAGTCACCATTTAACCGGTTCTCTTGCAGTTGTTTTCGTCCTTCCATCTTTATCACTCATCTCCTTTTCTCCTCCTCTCCTTCCGGCCCATCTCCAGCAACTGATACGTCTGGATCAGATACACTGGCTCGCTTTCCAGTGGCGCCAGTTGCCTTCATCAACCAGCAGTGCTAGTTGCAGACTCAGATGGCTTGCTCCTAATGCTTAAAGCGCACTTCATTCGGGCGCCACCTTGGCTTGTTGATTGTGGAACAAACAGACAAACAGGACCAGACGCCATTGTTGTTTTAGTGAAAAAAACAAAGCGACAAAAACAATGGCCACGTTCCACAGATTCTCCACAGCCTGATTGGCATCTGCGCCTCTGGAGCGAAAACCGTTCGTCTCTCGCCTGCATACTGTGATTGTTGCGATAACGGTAGCTTGACGTTGATGGTTAGTTGGAACATCCGATTGCCACACGGCCAGACTGTTGACAAGGTGACCTGTTCGAGAGCTCTCATGCTTGTTGTCACTCGGAAACCAGTTCTCTCTCCGAACTTCCAACAGCTTGTCCATTCTACTAATTAGCCAGTGATTGTCCAGAATGAAAGGGGGACACAAATTTTGTCTTGATGCGACCAAGATGCGAACCAGCGAAGAGAAGCGCCACTTGCTCCTGATCTTGTTGGTTGTGGGCGCCTGTTTGAGCTGCAGTGTGGCCCTTGCTTTCGAGATTAAAGACTGCGGTGGGCTCAGTCCAGATGCAGTGTTGAGCTCGCTTAAGATCGACTCCTGTCCAAACCAGTCGGGGCCAGCCTGCGACTTTGTCAAGAACCGCAACTCGACGATGGAGCTCGAGTTCAGCGTGAGTAAGTATGCCACTTTGAGGGTTTATTGAGCCGCTTTAAGAGAGACCGGCCAGAAAAGAGCAATCTTTTCTGGACGGTCACAAAGTTGGCCACTTGAGCTGCCAATTTTGTGCAAAATAACCGAGCTTGTGCTGACCAAAACAATGCCTTCTCAACCTTCTTCCACCAAATTGAATGCAAACAACCTTGCTGAACAGAGAAATCCTTCACTAAGGCCCAACTGGGAATCCACGCGCTCATTGGCCCGCTGAGAATCCCATTCACCTGGGACGGCCCTACGGATGCCTGTGGCAACTATGGCTTCGACTGTCCCACAAAGGTTGGAGGAAAATATAGGTTCAGTCTAACTCTGCCTGTGCCCTCCTCTGCGCCCACCATAAATGCTGCAGTGGAGTTCAGCATGAAGGACGAGGCCACGGCAAAAATCCTTTGCTTCTCATTTCCAGTCCACATCAGATCTGGCGCCAATGTTTACAAAGTGAAAAAGGATTGAAACTTTTCAGAGATCGATTTATTTGGCCAATGGATCTGCAAAGCAGGAGTCTGTGATCTGGAAGCAAGCAAGTGATAGCAACTTATGGGCCAGAAAAGGAATAAAAAGTAAAAAACAGAATTGAACATCAACTTGTTGCACTGTCCAAGAAAATCCATTCTTTTCATCCGTCGAATCTTCCTAACATCCAATAGCTCCATTGAATTCCATGTTGGCCAGTGAAATTAATGCTGGCCAGTGAGGAAGACAAGCACAGGGAGCTAAATTCCGGCCCACTTGGTGCACAATTCTCGATTAAAAAGTCGCACAAAATTGTATCTCGAGTGTGACTAAGAAAACATGGTCGCCTCTCAGTGGACCTTAGGGCAAAACTGTGCCGTCCAATGTCTGGCGCGCTCTCCCATCCAGTGGAGGCGGTAACTTGAAAGGGACCAATAACAATTGCAACCGCAAATCGCGTCTAATTTCTGCAATCTCCTCCAATGCGAAAGTCTCGAAGACGCGCCCCAGCAAAATAAACAAAAAACCAACAGTGGGCCGTGTTTTTTCCTCCAACTTGGCCGCCAAATGGGCAGAACGAGCACAAGTCCGAGCCGCCAAACTGGTCCAGTCGCGTTCAATTTCTGCTCCTTTTCTGCTCTGGTTTTTTCTTTCCCACAACAGTCTTTTTTGGGTGCCTCGAAGAAAGAGAGAGAGAGACAGAGAGCGGTGGAAATGCGCATGGAGACGGCTCATAGTCTTTGTCTGCAGGGCCCACGAGCACTTGATGTGCAAGCCAGTTTGCGGTCACTTTCAATCAATGGTCAAAAGTCTCAAGCAACTTCTGCTTGTCCGTCTCATTTCCAGCCCATTTCGCTGGCTAAATCTGGCTTCCTCGGCCTGACTGGTCGCCAAAAAGGGGCACGAAGGGGCGCCAGACGAGCGGAACTGGCGCCCACAAGGAAGAAAGAAGAAAAGTGTGAACAAGTGCGCCGTGGAGCAGCCCGCAGACTCCGCCAGCAGATGCCTATCTGTGTGCTTGGGCTGTGAGCAACGGCGGACAAAAAAGGGCCCCAAAGAGAAGCCACAGCCGCTCCTTAGGGTCCGCAACTCGTGGGCCTCAGTTGGCGGCCGCGGCTGACCAGTGGCATGTTGGCGCGCGTGGACATGGGAATTGGCTGGCCCAAGAGAAGGCTCGTGCTTATGCATTCGAGCCTATTCAAAAGCCTCTTGCTCGCCCGCCAGATCAGCGGGCCAGATTAAACGGGCAGTCTCGTTCTTGACTCGTTCTTGGCTAGCTGCTTTTGGGCGCTTTTGGGCGAGGGACAAAAAGCGTCCTGCGCCTATAGAGCAGTCGAGTTCGAATTGTCCTTTAGTGCAGTTTGGGGCAACAGTTCCAGTGGGCCGGCGGCAAGTCGGGCGCAGTTAAGTGTGCACTTGCTGGCGCGGCTAAGCTGCGGCTTTGAATTTGAAATTTGAATAGCGCAGAGCAAAAATGGGCCCGGCTGGTCGCGAGTGGAATGTCCTGGCGACTTGTGGCGGCCCAACTGCAGCTTATGGCATGGCACACACAAGAGAGAGACAGTCTCGCGCTTCTTCTTTTTCCTCTTCTTCTTCTTCCTCTTCTTCTTCCTTTTCTCCCTCGCCTCGCAAGTGGAGCGTCTTTTTCTTCGAGAAGCGAGAGAAAAAGCAATTAAGCGACTAGTTTCCTTGCAGGCGAGCGTTCTGCTGCTCGTGGTGCTATATGTTCAAGACGCCACCACGAGCACCAAAGAGCCGCCGTTTTCTGCACGAGAGCAGAAAACTGGCGGCGCCACAGATCTCGTTAATTAGCAACAGATGCGCCAATTGGCTCGCTCAGCCAAAGCGGGACGGCTGCACTCTCGTTTGGGCGGGGCCCGCAACAGTTGCCAGTGTCCAAGTGAGCGAGCGCGGCCCAAAGAGACTCGGCCAGCCAGAGAGGCAAACTGGACCCTCTTGGACGCTTTGGGGCCCTCGCTGGTCGTTTCTCAGACTTCAGAATTTCATTCTGCTTTCGCTCGCCAGTCCCGGGGGGCCGGCCGACACTTATCGGGCCCCAGTTTCAATGAGGCGCGCAAGTTTGGGACAGCAAGTCGGCCCTCGAGCGGCTGGCCAGAGCGGGCCAGCCACTGTCAGCGGGGCACTATAAGCGCGCGTTGCGAGGGCGGCCCCTCGCGCGCACTCTGCCCTCTGGCCGCACAATGCACACTGCAGGCTTCTTATGGCCGCCCGCCCGCCGCCCAATAGCGTGCAGCTGCGCGCCGCCTCGCACCCGCGCTGACCGATGGACAGTCTCTGGCCGCCTTCCCGAAGACAGTCGCCATAATTCATTTGCTCACTTGCCCACGCGGCCCTCCGTCTCCCGCGAGCTCCTCCTCCTCCTCCTCTGAGCCTCCTGCGCGCCCCAATTGTCAAACAGCTCCGGCCAAGTCGCCGCCTTCCTCGTGTCAGCCTGCCAGTGTGTCCAGCTTGCGGCCCAGCAGAAAAGGAGAGCCACAGTTCGAGCGAGCCTGTCGAGTCAGCCTGTCTTGCCTGTTGCGCAACCATGCCCATTCAACAATTGGTTCGCGAGAGGCGCCCCTAATGAGGTGTTGAAAAGAGTGGGGCCCAAGTGGCGAGCGGAGGCAGCAAAGAGAGTGCAAAGAGAGTCCATAGAGAGTATCAAGCTGAGCTTAGCTGTAAGTGTGAGTTGCGAGCCGAAAGAGTTGGAGCAGCACGAAGAGTCGCCCGCTGGCCATTGCCAGACGACCGCTGCTCGCCGAACGCGCCCCAGACAGCCGCAAATGACCGGAAGCATGAGCGGCGGCGGGGGGAGAAATTTCGGCGCCCAGTCGGTGGCAATGGGCGAGCAGCGGTCAGTTCCGCTGCACAAGCTCAACGAGAACCGGAAGCCGAGCGAGAAAAGCGGGGAGAAGAGTCTCCACTTGTTGAGGGGCCCACAGCAGCAGCAGCAGCAGCAGCAACAGAGTCAACCTAGCAGCTGCTACCTGTCGCAGGAAGTGGCAGTGTCTAAGCAGGAGCAGGAAGTGAGCAACAAGTCGACTGGGCCCAATCGCACAGCCATGCCTCAGGCCTACGAGAACCAGTACAGCTTGTCGTCCAACCAAAGTAGCACCAGAGACCAACAGACAGTTGACAAACATGACCAGACACAGTCTTGCTCAAACTCAATCCAGGAACAAATGTCGCCCTACTGGTCAGACTCGACCACCTTGAGCAACTGCGACCAGCAGCAGCTCGCCGTCTCCAGTCTCGAGTCCATCAAGATAGACCTAATCTCGGGCGAAATCGAGCCAAGCCAAGCAAATCGACCAGACACTTCCAATAGCCAACACCTCAGCCAAACTAGCCACTCAGACGACAATAATAATAATAATGATAATAGTTATCCAAATGAGCGCTGCCAAGATGGCAGACAATTGTCGCCCCGTTCGTCAAGGCGGCAAGACAAACAGCAAGGCAATAATGGTGGCAACAATAGTTCATCGTCCTTTGTTCGCCAGCAGCAACAACTTTCGGCCGGCTCGAGCAAACGCAAACGCCACATGGCCAATGAGAGGGAACGAGAGCGCACCAAGTCGCTCAACGAGGCACTAGAGATTCTCAGAAACAGACTGCCAGTTCCGGAGGCGGAAAAGAGGAGCAAAATACAGACACTTAGGACGGCCAAGGAGTACATAGAGTTCCTGGCAAGACTGAGGGCCAGCTGTGTCCGCCAGGAGTCGAATGCTGAATGCGACTCCTCCTCCTCGGCGGCCAATCAGCAACAACAGCTGCTGGCGGAAACGCAATATTTCGGACCAACAACCCCCAATGATCTGTCCCAAGTTGGCACAATTGCTCACCGGAGACTCAATGGTCTGGCGCCACAACTGGCAGATAGTAGAAATAGCCACAACAATAACAACAATGAAGAACCCACCAACCCGCTGCCCGACTCGCCCCTAACCTACAAATTCTACAAGTTTCGCCATTCGAAAAAGCTGAAAAGGTCATAACCAGCTCGGCCAGTCTCGAGCTTGCCAATCAATCAGCTGATAATTACCATCAAGCTTGGGCAAAGCTCTCGATGGGGACCACAAAAGATTTTAGTATCAACATCCGAGTTCAGAAATCCTCGGCGTTGTTTGGCTTCGTGCGGCTGCTCAACAAGACATCTGCCGCACGCACATTCTGGGCCCACGCGGGGCCGTCGAAGCGTGGCAGTAAGGTGCTCTCTGCCTGCACTAAATGGTCGCCCGCCAGCCGCGTAAACACAACCCAATTCGCCAAACCGCATGGATACCTCCATATTCATCTAACCAATATTTGCACTTACAGACTCAACTATAAATCGACATTTGTACCAACACACATTTAAACCTAGGCACACACCCCCTCCCTATCAGTGGATGACCCACGAGACTCTGTTAGACTCCCACAACCTTCATTGTTGCATATCACTTCAGTCTATTTATTCTTCACCCACCAACCTAGGGGACCACATTCTATTAATGACAACAACAAGATGAACTTCTACTCGGGTCCTGACAGTCAGCAGGATGGTGATGTTAATGTTGCACCAGATGATACAGTTTCGGCCTTAGCCTTCTCGCCACAACGGATACAAGCCGATTTCATTGTCTCAGGAACGTGGGGCAACACAGTTAGTTGTTACCAAGTTGCCAAGGCTATCAATGGCCAATGGAAAGGCGAACTCAAAGCTTCTCATCAACATCAGAGTCCAATTTTGGACGTTTGTTGGTCCGATGATTGCACCAAGGTATTTAGCGCATCAGCCGATAAGACAGTCAAGATGTGGGACCTTCAATCAAACCAACAGATGCCCGTGGCGGCTCATGATGCGCCCATCAAAACCGTACACTGGATTAAGACCAACAATTATAGTTGTATCATGACCTCAAGCTGGGATAGGACACTCAAATTCTGGGACACAAGGAGCCAAAATCCTCTTACCACCATAAATCTACCCGAACGATCATATTGTGCCGACGTATTGGGTCCAATGGCTGTTGTTAGCACAGCTGATAGAGCGATTCTGATATATAAACTAGATCCGTCGCCTACACTTATAAAACAGAGTGATTCACCATTCAAATTTCAACACAAATGCGTCTCCATATTTACAGACGACAAACGAGAACCATCTGGTTACGCTCTCGGTTCCATTGAGGGGCGCGTTGCCATACAGTACGTTCAGCAAAAGGATCCAAAGTCAAATTTCACATTCAAATGTCATCGAACGAATGGCCAAAATTCATCAATACACGATATCTATTCCGTAAACGATATCGCCTTTCACCCCATCTATGGAACAATGGCTACCATTGGATCTGATGGAAAGTATAGCTTTTGGGATAAGGATGCCCGAACTCGCTTGAAGATATCGGATCAATTCGAACAACCACTTACACGGTGCGCAATCAATTCAACGGGAGAAATATTTGCGTATGCCTATGGTTATGATTGGTCAAAGGGTCACGAATACTCGAACCCGGCTACAAACAAGAATAAGATACAATTTCATTATTGTTTTGAGGATCTTAAACCGAAGAAGAAGTCATGATGATAATCTTAAATAAAGCTAGATACAACTAGATAAGCACCAACTCAGTGGCTGGGGAGGCACGCAACTGGTACGATTTTCCCCTCTGAGGTTTTCTCTTTTATCATCATCATATCGGTTTGTATAATAGAGTTGTCACAAATTTTTTCCTAAATCTGTGTGTTGCACTCAGTACCATTATGCCATCTTTGATCGATAGGGCGTACAAATGATTCAGCATGACATGGTTTGGCTGTGGTAAGATGGTGGTATTGGCTTTATCTGGATCATTAAGTATAACTTGAAGCAGATGGGGAGGCAATATTGGCGGCACTGCAGACGGATCGATGGAGCGGGGTGGAATTCGCGTGTAACTACCTGGAGGAGTTGAGGTTGTTGGCTGAGGTTGTTCCATCATTGTTGCTGTTGTTGTTGTTGTTATTGGAGTTTGTGTCGTTGTTGCTTGTTGTGGGCGTGGAGTTTGCGTTGTCGGTGTTGGAACAGTGGGCGTTGGTTGCGGCTGATGTCGGTGACGATGATCCTGCGGCCTCTCCTGGTCCACTACTTGCCGATGGTCCATCACCCTCCTGATCGATTTCTACAATTTCCAGTTCAAGCCTGGTGGGCGTGAACATGGTACACGAGAGAGCCCGGGACTAACAGAAGAATCTGTCTAATAGGAGAGTCGCTAATGGGACAGCAGGGGTAATAAATTGGGGTCGAGGGACGAGGATAATAGGCGTTGAGCAGCGGGCTTGATGTTGAAAATTGTTAGAGAATTGAGAAGGGAACACATGATAAACAGAGACCGATGTGTGTAGGCATCATGGTGGCTGCGGGTGGGGCTGGACTGTTTCGCCCCGAGATGGTGCGCTTGTCGGGCTCTCGGCCGAGCTAGAGGGCGTGGGAGTGCGTGAGTGCCGAGACAGCGTGAACTGCGCAGTTGTTCGCGCTCGAACTTCGGACGATCCCGAACCGCCCCCTTGGAGGCGCAACTCGTGCGGACATTCGGGAATGCGCGACTGCACATTTGGCTAGCTTATGTTATTTTTTGTTTTGTTTCCGTTGTTGTTTTGTTGCTCCAAAGGCTCCATCTATTCTCATCTATCTCCAACACCATCAGGCTGACCACGTGGGCACTGCCAATCTGACCGCAATCCACCACTAGGTGTCCGTGTACTCACTGGCAGCCAGAGCTAACTCATGTCAAAATGGGGATACTCTACAGAGCCGACTGGTAAGGACGACAGCTGACCACAGATCGGTTATCGGGCAGCATCGGACAACTGAGCTTTGGTCCAAACCAAATCAAGACAAGGGTGGGGTCCCAAATCCACATTGATCCACAACAAGCTCCCTCCGACGAGGTTCCCTGCGGGCCTTGTGACGCGATAAGAGTTAATTCTTTCGGCTGGCCAGGTTGGATTATTGTTACCCAGTTGCTTTGGCGGATGGTCGTTTGCAGTTTATAGCCAAAGGCCGTCGGCCTCAATCGGACAGGCCCCCCTGGGATCACGCCGGGCCAGTTGGGGCGGCCTAGCAAAGAGGCAAAAGGCCGGCATCAAGTCGGGGGCTCGCATCATTAGGGGACAGGCGGCACACAATAAAGTTAAAGCCGACTAACGAGCCACTGAGGCGGCCAGCGAGCCAGCGTTTCAGCCAGCTAAAGAGCAGCTCCATTATTCTGCAAGTCCCAGTTATGAGCCAGAGAGAATAACACAAATGAAATCGAGAAAGATGGCGAGGAACAAATGAGCGAGTTGCGCGTGACATTGATCTTATCAGTTTGTAGTGAGTTTCAGCAAGAGACACCAAGCGAGAGAGAGAGAGAGAGAGAGAGTAGCAAGTGAGTGAGTGAGGCAGAGAATTGGCTCGCTTATTATTCTTTTCATTTCGTGCCTCGCTCGACCATTGTATTTCTTTCTCTCTCTCTCAGGCCGACACAGTTTTAGCTTGGGGCCCACTTTGTTGGCGTGTTCCAGTGAGCCAGTGGACTTGCCAGAGCAACGCTTGGAGGCGACAAATAACTGGACGCAATTGTGAGTGAAAAAGAGGCCAAAAGTTGGCGCCAATTTTGGCCAAAACTTGGCCGAGCCTTCCCACTGGCCAGCCGGCGGGCACGTCCACGTCGTCGCTCTGTTGGGACCAGCTCGAATAGTGATAAGAAGCCAGGTCCGACTTTCGGCCGTGATGTCGAAAAGGTCGACGCCCCGTGGCTGTCCTATGGCGCCCGATCCGCGCAGACTCGCCCTCCGGAAGCTGGAGGTGAGCTTATCGTCGGCAGAGTTTAGAGCTTGGGAGCTTGGAGCTTGGAGCTTGGAGTTGGGAATCTCGCAAAATCGGTGCTCCTAAGCCCAAGGTTGACATGTGCCCCCAGGGCGCTTGGGTCTCTCAGGGTGCACTTCGAGTTGGCTTGTGGCCACTAACATGCCGCCAGATCAAGTTGGCAAAACTCCTCCGAGAGCCGTCAAACCTATGGGCCAATCATTGACTGTTGTCTATTTTTGATCTAACTTTTGGCTGGCTCTAAGGTGTGGGGCCCTAAGCTGGCGGATTGCTCGAGAGAGCTGTCCACTGGGAGCGAGAGGAAGGCCACCAACTGCCAGCACGAGTCGAGAAGCACGCGAGCTCGAACTTCGGCTCGCAGGTAGACACTTTTGAGAAAGTTGTTCGAATCTATTTAGTGGAAGGAAGTGTGTTTGGCCGCTTGGAGTGGAGAAAGCAAAGAGTAAAGAGAAAAGAGTGAGGAGTAAGAGCTGCTGCTGCTGAATTGGAGAGTGTGTGTGTTTTTGGTTGAGAAAAAGAGAAATGAAGAAAAATCGGCCCCAAACAAATGGAGACGTGAGCTAACCTGGTGGGTGGGCGGAGTTTGAACGAGCGCCGCTGGTCGCCCGTCGCGACAAACGAGCAGAGAAAAGGAGAGCACAAAGGTCGAGCCTAGAGACTGGAACCAAAACTAAGACTGAGAACGAGACTCAACTAAGACTGAGACTGAGAATAAGAAGGAAGCTTGGAACTGGTGGCAAGAGCAGAGACGAAAAAGGGGGCTGAAACCCACACACAAGCAGCAAG
>Ga0268247_10000678_pt1 | contig 11160 bp, 10 predicted proteins | sample AgamicOrMae_FD_200245 | JGI IMG/M metagenome (GOLD analysis project Ga0268247, IMG submission 200245) | Agave microbial communities from Guanajuato, Mexico - Or.Ma.e (v2) (version 2) | ecosystem: Host-associated > Plants > Phyllosphere > Phylloplane/Leaf | place: Guanajuato, Mexico | collected... | reverse complement strand
CACAAGCTGATATCGTCCGCTGAATTTTATCAGCCTCAAATACAGACACTGCCCAACAAAGGTAAGAAATCATTTGAAATCTTTCATCCACACCCAACAATCTCGCTTGAAAATAATCCAAAAAGGACACCTTTACTTCCCTGTTAGGTTCCATCAGGCCATTTTTACCATACGGAAACAGATAGAACCAGGCGAATTCCTCTGCCCTGATTTCGTGTCTCAGGTTCACGATATTGTTGTCAGTCCTCCGAACCAATTCATTCAAGCGATTAGATAACCGCAGAACATCTTCAACATTTCGCTGAGATCCATCAATAGGCATCATCACCGTTGTTTCAACGGGAACAAAGGGGCCATCATATTGGGAATCAACCCTCCGGGCATTTCCTGGTAACATACGGGGCACAACCCAGTCTTCCGACTGACGTCTCTCTCTAAATAACGTCTGCGAAGGCTGTAACATAACATCGACATAATCAATGGTGAACTGCTTTTGACTTGTAACCCCGACACTCCGCTTGCATATAAAAACCAATTCCTGCACGGAATCACATTCTATGCAACAAGCTACACCATCCGCTTTTGGCTCACCGAACAACCCGCACGAATGTGAGTCACTGAAATAAAATTTATCATCGTACTTCAACAAAGCAACAGATCGTTCAGAAGCAATGAATATACCACCGCAATGTTTTTCGAACAAACGGACCAGAGCATCTAACAATGTGATCCCAATACCACCTTCATTTTCGGCATCCTCCAGCATTCCGAATAAAGCCGGATCGCTGTCGTATTCCAGGGTCCACGTCCGCTGAAACATACGCAAATTGTCCTTCACTACGTCAAAATTACGTAAAACCAAATACCCACTACCCGGGATGGGAAACGCATTAACATCTCCTGCTAGCATTAGAATCCTCTCATAAAGTAAATGTCCTTCCATCATATTGTTGTCCAACGTATCCAACGACCACTTACGAGGCGAAGTCACAATGGCGCTGACGATCGACGCCAAGGCCATACAACAACATTGCTTACCGGCATATTGTGCACTGAACAGCACCTAAAAACACACATCCAAACTCAAACTCAATTTAAACTTGAAAAAGATCGCAGTGCTGATCTGAAAACAAGAACGACTTACCGGGTTACTTTGCTCAAACGATGCCCAAATTATCCGCGATACATCATTTATCACCACATATGCACTCTCTCTTTGTACAGATACCACATTCATCTCCGTGTCATCCTGCCCAATTGTAGTTGTGTCCATATTACCAACGTTCGTTACGGCACCATTCACAACCTGAACAGACTCCTGTGATATGACCTCGCATGCCTCGGCGACGCCGCTATTATCCTGAAAAATAACATTAACATAATCCAAAGTAAAATACGTCTCACTTTTACTACCTGTAGCCTGTTTACAAACTCTAGCAAGACCATGCAAAGTATCGCATTCTATCACGCAAGCTTTCCCATTCTTCGGTTGAGCTTTGGCACCCTTGGGCCCGCATGAATGAGAATTAGTAAAGTAATATTTGGCATCATACTGCAAAACACCAAAACACTGTCCACAGGCGATTAATACCCCGGCACGATATCCTCTAAACAACTTGGTCAAACCCTCAAGAAGCGACACTCCCACATCACCACGGTTTTCAACATCCTTAAGACAGCCAAACAAGGCTGGATCACGATCGTACTCCAGCCTGCACGTCCGCTGAAACATATCAAGTTCATCCCGCAAGGGATCGAAATGACGCATAAACAAATGCCCATCTGCGCGTACACTAAAGGCTCCCTCACTCGGAGAAGACAACCGAACAACTCCATACACCCGATGACCTTCCAAAAGAATATTGTCCAGAGATAGCTTGGACCATCGCATGGGAGAAAGAATTTCAGCATACACGATATTCGCTATCACCATTGCACAACCTTGACTTCCAGCGTACTCGGGGTCGAACACCTCCTAAAACAAACAAAAAAATCAAACACTACCATACTTCATCAAGAATACAGCCATAACAAAACAAAACACTCACAACTGTGCCTTCATGCCAAGATGACCGAATAATGCGGCAATCACCATTAATAGGCTTATACGAGCTCATAAAACAACCTTCTTCAATTTCATATTGTGATGGTAGCCGTCGAATTAAATGATCCTCGTCAAATTCGACACCCTCGTCAACAACAACGTCACTGTAAAGCGGATTATTTGCTACAAGCCAACGCAAAGCAACAAACACTCTCTCCCTATATATACGAGACTCACGAATTACGTTCACAGTTTCTAACCTTTCAACAACAACCACCAAACCTGTCTCTGTCGTCGATCTCGGTAAAGTAGTCAACAGATGATCTCTTACCTCATGAATGTCCATAGCAAAAAGAACAGCCTGGCCTTTAAACCCGTACTGACCATACATACCGTCGTACTTGATTACCTTCACGAACGGAATGATTCGAGACAAGAGTCGTTTTTCACTTTCGCTTAGGATCCTTACGCACTCGGGTATCTCCCCTGGATCCATGCTGTTCCAATATGCCTTCGGCGGGTGTGTAGTTTTCGAACGGTTATCAACATGACCCCTGCAACGGTGACACAACAAAAGAACAGACTTTTCAAACAACTCGACCGGCAAATAACTCGGTCTATTTTCATTCAAATAACACCGAGCTGCCTGATTTGCATAACAACGTTTCAAGCATATCTCGCAAACTTCAGTTGGATACTTATCTACAGCAATTTTGAATGCAGCAGCTGCTTGAACCGCCCGACGGCGACGTCCAGAGTCGTACTCCCTTCGATGCTCCAATCGTTCGGCCGGAACGTCCACCGTTTCCTGCATCCTTCTGTTAATTGCATAATCAGACATTTGGCTCAAACGTTCCCTCCGCTCCTCCAACGTTTCCTCCGCTCTTCTTTGACCTGCATCAGCGGACATCTGGCCCAAACGTTCCCTCCGCTGCTCCGACGTTTCCTCCGCTCTTTTTTCAACTGCGTGAGCGGACATCTGACTCAAACGTTCCCTCCGCTCCTCCGACGTTTCCTCCGCTCTTCTTTGAACTGCATGAGCGGACATCTGGCTCAAACGTTCCCTCCGCTCCTCCGACGTTTCCTCCGCTCTTCTTTGAACTGCATGAGCGGACATCTGGCTCAAACGTTCCCTCCGCTCCTCCGACGTTTCCTCCGCTCTTCTTTGAACTGCATGAGCGGACATCTGGCTCAAACGTTCCCTACGCTCCTCCGACGTTTCCTCCGCTCTTCTTTGAACTGCATGAGCGGACTTCTGGCTCAAACGTTCCCTCCGCTCCTCCGACGTTTCCTCCGCTCTTCTTTGAACTGCATGAGCGGACATCTGGCTCAAACGTTCCCTCCGCTCCTCCGACGTTTCCGCCGCTCTTCTTTGTACTGCATGAGCGGACATCTGGCTCAAACGTTCCCTCCGCTCCTCCGACGTTTCCGCCGCTCTTCTTTGAACTGCATGAGCGGACTTCTGGCTCAAACGTTCCCTCCGCTCCTCCGACGTTTCCGCCGCTTTTCTTTGAACTGCACGATGGGACATTTGGCTCAAACGTCGTTGCCGTTTCACCGCCTCTTCTTCGTGACGTTTTGATCGCAACCGAGCAAGCTCTGCTTCACGTTCCGCAGGTGTTGCTCTACTCCTCTGCACAGCCTTCCTTTCCCTTTCACGCTGTTTCCGTATCCGACATTGCTCTTCAGTCTCTTGATCAAAACGAACCTTCTGTTGCTCCCGCCGTTTCTTCAACCTCTCTTCTCTAATATTGTCATCTTCAAGGGCTCTTTTTTCGGCATACGCCTGTCGGCGCTTCAAAAGCCGACGTTCCTTGTCCATTGCAATTTCAGCCTTTCTCATTATCTGAAAAAAAGATATTCGTGTGCCATGACAGAATGAAGAACATCTCCAATCATGATAATCAAAAACCAACACATACAGCACATACGAGGCCCGATATTGCAAACCCAAACACACGTTACAATTCGTATTACAATCTTCCATAATTTTAACCAATACATAAAAGAAAAAGTGACAATTAATAACCATTTCCTCTTCAAATCGTATCACCATAAGTCATACTCTATCTCCAAATCACAAACTATTTCATCACAGGAAATAAAACAATTATCAGGTGAGTACTAAAAAATACAAACATTGTTAAAAAAAAAAGCTACGTGAAACCAACTAAACAAGTAAACCATCACAATACCTTGACTCTACACCACAACCTATTCCCAAAATAAACAAACCATATACCAACTTGATCACATTAGCACGTAAGATGAAGATTACAACACAACCTGGAAGAAAAATAAGTACAAAACTTTTTTCAAAAATGTACCACAATATTAACCATCAAAAGAGTTGCATCTCAACTTTAACACCACAACCCAAAAAAAATTCTTTTGCTATAATTACAACAGCAAATCCAGAAGAATGAATGCATACTTGCATTCACTTATTACAAGGGAAAAGAAAAACAAAAAACTATGCATTTCTGTCAACCCACTGTGGAGAATGTTTAGACTCCAATACAGAAGATGTGCTATAACATAAACACCAGAACCTTCCTGTGCACCATATAAAACGTACATTATAACCTACCTCAAATATAGATAGACGGAAAGTATCTTAATAACATACATTCTATCAACACCATTACACAACACCTATTACATTACCAATCCAAAAATTAACGAAGTAAACTCATACCAAAAAATATTCAACACAGAAAAATAAATTTAAAAAAAATTCCACACTATCTTGTAAAAAGACCAACACGCATAATCTCTAAAATGACACCTGTCCATCAAACATCCCAAACAAAACATACTAAAACCGATCAAAAGAATAATATATAATGAACTGCATTTGTAATGGCAATTTGCCACCAGAAATTAAATACATATCTAAAATACGTAAACATCACAAATATTTGTAATAAATAAAAGAAAAACAATAATCATAACTAACCAACACCCAACAGCATTAAAAACATAGCCTGTCGGAAAAAAAAAAGGATGCAGCAAAATGTCTGTGTTAGCCCTGTACAAACATGAACTGAAAAAATTTAAGACACTATTCATAAACTGTAATGTTGAAGTAAAAGTGTATGAACAGCCCTCTCCATGAAGTTTTTTTATCAACAGTCCCCTCGCCCCTTTAAAACTGTATCCTCTATTCTATAAAATGTAAAACTCCAAATCACCAAGTTTGCACAGTGCTGCCAAAGCAATTCCAGCAAAATTATTCCACCATGCTTCCACATGCTCTCAACAGCTTTCACATATACTCTTAACATTCTTCACAAATACTACACCATATTTTGTCCACCAGGGTATCCCTCAATAACAACACCAAATAAAAACTAACTAGCATACCAAACACGGCATACTAACCTAAATATAACCCAAAAAACACGTGGCAAATGACAGCACGAAATGCCGGTTTCCAACTAATGTTCTAAATCCAATGAAGCCCCGATAGATATCAACGCCCTTAAAAAAACAAAAAAAACACTACAACCTTTCTAGTGAACTACAATAATTATAACCTTTTGTAATCCACTTCGTTAACGTTCACAATAATGCATGCTCATCCACAATGTCAAACAGTGAAATGAAGAAATGCGAGACGAGACCTTGTATGTAGAGCCCTCTATTTATTAGAGAGGCGCGACCGGCGTACGAGTTAGCTGTTAAGCTGTGGAGAAGAAGAGAATGAGGGCAACATCGCCGTATGCAGCCTGTGTATAGCAGCCATGTTTTTCTGCCTCGACTGCAGCGCTCGCAGCGGAGAGATTCAGAACTACGACAGACCTCCTGTGTAGAGCCCTCTAGAGGGCTCTACTCCTGTGTATAGCAGCCATATTTTTACGCCAGCTGGAGGCTCCATGATCCCCGCTTGCACCTCTCTACTATATAAACAGCTCTATCGTCTCCAACATAACCTCATTTGCGTTAACCAAACAATCAAACATTTTTAACAATTAAATTAATTTCATTCAATCGTTTTCTTCTATTCAACCATAGACTAAGAATGTTGAGTCACGGAAATGTATGTCGGCTTCGACTTAGTCTATGGATCAGCAGCCCGCACAACTTGGATTTCATGTGAAATTGTAAATATTTCAGAATGTATTTCGAAAAAGTAACTACGGCAATCGATGCATTACACTTTCACTTATCTTTCGACGTAGCCATATTTCCGGAATGCGCTAATACCGCGGAGGAAGACAACTTGAAAGTCGAAAATGCCATTTCTGATGCGACTCTATACTTTTTTTTCTCTATACTGCCACTAACCCCAAAGATCGGCTGTGGAACAACACCCCGATTTGTCCTCACACTGCATAAAAGTACCACTTTATCATGGAGAATGACACCATGAACTAATCCATAAGGTACTAATCCATGACCTTGCAACTCCATCGATGATTTCGAAAATTAAAGATTGATAATATGTTCTCTAAACAAGATATCTGAAATAAAGTATAGGAACAATACCTTTTATATATCATGCCGCAAATGGTTCTGCTCAAAGGTGGTTCTAAAGCACTGTAGTTCCTTTCGCAACCGTAAAGGCGCTGTTGTGCCGTTCGTAGCGCCCCCTAACGTCGTTCCAAAATGTTCAGCTTCGTAAAACCCATCCACCGACCAGCTCATTTCACGGCGAGCCATCTTCACTAGCGGTAAGTACAAGCCTCCGCATTTGGTTTGCTGACTTTGTTCCCTTCCAAATAATTCCCAATTATATTTAAATATTCTCCCTACATCCGGTCTCCTTCGATAAACAATAATTGTGAAATTATCACAATTCATCAGTAAGTCATCTTCCTGAATGAAAAATAATTCACCCGACATAAATATCCCATCTCCAGTATTGCACACACGTGTTTACAGTTACACATGTACAGAACAAAACGGTACAATTTATCAGTAACGCATGCCCCTCAGCCAATATGAATAAATATTCTTATCTGACCTCACCACGAATAAATAACTTCATTCATTTGAAATATACTCAACCATCTTAACATTACTAAGATGCAATAGAGACCGACCAATACTTAACAAATTTACTTTGTTAAATGCCTCTACAGGATAGGTAAAGCGACCCGAACACGTGATAAGATATTAATTTACCTCACTTTAATGTACAATCTGTGCTTTTTTAAATATTTTTTTTATTTTATTATTTTTAATTAAAGTATTACTTCTGTACAAGTGTGGTGTCAAACTGCATCCCATGTACAACCAACAATCGAAACACTCCCTGTTCCAATCCATCCTATCCTACAAACTCATACCACCGCGGCGCACGGCCTCGAAAGCGCGACGTAAAAGTAAAATGGAACGAAACAATGACCTCATCACCAACATTGGGCTCAATCCAATTCTACGACAAACTTCGTCATTTATTGCAACACAAGCTTTTAACTTATGCGTTTGAAAATTTCGAAATTACGATATTCAACACGTCATTACGGAAATAAATCTATGCACACTAACTTAAAGATACGAATGTCGACTAAAGATTCATCACGACAGTCCTTGAATGGCCATTCGAAGTTTCCGTACTACCACCAATAGTTATAATTGTACATTAAAAAAAAAAACGTGCGTTCCTACAACTTAAACCAAATTCCTGAATTCAAATCAACAACATCTAAACCCAAAACCAGACTCCAAAATCCGAAAATCCAAACGCCCTCAGCACAATTACATTTTAATTGAACACACATCATATTCTCTAAAACCATATTCATGTTCTTTTTAATCATATGTTTCAGAAAATGGAAGAATACATAGATGTGCAACGGATGCAAATCCCCCTGAGATTAGCACTGTCGATTTTCTTTCCCCGCTACCAGCGGAGCCGGGGCCGGGGCCGGGGCCGGGGCGGGAGACGTGGGGGAGGCCGCGGACGTGGGCGCGGCCGGGGGCAGCAAAATGTTTTTTACGGACCACCAAACAACGCAGGACAACCAGCAAATGTACAACTACAAAATCCACCCAACCACCATAATCCACAACACCAAACTGCCGAACACATCCAGCACCAACCACCGCAACCCACCGCACCATCCCCACCATCCCCACCACACCATCACCAAGATGAAATTCAACACCAAAATCGACCTAATAGCCCACATCAAGAAACCGAAATGGACATCACGCCCCCGGCGAGCCCGCGCCCTCAAATTCCCACCCGGCGCCGGTCAATGAGGACCCGAAACTCGTAAGTATCACCTTAATCGTGTATTAATCCTCACTATTGACATGAATGTTCTTGAATAACACAATTCTCTCTTTGTCCCAGCGCAGGAGCATCAGCAAAACAGAGGACTCCGCCAAGTGAACTCCCACAAGACATCCTCGAAGAATTTATGAGTAAAGATTTCTTTTCAGATTAAAAAAAATTCAATATATTAATAAAAACTACTAAAACATCTCGAAAAAAATGTCTATTCATACTTTACCCAACTTCCACTGTTACATCCTACTTCTTCGTTTTTCTACTGGCATTTCTTCTCCCAGTTCCCGATAATACTTCTTAAGGGTAAACGCCAGCAAAAAATCGAAAAAATTACGATTTTTTTTGTTACGGATTATTTTCCTTTGAACCTTTATAATTATGGAACCAGCCATGATTTTGCAAGAATTCCTCCTCAAGACCAAAATTTTCGACTTTTTGAAAAAACCGTGCCGATGCTTAAAAACGCTAAAATTAGTATTTTTGACCTTATCAGTTTTCGGCGATGATTTGCGCATATAGCGGGACGTTTAGAAGTACCCGCCACTAAAACGCGCTTCCGCCACCTAAAATTTGTCTATCCCCACCACGAGGCTACGGTCTATGTCAGAGAGGAAGGAGAGCTCGAGTACGTACTTCATCTACGGTTATAGTTTCGAGAAGGCCCCGCCGTCGTTGTTTGGTGCGTCATCTGTTGTCAACACACCATTTTATTGGACTGATTGTCAACTAACTTTTATTTAATGAATGAATATAGATCAGAGGCCATCCGAAAAAGGCCGAAGAAAGATAGGATTCCAGATTTTACAAAATTTGGAAAGGAGAAAAAGTACGTAACTTCTATATAGCAAGTGCGATATTGTGAGGTTATCTGCCTCATATTTTGACAGCTATACTTTTGTTTTCAGAATGCACAAGACCTTAAAAGGCCGCTGGAAGCACCTGAAGAGGTTGCAGGACCGTTAGTGAGCTGCAGCAACCTGTTCCTTCATCAGCGAAAAAAATTACCTCCGAAGCAACTGTGCCAGAAAAGCGCAAAAACTGGAGCAACCGCAGACTCTTGGACATCGATTTAGTGTTTGGTGCGCTGACCGAAAATTTAGTTTGCAAAGACTGTGCGGAAAAAGTAACGGAGGCCTTAAGAAATTTTGTGCTTTGATGGACCTGCCAACACCATTTGTGAATAGCAACCACACTAAAACAATCGAGGTACGACTGATGCTGTCCATTGTCTGATGTACTGTTAACGGTTGGACAGCAGTACAACAGTTTCTACCATGAAAGCCAGGACCAGGAAAAGAAGAGCTGAAGCTGCAATTGCTCAAGGAGAGGACCCGCCTTACCTTGCTGGAGGTTTATGAAGGGCCTATACCCATTGGTATTGTTATACTTCATCAATAAACACTTTTTTAACTTTAAACCTGTTTTTCTCTATTATGCTTTTTTAAACTTTACGCGCATGATAACTCAGCCATTTTTTGACATATCAACTTGAACTTTTTTTACAAGTTCTACACAATAAAGACTCTAAATTGACACTAGGATTTTTTGATATCTATCATTGTTTTTCTGGAAATAAATTTTTTAATGTCAAAATTAAAAGATAAAATTTACCTATTTCAAAAAAAACCCATAAATTTACGCAACATAAAAAAAAAATCTTGTGTCAATTTTAAGCTTTAAGGGTAAGGAACTTGGAAAAAATTTGGAAGTGGATATCTCAACAACTTTATGTGAGATCATGCACGCAACAACTTAACCTCTAAAACGTCCCTTCTACTTAAGATTATTCCCTAGGTCTCATATGACAAAATTTGACTTTCTAAAACAATTTTTTCCAAAGAAATAAATTGCTGATCTCAAATATGTCCTTACAATTCATGTACCAAGCCAACTTCATACTGATTTTTTTATTTTGTTCATTTGCAAATTAAGCCCCTTTTAATAGGCGTCTACCCTTAAATTCTATCATGTCAACCCATATTTTGAATTATCTTGTATTGTTCCCCTTAAAATGCAAAATACGCTTTTCAATTTTCCGACAACGATATTGAGTTTACGGCATTTTTAATATCCTACAAAATTGTAATGAACATTGCCTTCAATAAATTTTGTTTAGTCTTAACATAAAATAATTCCTAATAGTAATTCAGACTTAAATTTTCGTTGTTTACACATACTTTTCACACTTATCATATAATTTTATAAGCTACCAATTAAAGGGTTAATGGAAAACAAAGACCTTCCTTAAGGGTACTTATCTGTTATGAAGGAATTAATTTCTCTCCTTTTTGGCAGCTTATAACTCACGAACAAAATCTATCCTTAAATGAGTCTAAGAAAAAGCATATAAAAAGTACAATTACTGGATTATTCCTTGGCCTTTTCCCTACAATTTATACTACCTGCAGAAATCTTACCTTCATCCATTATTCTTATGGGGATGCATCATCATTAACAGGTGATATGGAGGTTGTGACACGACCCGCAGGATTACTCAGAGCTGGATACAGATAATCACCCTGACAAAATTTCTACTTGCTCACAACGTTGAAATGAACAACTCATCAGTTGGGACTGTAAATATTTTCTCCCGTATTAGTTTTATAATTTTTTTAAATTGACCCACTAAATTACATTTTTAAATATTTAAAAAAATATTTTTTCTAAACAGAAAGACAAGAATTTGCAAAAATCCAACTGACAAGCTTTTAGCTACCATAGCAAGGAACCTGTAATTAAATTTCCTTTTTTTTTTTCTCAAGCCATTCCTGAGGAATCTTGCACCAAGAATGAAAAAAATGACACAGTAAAATATCTTTACAGTTTGGCAAAGATTTAATCATTAAAATTTATTATGTATCATCACTTGTTC
>Ga0268247_10000675_pt1 | contig 11175 bp, 11 predicted proteins | sample AgamicOrMae_FD_200245 | JGI IMG/M metagenome (GOLD analysis project Ga0268247, IMG submission 200245) | Agave microbial communities from Guanajuato, Mexico - Or.Ma.e (v2) (version 2) | ecosystem: Host-associated > Plants > Phyllosphere > Phylloplane/Leaf | place: Guanajuato, Mexico | collected... | reverse complement strand
GCAGTACGGTTCAGAGTGGTTCAGTACTCAAGTCTCAGGGCGATACGACCTTAACGGCAGCAGAAAACATCACCGGCAAGGGCGCTAAAATCAGCGGTGACAATGTCGCCTTAACGGCAGGTAAAGATATCGCCTTAAGTTCAGCCCAGGATCAGACCAGTCAAGAGTCGACCAGTGGCGGTAATCACTATGGCGTTGGTGTCGGTTTTGGGCTGGGGGGCAGTCAGAACGGTTTCTCCATTGAATTAGCGGCAAGCCAGAACAGCGCGAATGCCAATGGCAGCAGCGTTACCCACCATAACAGTGACATTACTGCCAGGGGAGATTTATCGGTCAAAGCTGGTCAGGACGTCACGCTTAACGGCGCCGGTCTGAAGGGTAATCATGTTGAGCTTAATGCAGGACGCAATCTGAACATTGCGAGTCAGCAGGATCAGTCAACCTACGACAGCCATCAGAGTTCGTCCGGATTTAGTACCAGTATCTGCGTGCCACCCATTTGCGCAGGCGTACCGGTACAGGGCAGCGCCAGCATGAGCGGCAGTAAAATTTACAATGATTATGCTTCGGTACAGCAGCAGAGCGGCATCAGAGCGGGCGACGGTGGCTATAACATTTACGTCGGCAACCACACTCAGCTTGACGGTGCAGTTATCGCCTCTTCTGCGACGCCGGATAAAAACCATCTCAGCACCGGTACGCTGGGCTGGAGTGATATAGATAATCACGCGAAGAGCGGGGGAAGTGGTTATGGCATCAGTGCCAGCACATCCGGTATGCCTTCAGCAGGTCTTACGCAGGTAAAAGCAGGTGCGGATTCGGTTACACACAGTGCGGTGTCAGCAGGCACGATTGATATTCTCGATCCTGCTTCTCAGAAACAGGATTTGGCAACGCTGAGCCGGGATACGGATTCCGCATCGGGCGCACTGAGTGATCACTTTAATGCGCAGAAAGTGCAGGATAACCTTGACGTGCAGCGCGAGATGACGGCGTTAGGTCAGCAGGCCATTCAATCGACGTTCGATTATTTAAAGGAGAAAGAAAAGAATGAGCAGCTTGACAAGCTGAAGGATGACCCTGCTTTCAATAAGCTGACACCAGAACAAAAGAGCCTGGTGCTCAGTAGCCTCGACAAGCAAACAGAAGAAAAATATGGCATAGGCTCCAAAATGCAGATTGCTGCGCAGGCAGTCAGCGGCGTATTCTCAGCGCTTGCAGGCGGAAATGCCAGCGATGCAGTCGCTGCAGGTGCGGCACCGTTACTTGCTCAAATGATTAAGCAGGCATCTGGTGACAATGATGCCATGCGCATCCTGCTTCATACACTGGCCTCCGGTCTTATTGCCAAGGCTCAGGGTGGTAGCGTGGCTGGCGCTGCGGCGGGTGGATTCACAGCCGCTGCTCTGGGCACCAACGATGCGCTCAGCAAGCTGTTTTTCGGTAAAGAAGCAGCTCTCCTCACAGCCGATGAAAAACAGTTGATTGCCAATATAGTTACGCTTGCGGGCGCTGGAGTGGGCGGTGCTGTGGGCGCCGGCACCGGGGCAGGAAGCGGTGGCTCGGCGGCGCGGACTGAGGTGGAGAATAACTCGTTGAGTCCTGATCAGTCGCTGACGTTCGATAAAGAGCTGTCGAACTGTCGAAAATCCGGTGGTGACTGCCAGGCTGTTATCGAGAAGTGGAAACAGATTAGCGATAAACAGAGTGCTGAAACTGAGCAGAAGCTGAAAGATAATCCGCTGGAAGCCCAAGTTGTTGATAAGGAAATCGCTCAGGGCGGCTATGATATGGCAGATCGTCCCGGCTGGTTGAGTGGTGTCGGTGCCGATGTCATGACCAGTAAGGAAGCCAAAGCCTACGTTCAGCAATGGAACGGTCAGGATCTAGCGAAGATAGATCAAAGCAGCCCTGAATGGACAAAGTATGCGGCTTTTGTGTCTGATCCGGATAATCAGGCCCTACTGGTCTCTGGCGGGCTGCTGGCAAGTAATATAACCAAAGCGGCGATGTCGTTTATGAGCCGCAATACGGCAACGGCGACAGTTAAGGCCTCAGAAGTCGGAATACAGTGGGGGCTGGGCAATATGAAGCAGGGTATGCCGTGGGAGGATTATGTTGGTAAAGTTCTGCCTGCTGATGCTCGCTTGCCTCAGAAATTCAAAACCTTTGATTATTATGATGGCGCGACTAAAACAGCCGTCAGTGCTAAAACAATGGATACGCAGACAATGGCGAAGCTGAATAATCCGAATCAGGTTTACAGTTCGATTAAGGGAAATATTGATGCGGCAGCTAAATTTGAGACATATACCCTTTCGAAGACTTCCCTTGATTCTTCAATGATCTCTAATAGAGAAATCCAACTTGCAGTTCCGGCCAATACTACTAAAACACAATGGATAGAGATAAATAGGGCTATTGAGTACGGTAAAAGTCAGGGTGTAACCGTTAAAGTGACTCAGGTGAAATAATGAAATTTAATAAAGAACAGGATTATTGGGCAACTTGTTATTTTACTAATGAATTTTTACTGATTGAAACTCAATCAGGACTAGGAAGAACTAGTGCAGATCCACTGTTCCCTCCCCATTTACTACTTCCTGAAGCTGACGACGAATATGTTGGTGAAACTATATTACAGGCTTTATCCAATAGCCGGACACTGAATAATTTAGAGGATCGTGTTGCTTTTTTTGACCTTGAGAAAGGCAAGGAGAAGTATGCGGCTTGGATTGCCATGTTGATGGATAAATACGGTTATAAAACCAAACGCGCTTTATTCAAGCATATGAAACATTGCATTATCCATTGTGTGAATGGAGTTATCACCATACGGCCCACTCGCCATGAAAAACTGGAAGCATGGGGAAGAACAAAAGGAGATGGCCTTGAAGATGTTGTTCTTTCTACCCACAACTCTCCTGCTGAAATTGGTGCTGGCCTTCGCCTGGCATTAAGTCGCTGCAAAGGTTAACCTAGATATCCCGCCCATTACAGGCGGGATTTTTGCCCTGCGTTCTTTGCATCCAGACAAAAAGCACAATCAGCTTATCAGCGACTGCGCAATCAGCCCGGCCGCCTGCCAGCAGAAATATTGTGATGTTCTGGCCGACAGCACAGCGATGAAAAAGGCGCTGGATCGGGCGATGAGTGAAGTTATCCCGATCAAGATGGTTTACGCTCTGACCGCGACCTTGGTGCACCAGATTGACCGCTTCAATTTTGAACTCTTCGGGATAACGTTTACCGCTCATTGGCACCTCCCTTTGAGTTCTTTGAGTCATCTTAAATGGCTCTGAGGTGTCTGTTAAACCCGTGGCGATTCATTTAGTCGTCTTCATTATTCTCCAAAATTAAATATCTTCAGATTCAGTTCTAATTCAGAACCGCTCCATTCCAACCTTCCATTAAAACCTCCCCACCACCCGCTCCCTCAACCACCTGTGCCCCAAATCCCGGTGCGATCGCGCATGCCACAGCATCACCAGTTCAAAGCCCGGAATCGCCATCGGCGGTAGCACGGTCATTAATCCCGGCATCATCGCCGCCACTCTCTCCGGCATCAACGCCACTAAATCGCTGGTGCTCAGCTCGCTGCCCATCAGCAAAAAGTGGGGTACAGAGAGCACAACTTTCCGGCTCAATTCTCTGGCTTCCAGTACGCTATCCGTCACCCCACGAAAGCCGCCGCCGTCTGGCGACACCACCACATGCTCCAGCGCGCAGAGCGCTTCGGCGGTGATAGCAGAATGCAGGGCGGGATGACCCTGACGGCCTGCTACAACATAGCGCTCCTGAAACAGTGGGCGGACATGCAGCCCGTCAGGCACGCCGTCACGCAGATGAAGCACCAGATCGACCGTGCCTTTTTCTAACTGCTGTGCAATCAACGCAGGTTTCATATCCAGAATGGCAAGCCGGGTGCGCGGCGCTTCCTGACGTAAGGTATTCATCAACGGCATCAGCGCGGTCTGCGCACCATAATCCGTGGCGGCAATGCGCCAGGTGATGTCTGCCTCTGCGGGCACAAAGGGGCCCGGCTCGGCTACGACTTCATCGATCCTGGTAACCAGTTCTTCAAGCGAAAGGCGTAATCCTTCTGCTCGTGCCGTGGGACGCATACCATGAGAAACCGGAATCAGTAGCGGATCGTTAAATAAAGTACGCAGGCGTTCCAGCCGGGCACTGACGGAAGGCTGGGAAAGGTTTAACCGTTCAGCGGCACGGCTGACGCTGTTCTCCTGTAGCAGGACGTTTAACGTGATCAACAAATTCAGATCGGGCTTCATGGTATCAGTCCTGTCTATAGCGACTATCCGTTCCTTTACTTTTACTGATAGCCACAATCAGGCGCAGGCTACCTGTCTCTTTTATCAACACGGGATAGTTTATGAATGTGTTAATCGTTGTTGCTCACCCTGAACCCCGCTCGCTTAACGGTGCGCTGGCGCGTTTTTCCGTCAGTCATCTGCAACGGCTGGGCCATCAGGTGCGCGTTTCCGATCTCTATGCCATGAACTGGGAGGCGCGCGTATCGCCTGCCGACACACAACATCGCCAACATGCCGAACGGTTTACTCCCTCACTGGAATCCACTCAGGCTTTTGAAGGTGGTTTTCAAAGCGAAGACATCCAGCAGGAACAGGAAAAACTACTGTGGGCCGATGCGGTGATTTTGCAATTCCCGTTATGGTGGTTTTCGATGCCCGCCATCTTGAAAGGCTGGATCGATCGTGTTTATGCCTGCGGGTTTGCCTACGGCGTAGGCGAACATTCAGATACGCACTGGGGCGATCGCTACGGTGAAGGTACGCTGGCAGGGAAGCGCGCCATGCTGGTGGTCACGATGGGCGGATGGGCGTCGCATTACGGTCCGCGCGGCATCAATGGGCATATTGATGACATCTTGTTTCCCATTCAGCATGGCATTCTGTTTTACCCCGGCTTTGACGTGCTGCCGCCGTTCACGGTTTACCGTACCGGCCGGATCGATAGCGTACGTTTTGATGCGCTGTGTCAGGAACTGAGTAAGCGGCTCGATAACCTGTTTATTACTGCACCTGTTGGCTATTATCGGCAAAACGGCGGGGATTACGCGATCCCCGAGTTAACCTTGCGTGACGATCTGGCAGCCGGTGAGCAGGGCCACAGAATCCACATTCGCCAAGGCTGAGGGCAGAACAGGGCAGAGGCACGTCGTCTGGCTTATCTGCCCTGTTTGCATCGATTTCAAAATAACCCTTGCATGCAACGCGAGGATGTGACCTAATGAATCATCGGTTTGATTAACAGACGCTATCAAAGTAAGTATCTACAGCAGTTCTCATCTCTAAGCCTGTCGCGAGACATTCCTTCTTTTTGAGTCTTCTCTTACGTTCTGATTGAAATCTGTTCTCAGGCCATTACGCCGGAAGGCTCAATTATTTAAGGAATTAAACATGTCTAACAAAATCCGCGGTACCGTTAAATGGTTCAACGCTGAGAAAGGCTTCGGTTTCATCTCTCCTCAGGACGGCAGCAAAGATGTATTCGTACACTTCTCTGCAATCCAGGGTACTGATTTCCGTACTTTAGATGAAGGTCAACAAGTTGAATTTACAGTAGAAAATGGTGCTAAAGGCCCAGCTGCTGCAAACGTTGTTGGTCTCTAAGGACTGAAAATTATGCGTTTCAAGTGTCCTCACTGTAATGGCTCGCAGTACCGTACATCACATTTCGATGTGACAAGAGCCAACCCGCATGGAGCAAAATGCATTTTTTGCAAAACGGTCGTTGTTCAGATTAACGCGACAAGGATTGCAACTCAGAGTCAGCCACAGGCGCTCTGAAAAGGCTAAAGAGCGTTATAGCGTTGTGCATTTACCGTAATCAAAAAGGCTGCCAGTGGCAGCCTTTTTTCATTCCCTTTTCGCGAAATGTAGAAGCTGTTTTCCAGGCTGCGCTTATACCATCAGCACAAGAACGCCGGCCCAGAACGCCAGACAGGCTATCACCATTGCAATCCAGCTCAGCTGACGTAAACGCCCGCGGAACAGGGGTTTACGTACGACAGGAAGCGCTTCACTCTGCATTTTCATAGTCTCATGTATTGAACGTTCAGTGACAGCAGGGCAGGGTTGTGCTGCCCGCTACGTTTTAACTTGCGGCTTCCAGCGCTTTGAAAATGACATCCGACAGTTCGTTTAATTCGAACTTGGCAACATAGCCATCAGCCCCGACTTTGCGAACGTGATCTTCGTTAGCACTGCCCGAAAGTGAGGAGTGGATCACGACGGGAATATGACGCAACGTGGTGTCGCGCTTGATATTGCGCGTGAGCGTAAAGCCGTCCATTTCCGGCATTTCCAGGTCGGTTAACACCAGCGCGATCTTGTCGTGAATGGATTCACCCTGCGACTGAGCCTGCTGGTGGATCGCTTTGATTTTTTCCCACGATTCCAGGCCGGTGTTACACATGACGGCAGGAATGCCCATGCTCTTCAGGCCCTGCTCCAGCAACTGGCGGGCAACTTTGGAGTCTTCAGCCACAATCGCGACGGAACCGGGCTTCATTTTATATTGACGCTCTTTCGGCGCTTCAGGCTCCACGCCACGAACGGACGGGATGATGTCATAGAGAATCTGTTCGACATCCAGCACCATGGCCAGATTGCTTTTTTGTTCGTCGTCATCCAGGCACGCGATACTGGTGATGTTACGTCCACCGATACCGGCTTCAGCGGTATGAACCTGGCTCCAGTTAAGACGCACGATGTTTTCAACGGATTCGACGGCAAACGCCTGCGTATTACGCGCGTATTCGGTCACCAGCAGCAGGTTCAGGCCCGTTTCAGGCACGCAACCGGCTACCGCAGGCAGGTCAATAACAGGAATGAACTGTCCACGAATGCTCGCCATGCCCAGCAACGGCGAACGCATGCCCGCAGCTTTCGTAATCGGCGGCATCGGAACAATTTCACGCAGTTTAAATACGTTTATCCCAAACAGCTCTGATTTACCTTTTAACTGGTTAGAGCCAAGGCGAAACAGCAGCAGCTCAAACTTATTCGATAAGGCGAGATTCGCTCTCTCATCGATCTCTTTCTGAAAATTATCCATCGTTGCCTCAGCGTCAGCGCAGCAGGTGAAAAAGGGTGTGATGAAGTTATCGGCAGCCTTCGGAAAAAGGTGAGAGGGGAAAACGCACGTTAAGAGATTATTGTGCCAGGCTTAACAGTGAGAACGCAGCATGGATACTTTTCCCTATAAAGGAGTAAGCGATGAAAAAATTAGTACTGGCGACCTTACTGGCGGTAGCGACCACAGGGGCTTACGCGGAAGAAGGTGGCTTCAAGGCAGGTGATACGCCGCCGCCACAGCATAAACAGGATGCAGGCTACAAAGGGTCAGAAGACACAGGACAGACGCACATCGATCAGATTCGTGACTTTCGGCAGGGCGGTTACGTCACGCTGGAGGGTTATATCGTAAAAAAAGTCGCGGACAATAATTATCAGTTTCGTGACAGCACCGGCACTTTAACCATTATTGCGCCGAAGAAAACGTTCGATGGCAAAACCTATTCCGCTGACGACAAAGTTCGCGTCAGCGGTAAAGTGCACGGAAAAGGTGACAAAACCACGCTGCACGTTATGCGGATCGATGAGCCATAATCGGCAGGGCGAGAATGATTCTCGCCCTTTCTTTTAGTCTTTCAGCAATACAGCCCGGCAGGTTTTGCCTTTGATTTTGCCCTGCTTAAGTTTGACCAGCGCAGACTTTGCCTGAGCCGCTTCAATCGCTACATAAGCGTGCGTAGGGGTGAGATCAATCTTACCGATCTGATCGGCGCGATAGCCTGCTTCTCCTGTCAGCGCACCCAGAATATCGCCGGGCCGAATCTTGGCCTTACGCCCACCATCAATGCAAATCGTCATCATGGCTGCCGGCAACGGCTTACTGCTTTTCCTGAGCGCACTGGCGGCAACCCATGGCAGCTTCTGCTGCAGGAAATCTTCTAACGCATGCGCGCGCGCCATTTCATCGGCCGCGACAAAACTCACGGCAGCGCCTTCTTCGCCCGCCCGCGCGGTACGGCCGATACGATGCAGATGCACTTCGGGATCCCACGCCAGCTGGTAGTTCACCACCAGCGACAGCGACTTGATGTCCAGGCCGCGGGCCGCGACGTCCGTCGCCACCAGCACGCGACCACTGCCGTTAGCAAACCGGATCAGCACACGTTCGCGATCGCGTTGTTCGAGATCGCCATGCAGGGGCAGGGCGCTGATATCGCGGGCGTTAAGCGCAGCGGCAATATCATCACATTCGCGTTTGGTGTTGCAGAACACCACACAGGACGATGGCTGGCGTTCGCTGAGCAGGCTAATCAGCAGCGACAATTTTTCGCCGTGCGTCGCTTCAATAAATTGTTGTTCGATTGCCGGCAGTTCGCTGACCTCTTCCGTCACGACGCTCAGCGCATCACGTTGAAAGCGCTGGCTCAGTGTTGCAATGCCGTTTGGCCAGGTGGCAGAGAACAGCAGCGTCTGACGCGCGGCGGGCGTGGCGGCGATAATGGTTTCCATATCGTCACGAAAGCCCATTTCCAGCATCCGATCGGCTTCGTCCAGCACCAGCGTGCGCAGATTGTCGAGCTGCAGCGTTTCGCGCTTGAGATGGTCAAGAATACGGCCCGGCGTACCGACCACAATCTGCGGCGGATGCACCAGCGAATCGCGCTGCGCACTCATGGGCTGGCCGCCGCATAAGGTCAGAATTTTGATATTGCGCGTGAAGCGCGCTAACTGCCGCAGAACGTTGCTGACCTGATCGGCCAGTTCTCGCGTCGGACATAAAATCAGCGCCTGAGTCTGAAAACGCGCACTGTCGATATGATGCAACAGGCCAATACCAAATGCGGCCGTTTTGCCGCTGCCGGTTTTTGCCTGCGCACGAACGTCGCGTCCGGCTAAGATAGCGGGCAGCGAGGCGGCCTGAACCGGCGTCATGCTGGTATAGCCCATCTCGCGCAGGTTATCGAGCTGACTATCGGGAAGAGAATTAAGCGAGGAAAAAGCGGTCACGGGTGCGGCCTCTGCGGCTGTAAGTTGGGGCATCATTGCGAGCGCAAGTCTGTCAGAAAGCGTACACAACAGCAATGTTAACCTGCAAACCCTGCGCCGGGCGGCGCTTTTATCTAAGAATAAACTGAAGATGAAAAAGATTAGTTGGGAAATTTTAATCAATTAAAGCGTCAGGTGTGAAACCGCTTACATGGACTAAGCCATTAAGATTAAGAATGTTTTTTCTAATATTTTCTTTGTAATACACAATTTAAAGTTAATCAGATTATTCCGCATTTGCGACGAAATTAACGCATTAATAATGCAAAAGTATCGCCAGAAGAGAAGATGAAAACGACTTGTAAACGCCTTTATATTGAGGAGGATACATCGATATCACTACTGGCAGAGGATTTTTTCATTGAATAATATCCCGCAGATCTTACATGAAGACGTACTTAAAATCGTAGGTCGTGCAGTCCTGACATTGCATCTCTATGGGGAAAGCTTATCGGCAGATAAAGTGGCCTCTATGATTGGATGTTATGCCGAAGACGATCCGGTGGCTTCTGATGGCGCCCATCTCTATACGCTTGCGATGGCGTTAATGTCACAGACGAGGGAGGCTCGGGTTTAGCGTCGCCTTCATTCGGCTGTCCGCGCCCCATGCCAGCTCTCTGACAGGGGGCGCGTCCGCATCTGCACGCGGTTTCTGGTTTTACAGAGTCCTTTACCACTGCCTGTCAGTGAAAAACTCACTGCCAGTGCAGATCGGCAAATGTCACCAGTGCCTCTGCCAGCTGGCGCTGAAGCGCGTCATCCGGCTGGCGACAGAACAGCGCCAGCTCAAAAGTGTCAATCACCGGCAAGCCCTGCTGGTCGCCCAGCACACGGTGTGCAGGCAGACGACAGCTGGCAGGCAACAGCGTAACGCCCAGGCCCTGGGCACTGGCGGCAGACAGGGCCACAAGGCTGGCACTGCTGTAACCGATGCGCCAGCTGCGGCCCAGCCCATCCAGCGTCTGGCAGATCTCCTCGCGATAAAGTCCCTGTTGAGGAAACAGGACCAGCGGCACCGGCGAATGCTCAAAGCAGGGATATGCGGCGCTGTCCAGCCATAACAGCGGCTCGGGCCGGGAAGCCAGCGGGCGTTCACCGTAAGGTTGCTTAATCAGCATGATATCCAGTTCCTCCCGCTGCCAGGCCCGACGTAGTTCTACCTGCATCCCGCTCATCACATCCAGCCGCATATGGGGATGTTCGCGACTGAACTGCGCCAGCAGGGCAGCCGTGGGGGCCGCAAAATCTTCCGGAACGCCAAGCCGCAGCACACCATCGCGCCACTTATCGCTCAACACATCGAGTGCTTCGCCATTCAGGGCAATGATACGGCGGGCATAACCCAGCAGCTTCTCGCCTTCCTCCGTGACGGTTACCTGATGTGATGAGCGGGCCAGCAGTGCTTTTCCCACCCTCTCTTCCAGTCGCCGCACCTGCTGGCTCACTGTTGATTGCGACAGGTGCACGCGATCGGCGGCACGGGTGAAGCTGGCGGTTTCGCAGACCGCAACAAAGCTCAGAAGCTGCTGGGGCGTGAACATAGGCTGGCGATTCATTTTTCCACTGCCTGTCATGATGATATTCCATTTCCAAATAGTAACCACAGCTGTCAGGCTGACAAGGTTTACTTCCAGGATGGCCCATGAAAAAAGAGAATATTGTGATCGTTACCGCCCTGGTGCTGGCGGGACTGAATATGCGTCCACTGATGACCTCCGTCAGTCCGTTGCTGGATCAGTTACGCGAAAGCATTGGACTCTCCGCCTTGGCAGCGTCACTGCTGCCTGCGATTCCCATGATGATGATGGGAGCGATAGCGTTAATCAGCGCACCACTTATGCAGCGTGTTCAACTGCGCGGACTGCTGTGTGGCGGACTGGCGCTGTTAGTGTTGGCGCTCCTCAGCCGCCTTTTTGTGGCGCAAGGCGAATCGCTGGTAGGGAGCACGCTACCGGGCGGCATTGGTATCGGGATAGTGCAAATGGCGATGCCGGGCTTTATCCGCCAACGCTTTCCACAACGCAGTGCGATGATGACCGGGCTGTGGTCTGCGGCCCTGATGGGCGGG
>Ga0268247_10000674_pt1 | contig 11185 bp, 9 predicted proteins | sample AgamicOrMae_FD_200245 | JGI IMG/M metagenome (GOLD analysis project Ga0268247, IMG submission 200245) | Agave microbial communities from Guanajuato, Mexico - Or.Ma.e (v2) (version 2) | ecosystem: Host-associated > Plants > Phyllosphere > Phylloplane/Leaf | place: Guanajuato, Mexico | collected... | reverse complement strand
AGTTTTCTTGGTGGTTGCGTTAAAATAGATAGAAATAGCCAGTTTTTTTCTCTAACTATATGTTCCAAGTGCGTACTATATGGATAAAGTGGTGACCTTATTTCCGAATTTGAGATATGTCTCTAGTCTTGTGCAGAGATTGTTGTTGCATACCATGGATAGAGGAGATAATAATTGAAGAATTTCATAGATTCCTCTATGGGTAATATTATGAAATATTAAGTAGATTGGTATTGAGACTATTGGCGGGTAGAAGGATCGCCAATGAAGAGAAAACCAGCCAACCACAACATCAACAATAGGCCTGAAGTTGTGGTATTCGTCCAGCGAGAGACATCGTTCGTTTTTTCGTGGTGCACACTTACTGTGCGCTACGATGGTAACGTCAAGGCCTGAGGACTAGGGGTGCAAACACACTGTGGAATTCTTATCAAACAGTGTAGAATTACAAAATACCGCTTTGGCCAAAGCTGCGTGCGTTGTTGTGGGAGTGTTGGTAGTACGGTCGTACAAAACACATGAGTCGTCATCATCCAGACTCGTCAGCTTGGGCTGTGTGTTAACTTTTGCAATCCCCTTTGCCCCCAAGTGAGTGCAGGGCAAACCATAACTTGTCGTAGAGAGACAACTAGCTTGCCAATTCTTCGAACACACACACACTTGTCCCACCAAGCTGCTGGTGGCCCTAATCATACTCAAATAATGCTAACTTACAAGAGAGACTAAATGTAGTCTTTGCATGAGTTGCTAGATCTGTTTGCTCGGTGGGGGAGGGGCTGGATTTGAAATCAGCCGAGTGGATTATGCTGGAGCAAGTGATGAACAGTGTTCAAAGAATAAACTTTCTACATGATTCTCGCTGTATCATGTAGAAAGTTTGGCTCCTCACTATTTCCAAACACTGCCGTGAGCTCAGTGTGAGCTTATTTTGCATGTAGGACCAACCACATTTGAACACGAGCAAAGTGCTGGGGCGGAAGAGTATCTCGTTCGTTGAGATTGGCAAAAAGTGCACACTTTCTGGGATAACTCCAACTGAGTGCTCATCAGTTTTTCGTGACGACTTTTGTGTGGAAAAACTGCTACCACTAGACTAACAGCGGCAGTACCAGAGACTAGTACAGATACGATACAAGTATAGATCTGATAAGCACGTTTGTAGAATGGGACGATTTACCCAATTTGAGCTGAATCTGTGAGATCATCGCTAAATTGTCGATCCTAGTTACTGGTTGCCGTTTGAGGTGCAATAATTGCAGTTAAGGATGAGGGACTGTAAGTAGTTCTATTTAGCCCATTGTTAAGCCCGAGTGGAGGAATGGCCGATCTGTAAGAAACTGTCTGCTGATGCGAGAGTTTGCGATTTCAAACTAATTGCTGAATCTGAAATCCATCATTGAATGTCAGAACCAGTGTCACCGATAGTTCCATTCGATGTGAGTGAATTTATTATGATTTCCTAGAGATTATCCAAACAAACTGGCACAAGAGAGGGATCTCTCGTGTGGTGATCCTAATTATTAGATGGCAAATATTGATTGGTAAACAGTGATTGTTTTAGCTGATTGAAGTTCAACGATTGAATTGAATTGAAATGATTGAATTGAACTAGCGCGAGCTGAGCGACTTGCGATATTTGTCATCGATGGAGGCACAGCTGACGAGCAAAGTTTTGCACTCGCCGTGCAAGCATTGCGGCGCGTGGCACAAGTGGCCCTTCTCTGCGGCCCTCGTTGTGCTGGCGGCAATGGACTGCGTGTGACTGGGTGTGAAATCGTTTGAGATCATTTCGCCAGTGGTTGTGCTGGTTGTGATTGTGGTCGATTGGTCGGCGGCCACCAGAGTTGTGTGTGTCGTGGTGGTGGAGGTGAGCTGGTCGCAGGAGCGCGACATTCTGCGCCCCTGGTTGTGTCTGTTCCTCTTGTGCCTGCTGCCCCTCGTGAGCCTCATGTCCTGCAGAACCGCCGTTCGACTGGCGCCAAACAAGTGTCCATTGTGCTCCTGGTAATTGTGTCTGCAGTGACACTGCTCGAGGTGTCCATTCTGGGCCGACTGGGACTTCCTGTTTGGCTGCTCTTGCTCGCGCTGCTGCTGCTGCTGCTCGGCGCCCGCCTGGCTGCCGGCCACCACCCCAATGGACTGCAGCGAGATCGACTGGATGCTGGACCAGGCGCGCGCAATCGGATTGGACAGCAGCCTGCTGATGGAGCGACTCAGTCTGGTGCGCCCCGCCTGCTGGTTGAGCGGCGAGGGCGCCCTGCTGCTTCCGGTGGGCCCGAAGGAGCTGAGGTTGCAGGAGCCGCCGAAGGGGTGGCGGCCCTTAGGGTCGGCCGCGTTGCGAGTCGTTGCCGCGCCGCCCGGCTTGCAGTGGGCGGGCCGCGAGCTTGGCGCTGAGGCGCACGCCGAGGCACACCTGTCGGGCTGCTCGGCGGCGGGCGCCAGTTGTCGCTGTCTGAGGGTGGCGGCCGAGTCGGCGCGCGCCCCCGGCCACAGCAGGGCGGCGTGCCACGAGGCCCCCTTGGCGTCCCCTTGGCTAGCGGCGCCGGCCAGCGCGCTGCCGCTCGGCTCGGCCGAGGCCCCGCGCCGCTGCGACCTCCTGGCCTTGCCCGAGCTGGTTCCCGTAGGCGAGCTGGCCGAAAAATCGCCCTGGAAGCTCGCCGGCGGCGCCCCAACCGCCGCAGGACAAGCGGGCGTCTCGCGGCCCAGCAGGAGCGGCGCCAGCGCGACGTCGAGTGCAGGCTCGCACAGTGCAGCCTCGAGCAGGATCGTGGGCGCGCGCGTCTCCTGCCCGCTCGCAGTCCTGCCACTGTCTGCCAGCGCGCACTTGCTGCTCGCCGCAGACAGTCTCACCTGCACGGCCACCTGTTGCCGCCCGCTAGGCTCGCCCTCGTACTCTCCTTGGGGCACCTGGGGCGCCCCTCCAGCTTGGGGCGCCCCCAAGAGCCGGCCGCACGAGCAGCACACAGCCGCGGTGGTTCTGTTCACAGTGACCATGTTCTGTGGCTCCTCCTCCACGTGGTCTTCCTGCTCCTGCTCTTGGTACTCCTCAAAGCCCGCAACTAGTCTTCCAGGGTCTCTCTCCCACTTGCCGCCCCTCCTGGTCCGCGGCCTGCCCCTCGGAGGCTTGCGCTGCGGGCCGCCCTTGTGGCAGCGCAGCGGGCGCTCGGCGAGCCGCGCCCGAGCCTCGAGCTCGCCCGCCGCCGCCTGGGGGCCGCACACTCGCAACAGGGCGCCACTTCCGCCCTCGGCCGCCAGCTCGAGGGCGGCCTGCTGGCAGGGTTGCAGGGGGCGTCTGTGTGCGGGCTGGGGGTGGACATGGTGGGGGAGTTCGTTGGTTTGGGCTTGCTGGCGCTTGCCGCTGGCCAGCTTGGCCAGGCGGCGTCTCAGGATGGCGAGGTCGCGTTTGAACTTCTTGGTGGTGATTGCGTAGAGAAATGGGTTGGCCACGCTGTTCAGGGGCAGCACGAAGATGGTCATCACTTTGAGGCCGCGCGGGCCAACCAAATGGTGGCCGGCGAGCGCGAAACAGGCGACCAAAATCACGGGCATCCAGCAGAGGAAGTCGGTGAGGATTAAAACTGACATCCGTTTGGCTATCCTAAGGTCGTTTGTGTTCCACGCTTGGGAGCCCCTGATGGCGCAGTACATGCGCAGGTAGCAGCTGAGCAGCAGCAGGAAGGAGAGCGCATTTATGGAGATCAGCGTGAGCACGTAGACTCGGCTCCAGGGATTTGTCTCGAAGTCGAGCGGGAGGCAGACGGCAAACTTGCGGTACTCGCTCACCCCCTGCACTGGAGCGAGGGCCATCACCAGGGCAAAGGTGTAGCCGAAGAGCATGATGAGCACCGCTTTCTGCAGGGACAGTCTGCGGTTCAAGTGGACGGCGTTGGTGATTGCGTAGCTGCGCTCCAGGGTGATGATGGCCAAGATGAAGACGCTTAGCTCGCTCGACAAGACTGCCAGGAAGGCGGCCAGACGGCAGCCCGCCGAGTACTGCCAGCGGATGGCGTGGAGCCGGAACTCGCCCAGAGTGTGCGCGTCCACGAGGGCCAGCAGGCCCAAGTAGACGGCCATCAGCAGGTCGGCGAAGGCCAGATTGAGCACCAGAAAGCGGGGCACGTCTATGTGGCGCTTGGAGTGGCCCGCCAGCCACATGATGTTGGCCAGCGCTGAGCTAGAGCTCGAGGGGCGCACAGAGCCCATCACGAGCAACACCAGCAGGTTGCCCGCGAAGGAGCAGCCGAAGACCAGCCACACGCCAAGCCGCAACCACCACGAGTCGAACAGGTCCTGGCAGGGCATGAATGCGTTCGGCTGCGGCGCACACTCCACCCTCTGGGCTCTCCCAGGGGTCCTAAGGGTCCTAAGGGTGGCCCCTCTGCTCGCGGGGGCGCCACTTCCGGCCGCCTCAAGTGGGCGCGAGTCGAGCGGGCGCAGGCCGAGCGAGCGGGCAAGCAGCAGCAGCAGTCGCCCGTCCGCCTGGTGCTCGTGGGGCGCCCCCAAGTTGGACTGCGAGCCGGCAAACGGAGACTGCGAGCCGCCGGCCCAGTTTGAGTGGCGCCGTCTGCGTGCGGGCAACTGTCTGCGGGCGCCAGTGGCCACTGCTGACCAGCGCTCGGCGGCGGCCGCAAGTGTGAGCTCATCAATCACGCCGGCCAGCTCGTTTGTCGGCGGCGCCTCTTTGGTTGTCGGTTGGCCAGTTGGCCGGACCCTTAGCTGCGGGCCGCCAGCAGAGAGCAACTCGTCGCCCTGATGATGACCACTGGCCGCCTCTGACGGCCGCCGCTCGGCTCCAAATGATGAGGCCGCCCCGCTGGTGGCGCCCAAACCCCAACGGTAATGATCATCATTTGCCGCCCAGGCCGAACTGTTGGGCCCAGCGCGGTGGGCCAGCTGCGCCCACTGCTCCCCGCCGGAAGCAGTGGCCCCTCCGCCCAATTGGGTGGCGCTGTTTTTCATCTTTTTCCACGGCCGCAACACGAGCACCAGCTCGCGCAAACCGCCCGCCCCCTCAAGCGTCGCCTCCCCCTCCTCAGCCTCCCCCCAAATTGGCCCCCTTTTGGAGCCAACGCCAACCGGAAGTGGGCGCCCCGCCGGCCCCAATTGGGTCCACTGGGCGCTGGCATTTGGGCCAGATTCTTGCGAGACTGTTTGCGGCGAGCCGGCGACACTTGTGGGCGAGTTTTTTCCATTGGTGCCTCCTCCAAACAGCAGGCCCACAAGATGCTCGAGCAGCGACTCGCGCGTCCACCACTGCGCAGGGCCCTCCTCTTGTCCTGTGGGACTTTGCTGCACCAAGTAGCTAGCCTCTTGGGCGTCTTCTTTTTCAGAATCTTCCTGTTGGATATCTTCCTCTTGGGCGTCTTTTTGGATATTTTCTCGCTTGCTGTCACTCGTTTTACTTGCGTCAACCGGCCAGCCGGAAGTACTAGAGGCCAGAAAGTCGCAACAGTGGTAGGCATAGGTGAGCGAGAGTTTTCTGATCGCATTCAACCGGCTGGGCAGCCGCCGCAGCTCAGGGTTGCCAAAGGCCTTGAGCACCTGCAGCTGGTTGTCCATGTGGTCGGGCAGCGGAAGTTGGGCCAGTTGTTCGTTGTGGGCGACGTTCAGTTCGAGCAGAGTTTGCGTGAGACAACAGTGGGAAAAGGCCCCACTCTCAATGAGCGTCAGTCTATTCCACTGCAGTTCCAATATTTGCAAATTGCGCAATCCCACAAAGGCAAACTGGCCGATGCTTTCGATCAGATTGTGGCCCAAGTAGAGGTCGTACAACGAGTGCAGCTGCTCGAATTGGCCGCCGTCCAGCTTTCCCCCAAGCTTGTTATAAGACAAATCTCTTCATGTGTGTGTTTGTTGGCGCATTTGTGTGCGCATTTGCGTGCATTCCAGTTGCGTGTGTGTCCGTTTCCAGCAAAACGTTGCCACCAGAGTGCATTTGTTTGCACGGTCAGACGAGTCCGTTGCAACAATTAGCATTGTATTGAATGAATCAACTTCTCGTTAAGCCAAGCGAGAGCTTCCCCCCTTCGAGTCTTGCCAGCAAGAGACTCGGCGCACTTGTGGCCGAAAGAGAAATAAATCTTCCAGCTTGCCAAATGTGTGCGGGCCCAAAATTGCCCGCTCACTGTGCTCATATACAGTGTGTAGCTCGGCCAGCGAGAGGCGCTGCTCGGCTGACAAGTTGGCCGAGCTAGTCTGGCCCAGTCGAAGGAGAGCTAGACACTGGCCCGAGCTTGTTGTGGGCTCTCTCGCTGGCCAAACGAGAGGCCCAAAGTGAGAGGGGAAAAGATTAAATTAGCGCGCCGAGAGCAAAGGCCATCGAGTGGCCAAAGAGTTGGGGCCCAAATGAGCTTGGGGCGAGCATTGTTGTGTTGTTTTCGCTCGAAGGAGCCGAGACAAAGACGGGCAGCAGTGTGCAGCTAGTGTGTAGCTAGGGTGCAGCTAGGGTGCAGCTAGTGTGTAGCTAGTGTGCCCTAGACTGCAGCTAGTCTGCAGCCAGCGAGCTTCAAGGGCGCCCAGCTCGCCGGTTTCAAGAGCGAAAAGGCCGCGCAAAAACAAACAGACTGCAGCCAACTCGATCGGAATGCTCGCGCCTTCTCCTCATTGGCCGGCCGGAGCGCCAAATGGACGAGAAGTGGACTCTCCTCGCCGGCCCTAAGGCTCCATCTTGGGTCCAAAGGCTAAGATTTGGGCTCCAAAGGCTGAGTTTTGCTAAGATTTGGCCCCAAAGGCTTGCTTTGGGGCCCATTGTGTTTGGGACAAGGGTGGGCGTGAGAGACGGCCAGTTTGCATGGCGCTGGGCCAAACTGGGCTCAGTGCAGCCAGTTCATTGACCCACAGGATACAGTGGCAGACCAGAGAGGCAGCGAGCTTGTGCGCAAATGGCTCAGATTCTCTGGCCCAATTGGGCGCGCTTAGCTTTTGGCAAATTATTTAGCCGCCTCTTGGCGCTTATTTGCTCCGCCGGCAAGCTCCAGCGCCTTGCCACAGAACGCCAGCAAGCGACTGGAACGGACACAAGCTCCACCGGAGACGCCGGCGAGCCAGGGGGGGCCGCTTCCTGCCAGTGGCAAGCTCGGCAGGAAGGGCGCCAGTTGAGCTGCTCTGGGTGGCCAGAAAGCGGGCAGAAAAGGGCCACTCGGCCAACGCGCAGCCACTTTAGGCCCAGTCATCAATCAGTGGCAGCGGTGCGCAGGCCCGCCAGAGTGCAGGCGCCACTTCCTGAACGAAATGAGCAACCGAGATAAGCAATGGGCGCGCTCCTCTGAAGGTCACACGAGACGCCGCCCATTCATCGCGGGCCCCCTTTGGCGAGCTTGCGACTCTTGCTTTTTGGCCAAGTTGTGGCCTCAGACACACAGTGGCAACCGCCGAGCTAACAGGCGCCACCAGCTCCACCAGGCCGATAAAAGAGAGAGGCCCGCCCGTCACGGCGCTCAAATGTCGCCCAGCCGTTCGAGCAGTCCTTAGGCGCGCCCGCAGAACGCACAACGCTGACTCGCGCCCGCCTAATTGACTGCCGACAGGCCACTGGCCGCGCCCTAAGCGTTGGCCGAAACGGGCCACTGTCTCCGAATCGGCAATCAGCGCCGCCGCCGCCAAGCTCATGTGTCATTTTTGTCGCCACCAAACGCCCAAAGCAAACGCCTCGCTCGGCCGCTACACCAAAGGGTGCCCACTTTGAACGCAATTTGTCTTCCTCTCCAGCACTTCTCCCTCTCTCTCTTTAACAGTGTGGAAAGCTTGCTAATTCTCCGCCGAATTTCCCCCCATTCTTCGCCCAATTCGCCGCCAAGCTGGCCTCTCGCCGAGTTCATGCATGAACCGGAAGTGCCGCTTGGAACCTGATGGAAGATTGTTGCGAGCTGCCGGTGGGCAAGCTGTGTGGGAGAGCTCGTCTGTGGGCAGCAGGAGGGACAGTTGGCGCTCGTGTGAATGTTTGATTGGGCTCGAAAAGAGCCGAAGAATGTCCTTTTTGGCTCTTTTAGCTAAACAAACGGGCCCTAAGGAGGCGGGCTTGGCAAACTTGGAAAGCTTGGAGAACTTGGCCAGCTTGGAGAGCTTTCCAAGCTTGCCAAGCTCGAAAAGGAGAAGGAGCGAGAGAAAGAAGAGTTAAATTGTTCATTTGCTGAAATGCCAAATCGGAGGACGGCTACTCACAGTGATTGTATGGATTGGCAATTGGGCTCAAATTTGGGCACACGATCCAGTTCGTTTCCCCTCAGACTCCTGGCGCGTGTTTGGGATCGCCATTCGAGTGCAGCCGCCAGTTTGGGGCACGTGCCAAGAGCGTTTTCGAGAGCGGAAGTGAGTGAGTTGTGCAAGAGTCGGAGTGAGTTGTGAGCAGTTTAGTGGCGGGCGGGAATTAGGCTTCGATGATTAGCAGAAGTGAGCGCTGTGAGATGCCTTTTGGGGCGCCTTTTGGGCTGCTGAGGAAAGGGTGTCGGGCTGAAACTGAGCTTGGGACTAGAAGCCGCCGAGCTTGCCGCTTTACTTACAAGGTGGCCAATTGGGGCGAGTGTTTGCAGTCGACGTGGAGACGCTCTTGTTGCGCAGCCAAGAAGCTCTGGTCCAAGTGGAGGAAGCGCAGCTCGCCGAGTCCAAAAAGGGGCCAGAGGGAGGCCCAAGTGGTCAAGTTGGTTTGGGAGAGAATTCTGGGAGGTTCGTTTTTGCGAGCAGAAAGGCTAGTTGTTAGTTTTGGGCCGCTCGCTTGCAACTGCAGACCATTATTGATTGGCGCCGCTGAAGGCAATCGATCGCGAGCAGTCATCTGAGACTGGGCGCGCCAAGAGGCAAGTGGCAAGTGGCAAGTGGCGAGTGCCAAGAAGGCAAGAGGCGAGTGCCAAGAAGGCAAGAGGCGAGTGGCGAGTGGCAGGCGACAAGCGGCCGGTCACGCGGCGGCCAGACATGAATCTCAATTGTTTTGATGTGCCGATTGGGCGCTGGTCTCCACCAGCCCGCTAGATTAGGAGCGCCCGTCTGGCCTGGCCCGAAGCACTGCGGCCGCACACTTGGCCACTCGCACGCCCCAGACGCGCTCGACAAACAAACGCGCCTCTGTTTGGCCTCTCTGGGCGCCTCTTTGAGCTCCTGGCTCGTTCGCGGGTGCCTGTGTATGGGCGTGGCCACAGGAAGTGCGTGGCCCTCCAGCGAGTGTCTCGCGGGGCCGCAGACTGGGGAGGGCGAGCGGGAAAACTGCAGACTGCGGACTGCAGTTTGTGGGCGCCGCGTGGCGCCAATCCAATTACACGCTCGCATGGCGGCGTGTCCTCATGGAGCGGCGCCCCCGCCGGCCACCCGCACTTCCTGCCGGCCACCTTTGGCCTGCGTGGGAGGCGTGGGGTCGCCCGCTTGCCGTCCGGTGGCCGCTAATAAGCTGTGGCGGCTTGGGGAGAGCGCGAGCTTGTCGCAAGGGGCGCGAGCTTGTGGCAAAGAACGCCCGCTTCCTGCAGCAAAGAAGAGGCCCCAACTACTTACAACGTGTTCAAGCTTGTGAGCCGCGCGAAGGCGTGCCGCTCGATCCGGCTCAGCGCGGGATTTAGACGCAGGTTCAATGAGATCAAATTTGCCAGCGACAATGCGGGCTCGCCGGCCGCACTTGTCCTCTTGAGATCGTCACTCTCGCCGGAAGGAGAGCTGCTCCTCCGCCTTTTTCTCCTCCTTTTGGGCGGCGTCTCGGCGGGCCCCAAGCTTGAGGCTGGCCCCACTTGGCCGATGGATTCGAGCCGGTTGTTTGCCAGGTTCCTGTGGGAGCCAGTCGATTGGGAGTTCACGGTTAGAGCTAAGGGTCGTGGCAGGCTGTTTGCCCATCGGGGGGAATTCCCGGGGGGAGACTCTCCCAAGTCTTGGAGAGGCCCAAGTGGTCCTGGCTGGTAACTTACAGGTGGCGCAGGCTTGCCAGCTTGTTCAGGGCAAGGGACGGAAAGGTTGCAATTTGGTTGCCGTCGAGCAAACTTTGGTGCCCAAATTCCAATCAAAAAGGGTCCCAGTGGTGGAGGTAAGTCCAGCCGAAGGTCAGGAAGTCTGTTAGAGGCGCGCATGACAAAGAGGGCCCATTATTCCACTGCTGCCGCCCACACAAGCGGCCAAGATTGTCTCTTGGCTGCTTGTCGCTTGGGCTAGCAGCAACATAATCTCCGGATTATACTCACAGCACTTGCAGTCTGTCCAAACCCTCGAAGGCTTGCGCAGAGATTAGAGAGATTTTGTTGTTGCTCAAATTTCTATTGTTCGATTATCGGTTATCCATCGTTTTGGGGGCCAAATGGAGGCGTTAGCTTAGGGCTCGTAAAAATTTGGCATTTTTAGTGCCAAATTTTTCCAGTGAATTAGAAAAAAAATTAGGAAATTTCAAATCTCAAATTTCATTTCATATTCTCGCAACCGGAAGCGATATGATACTCTAGATCTGCACCAACGCGTGCTAATCGCACTAATGTAGAGTATCGACTGCTTCCCACATTCGACGAAAGCGGAAGCGATCTCGCCGCTTCGAAAAGAAAAATATTTTTTAACACTTCCAAAATATTCTCTTGTAACACTTCCAAAATATTCTCTTGTAACACTTACAAAATCTTCAATTCTTTTCCTACGCATGTGAAGGCAAACGAGTCGATGCGTTCGATTTGGTTGTGGGCGAAGCTCCTGTTTGAGGTTACGGATTGCAGATTGGGTGCGGGATCGAGTTCAGGATCGTTTTTGATTAATTTCGACAAATTCTAGTCTACATCAATCGACACTAAGCCGTTTAATGATAGATGATGATGACATTGAGTAATAATGACAAAAATCAGCCTCAATCGACCCAGGATAATTATCCGGGATATAGTTGACAATTATTCGATAGATAATTGTCAGAAATTATTATCCGATTAAAAAAAAGAGAATTTTGCAGCCTCAAAGATTGGCCAAAAAAATTTCCAACAGCTCACTTACAACAAATTCAAGTTCTGCGCCCCAATGGTGCACAACTCTCGGGCCGCCGGCAAAGCGCGCAGATCTAGATACTCGAAAGTGAGCTCGCTGCTTCTCGTCTTGGCGCCCAACTGCTGCTGCTGCTGGACGCTTGTTGCTGGCAAGTCTTGGCTCTTGATCGAACTTGTTTGTGTGGAAATGATCAAAAAGGAGATCAAAAGGATGGAATAAATTGGGCCAAAATGGGCCCATTTGTGGCTGACACTCTCAC
>Ga0268247_10000671_pt1 | contig 11223 bp, 9 predicted proteins | sample AgamicOrMae_FD_200245 | JGI IMG/M metagenome (GOLD analysis project Ga0268247, IMG submission 200245) | Agave microbial communities from Guanajuato, Mexico - Or.Ma.e (v2) (version 2) | ecosystem: Host-associated > Plants > Phyllosphere > Phylloplane/Leaf | place: Guanajuato, Mexico | collected... | reverse complement strand
GGCCCGGGTTTGGGTCTCTCGCCGTTTAGAGCATTCATTGAGGAGCGAGCCATAAGGCTTGAGGAGGAAGGGGATGAGTTAAGGAGAGAGGTACTTCCTGCTAGCTTTTTATACTTTGGCTGTCGTTATGAAGAGATGGACTATTATTTCAGACAATCATTAGAGGAATATAGTGAGAAGTGTGTGATAAAACTAGCGGTTGCTTTCTCACGCCACAAGCCCAAACAATACGTGCAAGATCTCATAGCCCAGGATGCTCATTTGATTGGACAGCTCATAAAGGAGAAAAATGCCCTCGTCTATGTTGCTGGTAATTCTAAACTTCCCGAGAACCTTAGGTCACTTTTGGGAGAGATTCTATCTGAGGGTTCAGAGTTCTCAGGTGATCCAGAGGGCATTGCAACGCGTTTAGAAATGAGCAATAGGATACGATACGACTGTTGGTGATACGTGATACTGCCTGGGCGGGCTCTCTGTGTGTGTATGACTTTCGCATCCATACATCATGCTGGCGAGAGGATAAAAAAGAATAATCGTTCGAACCGGTGGGCCATTGGGGGCGAAAAAGAAATTGGACAGTTGGTCGATCAATGAGCTAGAGAACAGTAGCTAGCAAAGAGAAATAAAGGGGTATCTCTGACGGGCCTTCTTGGCATTCTCATCTTTCCAGAGCACTTGCCTGATTGAATTCTGCCAGTGACAATGTGTGTGCTTCCCTAGCAGCCCTCTGGTGGTAACCCGAGCCGAGCACGATCGGCGGCCTCCAATTTGGCTGCTGGCTGGCAAAACACTGACACTTTGGAAACTATTAGAAAAGTTCCATCTGCTAAGCAGCCTTCAATAGTTCGTAGTTTGATCGCATCACAAATCATTCCTGGCCAATGATAGTCTTTGAGTCTCTAAAATGATACAAAATCCCATTGGACTACTCGGAGCTCAACAGATCTCCCATTGTACCATAATGGTTGGTCTCTGCCAGAGATTTCTAGGCTTGCATTTTCGACGTGGATTCAATCCAGTGTTGGATATCCTGAGTCGATTGTGCATGAGAAGGCACGCAAGAGGTGCAACTTTGAACCGAGTGGAGGACCATGTCCGTTTGAACTGGACTTTACAATCATAACAACGCATTCTCATGTATTCGGTTTTGTCTCTGATGACTGGAAAGCTAAAAGACAGCAGCCAAAAGGTCGATCTTCATGACGGATTGAGTAAGAATTAACCTCTCAGACTAGAGTCCATCCAACGCAGAGGTGACCAAGATTACAGAGACAAACTGGGGCGAAAAGAGAACGAGTTCATTGGACCAATAAGAAATTAAATATTTTTTGAAGGGTGTCAATCACGAGCAATCGCGTCCGTTTTAGTTAAACACACTATATAGTGAAGCCTCCAGTGGCAATTGGCGGAAATTGGCACCCTTTCCAAAGGTCATTTCAGGGGCCGGAAGTTTTAGTGTTCTGGGAGGAAGGAGAGCGGCGCTAAGTGGACAGTGGTCGGGCTTGAATGACATTCAGCGTTTGGAGTAGAAAATGCGTCCGTACTCGCAAAGTGGACATCTAAGCGATCGAGCGGACGAAGAGATTGAATGAGAGGAGCTTGAGGAGGTGGAAGTGAGTAAACACGTTCTGTTAGTTCGCCGACTTTCTGAGACTGTCTCCCATGGGCTCAGGTTGACTGAGAGGCCTGGAAGACAGAGAAAAGGCCATTTGTTTGCTCGGATCTGTTTGTGTTCCCTCGGTGAAAGGGCCAAAAGTTGAGTGCAATATTTTCTCTAACAAGCTGGGGCCTTTTTTGCCTCCTTGGGAGTTGGCTCGCAATTGGAGAAAGCTCGCCCAACCAGGAGGGAAAGGCGCTCAGAGCAAGCTGAGCGGCTTAGATATAGTCATGAGGACGATTTGGTCGTGGACTCAAGGCCTTTAGAGTCAAAAGGGAGTCTCAGCGAGCCTCTTTGGCCACCACGTCGCCTCATCGGTGTGTGATCTGTGGACGAGCGGGACTGGGATGGCTGGTTTCTATTTTGGTTGATGTCAAGATTGTGCCATTTGATGATTGCAGTGCTGTCCAGCTGGAGAGAGTTTCGATGCCTGAAAGTGTGGTGGAATTGGGCCTCTGGAAGGAAGGTGAAGCTCTCCTGCAGTCTTCGTGCTCTTCAGGCTGCAGAGGAGCTCTGACGCCTCTGCAGCTGGCTGATCGGCCGCCCCAAAGTGCCTCTCAAGTTGGCCCAACGAGGCCACACAGCAAAGCAGGTGCAGCTTTCTCGTGTCTGTGTGTATCAGTGTATAATCCGGCCTATTCAGCTGGCGGGCCGGCCGAGAGCAGGGCCAACATTCCACACTGTCCCCGCACCTGGTCTGCCCTTTGGAATACCGTTGAGCTGGGCCGAATTGGGCCTAGCCCCAAAGGGAGCCAGTGGGACGGGCTTATTAGAGGCGGCCGGCCGTGCTGGGGAACAAGTGGGCGCCCCACGCGATCACTTGAGGCGCTCGCTCGCCGCCAAAGCTGGGCCCCAAAGTATAGGATTCGCGCCCTGTGTAGTCTGGCGGCGGCCTCTTGAACGGGGCTCTTCCTCCTTCTCCTCCTCTTCGCCTTCCTCTTCCGGCGAGGAATCCAACAAATTTGGCCACATTCGAACGGTGTGGCCAAATTTGGCCCACTTGCAGGCGGCCAGCCAATGGGCAATCCCGGCCGCTCATTGTATTCCTCGCACACACAGTCTCGGGCACGCACTGAGCTCCTATTAGCAGGCAGCCCAGGCAGAGAGCTCGCCTGCTCGAGACTGGCCCCACTTGGGCTCGTCTTGGGCGCACTTGCGCCAAACTGGAGCACACGCGCCCCCAACTCCAACTGGCGCTCACGCCAAGGCCCACCGACCAGGCTCCTCGAGGCCGCCCCCAACCGGCGGCCGCACTCGAGCGGCCCCGGAAGCCCAAGTGTATTTGTCAGCGGCCCCAAATGGCGGCGCGCGGCCGCTGGCGCTCGGGGGGCGTGCCGGCGATTAAACCCACGCCCGCGCCCGAGCGGTGCTCGCCGGGGCGTCGAGGGGGCGCGCCTTGGCCGGGGGCCGTCGCCGGCGGGTGTGGAACAATATTTGGCGGCGGCCCCTCGGGTGCAAGGAGGAGCTCCTTGCGGGTTGGCGGCGGTGGCGCCGCTGGGCGCCGGCGGCAGTGAGTCAGCCTGGGGGCGCTCGAGCAGCCGCCAGCGCGCCCCCAATTGTGCAACACTGACCGGCCTTGTGTGCGGCCCGGCGGGAAGTGGCGCGACTGGGGGCGGCAGCCAGGGGGGGACTGGGGACGCCTAAATTTGGGGCGCCTCTCACGACTGGCTGCCCCTTTGCCTCCTTTTGGCCCGCGCGGACAAAAGGAGGACGAGCGGCGGGGGAGGGCAGGCGGGCGGGAGTGCGTGCGAGAGCACAGCGCGCGGGGGAAAAAGAAGTGTCCGCGGGAGTGAAAATGGACGTGCACGCACACTGGCTGCCTACTGGGCGCACTAGGCTTACTGGGCGCACTAGGCGCACACAACACTAGGCAGTGCGTAGTGCGCGCACTAGCACCAAGCGGCCGGCAGCAGTGGCACGGCGCACTAGCAGGCAGCCAGCCACTAGGCAGCGCGCACAAAATGGGCCTCGAGGAAACGGATGAGAGAAACTGGCGAAGCGCGCCTGCCGCACGTATTGCAGCGGCCCCAACCGGCGCCACCTACTAAGCCAGCGACTGGAAGCGGGGCCCCCAACTGGCCACTTGGAAACAGTCCCGATTGGGCGGCCGTCCTTTTGGCAACCTCGTTGCGACTGGCTGCCGGCCAATTGAGCTGCCAGTCGGCAGCCAGCGCGCCCATCCAGCCCAAGTGGGCCCCCCCTCCCCCCTTTGGACGGAGGACGTGTTTGTGCATTAGGGTCCGGGTTGTGGGTGCGGGGCGGCCCAGTTGGCGCGCGCAGGAAGGAGGCGGCCCAGCTCGTTGGCAAGCCAGAGGGAAACAAGAGCGGGCCAAGGGAGCTGGAAGTGGAAGGAACGAGGGGGGAGGGAGGGCGACGCGAGAGTGAGCATCGGCGCATAAGTTTGCAGGGCTACACACTGAGTGAGTGGGCCTTCTCTGGCTCTGCCTCTGGCTCTGGCTCTGCCTGTGCCTTGGCCAGATAGCTGCCAGCCGAGTGGGGGAGAACCCAAAGGGAAATTACGTCGACTCACATATCTAAAGGAGGGCGGCCCAGTGCAGCAGGGGCGCCACCAGCGCCACCAGAGCAGCGGCAGCAGCAGCAACAACAACAACAACAACAACAACAACAACAACATGGGCCGCAGAGGCAGCAGCAGGAGCAGAGCAGCGCGCCGGCCCACTGGCACTGCTGGCGAAGCGCACCCAGTTGGCCACAGAGGCCCACTGCCTTTGGGCCAGCCAGGCAGCGCAAGTCGCGCACACACACTCTGAGCCGATTCCCCAGAATTGAATTGCGCACGGTACCCTCGGGTGTATAGTGGATGTGCGTGTGTGTCCAATGGAGGAGGGATCGCATTAGATGTGAGCCCTCTCTATGTGTGTGTCTCTCTCTCTCTCTCTCTTGCTCTCTTCCTCACACTGCTGGGCCCAACTGGCACACGCTAGTATAGCTTTCACTCTTTGAGTCAGCACCAGCCTCTGAGGCGCCCATAGGCTGCCAGGGAGCGAGCGAGCCCACCAGGCCCAGTGTGTGTACGTATGGAGTTGGCAGCTAAAAACTGCACACGCACATAGTGAAATCTGTGGCCAAACGGGCCATTGCACGAGCCAGTTTGTCTGCGTTGGTCTGTAAGTCTGTGTGTGTGTGTGTGCGTGTGTGTGCCCTAGTGTCGCAACATGAACGGCGACAGAAAATAGCACAAAACTTTTGTTCGCTTTTCCCTCTCCTTTCCCCCCGCGTCTCTTCAAGCATTCGCTCCCTGCCTTCACTTTTGAGCCAGTACGCGCACAAACACAACAGCCCCTCTCTCTCTCTCTCAAGCTGACGCCGCGCTCCAATGGCCTGAGTTACGCGACGACGCTATACGACCACGACCACGAACGACTGCTACGCGCTGGACGGACGAGCACCGAAAGAGCAAGCCAGCAGCAGAAAACTACACTCACTCTTACTTTCTGGGGCGCGAAAGTCTCAACAAGAAACTGTACGAACAAACAAGAACAGAGCAGTAGAGCCCAACTTTATTCGCCACGGCCTCAATCTCAATCTCTCTCAATTCCAATCGAATTATTTCGTCCGTCAACAACATCTCTTCAACCATCTCTCAGGGGCCCCCACCTATCCACTAGGCCCCCCCACTTGGCGTTGTTTTTTTTCTCATCTCTCTCTCTCTCTCCAACAATCCGATGGCGTAATATTTCCCTCAAGGGGAACCAAATTAACACATCAACTTACTTATACATACACAACGGAATTATACCATCAACACAGAAATATATCACAACATCAAACATAACGTATATACATCAAAGTATATATTCTTATCCATAGATACACGTGCACCCTAGAGGACAAGCCACAAATTATAGAAATGACTCTCATGTGGGCCGCTCCAAATTTTGCTCATTCATCCAAGCTTCTCATGTTGGATTCATCTATCTAGAAATTATATTACCAATCTCTAGCTGGATCCAGCCCGTTATTGATCTCATTGACAGGGACTCGAAAGGCCACTTCCGTGCATGGACTCAACGTGCAAACAGAACAAGATAACTTTTAATCACAATGATTGATGATTTATGTGGTCTCATTTAACCATGAAGAGGACGTGATCAACCTCCCGATCTAAATTTCCTTCAAGGATATTAGGAATCAATCTCGTCTCTATCTCTATGAAACATTATCCTAGTCACCTAATGCAATAAGCTATACCAATCCAAGACTCATGCCATGGATATATAGCACCCGTAATATCCTTGAAGTATACTGCAAGATCTCATGATAAAATCAAGCAACTAACCCACCAAAAAGGACCAACATGTCACTAAATTAACAAAGGCATTCTTTGGTCGTTCTCTGAGCTTGCATCCACTCAACACTGCAATTGTCCTCTAGTCAGATTATTTACACTAGTCGAAGTAATAGAAAACTTTGATCTCAGTTGCCACCTAGGTGAAAACGATGCATAGTTATAGTTTATCAACAGTGAACGATACTAACGCTCCACCATATTAATAAGAAGTATAGATTTCATAATTTCCATAGTTCATCGTGTCACCCATCATGATATCTCAATCACTATTGCATCACCGTCTAAACTAGCAGGTGTGATCCGAATTTAGGTGGCAAATTGCAGAATTCAAGACGATTAAAGAAGGCACGCACTAAAGGTCAGATTGATTTGTTTGATCTTCTAGTCATGGATCATGCAACCAGGCATCTTTCGTCTCCCAGTCCAACATCTTCATTTTTGTTTCATCATTCCGAGAAAAATTACAAATCATCCAGCGATCTTCTTGGTCCCATGCTATCTTCAGACGCCGAAGATTGTGACGTAAACGCTTGTCTATCAGAAGCAGCTGGTGCCAACACATCAATAGAAAACTTCTCTTCAAGTCAAAGTAATGAAGAAGTTTGTAGTCCTTATGGTCACCAAAATTCTGGAACAGAACAGACTTTGTCTATGAATATAAGGGATGACTCAGAAGACGAAAGCCAACCGCTGATATTGGGCCAATTCGGATGCATCAATAGCATGAAAAGCGATGCACTCGTTATTGGTCACCAGATCTGTGGTGGCAACAATAATGAAATCAATCATCTTGGAACGACTAGACTAGACTCTGTCAAGAACTGTAGTGATATCAATAATAACAATAATCAGGAAGATGATGAAGAGGATGACGATGATGATGATGATGAAAACATGCGTAACATGCTCTCTAGTTCATCAAGGTCATCTGCTACTACTATGCAATTGCTGACCGATACTCATAATCATTCATTTTCTGAGAGGATTTCACTCGAGGAATACTCACCTTTGAGCTTGGTGAATGACTGCGACAATGCCTTACCTATGTCACCAACATCATTAGCCTGCGGCTCCCACCATTCCTCGTTTAAATCATCGCTCAAGATCGACCATCTTGGTGTTGATGGAGTTGGTGATGTAGGTGGCGTGAATGGAGTGGACGATGTTGTCGGTGATACTCGGTCCATGTCTCCCTCTTTACTATCTCATCCAGGCTCTAGTCAGCTCAATCACAATAGCATGTGGTCAAATTCAAGCACTGCAATCATTCAGAACCCGTCGATCCTGACAAGCAATTCGACTTCGATATTACTGTCGCAACACTCAGATCAGCATACACATCATTCGCACCATCATCATCAGATGAGCACATTGATCCAGCAACTTGAACCGCAATCTCTAGATGAACCACCTCCGTATATGGGCATCAACAATGGTCCTTCTGTATCAGCTTCAGAATTTGCTAGTGGAAATGGCCATGGTTCTGCGGTCCTTCTCAATAGACCCTCATCAGAGCCACCAATAACCAAGACTAATTTAGGCACAATGTCATTGAATGAAATGCAAAGAAATGCAACCAATCCATCTGCATCCACTTCGACAGTGAAAATGATAGCATCTTCAACCTCGAGCGGTAGAACATATCGCAAACAATCTTCTGCAAGCTCATCCACTGAAAGCACATCATTGAGTAAATCTAAAGCCGCTGGTTCCTCGTCTTCATCCTCAACCTCCAGTCGTTCTTCATGCAAGAGTAGGGCCGTTCGTTCGAGACAAAGAGACACCAAGATCAACAGCATAGATCAGACTAACCATCAAGAAGAGAATAGCCTCGAAGCTAAACAACATAGCTCTAAATTACACTTGCAACTAACACATCATAAGAAACTTAAAGAATTACAGCAACGACTTTTTGGAAATGTAGAATCTAGTGCAAATTCGACGAAAGACAATTCGAATGGAGAAACTAAAGACGTGAATAGTGTGACAGAGGAGAAGAGTCGCCCTCGAGATGAGTTGTCCAAAGTTAAAGTAGAAGTTCTCGCTGGGGATCACAATCTTAAATCCGAGAGTGGTGACCAGCGATCAACTGAGGCTGATTCCTCAGCTTGTCAAGAAATGATTGCACCTGAGAGTGATACTAAGCAATCAAGCACAAGTGATAGCTCCGCAAATGTCAACCAATCGAGGCCAACACTGAAGAGCTCTCGTCAAACTAACAGACGAAGAAAACTATCGAACAAGAATCAGTCAGCAAGCCATGAATCTACAGACCAAGCAGCATCTAATGATGCCGCTCCTGCCCAACGTTCAACTCAAAGACTGGTTAAAACCGAGACTGCAGAACCAGATACTACAACAAAGACCTCTGATTGTCTAAAATTGGCTGATTTGTTGACATCTGATTGTAGTGCGGAGTCGATACGCACAAACTCCAATCTTGGAGTAACTATGAACAACGAAGGAGGGCATATCAATAACTATGGCCAAGATAGAAGCATCCAGCACATTCAGTTGCAAATGAATCCATCCCTGACGGTTGTGGCTAATAATAATGGGGTCATGCAGCCGATGACTATACAGCAACATCAACTGCACCTAAACAGTAATAATAATAATAATTATTCGATATCAGCAGGCGTAAATAATCAAACACCACGCCAATGTCAATCCAATTCCACAGTTTCCAAGCTAGTGGCCATCGATAATACAAACGGATTTATCTCCGGGGCACAACTAAACTGCAATATAGTACCTAGTGGGGAGGTTAACAATCCTCATGATGGGGCCGATTCGCACAAGCCAAACAATTCTGATGAGCCTGGCTTGATTCTGAATTGGCGCATGGCGATGGGTCAGAACAGTGGCAATAACAACGATAATCAGTGCAATCTAAACGGTGGTGATTCCAAGAGTATCGCCAATCAAGCAAACAATACTTCAGGAACTACCATTGGAGCGCACCAGATAGCAATTCAGGTTATCTGCCAGGATGGAACCTCTTTGGTTCTACCTGTGTCCTCGGCAACAAATCTAAACGCAGCTGTCTCCCTGTCCACTCAAGGACAAGCTCAACTCCAAGCAATATTGACCAACCCAAATTGTAACGCGTCGCTAAATTGTCAGCAGCACCAGCATAGAGCGACTGGCACCCAACAAATTTTCCCTGTCGTCACAATGATTAACAATCAGTCCAACTTGACATCCGCTGTCAACCAGACCAACATCGCTTCAAGCAAAGTTTCCAGCCCCTCGGGGTTGAATTCTACGAGCACTTCTGGTCTAGCTGCAAGCTCTCCCACACTCGCAGCCTTACTGGATGCTGGCTCGAACCGGAATCTTAATTTGAGCACCACCACGGGTTCTGATATTCAAGGTCAAAACTCAATTCCAGGAAATTTGTTGAGGAAGTTTGTCACAAGAAGCTCAATTATTCAAAATTCGGCCGACAACAATGGGCATGGTTCGAGTAATAATCAAGTCTCACTGAGTGATACATCAAAAACAAAGAAAGCAAGATTGGATCCATCAAACTCTGAAGATACTTGCAACGCCATCAATTCACAAGCTGTAACATTCACACTGATAGACCATCAAAATCTCGTGGTAACAAACGGAAACGACGCTAAGGCCAACAATACCAGCGGCAATCAAGCAAGCGTGAAGGCCGGCGATCAAGCGGTCCCCTCACGGCAGGAGGAGATTGCTTCAAGGCAGGCCCCCTCCAGCAACCAAGCCAAAGATGCTACAACCATTCGGGCTCAAAATTTTTCAGGAACTATCAATACAAATAACAACGGCTCTTCAACTACCAAGCCCGCGAGCAGATCGTCGTCGAACACAGGCAACAGACCAGTTGATCCTACTCAACCTTTCCGTTGTGAACACTGCAACTCAACATTCACGCGATTGGGTAATTTCACTCGTCACAAGAAAATACACACCGTTCCAACCAAGGATGGTCAACGTTTCAAGTGTGATGTATGCAGCAAATCGTTCCTACAGCGGTGCGATTTGGCCAGACACCTTCACATCCATCGTGGAACAGAACCTCATCGTTGCAATATTTGTGGCAAGGGTTACATTAGACATTCTGATCTGGTCACTCATCAAAGATTTCACAACAAGGAGAAACCTTTTGGTTGCCCGCATTGCAGCAAAGGATTTTGTCAAAGAGGTGACCTAAACCGACATCTAAGATCAATACATTTGCAAATGAAGCCCATACTTTGTCCCTGTTGCAACAGAAAATTTGCCAAACAAGAAACTTTGTTGAGGCATCTGAATACTGCACATAGAGGAGCCAATAACAAGACCGTTTTTGCTGCCAACGCCGAAAACCAAAGTGTTGGAGCGGGGGAATCAGCCACCAATTGCAATAAGAAGGCAAATCGTGTGGAGCCAAATAGTTCAAGCGAGGTTGTCAACGAGAACAGTGATAAAACGCCAGAGCATCAGGGTGCAATCAATAATTCAAGCAACCACAGGAACAAGTCCGGATCGGTGGCCTCATTACAAGCGATTCAGGCGACCCTCTGCAAGGTTCAGTCCGTCGATCCATCCAAGAAACTAAAATTGCTAGTTTCAGCTAACGATGGTCCATCAAGCACTGCCAAAGCTGCAACATGAATACAATAAGGGTTTGAGTTGGACGTTAAATTCAAGCTAAACTCATGACTATTTTTTAGAAATTCGCTAATTCGGCAAGCAATACTGGCCTAATCACTAGTATAGTGATCCGGATTTTCAACTATCACAAAAGCGGAGCGGTAAACGATTTACCATGATCCGTGCACAAGCTCATTTGGGGTTGCAGTTGATCATTTCTTTGTCGAACCAAGGAAGGCAAAATCTTAAGACTACCCAGACAATCTAATTAATACACATTGCCAGCTCACACATACACACCTAGATCTAATTGATGGGATGAACTTGAGTTCGTCATGCACTCAGCCAAAAAATATCCAACACCAGAGTTAACTATCTCAGGAGTAAACAACAAATAGAGAGCATCTAGAAGGTGATGAAATCTGCTAGATGGCCCCTAGGGCGTCCATGACAAAAAATTGATCAACAATATCTATCTTTCAGTTGGCCACATATAAACTAGATATATGAGCAAAGAGATTATTGCCATAAGCTGTATTTGTAATTTGATCTCGTTAAGATTGAATAAACTTTAGTCCAAATACATTGAAGGAGCGTAGCATCCTGTCATCTAGTCATCCATACGGTGTCTCCAGAGCAATAAGTA
>Ga0268247_10000670_pt1 | contig 11225 bp, 9 predicted proteins | sample AgamicOrMae_FD_200245 | JGI IMG/M metagenome (GOLD analysis project Ga0268247, IMG submission 200245) | Agave microbial communities from Guanajuato, Mexico - Or.Ma.e (v2) (version 2) | ecosystem: Host-associated > Plants > Phyllosphere > Phylloplane/Leaf | place: Guanajuato, Mexico | collected... | reverse complement strand
GCTTTTTATTCATTTCGGGCAGTTCTGTAAATATATTGGCGTATTGTACTGTCCCCTCGCTGCCTCTAATTATTCTGTCAATACGGTCTGTATGTGACGCTTACGGAACAGCGCTAAGCGCAGGGCACAGGTGACCAGATCAGAAGCGTGGATCAATGCAGGCGCGCGGCGAGGAAAGGAAAACAGGCCGCGCGTGGGTAATGAATCTGAATGTGAAAACGGATTCAGCCGCGCCAGATCAGTTTTTGGCAGTAGCGTGTTTCCGGCTGCTGGCCCAGCAGACGCTCAATAAGCATGAGGCGCAGCGTAAAAGGGGAGCGCGTCAGCAGGCACCACCAGGATTTTCCTGATGTTGTTTTTTCGGCCTGGAAGCATTTGCTGCAGTCGATACAGCTTTTCAGAGTGCTCATAGCATCACCTCCCATAAAATTTAACGCAACGGTAAGCAGAGATCGTGCTTTAATGCATCACTCTGTTTACATTATCGACAAATATAGCACTGGCTATACCGTTTAGCCAAGGCTAACGACGAAAAATTTGAGCTTATTTGCGCCTGGTTTACAATGAGCGCAGCTAAATCCACACGGAAGGGCTGGTGTGGAAAAAATAAAGAGGAAGCTGAATGAGTCGTCGTGCCAAAAGCGTGGTTTCTGCCCCGCAAGGACCACTAAAAGATATTGAAGAGCATGTCGAAGGTTTTCGGCAGGTGCGCGAAGCGCATCGTCGTGAACTGATTGATGACTATGTTGAGCTAATCTCTGATTTGATTGGTGAGTTTGGCGAGGCGCGCCAGGTCGACATGGCCGCGCGTTTGGGGGTTTCGCAACCGACCGTCGCCAAAATGTTAAAGCGGTTAGGAACTGCCGGCCTGGTCGAGCAAGTGCCTTATCGCGGCGTCTTTTTGACGCGTGAAGGGGAAAAGCTGGCTGAAGAGAGCCGCGCCCGCCATCACATCGTTGAAACCTTCCTGTTAGCGCTTGGCATTAGTCCGGAAACGGCACGCCGCGATTCTGAAGGCATCGAACATCACGTCAGTGATGAAACCCTGGCCGTATTCCAGAAATTTTACCAAAACAATTAATCCTCAATTAAGGCGCCGGACATCATGCCCATTTTGCTTCGCTCATTTCTGCATGACCATATATTGCACTTGTTAGTCGTTGTTGGGGTTGTCCTGCTGTTTCTTGCTCATTACCACTGGGCGGATCTGCCTGCCGCAGTGGACTGGCACACCATCATCACCCTGAGTGGACTGCTTATCCTCACCAAGGGGTTAGAAACCAGTGGGTATTTTGATGTTCTGGGCGGTCGGTTAATTGCGGGGTTTAAGCATGAGCGCACGCTGGCCCTGTTTATGGTGCTGGCGGCGGCGGTGCTCTCGACCTTCTTAACCAACGATGTGGCCCTGTTTATTCTGGTGCCGCTGACGCTGACATTGCGCAAGTTTTCCCATTTACCGATTTCCCGCTTAATCATCTTCGAAGCGCTGGCCGTAAATGCCGGTTCGTTGCTGACGCCGGTGGGCAATCCGCAGAATATTTTGCTGTGGAGCCACGGCTCGCTGAGTGTAGTCGGTTTTATCTGGCAAATGACCCCGCTGGCCGTCTGGCTGCTGTTAAGCCTGCTGGTCGTCACCTGGTTTAGTTTTGCCAAACGCGCGATTGAAAAACATGAGAACGCAGAACAGCACAGCTGGCAGAAGCCGCTGTTTGCCGTCAGTCTGGCGCTTTACGTCTTGTTTATCGCCGCGCTGGAGTGGCACCTGACCGGCTGGGCGCTACTGCTGATTCTTGTCTGCTTTTTTATTATGGCGCGCCAGGTATTGCTGAATATCGACTGGAGCCTGCTGGTGGTCTTCATCGTCATGTTCCTGGACGTGTTCTTGCTGACACGCTTGCCTGTTGTGCAGGCCCATTTTGATGCGATTGCCCATCTTGCCAAAGGGGAGCTTTACCTGTTGGCGATTGGCTTGTCACAGGTAATCAGTAATGTGCCTGCCACGATCCTGCTTTTGCAGAAAGTGCCGCCTTCAGACGTCCTTGCCTGGGCGGTCAATATCGGTGGGTTTGGCCTGCTGCCGGGTTCGCTTGCCAACCTGATTGCGCTGCGCATGGCGAAAGATCGTGCCATCTGGTGGCGCTTCCATCTGTTCTCCGTTCCCTTACTCGCATGGTCGATGCTGACCGGCTGGCTGTTGCTTAAACTGGTTGCCTGACGCGAACCTGTCCTGCCCTCGTGGCAGGACGTGCGGACTTTCTCAAGTTAAGTAAAGTTGTACTGGATTTTGTCAGTTTTCGATCTAATGTTTAGTTGACTTTCTACGCCCAGGACTGAGGGCCTTAGCCAGCGACGGACACTATGAGCGAGAACAACAACAACCGCGACCCACACCAGAAAGGCACAGAAAACGCGCCCGATAAAAACAGCCCAGAACACGATAGCCAAAGCGATAACGACGAGAAACCGCGTAAGCGTCCCGGCAAAAAGCCGTTAATTATTTTGGCGGTCGTCGTCGTGGTGATGTTGATCGTGGCGTTCTTCTTCTGGTTTACCACCCGTAATGAAGAAACGACTGACGATGCGTTTACCGAAGGCAACGCAGTGACTATCGCAGCGAAAGCCTCGGGTTACGTCGTAAAATTGCTGGTGAAAGACAACCAGCGCGTGAAGAAGGGCGATCTGCTGGTGGAAATCGATCCCAGCGATAACGAAGCCCAGCGCGCGCAGGCAAAAGCACAGCTTGGCCTGGCCATGGCACAGTTGCACCAGGCTCAGGCGCAACTGGCACTGTCGCGCGTTCAGTACCCGGCGCAACGCGACCAGGCGCTGGCCGATCAGGCCAAAGCCGAGGCCAACTACCTGAATGCGCAGGCGGATTACCGTCGTCAGCGCGGCGTCGATCCCCGCGCCACCAGTCAACGCAATATTGATTCAGCCTCGGCGCAGTTACGCTCCGCGCAGGCACAACTGCAAAGCGCCAAAGCTCAGGTGGAAGTCGCCTCGCAGGTGGCCCTGCAAATCCGTCAGCAGGAAACCAATGTTGAAGCGCGTCAGGAACAGGTCGAGCAGGCAAAAGCCCAACTGAATGTGGCCGAGCTGAATCTGTCTTACACCCAGGTTCGTGCTCCTTACGACGGGTTTGTGACTAAGCGAAATGTCCAGTTGGGAACGTTGGTTCAGGCGGGCAGCGCCTTGTTCTCACTGGTTTCCCCGGATATCTGGATCACCGCCAACTTTAAAGAGTCACAGCTGGAGCGAATGAATCCCGGCGACAAGGTAACCATCAGCGTGGATGCCTGGCCTGACATGAAACTTGAAGGCCACGTCGACAGCATTCAGATGGGCACCGGTTCGCGCTTTTCGACTTTCCCGGCGGAGAATGCCACGGGCAACTACGTGAAAATCGTTCAGCGCGTGCCGGTCAAGATTGTGATTGATAAAGGACTGGATCCTAACCGTCCACTGCCACTGGGCTTATCGGTTGAACCGAAGGTAACCGTGGAATGAGTGAATCGCAGAGCTGGAAACCCGCCAGTAATCCGTGGCTCGTGGCCATTACGGTAACGCTGGCGGTATTTATGGAAATCCTGGATACCACCATCGTGAACGTGGCCCTGCCACATATCGCCGGTTCGCTCTCATCCAGTTACGATGAATCCACCTGGGTGCTGACCTCGTACCTCGTGGCGAACGGCATTGTGCTGCCCATCTCTGCCTTCTTCAGTCGTTTATTTGGCCGTAAACAGTTTTTCTTAATCTGTATCGTCATGTTCACGATCTGCTCATTCCTGTGTGGTATTGCCACCGAACTCTGGCAGATCATTCTGTTCCGCGTCCTGCAAGGGTTTTTCGGCGGCGGCCTGCAGCCTGTGCAGCAGTCGGTGCTGCTCGACTATTTTAAACCTGAGGATCGGGGCAAAGCGTTTGGCCTTTCCTCGATTGCGATTATCGTGGCGCCTGTTATCGGCCCGACGCTGGGCGGCTGGATTACGGATAACTACAGCTGGCGCTGGGTGTTCTTTATTAATATCCCGGTCGGTATCCTGACGATCATGGCCATTTTGCCGCTGCTGGAAGATCCGCCATGGGAGCGCAAGTGGGCCAAGGGCAAACTGAAAATTGACTACATCGGTATCGGTTTAATCACGCTGGGCCTGGGCTGCCTGCAGGTGATGCTGGATCGGGGTGAAGATGAGGACTGGTTTGCGTCGCACTTTATTGTGTTATTCGCGGTACTGGCGCTGGTCGGCATTGTCGGAGCCGTCTACTGGCTAATGTATGCCCGCAAACCGGTGGTCGACATTCTGGTAATGAAAGACCGTAACTTCTGGGTTGCGGGCCTGCTCATGGCCGGGATGGCGATGATTCTGTATGGTAGTTCCGTCGTGCTACCTCAACTGGCCCAGCAGGATCTGGGTTATACGGCGACCTGGTCAGGGCTGGTGCTTTCACCCGGAGCCGTGCTGATTGTGCTGACGATTCCGCTGGTGCTTAAGCTGATGCCGGTCGTGCAAACCCGCTATATCATCGCATTTGGTTTTAGCTGCCTGGCCCTGGCGTTTTTCTACTCGTCCACGTTAACGCCCAATGTCGATTTCTCCACGCTGGTCATGATGCGCAGTGCGCAGTCTATTGGCCTGGGCTTCCTGTTTGTGCCGCTGACCACCATTGCCTTCATTACCATCCCACAACGCCTGAACGCGGATGCATCAGCATTATTTACGATGTTCCGTAACGTTGCGGGTTCGATTGGCATCTCGTTATCCACGGCGGCAATTACGGAGCGGGAGCAGGCGCGTTCGGCCCACATGGTGCATAACATGACGCCGTTAAATGAACAATTTAACATTACCGTTCAGCACTGGGCGCAGGCGATTCGCGACTTTACGTCGGCGGTGGGCGATCCCGTGACGCTGGCAACCGGCCAGCTCTATAAAGAGATGATTGTCCAGTCACGCATTCTGGCTTATATCGACGTCTTTTCAGGCTTAAGTATTGTCGCCCTGATTTTGATTCCATTTTGTTGGCTGCTGTCGCCCGTCAAAAGCGAAGGCAGTGCAGGAGCACACTGACATGAAGGTTATGACTACGTATCGCCTGAATCCCTTTACCTTGTTGCTGACGTTATCGCTGGCAGGTTGCAGCGTGGGCCCGGACTACCAGGCGCCAAAACCTCAGCTGCCGGGCAGCTACCACGCGCTGGATTCTCAGGAGCGCTCGAAACCGCAGACGTCGGCAGTGGATACGCGCTGGTGGCGTAACTTCAACGATCCCCAACTGGACAGCCTGATTGCCCGCGCAATCGCGGGTAATCTGTCGTTACAGCAGACCGTCCTGCGCATTGCGGGCGCGCGCGAGCGGTTATCTCAGGCGCAGGGCGGCTTGTTTCCGAGCCTGAACGGTTCGGCAAAAGTCACGCGTCAGCAACTGGGGCTGGAAGGTTTGCTGAAAGCGAATGGGGTCAATGACCAGGTGGACAGCACTGTCGCCAGCCAGTTGAACGGGCTGACGCAGCCCGTCACCTTATATCAGGGCAGCTTCGATGCCAGTTGGGAACTGGATCTGTGGGGCAAGGTACGACGTCAGATCGAATCAGCCAATGCACAGCAACAGGCGGCCATTGAGCAACGTAACGATGCGCTGGTGTCGCTGGAAGCGGAAGTTGTCTGTGCCTGGTTACAACTGCGTGGGGCGCAGGCAACCGTCAACACGCTGCAACAGCAAATCGCGGTGGCGGATCAGACCTGGCAACTGACACAAAGCCAGCAGCGCAATGGCCTGGCGCCGTTAACCGATGTGGAAAATGCCCGGGCGCAGTTGAGCAGTTTACAGGCGCAGCTACCGCAGTATCAGGCGCAAACGCGTCAGGCGATGAACGGTCTGGCTGTGCTTATCGGTAAAACCCCCGGCGCGCTGGATGCAGAACTGCAGACGCCGAAAGCGCTGCCAGCTTTGCCGAATGCGGTCGCGGTCGGCATTCCCTCAACCTTAGCGCGTCGACGCCCGGATATTCGCCAGGCAGAGGCGAAACTCCATGCGCAAACCGCCGGGATCGGCGTTTCTGTCGCACAGCTGTTCCCCAGCCTCTCTCTTACCGGACAGTTGGGCGTGCGCAATACCGATGCCAGTTATCTGGACGACTGGAGCAGCCACTTCTATAGCGTGGGGCCTTCGCTGTCGATTCCCCTTTTTCAGGGGGGCCGGCTGGTTTCCAGCGTGAAGCTTGCACGTGCTCAGCAGGCCAGCGCGGCGCTGGATTATCGCCAGACGGTGCTGACGGCTTTGCAGGATGTCGAAAACGCCCTTGTGAGTTACCGGGCCGATCAGCAGCGCGTCACGGCGCTGGACGAAACGACCGGTGCACTGCAACGGACCTTTGATTTGGCGAGCGACAGCTATCGCCAGGGATTATCGACCTTCCTTGAGGTGCTTGATGCGCAGCGCCAGCTCGCCCAGGCCGAGGAGCAGGCAACACAGGCGCGCATGCAAAGCGGGCTGGATCTCGTGGCGCTCTACAAAGCGCTGGGCGGCGGCTGGGAAACCTATCAAAACGTTCAGCTCCCTCAGTATGACGTGTTTGGACCTGCGACCCAGGTAAATTAATCCTTCAGGCCGTGGCCTTTCGGCAGACCACGGCCTGTTATCAGACAGTGTAATACCTGCGCTTTATTATTTATCTGTTATATCGTTCAGTAAACTCATTTAATCACCATTGAAGCTGGTGGTTTAAAAGGGTTGCTGGCTATTTAGCCGGCGCACTTACTGTGAAGCATAAATTGTCTGTAAATGTATTCAACCTTATAACGGCTGTGAAACGCCGTCGCCTTGCCTGTGCCGATGCAGCATTTTTGTCGGGGAGTGAAGGGGGACAAAGGCAATATCCCCACATTTTATTCGCCATAAAGCCGATATTATTGTGGCGAAGCGCGATAAACCTCGTACCCGACGTCAGCTATTTTGTTCACAGACCGCGTGTTCCGGGCGGAGAACGTCTGACTCAGGACAGGCAAATTAATCCAAATTCTTCACCGGTGTTAAAAAATATTCAGCGTTAAAATTTAAAAGCGCATAGTGAATTCATACAGTAAGTGTAATCAATGAAATCGTTTACATTTTGCAAGGATAGCAGGCATTTAGTGTTAATTTGAGGTTAATTATCTCTCCACATAAGCATTCTGAATACTTCACTGACATTTAAAAAACCTATCGGAATTATCTGTAGTAATAAATTAATTTATTTTTTTATTTGAATTAGGTAATCTTGACGCTACAGTTTAATTAAACCCCTTAATCAAGGATATTGTGATGAGTGACGCATTTAAAGTTCTAAACAACATTCGCACATTACGTGCCCAGGCTCGTGAACTGCCACTGAGCGATCTGGAAGAAATTCTTGAGAAATTGACCGTTGTAGTAACGGAACGTCGTGAAGAAGCGCACGCTGAAGAACAACAGAATCGTGAAAAAGAAGAGAAGTTATCGAAATATCGCGAAATGCTGTTGGCTGATGGCATCGATCCTAATGAATTATTAGGTGCGCTGGAGCAGGGTAAAAAACGCACTAAGCGTGCGCCACGTCCGGCTAAATATTCTTACACCGACGAAAATGGCGAGAAAAAATCATGGACCGGCCAGGGCCGCACGCCAGCAGCAATTAAAAAAGCGCTGGACGAAGGTAAAAGTCTGGACAGCTTCCTGATCGATTAATCGACACAATCCTTGTAAGTGGTAGCCGGCGACATTTATGTCGCCGGCTTTTTTTATTTAAAAAACCCTGCTCTTTGCTTTATTACTCTCGCTGTCATGCACCCGGTGTGGCGTGCGCAGGTAGGGCTTTTCCTCTGCGCAGCGTCCGGTACGTTTAGCCAGCGGCTGGGTTAAGCGGCAAACGTACGGGCAGTGAAAATAAAAAGTCATGCGTTTTCAACAGACACTCATGCAAGGGTAGCCGGAGACTGGCGTGCGCTACGTCACATCTGGCATAATAGCCGCCGTTTTCCATCCACTCTCTTCACTAAGGTCAATGCCGTGTTAGTTAGCAGCAATATCACCATGCAGTTTGGCAGCAAGCCACTGTTCGAAAATATCTCCGTTAAATTTGGCGGGGGTAATCGGTACGGTTTAATCGGTGCGAACGGCAGCGGAAAATCCACCTTCATGAAGATTTTGGGTGGCGATTTGGTGCCGTCGGGCGGCAATGTTTCCTACGATCCCAATGAACGTATTGGTAAATTACGCCAGGACCAGTTCGCCTTTGAACAATATAGTGTGATTGATACGGTAATCATGGGGCACCATGAATTATGGGAAGTGAAACAGGAACGTGACCGTATTTATTCCCTGCCCGAAATGAGCGAAGAGGAAGGCTACAAAGTCGCAGACCTGGAAGTACAGTATGGCGAAATGGATGGTTACAGCGCGGAATCGCGCGCCGGTGAATTATTACTTGGCGTGGGCATCCCGGTTGAACAGCATTACGGGCCGATGAGCGAAATTGCGCCAGGCTTTAAATTACGCGTTCTTTTAGCCCAGGCCTTGTTTTCTAATCCGGATATTTTGCTGCTGGACGAACCGACCAACAACCTGGATATCGATACCATCCGTTGGCTGGAGCAGGTGTTAAACGAACGCGACAGCACCATGATTATCATTTCGCACGACCGTCACTTCCTCAATATGGTCTGCACGCACATGGCCGATCTGGACTATGGCGAGCTGCGCGTTTATTCCGGTAATTATGATGAATATATGACCGCGGCCACCCAGGCACGTGAACGTCTGTTAGCGGATAACGCCAAGAAAAAAGCGCAAATTGCCGATCTGCAGTCGTTTGTCAGCCGCTTTAGTGCCAACGCTTCTAAATCGCGTCAGGCCACCTCGCGCGCTAAACAAATGGATAAAATAAAACTGGAAGAAGTGAAAGCCTCCAGCCGTCAGAATCCATATATCCGTTTTGAACAGGATAAGAAACTGTTCCGTAATGCGCTGGAAGTGGAAGGCCTGACGAAAGGCTTTGATAACGGTCCTCTGTTCAAAAATCTTAATCTGCTGCTGGAAGTCGGTGAAAAACTGGCGATATTAGGGGCTAACGGTATCGGTAAATCCACGCTGTTAAAAACCCTGGTCGGCGAACTGACGCCAGAAAGCGGCAGCGTTAAATGGTCCGAGAATGCCAAAATTGGCTATTACGCGCAGGACCACGCAGACGATTTTGCTGACGATCTGACGGTTTTTGACTGGATGAGTCAGTGGAAGCAGCCGGCCGATGATGAGCAGGCCGTACGCGGTATTCTTGGCCGCCTGTTGTTTTCTCAGGACGACATTAAAAAGCCCGCCAAGGTGCTGTCGGGTGGTGAGAAAGGGCGCATGCTGTTCGGCAAGCTGATGATGCAGAAGCCTAACATTCTGATTATGGATGAACCCACCAACCACCTGGATATGGAATCCATCGAGTCATTAAACATGGCGCTGGAAATGTATGAAGGCACGCTGATTTTCGTTTCCCATGACCGTGAATTCGTCAGCTCACTGGCGACGCGTGTTATGGAAATCAAGGCGGATCGCATCGTCGATTTCACCGGGAATTACGAAGACTACCTGCGCAGTCAGGGCATCGTTTAAGACCTGCGGGGTAGCGCTGGCTACCCCGTTTTCTTTCGTGCATGGACCCGCCTTTTGTAATCGCTCACGCTCAGCGTTCAATCAGACCGGCCTTTAGCCTGTGCACTCAGAATGGCCACAGACTTCACAATTCGGATCCTGTGCGACATGCATCGTGCGAAACTCTGCGCGCATGGCATCATATATGAGCAAACGTGAGCGCGCGGGCGTGCCAAACCGGGTCAGCAGCTTTATTGCTTCCATCGCCTGCATGGCACCGACAACGCCCACCAGCGGCGCCATTACACCGGCTTCCACGCAGCTGAGTACCTGAGCGCCAAACAAACGGCTGATACAGCGGTAGCAGGGCGCACCAGGCTGCCAGTCAAACACACTCAACTGACCTTCCATGCGAATCGCCGCGCCCGAAACCAGAGGCACCTTCAGTTCATAACAAAGCCGGTTAAGCTGTTCACGCACGCTGACATTATCCGTGCAGTCGACCACGACCTGCTGCCTGGCGATGATCGCCCGCAGCGCGTCATCGTCCAACTGGCCGTGGACAGGATATAACTGACAGTGGGGATTGATCTCCGCCAGGCGTGCCCGGGCGGATTCGACCTTGGCCCGACCAATATCCGCATCATGATGCAGAATCTGTCGCTGCAGGTTTGAGAGCGAAACCGTATCAAAATCCAGCAGAGACAGGTGACCGACGCCCGCTGCCGCCAGATAAGGTGCGGCTGCACAGCCTAAACCGCCCAGGCCCACGACCAACACATGGCTGGCCTTCAGGGCTTCCTGTCCGTCAAAGTCAAACCCCCGCAGGACAATTTGCCGGTTATAGCGCAGCATTTCCTCGTGGCTGAGATCGGGCAGCATTTATCCCTCCAGCAGGGCGTTGAAGGGCTCAACATCTACCCATTCTCCCGCCTCGACATAGCCGCGCTCACGCTCCAGTACGATAAAGCAGTTAGCCTGTGAAAACGAGCTGTACACATGCGAACCCTGGGCACCCGTGCTGATGACTTCTGTTTCACCCTCAGCATTTCGCCGCAGCACACCACGCTGAAAATCCAGACGGCCTGGCGATTTTTTCAGTGCGCTTGCTGTACGCACGCGCTGACGTGGCGGTAAAGCCGAAGCTGACTGTCCGGTCAGACGGGCCAGCAGGGGCTGCACCAGTTGATAAAAGGTCACGACGGCCGAGACCGGATTGCCGGGCAGGCCGCAGAACCAGCTGTTTGCCAGGCGGCCAAAGGCGAAAGGTTTGCCCGGTTTAATGGCCAGCTTCCAGAAGCGAATACTGCCCAGTTCCTCCAGCATCGCCTTAGTAAAGTCGGCTTCACCGACAGAGACACCGCCGGTGCTGATGACCACATCGGCCTGGCGATCGGCATCCATAAAGGCAGCCCGCAGGGCGACCGGATCGTCGCGAACAATGCCAAGATCGATCACCTCGCAGCCCAGCTTATGCAGCATGAGGGAGATGGCAAATCGGTTGGTGTCATAGATTTGCCCGTCAGACAGCGGCTGGCCCACGGGTTGCAGCTCATCCCCGGTGGAGAAAATTGCCACGCGCAGTTTGCGCAGCACCTTCACCGTGGCGATGCCTAATGAGGCCA
>Ga0268247_10000669_pt1 | contig 11229 bp, 14 predicted proteins | sample AgamicOrMae_FD_200245 | JGI IMG/M metagenome (GOLD analysis project Ga0268247, IMG submission 200245) | Agave microbial communities from Guanajuato, Mexico - Or.Ma.e (v2) (version 2) | ecosystem: Host-associated > Plants > Phyllosphere > Phylloplane/Leaf | place: Guanajuato, Mexico | collected... | reverse complement strand
GTGCGTTGTGCGTTGTGAGTTGTGTGTTGTGTGCCGTGGGGCATGTGTGTTTTGGTTGGGGGAGCGTTTTTTGTTTCCACGAGAGTCCGTTTGGGGTTTCGAGGTTGTGTTGAGTAAGCAAAAATGTGTTAGTCAGCGGAAAGCACGTCAACCTAAGGGTTGGGCCGAAAAGTTGAGCCGAAAAGTGGGCCCGTCTGACCATCTTGTCCACAGTGACACAGCGCCCAAAGCCACACAGTGCCCCCCGCCGGCGTCTTGTTTACTCACGTCGAGCTTGCCCGCGTCCACCGCTCGCCTCCGATTGGCAAGGCCCCAAGTTCGTGCTAACCCCAAACCCCCGAGATCAATGCACGACCACTCTGAGGGGCGCGCCACGGGGCGCCAAAGCGCCAGCGCCGGAAGTGGCTCGCCAGGTGCGGGCCAGCGAAATCGGGGGCGAGAGTGGCCCCATCGCGGTTTAGAGGCCGACTTTGGGGCGTCCTGAGCTCCGGTGGGGCCGTGCACAGAGCGAGAAATGGGGGTCGAGGGGCCAGAGCAAAGGCCAGAGGCTGGAGGCTAGAGGGCGGCCGCTTTGGTGCCGGCGAGGCGGCAGCTTGATCGATGATGATGCCCCACGAAACGGGGCGAATGGATTCCGCGCCGGTTCGATTGGGCCCATTCGAATTGGGCCTCTCGCTCACTATCGAATCTCGATTTGGCCTCGGGATTGTAAACAAGCGCGCGGGGGCCGGCTGGCAGCGGCAGGCCCAAAAGGAGAAAGTGGGGCGCATTTTAAAAGGGGCCTGGAAATGTGGGCAAATTGGGTGGGGGAGCCGGCGGGCGCAAACGAGCGAATTGGAGACAGTCTAAAACGGAGAGTAAAACTCACCTGTTCGGCAACTGACAATGGCAGCCGTCCTTTCGCCTGACTGGGCACTAATGCCTCAGTCACAACCTTGCCCTCCTCTTCCTCCTCATCCTCCTCCTCCTCTTCTTCCTCCTCTTCTTCTTCTTCCTCCTCTTCTTCCTCTTCCTGCTCCTCCTCCTCGTCGTCCTCCTGCTCGCTGGAGCGGCCTCGGTTCGCTTGGAGGCCGGCCTGGTTGGGCTCGACTTGCGAGCCGGCGGCGGATTGTCGCTGTGATTGGACGTCTAATTGGGCCAGTTGGCGCTGTCTGCTGGCTCGGCGCGGCTCGTTTGGCCCTGCCGAGTGGCCAGCAGCTAGTTGGCGAGACTGGCTGGCCGGGACACAGTCTGTCCCCTGGCAGAGGTCGCCCATCGAGCAGCGGCCAGTCCAGAGGCATGCCGGGGGGCGACTTCCGTGGGGCACCCATTGGGCCGGCTGAAATGGGGGCTCTGCATGAGGGGCTGGCCGATGGTGAGGATGCACGAGTGGTTTGGTCATGAATTGGCGCCCACTTTCGATGGAGTGGCCAGCGGCGGACAGGAAGCAGTTTTCACGATTCGTCTCGGCAAACTTCTCGCAGCCACTTGTCGGCCCTCCAATTGGACACTGGGACGAGCCGCCCGCCTGGCCCACTGCAGAGGCCTGCATCTTGCTCGCCCGGCGGCCCACCTGCTCCGGCTCGGCGTAGCTGAAGGCGCTCGTCGAGCCACGGCGCCACTGGCGCACCGGCGACGCGGGCAAACTCCACCGACAGGCCTCGGGGCCCGCAGTGTCGGCGAACCCGTTCCAGGGCCCCATTGGGGGTGGGCCCGCGGCGGCGGCGGCAGCGGCGGCGAGCTCCAGGTTTGAGTGTGGCGGCGTCACGTGCCACCAGAGGCCCGGGCTTGACGAGGCCGGACGGAATGACCAATGGGCAGTGGCATAATTATCGGGCCAGGCGCGATAGTTCATGTCGGTGGACATTGAGGCGGGCTGAGTGTTTGCGAGGCGAGCGGTTGCGTAGCTGGAGTGCTCGAGCTCGGCCGGCAGCCAGTCCTGAGCGTCCGCAGGCAGCGTGTCTGGCGCGCGCGGGCACACTCCCGCAGCCCGCGCGACTGTGTAGGGGGCGGGGGCGGCGCGGCTGTGCAGCGCGGCCGGCGGCGTGAGGGGCGGCGGCCCGCGCGCATGCAGGCGGACCCACTCGGCCAGGTCCGAACGGCGGTGCTCCAATCGATGTTGCTGGCCCCCCTCTAAGTGGTCCTGTCGGTGTTCGAGGGGCACTGAGTGGGAGGAGACGCACCGCCGGCCGGCCACCAACGACTCGGCCCAGCCACCTGGGGGCTGCTGCTCCCGCTTGGCGCCCCTGCAACTCGGGCACGGACACTGGACGGCCAGGCTGGCCCTTCCCCTCTGCTGGCCCAAGTGGACGGGCGCCACTTGATTATGCTCAAAGTCAATTTGGTCCAGCGAGCCACTCGGCGACACAGGTGAACTAGGCACGTCGGCAAACTGATTGGTCGCACGATAAGCAGCCGCCGGGCCGCCCAACTCGGGCGACTTCCATTCTTGGAACTCCTCCTGCCACAGCCAAGGGTTCTCTGTGGTGCACAGGCCGGCCTTCCGGTTGGGCTCTTGCTCGGCCAATTCCAACGACGAGCTGCTCACGTGCACCACAACTGGCCCCTCGCGGAGCTGCGGCTCAAAACTCGAGCGTCCAGCCCACTGGACCTCGATGGGGGCGGCCCTAGTCCTCGGCGTTGAGTCGGCCGGCTGGAGATAAAACTCGGCCGAGTTGGCGCGATATTGATGGACCGTTCCATTGGGCGTCTTGTCATCGTTCAGATAAATGCCTCGCCTTCTCTCCTTGGGCAGCAGTTGGCCGGCGGCTGGGCGAGTCCATTTGGCGTAATCATGCGGCACGCCCGCAAACACTTGCCCACCGCCGTCGCCCATCAAATCCAACTGCTCCTCGTCCCTCATGAAAGACGCTCCTCTCGCCTCGTGCCTCTGGCCACTGGCAGACGCACCACCCTCCAAAGCTCTTAGCTCCAGCAGGGCCACTTCAAGTGCCCGCCCGTCTAGGTGGTCTTGATTAATATTATGGTTGTTGTTATTATTATTATTAGGGTAGTTATTGTCGTCGTTATTTTCGCTTGCAATTTTCGAATGGTGATAGTTGTGGCGATTATTGTTGTTGTTGTTGTCCTCTTCTTCTGGGAACTGGAGATCATCTTGTTCGCTTGAGCATCTTGCCGCTCGCCCCTCCTCCTGGTAGTGGGCCTGGCTGTCTTGCTCGAAGACTGCCCGCTCTTCTGGGTTATCTTGACAGGTCGCCATCGGTTTGCGAAATGACCAGCGCCACTCCAGAGGAGCGTCCGGCGAGCTTGGCCCAAGTGGCCGCTGGGGTGCACTGAGATTGCGCGCGGGCGCCAGTCTGTTGTTGTTGTTATTGTGCTGGCCGGCCGCTGACGTGCACAAGTCGGCGCGCTGCTGCGTCTCTTGCGCGAGTGCCCCTTTCAAGCGGCCGCCCACAGTCCAACTTGCCGCCGGCCCCCACTGGCTCGTGGCGGCTCCTGCCCCTCCTGGCCCATTGGGCTCGTTATCGCGATTGAGCTCATCATTATTAATATTTTTATTACCACTCTGCTCGTCCTGCAAACGGCTGCCTGCCGCTTGGGGGCCAATGTTCGCTTGGGCGCCCACCCACTGGCCTCTGAGACAAGACTCGAGAGACAGCCGCTTAATCGAGGCGTCCAGCAGGCGTAGGTCGGACTCGATTAGGCGGCCACCCTTGTCCTCGTCCTCCTTGTTTTCCTCCTCTCCAGTTCCCACTTCCAAGGAATTGGCCGGCCGCTTCTCACAAGCGTGAGAAGCACGCCTGGCCTTAGGCTGAACGTAAATGCGGCGGATTAATTCCAATATTTGGCACTTAATTTGGGGCTCGTCCAATTTGGTTAGCGACTCTTGGAGCAAGTGGGCCAGCAGTTGGCCAAGGCCGATGGATCCGTTCTCGAATTGGTCCAAACAGTAGAAGAGATTCAACTTATCACATTCGTCCCACAGATTATCCTCAATCAGTTGTTCCAATTGCACTCGCAAAGTGATCAACTTCAGTTCGTGAGTGAGTGAATGGATGAAGAAGGCCCGCGGGCAAGTTTGACAATTGTTTACAATTCATGGCCCACCATTGTGGATGGCCAAGTGTAGTGATGAGAGGGTTGTTCCATTGAATTTGGCCCATGCAGTTCGGGGCACATTTGGAGTTAGTGAGCAGTGAAAGGGAAGAAGAAGGGAAAGAGAAGAGGTTGGAATTTAGGAATGTGTATGTTTAGTTTGAGATTTCGCGCGAATTTCGTGCCCATTGCTCCACAATTGGAAGCCCGAGCGAGTTTGAGGGCCAAAAGGGAGGCCAAAAGGAGGATCGAGAGTGGAAATTGGGCTGACAATTATTTCTGCCTCCATGAGGGAGCCTTGGCCGCCATTACAGGCGCCATTTGGCCCCCGGGCTGCTCTTTGGCCGCCTGTCAATGGGCGGGCGGCCCAACTGGAGGCGGCCAAGCAGCGCGGCCGCAGCTCAGGGCCAACTCAGTCACAGTGTGTCTGCGGTGCTCGTCGCCCGCGGGCCAGGCCATTTCAATCCGCCCAAGACAGTCTACCGGCAAGCCAGCCAGCCAGCCAGCCAGATACATGCTCGCAGAATTTCGCTCAAGATAAAGGGGCGCCGATGGGCTCGCGGGGGGGATTTCCTGTTCCAAGGTGGGCGTAACGGTGTAGAGGCGGTGTCTCGAGAGTTTGATCGTTTCCTGTGTTGGCGGAAGCGGCGCTGGTTGGAACACGACAAGAAGGGTGCAAGTGGAGCTTGGCCATCATCAAGTGTTTTGGTTGTTGTTGTTATTTTGGCACAGGCAAAGCGAGCCTGCCTGCCAGGTCCCAGTCTGAGGCTACACGCCCGCAGCAGCGCCACACTATCACCCCATGCTCTGTCTCCATTGGCCAGCTTGGGTTACCGTTCGTTAGTGCGGCAAGAGCAAACAAATGAGCGCCGCTGTGTTGAGAAACACAGCGCCCATCTGCATTAATGCACTGCCACGCAGCTCCATAATGCAGCCGCCCTCCAGAGATGCGCCCGCCCACTGCAGCGGCTGTCTCAGGCAAGGCCGACGGCGGTCATTTGGCGCTCTGGTGGCGCACCACAGCTGAGCGGTGGGCGCCCACCTTCCAGCTGGCGGCGCCCCCACGCCATTCAATTAGATGCTTGGCCTGGACGCGGCCCGGGATTGGGCGGCCAGGTATTAACCGTGCGGCTGCAAGCATCTAATCGTGCTTGTGGTGCCCCATCGGGTCGGAAGTTGCCCGATTTGTGGCAAGCCAGCGGGGCAGTCTCGCTGGCTCCAATTCGTCTTCACTTGGCCAGACTAGATTAGCTGAGGGGGCTAAATTCGTCCCCTCGAATCAGCGACACCTCGTCGTCACTCATGGCGGCACGTCCGGGCCACTCGAGCAGCCTCTAGCTGCCGAGTGGCCGCCGGAAGAGCGGCCATGAATGCGGCTTGAGAGAGGCGCCAGAGCGAGCGAGCGAGCAGCACTCCCAAGGGCCAGCCACTTGGCCCGTCGGTGCATTGGCACGCGCGCTCGTGCTCAAGCCAAAGGGCTGCCCTTCCAATGCGGAACTCGCCCAGCGGCCCTTGTCTGGCGAGGCGCAAACGCCAAGGAGTGTCACACAAATGGGGCCCGTTCTGATTGCAATTATTGGCTAGCACATTGCACGCCCGCGAGGTGCCCTTTTTAAGCCAGCCAGACGCTCTTGTGCAAAGAATGGGATTTTGCTGTCTGTTTGTTGTCCAGCTTTTTCCTCCAGATTTGGTGGCAAACTCGCGTGGAGCAGTGGGCGAAAGTTTGACGAGCTGCTGGCGTTGAATAGAGACACAATGCAGTGTGGACCCTTCTGGTTTGGCGTGAGAAACAATTGGAGCGGCATGATTGCGTTCGGCGCAGACAACTGGACTTGCATGACACACTTGGACGACTGTGATAGATAGATGGATTATGGGCCGTCTGGCGGGCGATAAAAGCAATCCAAAAGGAAGAAGGGACAGCAGTTGGCCGGCAGACGAGGAGCAGGAGGCGGGCGGCAAATCATAGTGATGATCATCACAATGATCATCCATCAGGAGCTCCTCTGCTCCAGTGGGCGTGCTTGCGGTTTGGCTGGCATGCTAATAAGATGCAGGCGGAAGTGGACCGGCTGGCTGGCTGGCTGGCCGAGTTTGTCGCCGCGTCGCTTGGCCGAGCATTGGGCCGTGAGCTGGCGGTAATTGAGAGTGAGAGCGATCTGGAAATGCGGGCGGCTGGCCACCAGTTGGCTGCTCAGCCGCTCAGAACGCACAGTCCAGTTAATAGATCGCCCCAGAGAGGCTGGCTGGCACCAGAAGGCAGGCAGCTTGGCACTGGCGTCTGGGCGAAGATGGTTGCAGGCGAGCACGAGCTAGAGAGAGCCAGAGACTGGGTGCCAGTGAGAGCATTGGTCGTGGTTGGAGAGCTAAGCGTCGGCGTGGAGCTGGCCACGAAGCGTGCCTCTGGTGCTGCCGGGCTTTCGCTCGGCGTGCTCGAGTGGGCCCGGCAAGACCGAGTGCTGCAGACGCGTGCTCGACACGGACTCAGAGTGGGCGCCAGCCGCAGTCTGAAGGGAGACTGCGACCTCTCCTGGCGCCCCACTAGGCTGCCAGTTAATTAGCGCACGTCGCCAAGAGCACACCAGCGAGCAGAGGGTGGCTCAGCTGGCCAGGCTGGCCCATAATGGAAGCAGCAATGATTGATAGACGACCACTGCATTGTGTGTGTGTGTGTGGCCGGGGGTGCATTTCTGTCGTTCTGTTTGGGGCTCTCCGCTCTTTTTATGCGCAAACAACGCGCCAGACAAGAGCTCACCGGAGGCAACACAAAGGCCCTCTGGTCGCCGCTGTTCGAGCTAAAACTAAAACAACACCAACAATAACACATACAACAAACCAGTCAACGCCCGTCCAAAGTGCCCACAAGTTAGTCGCAACAACAGCAGCAACAGCAACACCAACTCTGAACACGAGCCAGGAACACACGAACGAAAAGTCCAAATGTACATTAGCCATTTTCACTTTGCCCCTCGCCAGACGTTGAGAGTGCCAGCGGCACTGGGGGGGCTCCTTGTGGGCTTGTGGTGCGCGTGAAGCTGTGTGTCTGTGTCCAAGTTTGATCTGTCGGCGACGAGTGCCAAACGAGCCGCCGAGCGCCGCTTGATCTGAGGGCGGAAATGGCGACAAGCAGGCCGCCCACTTGGCTGCGGTGTGGCCTCTTTGTCTCGGCCTAGAGGGCGCCCCATAGCCCCCGGCTGATGTAGAGGATCAATCAAATCTAGAGAGCCCCACTGGAGGGCTGAGATCCGGAGGCGGCGGCGCCAAAAGGGGCCAGCACTAGCCAGTGGCACTCTGCAAAGCTAACCGGCCAAGTGGGCCAGTCCTAAGGCTTGCCGCGCGCTGGAAGCCTCCACTTGGATGTGCCGATTTTTGCACAACTTTCCACACTTCCTCTTGATTACTTTCTGGCCCCTCTCGGGTTGCCGGGCGGCCTCGACTTGCCACTTGGCCACTTGGCCACTTGGCCACTTGGCCACTTGGCAAGTCGTCCGTTGGGCCAGCCGTCCACTGGGGCCGCCAGCCAGCTCGACGGACCAGTCTCGCCAACTTCAAATCGAGCCAGGGAGGACACTCTGCGGGCCGCACTTTGAAGGCTTATGGAAATTCCATCTAATCAAATGAGCTTCCGCCCATCCAAAGCCTTATGGTCAGCGCGCCAAAGTGGACCCCTCGGCGTCCACTTCTCTCTCTCTGGTCCACTGTGAGCTTCCGCCTCCGCTTGGCACTTTGGGCAAAAGGTGGCCAGCCCAACAGTTCCGCTCGACGGCCAATCTCATTTGTAGGAATTTGGCAGCAGCCTGGCTCTCAGCTGACCGGGCTCAATGGGACTGGGCTAACCTGGTCTCGTGTTAGTTTAGCGCCCACCGCCGCCTGCTGCTTATGGGCGCCCAAATCAAGTACGACCATTGGATCTACTTACCTCGTTCGCTGGCATTATACTTTCAAGCCACCGAGGGCTCCCAGTTTGTGGCCCCACCAATTGGCTGGCGTCCTCCGAGAACATGGGACTTGCAGTGGCAGCTGACGAATTGGCCCTCGCTGGCGCCCAGTCATTTGGCTCCCCTTCTTCTATAGGCTGTCGTCCCATTGAGGGCTCCGTGTGCTTCCAGGCCGGGGCTTTTGGGGCCAAAGTTTCCTTCTCTTCTTGTTGGGCGGCATTTAGAGAGCTAGATGAGCATGAGGTGGAAACTGAACGGCCCCTTCCACTGATATTCGACTCCATTTTCCATGGAATTTGCCCATTCTCCTCCAAAGCGGAACCCAAACGGCTGGCCCGCTCAACTTGCGGCTGCACAGGCCACAATCCGCCCGTCTCCTCGCCGCACCATAGCACTTGCTGCTCGCCAGCGCCGCTTGTGCTCGCCTTCTCCCTCTGCTCTCTGTTAAGCTCATCATTATTGTTTCCCTTCCTTCCGCTAAGCTCACACTTCCAGCCGCCTGAACGCTGCTCTTGCCTCACAGGGCCTCTTTCCATAGTCTTCCTTGCCTCACTTTGGCATGATACAAAGTTGGTGGCAAACATTCATTGGATTCCGTGGACGCCAACTTGCTAGTTTGCTTGTCTGCTTGTTGTCCTCCTTTTTGCCCTCACTCTCTGTTTCCCTTTCTCCTCTTCCTTCCTCTTTCTCTATTTCTCCTTCTCTCTCTCTCTCTCTCTCTTTCTCTTGCCTCTCTCTCTTTCATCCGCTGATCGAACGGGCCCAGCAAATGGGCAAGCTCGCCCCTCTGGCCAATGCCCACAAAGTGCGCCAATTGGAATATTTTCAACCCCTGGCCCCTTTATCATATGCTAGCATCAGCTGCTTCTCAAACACCACCCAAGTCGGCGGGCCACCTTATCTTGGCTCTCTCGTTCACTTCCGTTCCAGACTCACCAACCAATCCCCCAGAAGACCAGTTGAAAATGTAAATTCCTCCCTCTTCATGGCTCTCCGCACACACTCGCTCGCTGGTGTGTGTTACTCTAGAACTCCTTCCATCTATATGTCCATGATCCTTTGGGCCACAGTCTCACAGTTGCACTTGCACTCGTACACACTTCCTTTCTCATAGGGACAACACACATGCACTGGCTTCTCTCATCATCGAGCTTTGTCTTCCTTCTTGGCTCCACACCCAGATTGCCTTACTGCACGGCTTGTCCACACGCTCATCGCCAAATTACACTACCATATTTGAGGCCCTGTTTGGCCTCCCCAGCCAGTCCGGATTCAGTCCTGCCAGTGTCCAAGAGCAACTGTGTGCCAGAAGAGACTTCCTCCATTGTTATTCCAACTCCGAGCGTCTTTCTCTCGTTGAGAGTTTCCCAGTTGGCTTGCCAGGAGGAGCAGAGTTCTCTGTGGCGGCGGATGACAATTTTTGCGCAGACTCTGTTCAGAGGAGCAGGAGGAGAACACTAAACGTGTCCCGCGTGACCGGCGCCCAAATCAGCTGCATTTCGGCCAACGCGATTATCTAATGCACTTCGGGCAACACCAAAAAAAGCCATCCAGTTTCTGCTCGCGCCTTTCCAACTTGGCGGCGGCGGCCAGCTCGTTAGCCGCCGCCGCCCGCCTGCTCGCCATCAGCCGTCCCCCAAACTAACCCACACAACAGATCCAAACCAGCAACCAACAACCAGCAACTAGCTCACTTCCTCTCACACTAGCTGTCCACTAGCTAAGCGCGCGATGGCAATGGCCATGGTGGCTCTCTCGGGCACCATCGAGTTCGCCAAACGACAGTCCACTCCTGGGGACTCTTTCATCACCACTATCATTACGCGCCAAATTCGAGCCTTTTTGTTGGTTTTTTCACTCTCCTCCATTGTTGTCCCCTAGCTCTTTCTCTTTTCCCTCTCCCTCTGCTCCTGCCTATCTCTGGCTCTCTTTAGTATCAGCACACTCTAACAACTGTCTTCCACTCGACCTCATTCATTCCCCTCCTCTGGCCTGAGAGGAGCGAGAGAATTATGAAGCCGCCCCTCTAAGTGTGTCCACCGCCAACTGCGCCTGTCTATCGTCCAACACTGCACCAATATAACGTCTTTCTGCTGCTTTAGTTTTCGTGAGAGAGAGAGAAAGAGAGAGAAGGAGAGAAGGAGAGAGATAAAGTTCACACTAATAGGAAGGTTTTCTAGAGTTTTGATTGCCCGAAGAAACTTAATTTCCCCTGGTCTTTAGCCCAATCCAGCTCCAGACTCTAGTCGGCCTCCAAGCTAGCAGTCAGCTGGCTTGGCCAACTTGCGGCCAACAGTCCCGCATGGAGTCAACAAAACTTTCGGGTCTCAATTAGCCAATCAGCCAATTCAGGTCAATTAGAGAGAGAGCCATGCGTTCATCATGGCTAATTCAATGCATGGTGCACTTCTTCCGCTCGAGCGGTGGTCAAATATTCGCGAGTTGCATTGCGAGTTCAGACATGGATCAGGTGCTCCTCTCAGACATACTCGGATTTTTCCTCTAGGCTCGATTTAGCGAAAGTTTGTGGAGGTAGCAAGATGCTCGAGATATGGATACTGAGTAAATCGCCCTTATTCTTGCAACTGGGCACCCCCAAGCAAGGCAACGGAGGAAAAGAATCAATTCATGCATACCTATTGATCACCCCAAACTAGGGACGTCACAATAATGATCAAGTTAGTGTATTTGTTTGAAGCATTTGTTCATACTGTCTTTATTGTTAAGATATTACACCTTGCACCAATGACTTGTTGTGCCTTTGTGGAAACGCAACGCAAGAGCTAACGAGCAAAAGGTCTCTTTAGAAACATCTTGTCGCCAGTTGCGCTCGTGTATATTGGTGTGCGTTTGTAATGCTCCACGAGCTCGTCCAGTGATTCAAATCTCCTCTGACCAATACAGAAACCATCATCAACATAGTGCACTCTAAAATGCTTGTTTCTAATTGGAGCCTTCAACGATACAGAGAAGTCGCCGGCGTTCGTTTCAGAATTTCGCACTAGAAAATCACCATCTTCAGCATAAGCGTTAAGTAACTTGTCGCATTGTTGACGGCTCATCACTCCATGGTACCAGATTTTTTCATCCAAGTGCAGCTTGATTTCCAAATCACGAGTCAGTTGAGCCAAAGATATCGATTGGCCGTCATTAGTCGCAGAAACTGGTGCGCCAATAGTCATACCCACTCCCTGTACTTGCAAATTGCTTGAGCCAAGTTCTGGCTGGATTACCGGATTATTTGATGCTCTAACAT
>Ga0268247_10000668_pt1 | contig 11233 bp, 7 predicted proteins | sample AgamicOrMae_FD_200245 | JGI IMG/M metagenome (GOLD analysis project Ga0268247, IMG submission 200245) | Agave microbial communities from Guanajuato, Mexico - Or.Ma.e (v2) (version 2) | ecosystem: Host-associated > Plants > Phyllosphere > Phylloplane/Leaf | place: Guanajuato, Mexico | collected... | reverse complement strand
ATCCATTTGAGGTCTCACAGAACATAAGTTTTAAAACGTCAGATGATGTTGTGGCACATACCTTCAAAAACATCCAAACACTGGACAAGATGTTAGATATCAAAGTGGACGTGGCCGAAATCCATTTTGACAGACCATTTGATGACAACTCGGAACTATGGCGCAATTATCAAAACTTGTTGGAAAAATCGAACAACCTAAGCGGCCAGTTCGTGCTGATGGAGATAGGGAACACAACAATCACATACTGGCACACCACAATAGGATTGGTTTGAGTTCTCTGCCTGATAGTTCTCGGCGTAACACTTCGCTCGGCATACCTAAATTGCGTCCAGCCGATCAAAAGCAAGCGGTTCCGAACACGTGTAATCAGTCTTAAGGATGATGACATTTATGACGTTGCTCTTAAACGCATGAGGACACGCTCGAAAAAATAAACGCGGGGGATGTTATGAGAGAGTAAGAGCATGTAAGAATGTAAGAGGGAAGAAAAGTTGTACGAAAAGCATGTATAAAAGCCGCAGAAACAGAATAAAGTCACACAGTTGGCAGCTTATGCTGCACCAAGACATAACACGCCAACATGGCACCTATCAATCAAGATGGATGGATCTTTGTGCAGCTGACAGCAAGGCAAGGAGATCGTGGAAATCAATAACTGTAATTCCCTTTTGCCGCAAGGAAACTGACCACCGTCTACTTCGCATCAATGGACCCTGAGACCTAGGCAAGTACTCAATGAAGACAACTTTTACTACCATCCACAACGACAATTGGACAGCATAGAGAGAAAGATGAACACCCTGGGATATTTGTTTACCAGCAAGAGCTGGTGAAGCAGTCAAGATTCAGCAACAGGTGACAACAACAGCCATCAGGTACAACAAGCTACAACAACCACTCAACAGACAGACTGATATGCTAGATAAACTAATAAAGATTGCTTCAAGACGACGTAGCATAGGGGAAGAACTGTCAACAAGTAACACTCGACTAATACAGCCGAGCAGGAGAAAGAAGCTCATTGTAGATAGGCGCAAATTGGCCAAGAAACAAAAGACGATTATAATAAAGCTTTGCAATTACAACCATAGTGCTGAAAGCAACAAGGACAATGACCACTGGACAGCTTGGAAGCAGTTGAGCAACACTATTGACGCTGTCTATGCATCGTCATCATCAGAAGCAGCTAATGGTCAATCTGTCATAGATAGTCAAGAGGATTTACAGGGTGAGCCAATAGGTACTCCCAACTTTAAATCTAATTTTTGCAAAAAATGCTCATTTATTCTTTTTGAAATTTTCACAGATGGAACAACTCGCGAAAGGAAATTAGTGGAGCACATCTTCAACGTGCTCACCATTTTTTGAGATAGTCAATCTCAACCTCTTCTCAAAATTATCGATTACTGAGCGGAGCTCGGACTCGGGAATTTCTTCGATCGTGGTTTTGATTTTCGCCTTGAGCTCGGGTAAAGTCTTGGGCTTGTTTTTATAGACTTTATCCTTAACTTTTCCCCAGAGATAGTAATCCATCGATGAGGGATCGGGGCTGTACGGTGGCCAATCAGTTCCTTTGTTGAATCGCTTTGGATAAGACTTAGCAATGACTCGTCTATCGTGGTGCTCGTGAATATAATCCAGGTTATATGGAGCTCGATGTGGCGGAGCACCATCCTGCTGCCAGGTAAAATCGTCGACCATACCTTTTTCCTTCGCTTCAGGTATCGCCTTGTGCAGAATCTCCTCGTAGACTTTACCGGTGATGGTTTTCTTGCCTTCTACGAAGGTCGGTCCTACGCTTCCTTTGGAGCTGATGCCAGCGAAGGCGGTGACTCGTTCTGGTTTGGTCCTGATTGAGGGCTTCTCTGTTCCCCAGATTCGATAATTCTGCTTATTGACATAACCGTCAAGATGGAAGTGGGCTTCATCGGTGAACAGAATCTTGTGGGGGTCCAGTTTCTTTTCGTCGATCGCTTGGCATGTTTCACTTGCGAAATCATGACGTTTTTGCTGGTCGCGATCACCAAGAGCTTGAAATGTCTGGATTTTGTAAGGTGTGAATCCAAGATCTTTGCGCAAAATCCGATGGGCTGACCTCTGGCTAATATCCAAATCACGGGCCATGTTTCTCGTCGAAATTCCAGGATCGCTTGAAACGCTCTCGCGGGCCTTCTCAATGATGTCCGGTGTTCGGGCTGATCTTGGCTTTGTCTTTATAGCCTCTACGTCATCATGAACAGAACCAGTTCGTCTAAACTTTTACGCCATGGATTTGAAAGTGTTTTCATCTGGTTTCGGTTGGTTCTTGTGGTGTGGTTTGCTGGACCAGGCTCTTGCAGCTGAAGTGGCATTTTCGTCCCTCTTGAAATAAAGTTCGACCATTTCAGCGCGATCTTGAGGTGAGTATTTTTTCATTTTGTATGGGTAAATGCAAGTCTAAGATGTTCAAATAACGACACAGAGAGCTGAATATCTGGCTGAAATTTTCGAATTTGCGTACTGAAAATATCTTTCCCATAGAGTCCTGTACAAAAGTGATATCGATGCCGGAGCGCCTTGTGAGTTATAATGAGCATGCACGCGGATGAGACGCGGGCATTCAAATTCCTGAAGATGCAGCTACAATCTGCTAGAAGGAAATTTGCGTTGAACGAGCCGTTTTTGCAAAATATGAGAAAAAAGTTGTGAGTACCCACTGACTCACCCTGTAGAACAACTAGCAGACAAAAAGTTTCCATTTATTGACAGATCTGGCATTTCTGGTGAACAGTCGACTTGCAATACACCAAAACCAAACCGCCCAAATTGTCACACTCCAAATCAACTGCCCATAGTATGCCTTAATAACAATAACAATATTACGGACATCAATGAGACAGAACTTCAAATTGCCGCAAATAGATGCAGACGCAAAAAGTACAAGGGACCCGGTGACATCCACTTCAGCACCTTTAATCGCATCTATCAACTGTACCCTGACACGATAAAAGCCACCTGTAGGATGAGCTTTGCATGTGGCCGAGTTCCTTAGGTGAGCATGCAAACAGTCGGCACAATAATACCTAAGAGGGCACCTGGCAAGTTTCGCATAGTTCATGTCTCCAATGCAATCATGGCCCACATCGAAATAGTTGGCCTCAATAGACTACAGAATGCCATAGAACAGTTACAGCTTATAGATAGGAGACAATATGGATCCACGGCAAACCGATCACGACATGATCTCATAGGCCACATCATCAAGGACACCGCTCTCCATCGAATCAAAATGCACAAGAGCTGCCTTCCATCTCAAGTACGCCTGAATAACTGCACGACAATAATAGGTCTCGACATACAGCGTGCTTTTGACAACATATGCCAACAAAAGATGATCGCTAAATTTCATCATGATCTCAAAGGGCACCCAATCTCTCAAGCACTATATACTCAACCGCTCCATTACTGTCAAGTACAAAGAATTCATAACCGGCTAAAAACGAGCTGTATGTAGAGGAGTGCCACAGGGCTCCGCATTGGGCCCCATATGCTGGAACATGGTCATCAATCAGATGTGCTCAAACACCTGTGAGAAATTTAGCCAGTACAACAAGAATCTCAACATAATTGTCAACATGTACACATATGCAGATGACCTTACACTCCTCATTCAAGGCAACAACATAACACTTGGTAACGACATTATGCAACACATTGTACAACAATTGGCCGAATTTAAACTGCAAGTGAATCTCGACAAGACAGAGTTCATCCACATGAATGGACCAGGGAAATTCTCTCTCTCTCAACTAATACACTCAAGACACCAACAATCAACAAAAGGCGCCATCGAACAAGTGCAAGAGATCAACATACTGGGAGTAAAGTTGATAGAAAGATGGAGGATCAAGGATCCACGCAAGATAGATAGCCCAATTTACGGGCAGCCCAAGGTTATAACACAGAAGTTAAAGCATCTCTATTATATTGGCATAATGGATAAGAAATCACACTGGACAGCGCTAATAGACTCTCTGGTAATCAGCAAAGTGGTCAACAATAACCTGCCCATATTTGCCATCGACATGAAAGCTATCAAGTGGGCTGATCATCACGTCATAAAGAGCATCAAGACGGTAACCTCTTCTCCGCCTTGCGTAAGCACGAAACTTGTCACCACAATATTCAACTTTCCTGGCAGCGAGGTCATTGCACCTAAACAGTGGATCAAACGGCTAGACAGTGAACACAAGGCAGCAAACAAAACTCTCATCGGAATAGCCGAACACGATAGCAAGTGGGCAACCATGATTGATAAAAACATCATGAATCAAGAACTGATAGATGAATTGGGCCAACTTCAGACCACAGAGCGAGGATACTTTGACCCTAACAAAGAAATTGTGCAACATCATGTCTCCAATAATCGCTTCTTCAACACAGTAGACAAATGGACAATTCATTTAAACTCTAGCCTAGCACCTAATGGCCATAATGAGTGCAGGACGGTCAAAGGCAGAACGGCAATCCTAACAAGATCAGGAAATGAAATTCTCGCCAGACACAATGTCACTCATGCAAACTATTCCAGGATCGACTACTATAATATCATGGCACTAATCAATTATATATGTGACAAGAATCAACACTCTACAGCGTGTAGAGTTCTCGCAATAGACAGCCAAGATGCCATCTATCGGGCCATCAACAATCACACCAGCAACCATGATTGGAAACTCATAGAGCTGAGGGAGAAATTGGTCGACAATGAATGGACCATACTGGTGATGCAAGCAGAGCAAACTGAATGCATTCGTGACAAGATACGGGACACACTGATACACGACCAAGGTAGCAACAATGCAACTGAGTGCCAGCAAGTGCAAATAAATCAGCCAAATATTGATGAGAGAAGGGCAATGAATGTACAACTGCGCGAGTTCAACCACAATGTCCTCAAACTCCTCAACGACCACAACATGACATCAACAATGAAGCGTATCTATCACTCTCATGCGGAATGGTCCGAAAATGTCTCACACAAACTGCTATTTGGCAAGACCATGATGATGCTGTCGGGATTCATCAATGACGAGAATGGGCAATTACAAAGGAGCAAGATACAACCAGAAGTGGAACAATACATTGGATGCATCTGCCCAACCACACAAGGAGAAAACCTCACACTATTCCACAGAGCACTAGCATGCCCAGACCCCAAATTTGGTCAGGAACAAAGGAAATTATGGGCACTTATTAGGGTCAACATTGAAGAACAGCCTAGGGTTATGGAACTCAAGTTAGGCCAGAAGTTCAACGGGGACAACAAGCTCAAATATAAGATACTTAAGAGCCTTACCCGGCTAGCATTTCATGACAACATCAACAATGAATCACAACAACAATCTAATAAACATAAACCAACTAACCATCTAACCTCAAGATCACAAGTGGGCAAGTATACACTAACACCTCCCTCCCATACCAAGTAACATATTCAGGTTATCTCATGGCAAACGACTCTCCCTACTGGCACTTGGCACAACAAGAGGCGCAGCGACATTCTGTCTAACCGCTCACTGGGCATCGTGATTCTGAACAAGTTGAATGATGGGCCCAGGCATTGAGTTGTGGACAAGAGTATTGCACCCCGGATCAGTGGTGAATTAAGGCCAGGTGCTGAAGAGCCTTGCGCCGAACGCCCTTGGCCGCCGAAGGCTCTGTGGCCCACGCCTGGCACGCACCAATAAATGGCACAGTGCCAAGGTGCACACTTGAGCATAGCGCGAGACAGCCAGAAGCGACAGGCCCTGATGGCTGGATCAATGGCACGCTCCTGAATCGCACCAACGACCAAGTGGCATCATGAGGGGGGACGCATTGTGGGCAAGAAGGGGGGCGACAAGATTTGGTCAATGGTAATGGGACACAGGGATGAGACTGTTGACAAGCCTTGCACTGAGCTCTCCAGAAGGATAGACTTTGTGGACCGCGCCTGGCCCGCACTTTCAACTCTGTCTAATGGCCTAATGAGGTATCAGTCCAAATTCCTGTGCTGTCATTCCTTGCGTGCGCAGTTACTCTGGTTGGCCAGACCACGAGATCGCGCATGGAACGCACTTGTAAACGGACCCAAACCAAACCAAACAGCCCAACCCAACCCACATCCAGCTAAACTGCCCAAATTATAATGCCCAGAAGACTCCACTGCCACACAGGAGAGATCGACCAGGTACTGTCCAAAAAACTGGCCCTTGTGGCCAGAACAATGAGCAAATGCTCACAAGAGCAATACAGGGATGGCCTCAAATAACCATCAACACCAAAAACAAAGTCTGCAAGGCGACACCCTAAAACACAAGCCCGATCACATAGGTGACGAGGCAACAACTAAGATTTATATGGACAGATCGTTAAGCGACCTGCCCATAAAAAACGCTCTCTCAAAAACTCAAACGCTCTCGACACAAATATAACGCTCTCAAACTAAAACTAACCACCTTTATGTGAACACCCCCAGTGAAATTGGCTCTCCCTCTCTCTCTCGAACCCCCTCCTTTGCCCCCCACTCGAACAGGTAGCATTTTGACTATAAATGCACTCAAAAAACAATTTGCCAATCATCAGAATAAAGAGCGTTTTTTCTACACACTTACCCCTCTCTACATCACATACAAGGACACAATGACAAAACAATACTACAATCCTCCGAGAGGACAACAATCACAGAAGCAATAAAATGCCAAATATCGCGATGATATAGCAGATTGATCCCTACTAACCCTACCAGAACTCACAGGAACATGTACAATAGTACACACGGACAACAAACTGGATAAATCGTTCGAAACAGCTCACCACTAATAACTTACACTCACAAACAGGAAAAGGAGTACTAACATGGAAGGTGACAACAATACATATGAACACAATAAAAATACTGACAAGAATCAGAATAACCACCAATGAAGTCAACCAACCATGAGAAGACTCCGGACGATACACTGACTCACCAAAAAGACAACCAAGGAGAGAGACCCCGGTAACGATGAACGGCGGGCAAACACCACATGCCCTACGCAGGCATCACAGGCAACACAATAACACAAACACATCGACAGGACACGGGAAAGGCGCAAATAAAGGCTGGAGCGGTCGGCAGGATTCAACTCTCCCTGGGGGGCAGAATCCCAGCAGTAATGCCTAGAGATGTGAACTGCCGACTGGATTTTCGACTGCCGACTGCCAGTTCGGACTGAAGTTCACAGTCCGTTTTTTCGACTGAACTGGCACGACTGAACTGTGCAGTTCAAACTGTGCAGTTCGTGCGAAACAGTCGACTGAACTGTGCAGTCGGGACAGTCGACCATTTCCTTCGTCCGATCGCACATTTGGGCTAGGCCTGCCCGACGATTCCAAGGGGGCGGGTCTCGATTCCCGAATCACCGATCGATCAGCTCAGACTGCTGCGCAGTGTCCGAACTGGGGAGCCCGCTAGTTAGAAGGAGGCGTGGCAGATGAGACCCGCGACCGCGCTTGCTAATGAGAAAACTCCAGTTCGTGCGGTCCGAACTGAACTGTTCCGACTGGCAGTTCGAACTGGACAAACTGAACTGCCACAGTCCATTTTTTGAACTGAACTGCGCAAAAATGAACTGCCAGTTCGTCCAGTCGGCAGTTCAGTTCGACTGGCTCGACGCAGTTTCAGTTCAGTTACCATCTCTAGTAATGCCCAGCCGTGAGAGCCAATGCACCGGCCATTACCTGACCTATTTGGTCGACCCGAGATGACAACAATTAGCCATGGTGGACCAGGAAGGGGGCAGGCAATCATGACCCACAAATGACTGTCAGCAACGTTGGTGGAACCCTGCGCGTAATATCCGAAGTGTGTCCACGGCCTTGTCAGCTAGGCTGGCATAAACGGCAAAACCTTAAATAAATAAATAAACCGACTGACCAATTTGGTTGAGTCTATCTCTAACCAGACGCAAAAAGATATGTTAAATGCGCTAAGTGAAACTCTGCAGCTGGTTTCAGTGACGGGCAACGCGCGACACGGGAACCATAATCTCAAGTTCGAGAAATACCTGACTGGGGTCTTGCGAATTTAACATACAGAATGTCAAGCTCAGTACGAGCACCTGGACACCTCAACTGACCAATTTGGTTGAGTCTGTCTCTAACCAGGTGCGAAAAGATATGTTGAGTTTGCGAGTTGAAGCTCTGTGGCTGGATTCAGTGACGGGCGAGACGCAACACGATATTCATATTCTCAAGCTCGAGATAGATTTGATCGGGATACTAGAAATTTGACCGACAGAAATGCATGCCCGGGATGAGCACCCACACACATTAACCGGATAATCTGATTGAAGACTTATCAAATTAGATATGAACGCGCTATAACAATCGCGAGATGAAATCCTAGGGTAGAGTCCAGCAGCGAGCAATACGAAACATCAGAGTCATAATCTCAAGCTTGTGGTATACCTGATTGGGGTCGTGAGAAGCTCATCGACGGAATACCAAGCTCTTGAGGAGCAGGGTAACACCCCAACTGACCGATTCAATTGAGTCGACCTCCAAACAGACTCAAAAAAAGCTGTCAAATATGTGAGATGAAACTCTGTGGCCGAGTCCAGCTGTGTACAGCCGCAACACGGTGGTTTTGAGCTGGCGAAATGAATGATTCGGTCCGAAAAGGCTTAAATTCAGAACATCCAGCTCACTATGAGTACAAGGAGGTCCCAGCCCACTAGGGGCACTGAATAGTGTCCCAATTATGGTTGAGGGCGCAGCGAAAATCGCCGGAGGGCGCCCTGTAGTTCATTACAGCAGCTTATACTACTAGTATGACATACAGGAATTAGATATCTCGGGCACATGAAAACTTGAATTAGAACGTGGAGATGTCGATGGAGGAATGTCCAGCTCAGGATGAGCACTCTGTCACCCGAACCTATAGCTTGACTGACTCTGGTCACAACGAGATAACAGCGCACAGTAGGCAATGGGGGAGGAAGAGAGAAAACAATCGAGAAAATTCGATGCGCAGAAAAGGGAAAGGGGGGTGAGGAGAAGAAGGGGACAGTGCTCAAAATAGACTAAGACTGTAGAGGAGGCACAATAGGGAACAGAATATCAGAGGCTTCACATTGGCTAAACAAGGACTGGTATTCGGGCCGAACGAATGATAAAAAGGAAAAGAGAGAGAGAGAGAGAGAGGAGAGAATAAAGAGTAACCATGACTTATCTAATAGTCTCATACAATGTTGGAAGAAGTGAACAAGCAGCACAGTCAATTATCAATTTTGTGAAAATTAGATAAGGCAGCATACTAGTAGTCTACCTACACGACGTGACAAAGCGCATCAGGCAAATGGTTGAAAAAGAGGAGTGGAAAGATTGAGTGCTCAAGTGCTGACCAACAGAAGAGAAAGCCCAGACAGCACTTGCGAATACGGGCAGCAAGGCAACAGAGCATCTGAGGAAAATATGATAACAATTATAAACTCTGGTGAAATGAGAGTAACGGGCACAGAAGCTGTATCGTTACACGAAAGGGTTGAGCTCATGGCACTGACGTTAGTACAAAACAAACAAAGAATAAACATAGTGAACTTATATATCGAACCGCGAGCAACGGAAAGGGATCTCACCGAATTATATGAATACTTGAAAACTCATTGCCTGTTGAAAAGAACAGTTATCATAGGTGACTTTAATGCTCACTTAAATAGCACAATCAATAGACATGATACTAGCAACCCGATGGCAAGCAAAAATGGACAGGCGCACTACACCGAGGTCAAGGGGAAGAGGGCACAGCTAATTAGACAATTTTGTCTTCAAGAGGGACTCAGGGCAGTAATTTTTGAAAACCACAACGAGGGCACACTGGTAGACAAGGCCTCATCCTTGCATGGAAACAAAGAGGTAAGGGTCGATGGCGCATTAGTAGGGAAGTCTATAATAAAATGGTGGAATCTAATTAAGACGCTCGAGGCAACCAAGGATCACAGACCTATTTTCCTTTACAACATTAATAAAATCAACAAATCACTTAGCCGGTGGCGAATCATCAAAACATACAAAATCTGGAAGATCAACAAAGGCATGTTCCTGGAACTGGATATATTAGCTAGAAAGCTGGCTAACAATTGGCAAACCGGTGAGCAGGATGTAATAATTAAGTCACTCAACATACTAACCGAAGCGACAATAGAAGCTCTACTAAACAGTCAAAGTAAAGTAATGATCAGTAGGAAAGTTCGCATAGCGAACGATGGCTGTGAAGATCAAAGTATCAATGGAAGGGCAGAAAGAATATTGGTACAACTTGAGTACTGCAGAAACAAGATGAAGCGCTTAAAACATAAAATACGACTCCATGCGTAGAGTAATTAACAATAGAACGAGAAGACTGAAGGAAAAACTGAAACGGTTAGAGGCTCGATTAAGAGACAATTGAGGCCAGGTTCAATAGGGAGAGACAAGAGTGGGATGGGAGGCCGAAGCAAGAATTCGAAGCCATGGAACTATGGCACAAGTGGAATACTATCAAGAATTTCATATCAAAAACCAACCGTTTAGCGCAAGCAGGGGCACAATCGAAGCACAATGAACCTATAGATGGACCCTCGGGCAAGGCAGCCAAAGAAGAGCACCTTGATAAAATTGCGGAAGTTATGTTCCCAACAATAGAACAAGGTCTGATGGTGGGTGCAACAAAAATTGAAAGGAGAAGAGGGACACTGGGAGACCATGAAGTTAGTAAGGGAGGAAAGAAGGGTTTTATGAGCATCACCGAACGTGAGATAAAGGAAGCAATTAAAAAACACAGGAACATGAGGTATACAGGGCCTGAGGGGTTGAAATTTGAGACGTTCAATCAAGCCAGCAAGTATATATACGACACTCTGGCCCTGATAGCTAGGATGTCGTACTGCACAACCACCGTGCCAAATGCGTGCAAAACCAACCAAGGAACCCTCATTCCCAAAAACGAGCCCAATAAATTTAGGATTGTGCATGCCGCGTCGCCAATCACGGCCTTCTTGGAGACTATCGCGCTTCATAGGCTACAGCACAAGCTTGATACAAAGGGCCTCATAGACAGGGGGCAGTTTGGCTTCACGGCTAACAGGGGCCGGTTGGATCTAGTGGCGAGTACTATACATAGAATGATGCTATACGAAGCAAGGAACCCCAATTGTAGGAAGCAGACAATCATTGGCCTCGACATCGG
>Ga0268247_10000667_pt1 | contig 11247 bp, 10 predicted proteins | sample AgamicOrMae_FD_200245 | JGI IMG/M metagenome (GOLD analysis project Ga0268247, IMG submission 200245) | Agave microbial communities from Guanajuato, Mexico - Or.Ma.e (v2) (version 2) | ecosystem: Host-associated > Plants > Phyllosphere > Phylloplane/Leaf | place: Guanajuato, Mexico | collected... | reverse complement strand
ACAATAAGATAAGTCTCACTTAACAGTGACATGATTGCAGCCTGCATAGCTTTCTATTAAATTTGCATTAACACTATTATAAGGAAAGTTTTTATGACGATACTCATCGTAGTTGCCATCTTAATTGCACTGATGGGGTTTGCCCTTGCGCGCCACTGAGAAGGTACGCGCAGACAAAAGTGTTAAAAACGCGCGCCGCGCGCGTCGTCGCTAATCTCTGCGGGAAACATCTTCGGCTCTGTTTCCCTGCCTTTATCCCGCTACTGACTCACGCTGACAATTCACGTATACTTTTTCCCTCATTTTTTCCTTTTGCCAGGCCAGGACCTGTGGTCATTGCACCCGGCAGAATCATGACGACAGCCCGCTGCCCAAATAGCGTGCTTTTCTCTGCATATGTAAGGTAACCCGGTGAATATTCAGGCGCTTCTTTCCGCAAAAGTCAGTCAGGCAATGGTGCTGGCTGGTGCTCCCTCCGATTGTGAACCTCAGGTTCGTCAGTCGGCTAAAGTTCAGTTTGGTGATTATCAGGCTAACGGCATCATGGCCGTGGCGAAAAAACTGGGCCAGGCGCCACGACAATTAGCTGAAACCGTGATTCAACATCTGGACCTCACTGGCATTGCCAGCAAAGTGGAGATCGCGGGGCCGGGCTTTATCAACATTTTCCTGGATCGTCAGTGGCTGGCCGACCATGCCCGGCAGGCGCTGAATCATCCGCGCCTTGGCGTGAACCCGGTCGAACCACAGACAATCGTCGTGGACTACTCTGCCCCCAACGTGGCGAAAGAGATGCACGTCGGCCATGTGCGTTCCACTATCATTGGCGACGCCGCGGTGCGCACCCTCGAGTTCCTGGGTCACAACGTGATCCGCGCGAACCATGTGGGCGACTGGGGCACGCAGTTCGGCATGCTGATTGCGTTTCTTGAAAAACAGCAAAATGAAAACCACGCGGAGATGGCGCTGGCGGATTTAGAAGGTTTTTACCGTGAAGCCAAGCGCACTTACGATGAAGATCCTGAGTTTGCAGAGCGTGCGCGCGGCTATGTCGTGAAGTTGCAAGGCGGTGACGACTACTGCCGTCAGATGTGGAAAAAGCTGGTTGATATCACCATGACGCAAAACCAGCATATCTACAACCGTCTGAACGTCACCCTGACGCGTGATGATGTGATGGGTGAGAGCCTCTATAACGACATGCTGCCGGAAATTGTGGCCGATCTGAAAGCCAAAGGTCTGGCCGTCGAGAGTGAAGGCGCCACCGTGGTATTCCTGGAAGAATTCCAGAACAAAGAAGGTGAGCCGATGGGCGTGATCATCCAGAAAAAGGATGGCGGCTATCTTTACACCACCACCGATATTGCCTGTGCCAGGTATCGCTATGAAACCCTGCATGCGGACCGCGTAATTTACTACATCGACTCACGTCAGCATCAGCATTTACAGCAGGCGTGGACCATTGTCCGTAAAGCCGGCTATGTGCCTGCGTCCGTTCCACTTGAACATCATGCGTTCGGTATGATGTTGGGTAAAGATGGCCGTCCGTTTAAAACCCGCAGTGGCGGCACCATTAAGCTGTCAGATTTGCTGGATGAAGCCTATGAACGCGCGTACACGCTGGTACGCGAGAAAAACCCGGACATGACGGAAGAGGAAGTCAGCACACTCGCGGAAGTCGTCGGCATCAGCGCCGTGAAATATGCCGATCTGTCAAAAAGCCGCACCACTGATTACATTTTTGACTGGGATAATATGCTGGCGTTTGAGGGCAATACGGCGCCTTACATGCAATATGCTTATACGCGCGTGCTGTCCGTGTTCCGTAAAGCCGGTATCGACGCCGATGCGATTCAGGCAGAAATCGTGCTGACGGATGACCGTGAAGCCCTGCTGGCAACGCGTTTGCTGCAGTTTGAAGAGGTCATTACCCAAGTGGCACGCGATGGCACACCGCATGTGATGTGTGCCTATTTGTACGATCTGGCGGGCCTGTTCTCCGGCTTCTACGAGCACTGTCCGATTCTGGCCGCAGAGGACGACGTGACGCGCCTGAGCCGTTTACAGATTGCGGCACTGACCGCAAAAACCCTGAAACTGGGTCTGGATACGCTGGGGATCAAAACGGTCGATCGCATGTAATCTGTTAAGGCGCTGAGAGCTGACTGTTCTCAGCGCCTGCCTCAACCTCGCCCTTCCCGCTCTGCCCGTCACCCGCACAATTTTCCTTCGTGTAGCGTCATCTTTGCCATTGCCCTCCCTGACTCCACGATACAAAGGCGTTAATTCGTATTTCAGCACCAGAGATGATCGCAGCACGCGCCGTGCAAACCCGCTCAGGCAACCCTGATGTCGCGTATATCAAGGTCCTGTCGGGACAAGATTCTTTTCTTATTCCCGCGCTCTACTATAAGCCCGCGTTTTATCAGGTTTAACGTGTTAACGAGAAAGGAAGAATAAGTTGATGTTAAGAAAAGCGTTTGCCGAGCTGTTCGGCACCTTCTGGCTGGTATTCGGAGGCTGCGGCAGCGCCCTGCTCGCCGCGAATTTTCCCCAAACCGGGATTGGGTTTGTGGGCGTGTCTCTGGCATTTGGCCTCGCCGTACTGACAATGGCCTTTGCGGTAGGCCACATTTCGGGCGGTCACTTTAATCCCGCCGTCACCCTGGGCTTATGGGCCGGTGGCCGCATCGACAGCAAGACCATCTTGCCCTACATCGTGGCACAGATGGCTGGCGGTATTGCGGCGGCGGGCGTGCTGTATCTGATCGTCAGTGGTCAGGCTGACTTTACGATGGCAGATAAGGGTTTCGCTGCCAACGGCTTTGCGGCGCACTCGCCAGGCGGCTATTCCCTCTGTGCGGCCGTCATCACTGAACTCGTACTCAGCGCGTTCTTCCTGATGGTTATTCAGGGTGCGACGGATAAACGCGCGCCGGCGGGTTTCGCTCCCATTGCGATTGGTCTGGCATTAACGCTCATTCACTTAATCAGTATCCCGGTAACCAATACCTCGGTGAATCCGGCACGCAGTACCGCGATGGCTGTTTTTCAGGGAGGCTGGGCGTTACAGCAGCTGTGGGTTTTCTGGCTGGTACCGATAGCGGGTGGCGTTGCGGGGGGATGGCTTTACCGCTTTCTGCTGCAAAAAGACGCGTAGCCTGAACCGCGTTATGACATCGGGATTGATCGGGCAGACCGACAGCATCAGTCTCTTGATGATGCTTGTCAGTCTGCCATGAACAGGGCGAAAAAGGCTTAGTGGTAGTTGACCGTCACCGCTGTGCTGACGACCTTCAGCCCCGGCGGCAAACTTCCGCCACCGGCGAAGCCAAACACCATATGTAACGTTTCACCGGCGGCGACCTCAGCCAGACCGCGTGTGCTGCCGCTGGCACCGTCCAGTTCGGTACAATGCTGTTCTGCACAGAGCCGGACCTGTAAACCGGAAGGCACCGGTTGGGTAAACTGATAACGCCAGTTCACCACGGTGATCGCCCCACTGACCTGACCTGGCGGGGTCAGCGGCTGCGACGACTGCCAGCTTCCCCGGTTCGCCATCAGTGGACCCGCCGCGCTGGCGCTCCAGGCACCGTCAGCGGCCTGAGCAAACAGCGGAAGCAGCAGCGAAAACAGCATTAGCGATCTCATTGTTTGCCACCGATGGTTGCGGTCATGCGAATCTGACGGTTATCGCTTAATTCCATATTGGACAGCACCACCAGCTGCGGCATGTTACGGCGCAGGAAGCGTGCCAGTAAGGCGCGTAACGGATGATTGACCAGCAGGACAGGCGGCGCGCCCATCATTTCCTGCCGTTGCAGGGCCTCCTGCGTCTGGGCTAACAGCCGATCGGCCAGGCCTGGCTCAAGTCCGCCACCGCCCTGCAAGGCCTGCAGCAGCAGGCGCTCCAGTGTCGCATCCAGGCCAATCACCTGCACTTCACCCGTGCCCGGGAACCACTGCTGCGTAATCGCTCTGCCCAGCGCCACGCGCACCACGCTGGTGAGTTCCTGCGGATCGCTTTGAACCGGCGCATGCTCTGCCAGGGTTTCAATAATGGTGCGCATATCACGAATCGAAACGCGCTCAATCAGCAGGTTCTGCAGGACTTTGTGCAGCGTTGTCAGCGTAATCACGCCAGGCACTAAATCTTCGGTCAGTTTCGGCATCTCTGAGGAGACGCGGTCCAGCAGTTGCTGCGCTTCCTGACGGCCAAACAACTCACCGTTCTGGTTGTGATCGACCATCGGAATCAGGCGGTAACCCACTTCCATGCCCAGCGTGTCTTCAAGCTGCACATCAGTCCAGGAGGCTTCGGCAGAGGCAGGCGTTTCCATGGATTTTGCGATGCTGCTCGGCGATTCGACATTCTTCTTCGGCTGCATCTCGCGGCCACGTAACCACCACGCCAGCCCCAGTAAGGCCGCCGTAAACAGCAGGAACACAAAGTTAGGCATGCCCGGCACAAGCCCCAGCAAACCGATTACGCCGGCGCTCAGCATGAGGACGCGCGGATCTTTGAACAGCTGCCCGACCATCTGCTCGCCGACGTCCTGGTCGGTTGCCACGCGCGTCACGATAACACCCGCCGCGGTAGAGATGACCAGCGCAGGGATCTGTGCGACCAGACCGTCACCGATGGTTAACAGCGTATAGGTTTCTGCCGCGTGGCCCGCATCCATACCATGCTGAACGATCCCCACCAGTAAACCACCGATCACGTTAATGACCATGATCAAAATACCGGCGATGGCATCCCCGCGTACAAACTTACTGGCACCGTCCATCGAACCGTAAAAGTCCGCTTCCTGAGTCACTTCGGCGCGACGACGCTTCGCTTCATCTTCGCCAATCAGACCCGCATTCAGGTCGGCGTCGATAGCCATCTGCTTACCCGGCATCCCGTCAAGCACAAAGCGCGCACCCACTTCGGCGATACGGCCCGCACCTTTGGTGATAACCATAAAGTTGATGATCACCAGGATGATAAACACCACGATCCCGATGGCGAAGTTTCCGCCAACCAGGAAGTGGCCAAAGGCTTCCACCACCCGTCCCGCCGCCGCGGCACCGGTATGCCCTTCCAGCAAAATAATACGCGTAGAGGCTACGTTCAGCGACAGGCGCAGCAGGGTCGAAAACAGCAGAATGGTGGGAAAGGCCGCAAACTCCAGCGTGCGCTGGGTAAACATGGCGACCAGCAGCACCATAATCGACAAGGCAATGTTAAAGGTAAACAGCAGATCAAGGATAAACGGCGGTAAGGGCAGAACCATCATCGACAAAATCATGATGATCAGCACCGGACCCGCAAGGACCTGCCATTGCATGTCTTTGAAGTTGCCTGGAAGGCGTAGTTTAGCGGCCAGATTAGCCATCGTTTTTGCTCTCTCCTGCAAAGTCCATCTCTGCCGGGACCGGCAGGTCTTTAGGTTTTACGGGCACCAGGCCACCTTCGCGCTTCCAGCGGCGAAGCTGCCAGACCCAGGCCAACACTTCCGCGACGGCCGCATAAAGGGCGCCAGGAATGTGTTGCCCGATTTCGGTATGACGGTATAACGCACGCGCCAGCGGCGGTGCTTCCAGAACCGGAATGCGGTGTTCTGCGCCCAGTTCACGAATGCGTAAGGCGATCTCGCCAGCGCCTTTGGCAATAACCTTGGGCGCACTCATTTTCTTCTCGTTATATTGCAGCGCAACCGAATAGTGTGTTGGGTTGGTAACGATCACGTCGGCCTTGGGCACATCGGCCATCATGCGACGACGGGCTGCCGCACGCATCTGCTGACGAATGCGCCCTTTCACGTGCGGGTCACCTTCCTGCTGCTTGTGCTCATCGCGAATTTCCTGACGTGACATCCGCAATTTTTTAAAGTGGCTGTAAAGCTGCCAGAAAACGTCGTATCCCACCATGGGGATCAGGCCGAGCATGACCAGCGCACAACAGATAGCGATCATGTCCATGCCATGGATCAGGGCTGTGGTCGGCGACTCGGCAATCAGCCGAAGCATATCGGGCCAGTGCGTCCAGATGTACCAGCCTGCCACGCAGCCCACCAGAATGGTTTTCAGAATGCCTTTAAACAGCTCCGTCCAGGCCTGCGCGGCGAACATGCGTTTGAAGCCTGGCAACGGGTTCAGCTTGCTAAAATCCACTTTGATGGATTTGCCGCTGATGACCACGCCGCCCAGCAGCATCGGTGAGGCAATGGCCACCAGAACCAGCCCGCCCAGAAGCGGCAGAAGCGCGGCAATGGCCTGCATGATCAGATTACCGACGTGGGCGATGATAATTTTGTCATCGGTCACCATGCCGTGGTCGAAACTGAGTCCGGTTGACACCATTGCCGCCAGTCGATGGGCCATTGCCGTTCCGCCAACCCATAAAATCATGATGCCTGCCAACAGCATCAATAGTGAGGTTAACTCGCGCGAACGCGGAATCTGGCCCTCTTCACGCGCTTTTTCAAGTCGGTGGGCCGTGGGCGATTCTGTTTTGTCCTCATCACTGTTTTCTGACACCACAAACCTCGGTTGGCAGGAATTCTGAGCATAGAATGCCAAATTTGAGTTTGGTTAAAGCGTGGATAAAACGTGAAAAACACATGCTCTTTCACGGATAGCAAAAGAGAAAAGCGGAGTGGCCCGCGGTGAGCAGGCCACTTTTCAGAAGGGACCATCGCAACGTCGCGATGGCGAGACAGCCAGGTGATTAGAAACCGAGGCTGTCCAGCAGGTCATCCACCTGATCCTGGTTCGCAACAATGCCAGGCGCGGCAGCGTTAACCTGAGGACCGTTAAGCAGCGTAGTGCCAACCTGACGTTTTTCGGCGCTAACTTCTGGCATGTTTTCCAGCAGCACCATTAACAGCTGGCGCTCGATCTCCTGAATCACATCCATCATGCGTTTGATCACCTGACCGGTGAGATCCTGGAAATCCTGCGCCATCATGATGTCGAGCAACTGCTTGTTAGTAAAAGAGGTGTGCTCAGGCACTTCCCCTAAATACTGACGCGTATCCGTCACCAGCTCGCGCGCATCGGCAAGTTCAATAGGATTCTCAAACCATGCATCCCAGCGTCCTTTAAGCGCAATCGCTCCCGCTTCCATTTTGTCCTAGTGCGGTTGCGCTGCTTCGACGCTGTTCAGCGCCCGGTCGGCCGCCTGAGCGGTCTTTTGCACTACATAGTCCAGACGATCACGGGCGTCAGGAATGGCTTCAGCAGCTTCTGCAATGGCCTGATCCAGCCCCAGCTCACGCAAACTATCACGCAGCATGCGTGTCAGTGAACCGATGCGGGAAATGATATCTTGTGCCGCGGCTTGCTCAGCTGATTTCGGAAGGTCGCTCATCACATCTCCTTACATACCCAGTTTTTCAAAAATTTTGCCCAGCTTCTCTTCAAGCGTGGCGGCCGTAAACGGCTTAACGACATAGCCGCTTGCACCCGCCTGAGCGGCAGCAATGATGTTTTCTTTTTTCGCTTCAGCCGTCACCATCAACACAGGCAGACTGGCCATGGCCGCATCTGCGCGAATGGTCTGCAGCAGTTGCAGGCCATCCATGTTAGGCATGTTCCAGTCGGAGATAACGAAATCGAAACCACCTGCCTTGAGTTTGGTTAACGCATCGACGCCGTCTTCCGCTTCTTCTACGTTATTGAAGCCCAGCTCTTTCAGCAGGTTACGGACAATACGACGCATCGTATTGAAGTCGTCCACCACTAAAAAGCGCATATTTTTGTCAGCCATATCTACTCCTGTGTTATCTCGCCCGGCAGGACGGGCCTGTTAAATACGCAATGCCTGTCCGGCGCTAATTTTCGCCAGCATGTGCTGGCTGATGTTGCTTAAATCCACTACTTCGCTCACACCGCCGCTGGCTATCGCCTCGCGTGGCATGCCAAAAACGACACAACTTGCTTCATTTTGCGCGATGGTCCAGGCGCCGGCACGATGCATTTCCAGCATGCCTGCTGCCCCATCGTTACCCATACCGGTCAGGATCACGCCAACGGCATTTCGCCCGGCGTTGATCGCCACCGATTTAAACAACACATCGACTGACGGTTTATGACGGTTAACTGGCGGACCGTCGTTCAGTTTCACGACATAGTTCGCACCACTGCGACCCAGCTCCATGTGCATCGCGCCGGGCGCGATATAAGCATGGCCAGGAAGAATACGCTCACCATCTTCGGCCTCTTTCACCGTAATCTGGCAGAGCTTGTTTAGCCGCTCGGCAAACGAACGGGTAAATCCCGGTGGCATATGTTGCGTAATCAGCAGCGCAGGGCTGGTGGCCGGTAGCGGCTGCAATACGTGGCGGATGGCTTCTGTACCGCCCGTCGATGAACCAATCGCAATCAGCTTTTCACTACTCAGCAGCGGACCGGCTTTCAGCGTGACCGGGGCAGGCATGGTGGTGCGCACATGCAGACGTGCCCGGGCAGCCGCGCGAATTTTATCGCCAATCATCTGGCTGTAAGCCAGCATACCTTCACGAATGCCTAGCTGTGGTTTGGTCACGAAATCCACCGCACCGAGCTCGAGCGCGCGCAGCGTGATTTCTGAACCCTGCCCCGTCAGTGATGACACCATCACGACCGGCATCGGGCGAAGACGCATCAGTTTTTCAAGAAAATCCAGTCCATCCATGCGCGGCATTTCAACATCCAGCGTCAACACCTGCGGATTAAACTGTTTAATTAAATCGCGGGCCACTAATGGATCCGGGGCCGTCGCCACCATTTCCATATCAGGATGACTGTTGATGATTTCTGTCATCAGTTGCCGCATCAGCGCAGAGTCATCTACGCACATCACGGTAATTTTGCTCATCATCTTTCCTTCGTCAGTCCATAAACGGTTTGCCCACGCAGCCAGAACTCTTTACTAATCTGGCTAAAGTTTTCTGAGTGTCCGGCGAACAGGATGCCGCCAGGCTTAAGCAGTGGAACAAAACGACGTAGAATTTTTTCTTGTGTTTCTTTATCGAAATAGATCATTACGTTACGGCAGAAAATGGCATCGAACGGACCCGGCAGGTTCCAGTCGTTGGCCAGCAAATTCAGCTGACTGAAATTCACCATATTCGCCAGTTCGGTGCGCACACGCACCATGCCAGCATGCGGGCCCGTACCCCGTAAAAAGAAACGTTGTAGCTGTGCAGGCGACAGCGTCCGTAATTCTTCCTGGCGGTAAACGCCCGCCACGGCTTTTTCCAGAACCTGGGTATCGATATCACTGGCATGGACCTGGAATTTACCGGGTCCGGTTCCCAGCGTTTCGGCCAGGGTAATCGCGATAGAGTAAGGTTCTTCGCCCGTTGAGGCGGCCGTGCTCCAGACGCTGAAATTGCCCTGACGTTTACGTGCATGTTCCGCCAAGATAGGAAAATGGTGCGCCTCGCGGAAAAAAGCGGTCAGGTTAGTGGTCAGAGCGTTGATAAACGCCTGCCACTCAGCACTGTTAGGATCGTTCTCCAGCAGGGCCAGGTAGCGACCAAAATCATCAATATTCAGCGTGCGCAGACGACGTACCAGACGGTTGTAAACCATCTCGCGCTTATGATCGGCCAGCACGATACCCGCGCGCTGATAGATGAGCTGGCTGATACGGCGAAAATGGGTATCGGAGAGGGGCAGCCGCTGCACCATCTGTGAGAGCAGCGTTGTCGCCTCTGGTTGATCTAATAACGTCGATTTCTTCATCTTTGCACCTGGCCTGAACTACACCTGTTAAACGTCTGCTGCTATGCCCAACCGCACATCAGCGGTTGGGCCATCCAGGCAATTAGAAGGTTTCCCAGTTCTCATCACTGCGTGATGAGGGTTGGCGAATGCCCTCTGACGGACTTTCTAAACGTAAACTTTTTGCCGCCGTTGTCTTGTTAACGGCCTGTGTGACAATTTCTTTACCAATATTGAAGACAGAAACCGCTTGTTTTAAGTTGCTGGCCTGATCTTCCAGTGCCGCAGCGGCGGCGGCCGACTCTTCAACCAGCGAGGCGTTCTGCTGTGTCACGCGATCCATCTCGGTCACGGCCAGGCCAACCTGGTCGATGCCACGGCTCTGTTCGTCTGAAGCAGAGGCAATCTCTCCCATGATGTCGGTGACGCGTGTGACGGCGCTGACGATTTCGTTCATGGTATCGCCTGCGCTTTCAACCAGGACTGAACCGGTATTCACGCGACTGACGGAGTCCTCAATCAGCCCTTTAATCTCTTTCGCCGCCTGTGCACTGCGCTGTGCAAGATTGCGCACCTCACCGGCAACCACCGCAAAGCCACGGCCCTGCTCACCTGCGCGTGCCGCTTCCACGGCCGCATTCAGTGCCAGGATATTGGTCTGGAAAGCAATGCCATCAATCACGCTGGTGATATCGGCAATTTTTCTGGAACTGCCCGCAATTTCTTTCATCGTGGTCACGACACCGTCCACCACTTTGCCGCCCTGCTGTGCGGTTTCAGAGGCATTCAGCGCCAGCGTCGACGCCTGACGGGCATTTTCAGCATTTTGCTTCACGGTCGCGGTAAGCTGTTCCATGCTGGCAGCGGTTTGCTCCAGCGAAGCCGCCTGCTGCTCTGTTCGCGACGACAGATCGTTATTCCCTACGGCAATTTCGCTGGCGCCGGTATAGATCGCATCGGCCCCATCACGGACGGTGCTGACCGTACGGACCAGTTCACGTTGCATCTCCTGCAGAGACGTTAGCAAATCGCCAATTTCATTACGTACGGTAATGGCGATAGGCTGCGTCAGGTCACCCTGTGCGATATGCTGGATATGATCGATGCTCTGTTTTAACGGGCGAATCAGCAGGCTGCGCATAAGATTCCACACCAGCACGATCACCAGCAGCGTAACGACCAGCGTCCCCGCAACCAGCATAATCATGCGCTGATAAGCGGCATTATTGGCATCGATGCCTTTCTGGCTCAGTACCAGGTTGTAGTTAAGCCAGTCGTCATAATCTTTTTGGAATTTGTCCTGATAACTTTGTGTCGGCTGATCAACAAACCCTTTGAAGTTGCCGTTGCCCAGAAACACAATCAGTTCCGCCAGACCATCGTGGAATTGTTTGTAATTGGCCTGTAGCGTCAGCACGTTAGCCGCACTTTTTCCTTTCTCTGACAGGTTGGCATTGAATAATTCATAGCCCTTTTCAGCCTGTTTCAGCTCACTGTCAGCCAGCGCCACCAGCTCTTTTACGGTGGCTCCCGAACCTGCCATCTGCCCAT
>Ga0268247_10000665_pt1 | contig 11256 bp, 15 predicted proteins | sample AgamicOrMae_FD_200245 | JGI IMG/M metagenome (GOLD analysis project Ga0268247, IMG submission 200245) | Agave microbial communities from Guanajuato, Mexico - Or.Ma.e (v2) (version 2) | ecosystem: Host-associated > Plants > Phyllosphere > Phylloplane/Leaf | place: Guanajuato, Mexico | collected... | reverse complement strand
GATGGAGCAGTGGCCGCAGACTGTCTCCGGCCGGCCGATCTAGTTCTGCCCCAACACTCAACGCAGACACACTCCAAATGGGCCTGACACAGAGACATTTGCCGAGTTGATCATGAGCGGCCAGATTATGAACGCCTTCTAATGATCCCTCTCGGCTCTCCAAGCGGCTTCTGTGAAGCTAACCTGTGGCCAAGCTAGGCCCAACCAAGCTAGACCCAAGCTGAAAATGGTGTCCGGCGTGGATTGGCTCTGCTTGCAGCCAGAAGCAAATGATTGGAGCGCCGCGAGCGGACGAGCAGCCACTGGCCAAAGTGGAACGCCGTTTCGGCTCGCGAGGCGTCTTGCCAATTTTGTTCCCTCGAGCCAGACATTTGGAGCTCGAAATTTGGAGCTAAAAAGTTGGAATTTGGAGCCAACTTTGGGCTATCTTTTTGGGCTAACTTTTGGCTCTCCAACTTTTGCTTAGCCCAACGCAAACAAGCCTCCCTTTTGGCGCGTCATCCCTTAGGAGCGGGTTTCGTTTTGAGCAAAATTATCATTTATTACTCTCGCTCCTCCACTTTCGCCAGTTTTTTCCATTTTCGCTTCTTGTTTTTATTCTCGCTTCTCTTTTCTTATCGGAAAATGGCGAGCAACCTGGACGAGAGACGCCCGCTGCTAAGGTGCCGCCTTAGCTTCTCAGCTGGCCAGTGGCTCGCAGATATTAATTCGCCTCTGCCGTTTGGAGGCGGCCGAAGCGAAAAATTGGGCGCGCTCCAAAGTAATCTGCTTAGGGCAATTAGTTTGCCGAGTTTGGCATTAGTTTGGCGCTAGTTTGGCACTAGTTTGGCATGCGAACATGGTCAGAATGCAGCTTGGGTCTGCCGCTGACTAGGTGCAGTTGAGAGGAGCCAAGCAGCGGCGCCAGCAGAGCGGCACGTCGCCCGCACGTCTGCAGCTCGGAGCTTTGGGCGCCGCCGCCGCTCGCCACTTGTTGTCTTGGGCGCAGCTCAAGCCAAGTGACAAGAAAATTGCGGGCCCGAGAAGAGAGAATTTCTTTCTTTCGGCCAGAAGAAGTTGAAATTTCGTGCTTTGGAAAGCTTTGGGGCAAGTGTTTGGCAGGAAGATGGTGAAAAATGGAGGAAATGCCAGAGAGATCGCCACTGATCGGCCCCTACAGATAGTCTGTGGCCTGCTCGAAGGCCAAGCACTGGCCAGCAAGCGAACGGGCCACAGAGGCACACTTTTAATCGGAAGGCGGCCCCTGTTTTTTGGCTTTTCTGTTTTGTTTTCCTTCCCTCTGAGGGCTGTCTCTGGCCGCTTGATCGACAGCTTTGTTTGTGGCCACTCGGCCGGCCTTTTCTGTTCAGTTCCACAAATCGAAGGTCGTCCATCGTCGTTTTGCGCAACTCGGTTTGCATCTCCCAAAAGGCGTCCAAACAAACGGCCGCCCAGAGCTCACCTTGCGCTTGATTTTGGCCGCCGCTCTCTGGGCGCTTCTCTGCACTACAAGAGCCGTCATTTGGGCCAGATTTCAGCCAATCGATAGTGTGGAGCTCTGGACTATTGCCCGTCGTTGTTTTTCCTGCAACTTCGGGCGGCCAAACAACGTTCAGAGCCAAACAGAACAGTACAGAAGAGAAAAGAACAGAAGTCGATTGGAAGAGTGGCAGAGGCCAGCGCAATGGTTGCGGCCAGAGTTCACAATTGGCGCCGGCCGATTATCGCGCCAAGATAATCGACGCCCCTCTGCTGCCCCTCCTGAGGGCCCGCAGAGTAGCCGCCCCTCCTCTGCTTTCCAGTGCTTTCCAATGCTTTTTCACCTCCTCCAATGGCAGCAAATGGAGTCCAGCCGCCGCCAGTGGTCCGCACCCAAAAGGCCAAGTGCGAGCCTTTTGGCCGCGCCCGCTCGGAGTAGGCCCGACAAATTGGCCCGAAGTTCGCGCCTCCTCGTCTCTGCGGGCATTGTTCGCCCATCGCAGTGAGACAGCGGGCGAATGTTAGCGCTTAGAATGCCCGCGCCACGCCCACTTTGAGCGCGCGGCAAGTGTGCGTCGGGACCGCATGGGGCGCAGGCTGAGGGCCCGGCGCGTTGCAGCTCGCCGGCCGGCAGGAAGTCAGCGCTCGAGATTAATTAGGAGTGGGCCAGTGTTCCGGCCAGGTTTTTGCAGATTTCGCCCGCGGGTTTGCCGACCATTTGGCGGCCGGACGAGCGAGCCAGTGGTTTCCTTTGGGGAGCTTTCGCTTGGTGAGCGGGCGACCAAACAAAATGGGCGTTGGGCCGACCTGGAGAGCTGGAGAGCTGCTCCAATTGGGTGGCGCTCCAGTTTGCGCGCCGGCCACTCGCACCTGAGCCTTCGCGAGGCCCTGAAAGTGGCCGGAGCTGCGCAACAATTGGGCCAGCAGGCAGCCCATTTGGCGCCTCCTCGCACCTGGGCAGCCCGGAGGCTCAGCGGCGGCGTTTGCAGCGCCAAGTGGGCGCCCATTGCACAGAGCTGAGGTGTTGAAAGCTAATCACTGTCTTGGGCCATTCGACTTCCCAAAAAGCAAAATTTTAGAGCCGCAGAAGTGGAAGCAAATGGATAAAATTCCAGGCCCGGGGAGCTGGTTTGTGTGGGGCCCATTGTGTGCCTGTGCTGCTTCCTGTGGGCCCGGCGCTCTGCGACACGAGACGCGCACCTGGCCGCTGGTCTGGGCCCAAGTGAGAGAGTGTTTGGGGGCTGCTCTTCCTGCCATTCTTGGCGAAATTTAATCACAGTTTCTGGACAAACAAAACTGGCCCGCCGAAGACAAAGTAAACAGCCACTTTGGCGCGCTCTTGGCCAGCTCTTTTTGGTCCTTTTCAAGCTTCAAAAAGAGCTCCAAAGTGCTGCTTTTGGAGCTGAGAAGAGCAGAACAAAATAATGGAAATTCTTATCCAAAAGCCGGCCAAACAGGAAGACTGGAGTGGGCAAATTTGTGCGCCCAAGCAGCCCCCAAATTGGAAAGTCTGTGCACTTTCTCGCCCGCAAACACTCGATTTTATTCCCTTTTATTATTATTTCCATTTCCCTTTCTCCTCCAGTTCCATTCCATTTCTCCACCAAACTCCAAACTGCGCTCCAACTTCGCCCCTCACCTGTTTGCCCGGCGAGCTGGCGGCCTAAGCAGTGCAGATTATTGCCCGTGCTTCGGCTCGGCCTCCATGTGCGCTCCTCTGGCAGAATTTACGACGCTCTTGGGCCGCGCACGAGCGAGCTGTGTGCGCATATTAATATCGCATCAGGCCAATCATTTGGTCTGTTTTTTATCTCTCTTTGCTGCTGTTCCGCCTAGCTTAGCTCCGGTTGCATTGCGTCCGTCTGCATTTGACTGCGCGCGGGCCTTGTTTGGGCAAAAATGCGGTAGCCAAAGAGATTGGACACAAATTGGCCAATTTTGAAGCGACAGGACCTTTTCTCTGGCTCTCTGCTGGTTTCTTCCACCTTTTGGACTTTGCCCAAATGGACACTCCATTTGGCTGTCTCTTTTTGGGCTCCTTCTGTGCCCTTCGGAGTTGTTTGCGGCCAAGTTCGAATGACAAAAATGCAGCCAAATGGGCAACGCAAATGGTGGTGCAACAGCAACGACAACAACAAATGCAGGCCCACTGTGTCCAATTGAAGCACCTGAGCTAAGGAGGAGAAGTGGCCGCGCTTCAGAGAGATGTGCCTTTTAATTGGCTCGCGAGCTGCACACCGCAGAATGCAGGTTCTGCGAGCCCGAGCAGCTTAATTGCGACACATCAAGAGCAAACTTTGAGCTCGCTATTCAAGTTCAACCAAGTTTTTTTTGCCTCCACTTCTTCTTCTTCTTCAGGTTTTAAGCTAAGGAGGAAGCTTAGGTAGTGTGTGCTCTTGAAGAGCTAAGCTGAACTTGGCCGAAAGGAGCTCAGCCTGAAAGCTGAAATTCGGAGCTCGCTTTGGGTCCCAGTTTGGAGGAAGACAACAAGCAGGAGAAGAAGAAGAAGCCTGTTGATATTTTAATTGCATCACAGGGGAGGCTTTGCAGTGGAAGCTCGCCTTTTGGGCAGCCATTGCGCCATTGCGCCATTGCGCCTCTGCAGCATTGGGCCACTGCTCCATTTGGCCAGTGTGTGTCTGCGAGGCTCCTTTTGGGGCTGGGGAAAGATCCGACTTTTGTGTGTTGTCTTTGGGCCAAAGTGGCCGAGCAGCAAGTGGGGGCGAACTGCAGAAAGAGGAGCGAATTCCTCCGACTCTTAGGGGGCAGTTCAGCATTGAATCAGAAGGTAGCTGAGGGGAAGAAGAGAGAAAAATACGAAAGAAATAAGAAAAGATATTAAGAGGGCAGAATAATGAGCGCGAGGAGGAGGAGAAATGAACAGAGGCAAAGACTTGCCTGTTTGGAGCTCGCAGTTTGAGGCTTCCTCAGCCTTCTCGCTGCTAGTCTGCGAGTCTGATCTGCTTTTTTGCAGTGGATCTGGATCGCCAACTGCGGCCAAACACTTTCCACTGTTGCGCGCAAGTGCTCCTGTTTCGCACACCCCAAGGAGCGAGCTAAGGCCAGAGAGAGAAACACCCTCTGGGCTTCTGTGTGTGTATGTGTGTGTGTCTTCCTCTGACAATGCGAGCTAGTCTCTGGCGCTGAGAAGGCGCGCACCTGTTGAGCGAGTCTCGAGCTGGCCAGCGGCAGCAGCAGTGCCTCGCCAAGTGAGAGAGAGAGAGACGCTCAGAGCCCGCTGCTTAGGTGCAAGTGGCTGCTGACGGCCGCCACCCGACGGCAATCGATCGATGAGAGCACGAGATCGAGATCGAGTTCGCAGATCTCGAATGGCGAATGGCGAATCGCAGATCGTAGATCGTAGATCGTAACTTGCGACTCGCAAATCGCAATCGAGTCCAATTGGGCCTTTCTTTCTCGCCGGCCGGCCGCCGAAGCTTAGGAGTGGCCGCCGACCCGCCGCAGCTAAGCCGCCCGGCCAGAGCAGCGCTCAAATCCAGTGCTCCCGATTTCTTTTCTCGCCGCTTCCACTTGAGCTCAAGTTCGAGTTGAATCTAAAGCTGAAGCTGAAGCTGAAGCTGAATCTGAAGCTAAAGCTAAACTCGAACTCGAAATCGATTGTGCTCCTCTGGGAGCTCCCACATTTGATTGATTTGATCTCGACGCTTTCAGATCATCCGATGCTTTGGTTCAAGCAAGCAGAGGCCATCAAACAGAGGCCAGCGAGCAGCAAGAGTCGCCCTGCAAGAGTGGCCCGGCCAGCCTGGAAATGGCGCAGTTGAAACACAGCTAAATGGTCGCCGATGAATGACTGTCTTTGGGGGGCCACTTGCTGCCCGGCGGACTCTCCTCCGACTGGCTCCACTCGTTCGATCTGGCGATCATTAGCTTGCCAATAGCCAGCTTGCCAACCAATTCTGAGCAACGAGCTTGGCCACTTTCGATGAACGCCCAAACGGAGTCTGATTGCTTTTCTCTCACCTTCTCTTTGCTCTGCTTCGTGTCGATGGCGCCACCTCGGCCATTCAAATGGGCCCACCCGCGAGGACTGTCTTCGCGGCGGTGCCATCGAACTCGGCCAGCTTCTCGGCTTTTCTTGGAAGCCGCTGGAAAGTTGGCCGCTTGTGGAAAAAGTGGCAAAAGTGTGGCCAAAAAGTGTGGCCAAAAAGTGGTCCCGCTCGGGCACTTTTCGCACACTCGTCCACTCACAATGCTCTCTCCTTGTGCACTACTGGCCAGTGACTTGTAGCAGCTCACTGGCCAGAGACTGTCTCTGGCGGCAAACTTCCCAAAAGAGGCTGGCCGAAGGCTGTCTTTGGCCGTCGATGGCCAAAGACAGAGACAGAGACAAAGACAAAGACAAAGAGCAATCGCCGTCGAGCGGGACCAATTTGTCGCCCGTTCGCCGCTGGTGGTCCGCCGAAAGTTCAGCCTTCTGAGCTGAACCACTCAGCCAACTCTGCTCGACGGTGCAACTCCCACGAGAACGACCACGACGACGAGTGGGCTCAAGTGTGTTTGGCGGGCGAGCCGCCAAATTGCCGGCCGGCCAAGTGCTGGTCTGCGCCGCTAGACCTTAGGACTGTTTGGCCAGTTGGAAAGCCGAATGGAAACGGGTGGAAGAAGAGTGGAATCGAGAGGGAAAAAGAGTGGTGAAAGAGTTGGAAAAGGAGCTGGACGGCAAACGAGCTGAGAAGACAAATTTCCACACCTTTTTATTTGCATCGCGCCCTTTCTCTCTCTCTCTCTCTTTTCGAGCCTCCTTTCCACTCGTTGGCTCGCGTCGTGTGCTCGTTTGTGCGCTCTTTCTTGGCCAAATGAATTTGGACGGCACACAGAAAGCCTAATGCGCTCGCCATGCTTCCGGAAGAGCAACGATAACTGGCCAGCTCCCGCCGACTGTTCCAAACGGAAGCGGCCGCTTATCACTTTCGGCCCATCGGCGTGCATGATGCGCGCGCTTAATGCAGTTAGCAGTACAGTAGAAACTGTAGAAACTGGCAAGAGAGAGAGAGAGACTGTCTTGCCAGACAGTCTCTCTGGCCACAACAAACTAGCTAGCCAGAGAAACTGGCTCGCCGAGTCCATAAAACTCGAGTCTCGATTTTCTCCTCCACTTTGGAGAAAAGCAATACAAGAGAGAGAGAGAGAGTCTAATCAGTTTGGACTGCCTAGACTCTTGCACAGGCGAGCTCCACTCGCTTTGCTTCGGCCAAGTTGCAGACAACAACTGGCGGCCCAGTGCAATTATTTGCGGCCCTCCGTTCAATTGGCTTTCACTTTTTCGCCCCTCAGCCTTAGGACGAGCTCGCTCGGCCAGCTGCAATCTCCCGCCAACAGTCTCTAGAGCAAGCGCCGACATTTCCCCTCCCGTCGAGCTGCAAACTCTTCGGCTGCTCCTGGCCAGCAACACTCCGCTCAGAGAGCTCCATTTTCTCTCCCCTTCACTCTTTTCACTGCCCTCTTCTTCTCCGCACTCTTCTGCCCTATTCTCTTCTGGCCGCCACTCCAAAGGCGTCGAGTGGCAGTCTCAACGGCCAAGCTCCTCCAATGCTCCTCCAGAGCTTCTTCAAAGCTTGTTCAGCACGCCAGAAGCCCGATTGATTGGCCAATTGGCTGAGTTCCGATGCATTATTTGCACTCCACGCGGCCAATGGCGAGCTTGTCCTTAGCTTCCAGTTGGCGAGACAACCTCCAGAAGCCCATTCGAGGCGGCACACTCTCCTCATAACAAGGGCCTTGGTGCACGCAATTACCTGTTGCGCGCGAGCCAAACGAGAGGCACGAGCGCTGCTGCATAGACTAGGCTGGAGAGAGCGCGAAAAAAGGCCCACAAAATGGCCTCCGGATGACCAGTGGCAGTGTGCAAGTGATGAGACGAGCTTGTGTGGAGGCGCCGCTGTTTGTTGTGGCTGCCCTAAGGTCTTGGCTGTCTGTGTCTGGCTGCACACTGTGACTGTGATTGCCGCTGTGCTGCAGCAGCGGAGAATTCTCCTATTTTCTTGCACAGTGCAGACTCTGCACTGCAGAGCGCACAGTCCAATGCACTACATACTGTATGTAAAGACTCTGTGCAGAATTTGGCCTGCAGACTGTGGCACAGTGGTTGTGCAGCACAAGTTGTGCTCGCCGTGCAGAGCCTGCAGAATGGGCTGCCCTTTGGCGCGCACCAACTCGAAGGATAAACAAACTTTGCTCGCCTTGTTGATCTGCTCGTCTCAAAGGAGAACAAAAGTGACCATTTAAAAAGGAGCGAATTCAAAGTGAGTCAGAGAGAAGCAAGATAGAAAAGACCTTAGCTCTTTCAAAGCTCTTCCCATTTGAGCCTCTCCTCTGCAATGATTGAACGATTCGCTCTTGTATTTTCTTGCCAAATTCTCTCCCTTTTTCTCTCTCTCTCTTTCTGCCTCTTCTCTCTTCTCTTCTCTTTCGCCACCACTTGCCCCCAACCTGTTGAGCTGCCGCGGCCGATTTCATTCAGATCAACAAGTGGCCTTCTATCTGGCCGAACTGGCTCTCCCTCCGGCCTGGCCTGGCAAGACGCAGCCTTGTCTCAGCTTGCTGCTCGCCGCTCGTCCACAACTCGCCCTCAAATTGCCGAAGCCAATCGAGGGCCAGCAGTTGCAAGTAAAGGAGTCCGAGTGGAGGAAACTCATTTGAATTTCTAAACTCCTTTTGTGTTCGGCCCTTCCTTGTGTTCGGGCGCGTCTTAGGCGTGTGTTTGTTCGCTCAATTTGCTGCCAATCTCGACCATTTCTGGCTACCAACAACAGGCCACCACCACAGGCAACAGCATCTCCACTTGGCGGCCGCAATTGGTGCGAGGCGGCGCAAGAGCGCCGCAAACAACACACAGGCAGTGGGATAAAAACATTGGCCTCCAGTTGAGCCCACTTTTTGCCCCTCGTCTCTGTTTCTCTGTCTCTTTTGCCTGGCGGTGCTCACTTGCCGCTGCCAGCCGGCCCACTTCTCCAGCTTTCCATTGGTCGACGGAGTGTCTTCCTTGCGGCCAAACCACTTGGCTCGCCTCCGCCGCCTCCAATTGGCCGCTGCTCTCGCCTCCTCGCTCGTCTGCCCTCGGCGACCTTCTGGGCATTTTCCTGGCTTGGGACTAGAAGTGGACGATGTTTCAATTTGAGCCAGCCGCCGAGACCAATTTCGGCGGCGCCACCAAGGGAGCAATTGTTCTCGGGGCGCCACTCTCGGCGGTCGGGCCGAGAGTGGGCGCGCGTCAAAAACGGCCGGCCCGCCTCTGCCCGCCCGACGCACAGGCAACGAAACACGCACACGAAGCGACACGCACGCACACGCACAGCCCACTAACCAGAATGTCTCTATCCCGAAAACCCGCACCGAAACCGAACGAAAAAAATGGGCCCACCGAACGAAAACAAAACAAAACAAAACAATAACAATGCGAAATGAACGCCCCAATCTGTGCACGCAACCGAACGCGCGCGAATACCCCAAAAGTGCCACCGCAACCGCCCATTCTGAGCGCTCCGAGCGCGCCAGGCGCGCCCACAGTGCCCGTTGGCGGGCCTTCTGCCTCCGGGCAGCAGATTGTCGCACGCGAGGCCCAGGAATTCTCCCTGCAATGCACCAGCTTTGGGGGAAACCCCGAGCCAAACATCACCTGGTTCAGAAACGACCAGCTCATTGTGGCCGGCCAAAACTTGGCCGCCGGACCTCGAATTGAGCAAACCAGACACATTGCAAACACAACCACAGGGGCAGTGGCCACCACCAGCTCACTGCTCAGCTGGATTCCCAGCCTCGAGGACCACCAGGCGACATACAAGTGTCTGGTCAGCAACAGGGCCATGCTCCAGCAGCCGGCCTACGAGCGCGAACTGACGCTGGCCGTCGAGTGTAAGTTGTAGTTTTTTCTAAGATTTCTTAGCTTTCTTTAACTTTAGCCCAAAAGATCCCCCCATTGGTGCCCGCTTTTGTTCCGCCGCTTTTGTTGCCAACGGGCAGCCCTTTGCTTTGGTTTTTGTTCTTTTCCACGAGCCAAACCAGAGGGCTCCTTCTGGTTTGGAGTCGCCGTTTGGTCGATTGGGCCGAAGGAGCGTGAGAAATGGCCGGCCCATGGCAAACGTGAATGCAAATGAGCTTCTGTTTGTCTTGCTCGCTGCCGTGCCAGTTGGGCCGACAGATGCGGGCATCTGGCGGCCAGAGCGGCCAAAACTCACAGCTGCTCGCCAAAGCCAAATCATCGGCTCTGCTGGCCGCCCATTTGCGCCTGTGTCTGGCGGCCAAGGTAAACACGCTCGTCTGGAGGAGCAGGAGCAGCAGCAACATTTGCTTGGCCGTTTTTTCAGCAAAAAAGGAGCAAATTTTGCCTCATTTTATTCCATTTCGCTCCTTCGTCTTTTCCAATTTTGATGATAGATAAAAAAAGAGCAGCCTGTTAATAAGCGACCCACAGGCTGAGTGCACGTGAGCTCCAACAGGACACACACTGGAGCGCAGTTGGAGCAAAAGAAGTGGCGCTCAAACGGGACAGCAGGGACTGTGTCTGCTGCTCTTGGAAGCTTTTCCTTTGGCCGCCACAAGCTGCCCCTTGGACCACAAGTGACGCCGAAGTGGCCAGAAGTGGTGTCAAGCAAACGAGCAAACGAGGGCCGCAGGTGAGCCGCAATGTTGGAAGAGGAGAACTAGTGCCACATTTAGCCAACTGTCTCCGCTGTCTCTAAGCCACTGGATGTGTCATCTTTGGGCTGGCCAAAAATGCAGGTGGCTCCTCCAAGCGGCGCTTAATTGGCCACCGGCAACTCGTTTTCCAAAATGCGCCTAATTCGGCCGGAGATCATCTTCTCAACCGACCAGCAGCTAGTCCTCCCCTCTGGCGCCCTCCTGCACTCTATCCTCGTCTCGTGTGTCCATTTCAATGAGCCGGCCCGGCCGGCTTGGATGAGCAATGATGGCAGATAAACTTTATGATGTCGTTCGCTGTGATTTGGGCCGTAATTTAGTGCGCCGGATTGAGATTGAGACTGAGACTGAGATTGAGGAGGCGGCCGGCGAGAGAAATCCGCTTAGTCTCGATCGGGCTGCACATGGCCGGCCACAGCTTGTCTGCGGGGATTTTCCGTCTGGGCCGCCCCAAGTGGAGCTTACACCTCCTTAGCTCTGGTGCAAAGTGGGGCATTTGTGTGGCGAACTTTGTCGCGCACACAAAACATTGTGAACGCGCCCAGAAGAGCGCACCATTTTGGGGCCGAAACTCGCGCGGACAAAAATGGCCCCATTTCGACCGCCCGCTCGGGGCTTTTACCCCCATCCTCGACCAAATCAACTCGAGGGGCCCCTTTTCTCAGTTCGAGTGGGTCCCTCTTTTGGACTGTCTCTCTGACGATCAACCAGGATTCTCGCTCGTCGTTGACGGACGTGCGCTCGTGTGGATCTGAAGGGGGGCGAGAACGAGCCGACTCCATTTGATGGCTCCAATTAAAATGTTCACATTTCAAGCCAGTCACTTGGGGCAGCGAGCAACGAAAAGAGCAACAAATTGTCAACCTGTCGACTTGTCGCTCGAGTGTTGGCCTGAAATTGAACTTGAAGTTGGCCGTCGTGCTGAATTCCTGTTCGAGGCTTGTCCATCCTGCTCGCTGGCCAGTGGTCTTTGATTGGCCGCCGGGCGACGAGGTGCTTTTTGCTCGCTTGGGGGTGGCTTTTGCGGCCAAAGCCTTGCCCTTAGGAGCGGTGAGGAGAAGAAGCAGTGCAAAGTGCAAACTGTTCGTAAGACGCTAAACGTTAGCTGCGGATTGAACTCATCAGTCAAGCGCGGGTCTG
>Ga0268247_10000664_pt1 | contig 11266 bp, 15 predicted proteins | sample AgamicOrMae_FD_200245 | JGI IMG/M metagenome (GOLD analysis project Ga0268247, IMG submission 200245) | Agave microbial communities from Guanajuato, Mexico - Or.Ma.e (v2) (version 2) | ecosystem: Host-associated > Plants > Phyllosphere > Phylloplane/Leaf | place: Guanajuato, Mexico | collected... | reverse complement strand
AAAAGTTGAAAAACGTCAACAAACAAAGCTCGCCTCTCTTCCCCCTCTGCCTCTGTGTCTCTCTATGCGTTTCTCTCTCTTTCTACCCCTCTCTCGATCTCTCGCTCTGTCTGACGCTCTCCCCTCTTTTTGTGCAGATTCGGATCAACAAAAACAAAACCCCTCTCTCTCTTCCCCCTCTTGAGGCGGGCGAAATCAACTCACGCTCACACAACCGAAGAGTCAGACCGGGACAGAGTCCGGTTGCCAGCCTTGTCAGGAAAATGGGGAAAAAGTTTCGAACTTACAGCAAGAAGATAGAATCTTCCAAGGGCAGCCTGGTACAACCGCATAGAAGACATAAGCGCCCGGCTAATGAATTGAGAGTATCATTAAATAAGGTGGAGAACATTCTCTTTAATATGCATGTCCACCTCGTGCAGTTTAAAGAGGCCTTTAGACAATATTGGGACGTCTTTGTTGAAGAATATGGCGATGAGAACGCCGGGCCCAGACCGAGGTCCATCGAAAGATGATTAGTAAACAGTCAACACCCCTCATGTACATATACAATTCCCTTGAGTCAAGTCAAACGAGGATGCCTTTATATAAGCTTCTATGGTATCTATCTGCCAGAGTTGGCCATCGCACATAAAATTGATCGGCTAGTCTAATATAATAGATTATCTTACCCGATAGGGAGAGAGTTCTTGTTTGACAGAAACTCTCTACATATATGATCTGACATTTGTACCTGAACAAAGTTAACAAATTCAAACAACGTATGGCAATGCAGGTAGTAACACTTATCGCAGGTCCGTTAGTGAGACAAATTTGAGGTCTGTGTGATATGATTATGCTGATTGAGCTGAGTATGCCGGTGAGAGTGGTCCATACGGCACTTAGGTACGATTGACCTATTCGTCTGGATCTTTTTGTTTTGATCTTGTGGCCAAAACAAATAATCAACGAAGATGGTGGCCCACCAAATTGGCTTAGTGTTGTTAATTGTACTGCAACTGGCTGACAAGGAAACATTGGTCATCGGTGACACGCGAACTAGGAAAATAAGACACAGTGGCTCACAGAACTGGCCACAGAGTGCCTGTTCTTGATGAATATCCTAGGTTACTGCTAAAAGATAGATGATACGAAATTTTACTTACCTCGCGTTCAATATACTCTTGGACTCTCTGGCTACTGTCGATTGACGCACGTTTTTCTGACCGTTTGGATCTTTTCGAGATTTTTTGGCGACATGCTCTTGTAGCCAATTTTGTGACGCACGCCTTTAGGGTAATCGGAACCCTTCCTGACGCCCTTGTTATGTTGTCACCCTTCATTCGTCATAATTTATATTCTTGCCAATTAACTGCTCTGCCAGCGAACTGGATCAGAAGCTCATATATTGCTCTTTCTATATTGACTGACACACTTTTTATTGATTTCTGCCAAAATGAGACCCACACCGGAAGTGACTAAGCTTACCATACGAAACCGCCTGGAAAATGGCGAATCAAGCCGCAAGATTGCCAATGATCTTGGCGTTTCGAAGAGCCTTGTCAATAAAATCAGGATACTCGGGCCAGAAAATCTACCAGTCCCGAAAGCTTGCGCTCCCCAAAAGCTCACGATTCACGATAAGAATTACGTTGTTGGTCTCATCAAACGAGGTTACGCTGCAACTGCAGTTGAGGCTACCAAAATGGTAAATCAAGGACTCACAAAACCTGTGAGTGCCGAGACTGCCCGCAGAGCCTTCAAAGAAGTGGGAAATCTTGTTGCAAAGAAGAAGATCAAGAAACCAGCTCTCTCACTCAACCATTGCAAGAGCCGCTTGAGATGGGCTATCGAGCACAGGGAGTGGACACTTGACGACTGGAAGACTGTCATCTGGTCTGATGAGACGAAAATTAATCGTCTGAGCTCGGACGGCCTCCAATATGCATGGACTGAAAGAGGAAGTGGCCTCGAGTCATCCAGCCCACAAGAAGTTTGGTGGAGGATCAATAATGATCTGGGGTTGCATGAGTTGGCTTGGAGCTGGTGGTTTGGCAAAAGTTGTTGGCATCATGGACTCGCAACAATATATTGACATTTTGAGCAATGCATTGTTGCCTACAATCGATCGAGTCGCCATAGAGCCCGAATTGCCTCCACGAAACCTCCTCATATTTCAGCAAGATAACGACCCTAAACATACAGCCAAGATCACTTTAGGGTGGTTCAGAGATCAGGATGTGAAGGTCATGCCATGGCCAGCTCAGAGTCCCGACCTCAACCCAATAGAACACCTTTGGGCTCATTTGAAAGCGGCACTCCGATCCTACCCGGAAGAACCCAAGGGTGTTCACGAGCTGTGGCTAAGAGTCCGCGAAGCATGGTCAAAAATTACGCCCGAGACTTGCCAAAATCTTATTCAATCGATGCCGAGGCGTACCCAAGCGGTCATCAAGTCCAAAGTTGGGCCCACCAAGTATTAACAGCTTGCGAGAAGCTGTCATTGACCCCATCACAAAATTGGCCGCATAGGGGTGACAAGAAAAATGGCGAGAAAAGTCTAAGTGAGAGAGATAGAGTGAGAGAGAGAGAGAGCATCGTGCAAACGCAGACCATGCTGTGATGATTATTAAAGAATTCTCCAAAAAATAAATACTTTTCAATATTTAATGCCGAGCCAATCGAAATAGATCCCACATGTGGCCAAATTTGTGAGCTACTGTATACGTTTTGTAGAGCGTGTCAAGGTGAACGAGAAATCGGGTTCTACACCCGGAAAACTCCGGGTAGTGGTTTTATACCACGATACAAGGTTTCAATTTTTACTAGTGCTGCGCATCAAACTTTCCAATGTTGCCTCCGAAGGGTATTTCAGAACAACTTCTTTGGGTCTCTTCCATGTTGACGCAATCGAAGTTATTTGATCTTCAGACGTCCCGTTGTTGCTGCCTTTACCACCTGATGGAGCCGCTTCTGCGGCACCACCAGTCCTAAACGCCTTCAGCATCCTCTTCACTTGTTCGCGAGGCATAGTTTCCGGGAAATTCTCGGCTGCTAAACGCGTTCTCTCTCTCCCCAACTGCTTAGCAGAGTAAAGATGGCGGGAAGGCACTCTGTGCTAAGACTGAGGACATTAACGATAGCTCGACTTGCTATCTGGATTCCGGAGCATCGTCTCATATGACGGGACGCTTTGACTGGCTTGAAGACTACAAGCCACACAACAGTTTGGTGCCGATCCAATTCAGGAACAGGAGGGAACTTGTATGCGCATATATGTTCGATTAAATTGGAATTAACCCGTTGAAGTTAGAGAGAGGAAGTGAGGAATCGCTGGTGTGTAGAGATAATATTGTATTGGATGGATTTGAATAACTTCTACACACAGGGTGGATGTTTGAATGTCCCCAGGACCTACTAAGACTTTATTAGATGGTACTCGTTCTACGTCTGCTTGGAAATGCTCAGAGCTGCTTCAAATCGCAGCTCTATTTATACTCGGATGTCGTGGCTTCAACAAGCCATCGAGGCGGTTATTCTTTGCCTCATAACAGATGTTCACCATATGGTGTGAAACCATATGTGTCTTGATTCTCACGAACCGTCTGTCAAGTTGATTTACGAGTGATCGTAGATAGATGATTCCTAGTTCCAACGAATCCAGTGTAATTAAATTGTGCGGGCTCATGATTCCTAGCTATCCCCTTGTTTCATGGTTATTGCCATTGTGACCAGATGATCTTTGGACATCTGGTCCATCTGTTGGCAAGTCCAAGATTTGTGATGGTTGTCAAACCATCTGGGCTCATGAGATTTATGGTGGCGATAAATCTCCTTGGTATAATATCTCCTAGTACAGAATCTTTAGTGTCGGAGACTTCTTTGAGCCCGGGAATCAGGCGAGCCTGGGAATCAAGCGAGCCTGGGCATCAATTGAGACCTGGCGACATAAATCAGGGATGGTTTCATTCCCTTGATAGTGCGGTCTGATGACCCTAGAGGTTGAAGACCTCTGTTTTATGGTGCAAGGGGCCGTGATAGATCACTCTGCACAACAATAGACAACGCTCGATTCCAGTTATTCCATAGGTCAATGGGATCGATCTAAGAATGTTTAACAATGTTCAATATGTACCCGGAATAAGTGATAACCTAATCTCTTGGAGCGCTGCTGACGACAACGGGATCTCAATCAAGTCTGGGAACAGCAAGGTTTTTCTGTCTGGTAACGAGGAAATTCTCATCACAGGCTCAAGTGCGCCTAGCAGGATCCCAGGGTCTAGAATGAGAACTCGCTCGAACAAGCAGAACTATTGTGCCATCGCTTTAGAGCGTGAGCCGCCCACCTACAATGAGGCTATCAACTGTCACGACGCGTGAGGATTTGGTGTGACGGGTGTTGTTGGTGATGCTCCTGGGCGACGGTGGCATCCGCTACCCGACCTGTCAGGTTTGTAGCAGGAATCAAACTGAGACATGCACTTTACTGTCGATGAGTTTCACTTATTTATTAGATCTCCACTCTTTGACATCTTTTGCTCAACTTACTTTGATCGGCGTCTAGATCGCAGTTCTTTTATACCATCCCTCTCCTCTCTTCTCTTGGTCTCGATCTTGTCAATCCTGCACGCGCATTCCTTCACGCCTTCCTCAAGCGCACCTTCGGATATCGTTCGATCCAGGCACGACTATCCGAACTCCAATGATCGATCAATCGATTTCCGGATCCTCCAATCCAATGCACTGATGTATCCTAAGACCATCCTGTGGTTGCGTGAGCATTTATCCGATCATGTCATCCAGACGAAGGCAGTCGATGCAGATCACGCCAGTGCATCTAATTGATCATCCGATAATGCATGATCCAATCCCGTGTTATCTCGGTTGGTATTTCCCCAAGTTGTCCTGATAACATGCAACCAGCGCATGTCACCAACTTATGACTCCTTCTACCATCTCGATGAACCCATATGGTCTGGATGTGACTCATTCTTGATGCCTCGTGGTCAGGATCCTACGTCACCAATTTGATCCTGGTTCTGGTTGCTCTACCAGGGACTTGATTACATTAAAGTTCGATTTTCCAATTTTCAATCCTTGCAGAGTAATCCTCTTGAGGTGTAGATTCGAACTGGAAGTTGCTTGACCAGTGGTCAGTCTGGTCCTTCTGGTCATCTACCACCTCCTACACCAAGTTTGACCCATCCATATATCCTTAACTAGGTTCCAAGCCTGGACCAGGGGTCAGTCTGGTGCCTGTAGTCACTCTGCTGACCACTACCCAATGATACCAACGTCCTATTATGGTCATGGTATGCTTCTGACCATGAAGTGACCACTGCCCCAACTTTTTGCAAAATGGTTGAGGTCGGTCACCACTTCCGTCGGATGGGTACCAGAACAAGGAGGATTTGGAGGATACCAGAGGCCTCCCATGAAACTTTGCGGGCGCTCCTGCCTTAACACCCGACTTACTAAGTTGTTTGAGGGGATAAAAACCCAACCAACGGAGAGGACTTCACCTCCATAGCGATTCATAGGCGGGCCGGCTCAACCCACTACTCCACGCTATGCCTTGAATGCGCCAGCAAGATCCATGGCTTTTATATCTGATACAAAATCCTAAAACCATCCTAGAAACCAAACCAGAAGAGTGAGAGCGGTGATTTAGGTGTCGTTAGAGAGCTCTTGACATATCCTACCAGTTGACACGATGATCAACTCTCTGAGAGGTTGTGGAACTGAGATATGAGCGTCGGGAGCAAGCGACAAACCGTCGCTTCATCACTATGCACCCAACACTAAGCATCGGATCAAGGCAGTACCAGACGAGCTATCTGCTCATGACGTGAACCAAACCTGGTCGGTCATTCCAAAGCCAAAGGGAGCTTCAGAGATCTCTGCAAAATGAGCTTCCAAAATCAAAAGAAACCCTGACAACTCGGTGGATAAGTATAGGGCGAGTTTAGTGGCGCGTGGCTTTAGCCGAACAGAGGGAAGAGATTTCAAGGTGGTATTTGCGCCCGACGTCAGGATGAATAGTATCAGGTTATTATTCTCCATATGCGTACAATATGATCTAGACCATATTCAATTCGATATTGCCAAAGCATTTCTTAACGGAACTATTGGAGAAGTCTTCTATTTGAAGCCACCGGAGGGTGTCACCGTTCCGGAAGGCTGTACTCTGAAGTTGAACAAAAGTCTTTATGTATTGCGGCAAGCTCCATGTGCCTAGAATAGCACATTCACCTCAATGCCTAAAGAGTTTAACCTCAAACCAACTGACAGTGACGCATGTGTCTTTGTGGGTGATAATCAAATCTATCTTGCCATCTATGTGGATGATGCTGTTATTTTTGGCGAGGACAAAGAATCAATAAATCGTGTTATAGACTACATGAGGCAACATTTCAACGTCAAGATTATCAGTAATCCATGCTTTATCGGAGTTGCGGTGAAAAGATACCCTGAAGCATTAATGTTACATCAAGGTGCTTACATCAAGAGAATGCTAGCTAGATATGGCATGGAGAACTGCAAGGGAGCGAAGAGTCTGCTCGAAACACACCATGTGCTACGCTCTCCTGAGTTGATGGAAAGGCCCGTGTTAGACGATATACCGTATGCAGCTGCTGTGGGCACCCTATTATACTGTGCTCTCGCCACGAGGCCAGATATCGCACACTCGTTGAGTTTATTGAGCAAGTACACCAAAGCTCCACGGAAAGCCTATTGGAAAGTCATAAAAAGAGTCTTTAGATACTTACAAGCGACTTCAAACTATGGATTACCGTACTCCAAGATTGAAAGCAATCTCACTCTCGGCTGCTACACTGATGCTTATTGGGGAGGGGACCAATCGTCAAGAAGATCAATGAGCGGTATGGTTCTGTTCTTGGAAACCGTACCAGTGAGCTACCACTCTCAACAACAGCTGTGTGTGGCACTATCAACGACAGAGGCCGGATACATAGCGGCCTCTGACAGAGTTAAAAGTCTTATCTGGGTGAAACGATTTACCAAGGAGCTTGGGATTACTAAAGCGGAACAAGCGAAGACATTGTCTGATAATCAAGGTGCCTTGAAACTCATAAGGAATCCCGAGTTCCACAGCCGTACCAAGCACATTGATATCCGCTTTCACTTCATCCGAGACCAATTCTTGCGTGAAGTATTTGAACCTCAATACATATGCACAGAAGAACAGATAGCCAACTTATTTACGAAGGCCTTAGCAGTCGAGACTCTGTCACTTTCGTGAACAGAGTCTGACTGCTCTCACAGAGCCAATTTCACAGAGTCGTGAAATTGGCTGCATTCAAATGCCAGAAGATTGAAAATCAAGCTTCGAATGAGAGAGGGTGTAAGATATTAACATCCTCGCTCCTTACCAATCTCTATCTTACAAGCAGTATATAATGCACAATCGCACACACATTGAACACAGTCCATCTTAAACACTCGACGTGTTCACTTCTCTTTCTTTCTGTTTCTCCCACGTTCCCAAAAACTTCCCGCAGCGAGGGCACTCAACTCCAATTTTCTGTTCTTGAATGGGTGCCCAGGAGGTGATTTTCGGCGTTTGAACCTTGTGGAGCGCTCTCCCCACTCTTTGATATGTCACTCTTTCCGGTGTAAGCTCAACCGGAATCCCGCCTCGGTCGTGAGTCTTCCAGAATTCTATGATGATGGAGGCTGCGGCGCTGCCGCAGCGGTCGTCACGATTTTGCACTTCAAATCTCACCACTTTGACTTCGGCTGGTGCAAAGTCCTCTTATATCATTTCCATGGCTTCTTCGTCCTCCAGGAGTGGATTCAAGCCATCGGCCACCGGCCACCGGCGCCAAATTACGCTCGTGGGGATAAAGTACCACAAAAAAATATTGGCGGACTTGATCATGGTATGATGAATCCCATAATTTTTTTTCTTCGACGATGGGTGGTTGTATGCCGTCTCGCTTTCCGTATATGCTCCCCTTCTTAATAACCTCAGCTGGGGTCACCCAGTTCTCCGTCGTGGGCTCCCTTTTCCCGGATGCCCCAGCCCTTGGTTGCGGGAGACCAGTCTGCCTAGTGCCCCCGCGGTTGCAATGATTCATGAGGAGTTCAACACAATTGTCGCAGTCCGATTCCCGCACCCTATGCTCGGATCCGTCGACAAACCGGAGCTTGAACTCCCTTCGTGCTCCCACCTGCATGTGGCTCACCACCTTTTTCACCTCGTAGCGTCCAGACAGGATCAGTGGGTCACGCTTGGTAGCCGCTGTTCGTGCCGTAGACATTCTGGCAGTCGTAGGTCGCGGGACTGGTTCGTCCGGCTCATCGTTGATGGAACTTCCCGAGCTCGAAATTCTGTCCTCTTCTAGGATCCTATTGTTCGCTATCGTGTATCCTCGGCTGATGGAGGGCATCAGTTCAATTGCCTCGTTGTTACCAGCACCAGGTAGTGCTTCATCGGTTCTCTGCTGCTCGGCCTCATGGGCAGATCTTTGTGGTCGATCCACCGAAACGTCCGGAATTTTATGACAATTCTCTCGACTATGTCTTTTCTGAAGCACGGTAATTTCGTTAGCAGCTTCTGTATCTTGACTCCCATCAAGGATTGCGTTTACGTTCGTTCGTGCATCCGGTTCATCTCGTATAGGGGCCTGGAGATCCGGTGTACGTCCTTCTTTCACACATGTTGGGCTGGTCCCTGTTGGTTCCTTGGAAACCTGTTCGAATTTGTTCTAGTACCATCCGAGTAATGGGCGGGAGATTCTCGATGGACATGTGAGTGTGTGTTGAAGCGAGTGTCATCTCGCAGTGCAGCTAGTCCCGCCTCCGTCTTGCCGGGCGGCAGTAACGCCCGCCTTGCCAGTGTGTGCAGTCCAATAAAATACACATTCATTCGCTGACGCGTAAGACAGACAATTCGTATGAAGATTTCCTTACTCTCTACAGTGTGGGTGTTGGGCCATTTCCTGACTCCCTTCAAGTACTTATGATCACGGAAACACGGGGTGGTATATCGACTGATATATCAATTTTATTGGAGCTAGACTCTCACTTTCTCTCGACCCGCGCTCTAGACATGCTGCCGCTCCCCATTACCACTCCTTCGCTGGCGTGTGACACCACCGAGAGAGCATAGCCCGGTGGTGTCACAAGGCCACAACCGGCCGAGAAATCGATTGAAGCCTCATGGTGCACCATTGAGTGGTCCAAATGGCCTAATTATTGCACTGATCGACGCGTCGGCTCAGTCGCTTGACGATTGCAGCTTACACAAGGCATTTAAACATGACGATCGCCGGCAATGGGGCCCTCTCTCGCGAGAATCTGGAGCACGATGGGTGGCTCAAAATCAGTCCAATCTGTTATAATGATGAGCGGAGGCGCAAGCATGTCCGCTCAGGACGTATGAAAGCAAGACTCCTGTTTGAGCAGTTCGAGTGTACGAGAGTGTAAGAAGGAATGTATGCGAATGAAGAGACAACAGGAGAGCGGAGGATAAGAGAAATACAAGAATAACGGTAAAAGTTTAAAGCATAAACACGCCGTACGTCGTTCAATAGGCATTCCTTAACAGGTTAACAGCCAAAAAGGGTACGCAAGGGTCGATTGTAATGATAGCGATGGAGAACAGTACGAGCAATAGCATGCAAACTACGATTTCAAAACTGGATCGAAAGAATTTCCTGCCTTGGAAACATCAGATTATGATTTTTCTGAAAGTAAAAGGCCTGGAAAAGACCATCATTCAAGATGAGGAAGTAGATGAAAAGTAAGATATGCAAGCCACCCTACTGCTCCTCGGAACTATGGATGAGGCACACGCAAACCAGCTTCGATCCGAACCAAGTGTCAAGGCGATAATGGACTCTCTGAATCGCCAGTATGCGAATCGATCAGAAGCGACACTATACCGACTATTGAGCGAAGTTATCAACCAGAAGGAGAAACCGGAACACAACATTAACCAACACATTGGTCATCTGAAAGAAATGAGAGCCGCATTGAAGGGGATTGGGGAAGACATTCCTGATAACCTTTTCAACGTGATCATCATAAACTCATTGCCATCAGAGTATGGGAACGTCCTAGATCAATAGGAGCAACTGCACCCTTCGATGAAAAACTCCGAGTTTCTTATCACCCATTTGACAACCAAGAAGAGGGACTCAACAGGAGCGCGAGGAACTAACTGTCCCCTGTTCGTAGATACTCTGCAGAAGAATGGAAGGATCTTCCAGTGAGTGAGAAGAAGAAGCTCTCACGATGCGAAAAGTGTGGCATTGAAGGTCACTGGGCAACCGACTGCAAGGCCACCGCGATGGTAGCGAGCACGGAGCGCCCAAAGGCGGCCAAAGCGGAGACGAGCAAATCCGTCGATGCTTTCTGCATGAAATGCAGCGAGATAGGGCGAAGCCTGAAGAACTATTATAGGATAGCTGACTCAGGTGCGACTGCTCACATGAGTCACAACAAAAATTGGCTCGAAAGGCCACGGAGCAAGGCTATCGTGTCAACTTTCAAGACAACAGGTTGTACCATAGAACGAGAAGGCTTAGTCATCATGACAGGTGAGAAGAAGGGAGAAGTGGGCGGAAATCTATTTGTATTGGATATTCTTCCAAAGGAGCATACTGAGGAATTAATGCTGATAGTGAATCAGAGGACAATGACTTGATGGCACCAAGCTCTTGGTCACGTGAGTGAAGAAAAAATCAAGAAAACCCTCAATGTCGTAGAGGGCCTGAAGATTATAAAGCCTGAAGAGAAGATCCAATGCAGTACCTGCCCGGAAGGGAAGAGGAAGGTCTCGCATTATCCCTTAGTGGACAAGAGAGCAGAAATAGTTGGTGAAATGGTCCACACCGACCTTTCTGGCAAGGTAAATAAAACCAGCTTCGACGGATCCGCCTATTATTTTCTTTGTAAAGACGAGTTCTCTGAGTTCGTATTCGTGTTCTGCGTAAAGACAAAGGCAGAAGTACATGAGTGTTTGGAAAAACTGAAGACACTGTTTGAACGTGATTCGGGGCGTTCTATCATAGGTGTGCAGACTTACAATGGTTCGGAATTCCTGAATAGAGGGAATGAACTCTTGTTCTAGAAAGAGAAGATTGCACACTAAAACAGCAGTCCCCCTACGCCCCAACAAGATGGGCTGATCGAGAGAAATGGGTCACACGACAGCAGTAGCCCGGGGTGTTGTACCGGGAGTACAGCCCCCCTTTTTGGGGCGTGAAATACATATTCGGACTTGCTAGACAAAACGGAACGATATTCGGGGGGTCCT
>Ga0268247_10000663_pt1 | contig 11270 bp, 8 predicted proteins | sample AgamicOrMae_FD_200245 | JGI IMG/M metagenome (GOLD analysis project Ga0268247, IMG submission 200245) | Agave microbial communities from Guanajuato, Mexico - Or.Ma.e (v2) (version 2) | ecosystem: Host-associated > Plants > Phyllosphere > Phylloplane/Leaf | place: Guanajuato, Mexico | collected... | reverse complement strand
TGATCTATTGAATCAGTTTCCTCTAGATGATGGAATGGAGGATTTGGGCGTTGAGGGTGGAATGGACGATCTGTTTTCCGCTTGGGACGAGCCAAACCAGACTAATGCCGGCGGTTCACATCAGGACACAATGATGTCCTCGAGCGGCAACCAAATGGGCTCGGTTTCATGTGGCGACCAAGCGGGCGGCTCTGACGAAACACTTCAACTCTTGCAACAACCACTCGCATTGGGCTACTATATGTCCACGGCAAAGATTGGCCAAATGCCCAATTGGTTCTGGTCGACGAGTCCCCATTTGAGGAACTCTTGTCCAGTGTTTCTCAAATCGGCCCTGCACATTCATATGCCCTGTGTGCAACTCTCCGACGATCTACTGCATTCTGGAATGCGAAAATCACACCAATTGGACTCAAATTTGACCACCGATGTGCTGCGCTACGTCCTAGAGGGTTACAATTCACTCTCCTGGCTCTCGCTCAATCCAAAGACCTTCGACCGTCAATCGTGCCTGCCAATCCACATGCAATATCTGCTGCAACTCTATCACTTGATAGAGTCCTTCTCCTAGACTCTGGCCGCTAGACACTCTCATGGATTGTGCATTAAGGAAGACTAGCTCCAACAGCCCAAAGAAAGAGAGACACTAAGGACGAATGAATGGATCTCAACTGACTCTCTTTGCCTGTGCCTCGCTGAACACTGTGACCATCTGGAGGGGCAGAGATTCAAGATTCAGAAAAGGAGGAAAAGGATCCAAGAGGAGAAGAATGTGTGAAGAATCTGCGCCTAACTAGGTTAACTCGGGGGCGGCCTATAAGTAAGGAAAGCGCCAGTGGAAGAACAGAGCCGTTGGGAGTGAGTGAGTGAGCGAGCGAGCGGGCGAGTGATCCCTGTGTGTGACGGGGCTCGTTTGTTGAGCGCATGATTGCGTTGGAATAAATTGTGTTGAACGATCGGTATTATTAGTTGATGAATGGCAAAGGGCGGCCGTTTATTGGATGGTGCAGAGGGCGAAGGCTAAGGAAGAAGAAGGAGGAGACCTTGTGTTGGATTGTCCATTGTGGCCTTTTTGGCCGCACTTTTCGTTGCCACTTCTCAGCGCACTTCTTCAACGCAGTTTCTCATTGGCTCTTGTGCAATGGCAAAGCTCGAGTGCGCTTTGCCATTGGATTGAACTGCATTGAGCTTTTGGGTCCACTTTTTCAATTCACTTTGTGGGCCTGTGTGTCCAAGTTGAGAGGAAAAGTGCAATTTCGGCCCGTTTTTGCCCAAAAGTTGTCGAAAATTCATTGAAAAACTTCAATTTGGACCAGTGGAAATCTGCCACTGAGCTGGAGCGCCATTCGTCAAGTGGACCACCAGCGTACATTATGCAAGAAAAAGTTGAATGATTTTGGTGGATTGTGGAATAGAATTTGTATTTCTTGCCCGACGCTTGTTGTCGCTTTCAAATTCATCGATCGACTAGCTGCAGGGGGCAGGCGAGCGGTGTCAAGTGGTTCGCGCTTTATGCTTCGTGCTTTCTTCTTCATAGGCCAGCGTGTTGGGTCCATTCCAGTTCCAGTTAAGTGTGTGTGTGTGTGTGTGTGTGTGTGTGTGTGTGATTACCAGATGATTGAATTGGGAAGAATTTGATCAATCAGAGCAATCTGACTGATCAGAGGAAGAGAAGCTTGGAGGAGGCTTGGAGGACCTAAGGGCCGCGAGCAGTTGTGTGCAGTTGAGAGCAGCAGAGTGGCACAAAGCAGCTCAGTTGGAGGGGATTTGTGTCGGCGGTGTTGTGGTGAAATTAGTCGGCGGATTAGGGCCGACTACAGTCTATGGGCTGGCCCTCTAGGCGAGTGGAAACAAGGCGCCTGCAACTGCAACTGCAACTGGAGCCCGCTGCTCACTTTGGGCTCCAGTTGCTCGGGCGGCTCTTCAAGCGCGCGTGATTGGCAGCCCAGGTGAGCTGCCAATCGGGCCCAGTTTGGCGCCGGCCAGTCTCGAGGTGTCGGAGAGTTCCAATTGAGAGCTGGCCGTGTGTTGGCGCGCGCCACAGAAGTCTGTCTCAACGCGGCAGACTGTCTGGCCCGCCGGGAGCTCTGCTTTTGCGCCCTCGGCTGAGCCTCGGCGCTCCAGTTGCCACCATTTTGCCCTTCATCGTTCTGCGGCCTCACTTCCACAGTTCGGCGCGAATTGAATTAATTTACATACTTGACGAGAAGGGCCAGGGATTGGCCCTTCTCGCGGCCGGTGGCTTTTTTGTCGCTCTGCGGCGGCCATTTGGGGTCCCCTTGGGTGGGGCCAAAATAGAGGAGGAGGAGCGGCAGCCTGCACGTCCATTGACATGGATCGGCGGCCAGTTGATGGTGTCGGTCGCAGGGCGCCCAAGACAAGGCGAGGCGCCGATTTGTCAGCGCCAGATCCCACTTGGACGGGGGCCAATTTGCGGCCTGTCGTCGGCAACAAAAGGGGGATTTGGTTTTGGGGCCTTATTTCTGGCAAAATAAGACTGTGTGTTGGCCTTTGGGGCGCACACAAAGCGCGCACGCAGCACACAGTCTGCGGGCGAGGCACGCACGCAGCTCTGCGTCCAATAGGGCCGCCCTATAGCACACGCGCGGGCCTGTATTGCGCGCCCACAGACTGGCTGCGGCGCGTCCGAGAACCGCCGGTCCAGCGGGCGGGGCGCCCTGTGTGGCCCGGGGTCAAGCGGGCGCTGTTTTGAGCGGCGCGCCGACGGCTCAAAACAATTTGACGACAAACGCACACTCTCTGAGTGGCGGGCGGCAATAAAATTAAATCGACCAAAGGGCAATCATCGGCCCCACTCTAAAGAGGCGACAAATCCGCTCCAACGGATTTGTCAACCCTCAAAGCGCACTTCACTTGCACCGAACTCCTGCCCGGCCTGCTCCTCTCTGGCCTTCGGGCGCCAGTCTGCGGCGGCCGCACGCAAACGTCCGCCGCAGACTGCCTCTGGCGCGCCACACTCTCGGCCCCAAAAGGCCCACTGCTGCTCCGCATTCAGGCCGCGCACTTCCGGCGCTCACTCGGCCCCAGAGAGTGTGTCTGGCCGGCTGCGATGCGCGTCACGTCGGCGACTTTGGCCGGGCGGCGAGCGGGCGGCGCTCCTATAGACTGGGGCTTGCTGCTTAGCTGGCCGGCCGGCTAGCTGCTGTGCGGCCGGCCAGCGATTAGGGCGAGTCAAGATTTGCTCATTGTTGCAACTGCGCGATGGACTGGGGCACCCGCGGCGAGGCGGCGCTTAAACAAACACTGGATTGCGCAAGTGATCGACTGGCGAGCGAGAGACAGAGACTGGGGCAAGCAGATAATTTATGGCAGTCCATTGGAGCCGCTTGGCCAGTGCAGTCCGATGGGCCGTTTCTGGCGGCTGGTCGCGCGATTGAGTGGGACCAAAGTGGGAATTGAGTTGAGAGAATTGGGGCGGCGGTTGAAAAGGCGGCGCGATTTGTTAAAAAGTTGTCTTGAGAATGTCAAAATGTGTGATTGTGTTTCGGGCGCGCCAAAGCCGGAGAGGAATGGCCGTTGGAGCAAGGCAGACAATTGAGCGAAATCGGCTGCAGGCAATGCACAGTGCACAGCGCACAGTGCAGAGCGGCCGCAGACTGTCTGCCGCAGACAGTCCGCCGCAGAGACGCGCATCAAAGCGCAGGCCGCCCATTGGCTTGTGCATTGTGGCCGCTTTTGCTTCCAGTGCATTGTGGCTCTTCGGCCAAAGACGAAACTTAATCTCTCATTAATTGTTGGCCCTTTGATTTCTGGCCGGCCAGACTGGCTTCGAGCGGCCAACTGGCTGGCAACTCGCCGGCAACTCGCTGGCAACTCGAGCGCCACAACGGCCCGCCCGCAGCTCGTCTCTTCAGCAGCAGCAGCCAAGACACACATCGGGTTGCATCTTGGATGCCCTAAAGAGGCATAATCGACTGTCTGCCTTCGGCCGCCGGGCGCCCCCAGACACAGTGACTGTTGGCGAGCGGCAACTGGCCGCCTTTAACCGCCCGCTGCCAGTCCTCAGTCCTCAGTTGCCGTTCGCCATTCGCCGGCGAGCCAAAGAGAAACAGAGCGACATTTGGGCCGCCGACGCGAGCCATTAGTTTCAATTACACTTGATATTCGCGCGGCCACCCCCGAGCGCTCGCCTGCGGGCCTGCCACGACGCCACGAGGGCGCCACGACGACGCCACGACGACGCCAAGGGCATGCAAATAGCAGCGAGTGCTGTGCACAAGTGCCCGTGGAGCGCGTTGCTTTGTAGTTGGGCGCATTGTTGTTGTTGTTGTTGTGGTTGCCGCCGAGGAGTGTCTGCGTGGGGCGGACGTGGCCCGCATGAGAAGCGGCCAGAGTGGCGCCCAGGGCGAGCTGTGTGGCCCTCGGGAAGACTGCAGTGGGCGCCTGCGAGGCCTATAGGCGCGCGGGCGGCGGGCGTGCGCGCCGCGCCTAAGCAGTGGGCGTGCGCGGCCCGCTTGGCCCGGGGCGCGTGCGAAAGAGTTGCCAGGAAACGCGCGCACAGCAGCGGGCGATCTGAGCATGAGGAGACGGCCTATTGGTCGCGTTCAGTCTGCCGCTTTGAGAGGCCAAATGTCAGTGTGGCGGCGAGCCAATTTCGGGCCCGCGCGGCTTCTCCTCTCGAGCCTGCCAAGCCGGCCGAGTGGGCGCCCTCGAGACGGCTCGGCGAGCAGGCAGCCAGTCTGGCAGTGTGAGAGCGGCGGCGAGGAGAAGGATGGGGGCGAGTTTTGAGTTGCCAGTGGGAAAGGCTGAGGGGAGGGGAGTCTGCGGGAGGAAATTATCCACTTATTTGCTTGATTGAAAACTGCTGCCTCGAGCGCCGACGCGGCGGCAAAAAGCGACACATCGGCGCGCCTCGTGCAGACTGGGGCTGGCAGATTGCGGTTTGCGGCTTCCAGTTTGCCGCTCGGCAAGCGCAAACTGGCGTCTGCTGCGAGCGGGCGCCGAGGGGAGTTGCTGGCGAGATTGCGCTGGTATGGAGCTCGCTTTTTTGGCTCGCCCCAAGCTCCAAGCTGCCAGTTTGGGGGCGCAGTTTGGGGCCAAAGTGCTGGCAAATGGCGCGCGCCAAGCCGGCCGGGCGCCACAGTGACTCGCTGACGTTTGGACAGGCGGCCGTCATGTTGCACGCCAGCGACACTAATTGAAAGCTTCACACATACTGCTTGTTAATGTTGCGCAAGGGCGCTGCTGGGCCGCCGCTTAGGGCCGCTCCTTAGGGTCGGCCCACAGCACAGTGCATTTGCATGGCGCGCAGTGCAGTGCGTTGCAGTGCCGCGCAGTGCAGTGCATTGCGAGTGCATTGCGAGTGCAGTTCTGCGGCCGCACTTGCACTGTGCTCATTTGTCATGCGCCCGAGCGGCCAGCACGCGAGCCAAAAGGGCCGCCAGTCCCAAAAGGGAGCAGAGTGGCCCCTCGAAGTGCGGCTGCCGAGGGCCAGTGTGCCATTGTGGCCGCCCTGCCTCTGCCCTCGAGCCACGGGGGCCAAGACGCCGAGCTCGAGCAACTGGGCTCCGGCGGGCCCGAATCGGAGCAAGCAATTGCAATTAATGACTCTCTCTCTCTCCATTGGCCATTAATTTCTCCCTCACTCAGTCGACTGCTCACTGCTCACTGCTCGCTCAAACTGGCTCGCTCTTTCTCCCTCCTATGCAAAGCAAAAAACGAGCCCCACAAAGCCTTGTTGTTCTTTGGCCGCTGGTGCTGGTTGGCTGGTGGAACACTGCTTTGGATGCGGCAAACATGTGCAACTGGGCTCATCTGGCCGACGGGCCGCAATCAATTGCTCGGGTAATTCATCAGAGACACTCAAAAAGGACTCGCATGGACAGTGTGCAGCCGCTTGGGTTTCATTTAATTTTACTAATCTTGCTCCTCCTTGTCTCTTTTTAAATCTCTGCATCTGCATCTGCATCTGCATCTGTCTGTCTGTCTGATATTGCACGCCACGTAGTAGCTGGCCACTGGGCGGCCTCCCTTTCAGGCCCGATTCCTCTCTCCCCCTTTTGCCCCCATTGAGCGTTGCCAGTTGACATTGAGCCCGGCCGAGCGGAGGAGTGTGTGTGGCGCGACCACACGCGCGCCTCACAACTCAGTGGTAGTAGAGGGCCTGTTGTTTGCACTCCAGCTGGCCCACCAGCATCGAGCTGGCCTCCATCGCGTGCTGGAACCCTCCAGACGCAGGCAGGTAGTCGATGGGCGGCGCGTGGCTGAGCAAGTGGTGCTGATTGTGGTGATTCTGCTGGAGGTGGTGCTGCAGTTGGTGCTCCAACTCGGGCCTGTAGTCTGTCTGCAGAGGCCGCAGACTGGGGCCCCCACCGCCGAGCTGCGACGAGCTGTGGCCCGCCGCCTGCAACAGGCGCTGCTGCTGCTGCTGGGCCAGTTGCGCGTGCAGCTGCGGCGGCCCGCGGGCCTGCGGGACCAGAACTTGAGCGTGGGCGTGGCCGGGCGGGAGCGCGTCCGCCGCGTGCAGCTGGCCGCACGGCGACCCGCCCACGCGCTCGTACAGCCCGAAGCCGAGGAGGGCGCCGGCCTGCTGTTGCTGGCGCACCATGGAGCTGGCCAGGGGGCCCATGGCGAGCGGCCCCTCGCCGCCCGCCGCCCCCGCGGGCCCGCTCGTGCTGGTGGGCGTGAGCTCGGGCGCGTCCATGTGCGCAAAGTTCGCTGCCACGGCCGCGCCCCCGTATTGCACTGCGTTGCTGGCCACGCCCTCGGGCCCCGCTCGGCCCGCGGGAACCGAGGCAACCGCGGGACCCGCCTCCGCCCGCTCTATAGGGTAGGCGGTGGGGCCGAGCTGGCCGACGGGCTGCTGGTAGTCTGGCTCCGCGAGGGCGGCCTTCTCCGCCGATGCCTCCCTGGGCCCCACGGAGTCCGCCGGCGCGCGCCCGCCGCCCAGCGAGGGGGGCGTGGCGGCGGGAAAGAGTTCACTGGTGTCGGGGAGTGGCCCGCTCGGCTGGGCGTCTGTGGCGAGCTGGTCTTCGGCCGCCTGAGAGCTCTCCTGCTCCGTTTGCTGCTCGTGCAAGGAGCCCGACTCGGCACTGGCCGCACCACTGGGACAGGCGTACTTTTCAATCGTTTTCAGGGCGTCGGTCAGCTTGGTGGTCCCATTCAGGGGCAGCTCCTTCTTTTTGAATCGGCGCCGCCTCCTCAAGAAGCTGCCGTTGTCGAACATGTCCAAACTGCTCGGCTCCAGAGTCCAGTAGGCGCCTGCGGGTGGGGCACGATGAGCACGAGGTAATTATGGATTGAAGGGTAGAAGAGTTTGTGCGTCGGATGGTTTCATTGTTTGTTAGCCTGAGCGAGAGAGAGAGAGAGAGAAACATCAACAATGGAAACGAAAGGGTTGCCTGGCGCCCTCGCATCAAGTGGGCCTGCGAATGTGTGCGAATGAAATGGATCATTTGGAGTGCAGCCAATTGGGCGAGGGGCCGAGTGGCGTGAGACTGCAGCTGGCCGGTCATGCCGCTTTGAGCAAGGGCTCCATCGGCGGCCCGCTGCTTGTGTGCGGCGCTGCTGCTTGGGGCACTTGTTTGCACGGCTCGCGTCGTAAATATGGTTACATTTGTGCGCCGCCTTGCACAGAAATTTATCACCCTACTTTTGGCGGACGGTGCACACTTGTTCCCATTGGCGTGCTCCCACACGTCGCACTGCCGCTCGCAGTCTGCGGCAAAGCAGCCTCGCCCGCAGCATAGCTCTGCTATGGCAAAGCAGCACTGCAAAACACTGGGAAACACACTCGCTGGCAATGCGTCCTTTGCATTCAAGCTTACCTTTGCCCGACTTGCCCTTGTCGTCGCGGGCGATTTTTATGAAACACTCGTTCAACGATAGATTGTGTCTAATTGAGTTTTGCCAGCCTTGCTTTTGTTCGCGGAAGTAGGGAAATTTCTTGGTGATAAAGTCGTAGATTCCACTGAGAGTGATCTTCTTGTCGCGAGTGGATTGGATAGCGAGCGCGATGAGCGCAATGTAGGAGAAGGGCGGCTTCTGCTGCTGGCTGCCCAGCGGGCCTGAGGTGGCCGGCGACGAGGAGAGCGAGCGCGACGACGAGCCCGACGACGAGGCGCACGACGACGAGCTCGACGAGCACGACGAGGCCGACGACGACGACGACGAGGAGCAGGACGACGAGGCGAAGGGGCCGCCGCCCTTGCCCGCCTGCTGGCCAAAGGGGTTTCCGGCGCCCACTCGGGGACGGTGGCTTTTCGCTTGAGCTTGCTGTCTGCCTGGGGGCCTCGCTCGCTGGCCGGCCGGCGAGGCGCGCGTCTTGGCGGTCGGGCGCCTCTTGGTGCGGCCCGGCTGGAGGGCGTGCCCGCTGGACGAGACTGTGTGCGGCGGGTTGTGGGCGGCGGGGCGCCTTTGCTGCTTGGGGCTGGGCTGTGTGCGCGCACTGAGGACTGCTGCTTGCTGCTGCTGCTGGTGCGCCTGGTGCTGCAACTGGTGCTCCAAGCGGTGCTGCAACTCGTGCTCGCGCTGCGCCGACCGAAACATGTGGTACTGGATGATGGACTCGAAGCTGCCCGCGCGCACTGCCTGCGCCGCCTCGTTCGCCAGACTCGAGTCGAACACATAGTACCTCGTCGGCTTGCCTTCCTCCTGCCGCTCGCCAAGCTCGCCGAGCTCGCCTGCCGCCACCTCGCCACACTCTTCATGGCCAATTTGCACACCCTCCACTTCCGGCTTGGGCGCCGGCCCACCACTTGGGCTCTCGTCTGCTTCCGGCGCGCAACTCTCCGCCCGGTGGGCCCGGTGGTGCAGCACCTCCGGGCGCAGACACGCGCCACTGCCGCCGGCCGCACACTGGCCCTGTTGGAGTGAGGGCGACTGTTGCTCGAGCCGCTCCAGTTTGTACATTTTCACCACCTCAACCAACAAGCAACCCTGCTCCTAACCTCTGCTGCTCCTCCTCCTCCTCGGCCGGCGCTCAGTCTGGGCGGCGCAACAATTGTTCAACAACTTCTTCCTCGGCGCGCCAAACAACAACAACAACAACACGCATCCACACTTGCCGGCTTGGTCTTCTTTCTCTCTTCTCTGTTTACCTATTCCCAAACGCGTCCAATCGCAGTCCAAATTCCAGCTCAAATTCCAGCCTCCTAACTCTCAACCTAATCCAACAGAATCAACACTCACCACCATGCTCGCCCAACTCAACTCCACACAGATCGACACACAAGAATGGCTCTCAGTGTGCTCGGCCGGCCCACTTCCACACACAGTCTCTAGCCTTTCAGGGGCGCAATTCTTGTAGCAAATAATTGTAGTTTGCAAATAATGAACAGAAAAGATGTCAAAACTATCCACTGCTGCGCCTCCTCCCTCGCCAAAGCGCCACTAGTCATCGTCCCAAGTCTCTGGCTCATCAGCAGAAGATCATCATGCGATCATGATGCCACAACCACGACCTCTGGACGGCGCCAAACACGCTCCAGGCCCGAAAGCGAGACTCTCTGCGCAACTTGACTCGCGCCCTCAATATAGATTCATCCTAGTCTCTCGCGCGCGCCACACTCAATGGGCGCCCGCCGGGCATGCGCATAGAGCTCCAACCGCAAGATCTGGGGCTGCTCGGACCAAGTTGGTCCAATCCCAGTCCCTCAGAGACAGACTGAACTCGAGGATTATTTATCATTTTGATCGAATTGAATTTGGGAAACCTCACTCATAGTCTCCATTCGTAGATGCTTAATTTATTCGAGATACGCAGACGAAATTGAGTTTTTACATTTATTTCATCATCCACTTAGCATGCCTACTTCTTCACCTTCTTCGGCGTCTTCTTGTATATCTTCTTAGTCTTGGCCTGCTCCATCTTGCCCTTCTTGCCCACGTTGCCCATCTTGCCCGCGTTGCCCTTTCCCTTGACCGGCGGGCCCGAGTTATCGCCACTGTCGTCCTCATCGTCGTCGTCCTCGTCGTCATCATCATCTTCGTCGTCGTCGTCATCGTCGTCCAGGTCGAGGTCATCGTCGTCGTCGGAGTCCATTTCGTCGTCGTCAAAGCTCAACTCTTCGTCCTCGTCCTCGAGATCGCTCATGTCGTCCGAGTCGCCGCTCATGACATCAGAATCCATCTCAACATCCTCGTCGAGATCATCATCATCATCACTCTCATCCTTCTTCTTTAGGTTTTTGTTGTTGGGGTCCTTCTTTCCTGCCTGCGGTTGCTGCTTCTGCTGCTGTTGCGGCTTTGGCTTTTGTTGTTGTTCTTTGCCATTCTTCTTCGCCTCGGCAGCCGCCCCCTTCTTCTGGGGAGGACCGTTCTTCTTGGGCTCGTTCTTCATGGCAACATCATTCTTTTTAGCAACATCGTTTTTGTTAGCAAGATCCTTCTTCGTCTCGACAGCGTCGTCCTTCTTAGCATTCTCAACTCCTTTCTTTGCCTCAGCCCCTTTCTTATTAGCCGCGTTGGGATTCTCTTTCTTCTCTGGTGATTTACCGTTCGTCTGCTTCTTCGGGTCACCACCTTTCTCCTCGCCGGCCTTAGTCTTCAACTTCTTCTCAAACTTAACCTTCTTAACTTCCTTTGTTTCCTTAGGTGTTCCCACGGAGCCAGAGGCAGCTCTCTGCTCGCCCAGTGCCTGCGATATTTGACCCCAGATCTTATGGATCAACTTTTCGTCTTTGACTTTAAGATTGTGGATACAGAAATTAGTGAACTTTGGTGCTGTTTTAGGAATGTTCTGGTGAGCCCTAACCATGTCAAAGAGCTTCTTCTCCTCGGGCTTCATTCCTGCTGGTTGAATTTTTTTCACTGCCTTCACCCAATCATCGATTGGGATCTTCTTTGGGCTCACTTTTTCTTTAACATCTGCCATTTTGAGTCGGTTGAGAAATATAACGAACTTATACTACAGGATATCAACTAGCACTAACACTAATTTACGTCTGAGTACAAACACTCTAGATGAATTCTTGTACCGCTTGGTATGAGATTAGAGTTTTTCAATGATCTAATAATGAAATAAGAATGATGCCAGAGTGTGAGATAGATTGTCGGGGTTGAGACCACGCGGGTATTAGTGAAAGTCGAGCGTGAATCAGGATTCCGCAAACGGCGTGCAAGGTGCCTTCATGTGGAGGCTGCACAAAAACCAGCATGCATCCAGTATACTGTAGTGGCAGCCGGCCCATCGCTATTTTTCCACAACACGCGTGCAATGCTTCGCCCGCACCCCTCAGAGGTATTCCTACCGCAGATCGGGTTTGCCTGTACTCTTCAACTCTACCCGCAGCGGCGGTCCGTCGCACCTC
>Ga0268247_10000662_pt1 | contig 11278 bp, 16 predicted proteins | sample AgamicOrMae_FD_200245 | JGI IMG/M metagenome (GOLD analysis project Ga0268247, IMG submission 200245) | Agave microbial communities from Guanajuato, Mexico - Or.Ma.e (v2) (version 2) | ecosystem: Host-associated > Plants > Phyllosphere > Phylloplane/Leaf | place: Guanajuato, Mexico | collected... | reverse complement strand
TGCCAACTGGAAAAATAAAGAGCCACTGGCCGCTCTTTGTGTCTTCTTCCGCTGCTCGTCCGCTGGCCCAGCGACCTAAGGCCAGCTAGCCAGTGGAGTCGAGTGGACCAGTGCGGGGCAGTCGCGTGAAATGTTAATCATCATCATCATCATCGCCGTAATCATCAGCGGCGGCAGCACTGTTGTTGCTCGCGCCTCCAGACTAACTCTGACTGGCCAGACTAAGACTGCGGCCAATTCATTAGGCTCTCGCTTTTTGCCGTATTGATGTGATGTCTGCACAAAGGTGCCCGTCGCGAGTGCAACAAGAACACAGTCTCTCCAATTGGTCTCTATCTCTTTTTCGAGCCCAACAATCCGGAAAATCCAACCGGCTGAGCACTGGAGCTCGCTCGCTAAAGACCAATAGGCAGCAATCAGCATCGGCGGCCAACAGTCATGAGGACTGACAAACTGAAAGTAAACACTGTCAAGCCCAGCCCGAGGGAACACCATTTAGGCTCAGCTCAGTTCACGATTGGCATTATGGTGTTTTTTCCTCCGAAGAAAACGAGAGAGTCTCCCCGGCGAGCCAGAGAGACTCTCTCGAGGAAGGCTCAATGGGTGGAAAGAGCAAAGGAGCCAATGGAGAAGGGCGACCGTTATGTGTTGGCTCCATTTTCGGCCCAAAATGGATGCCAAAAGGTAATGAGTGGCAATGATGGACAGAGCGAAAGGGGCGCAGACAAAGAAGCGGCGGCCCACAACTACGGAGAAGTCTTTCTCTTTCTCTTTCCGTTTTTCCCTTTCACCTCGAGCCTCACGAACTGCACTCTTCGGTCGACCCAACTGAATGCCGCACGACCAGCCCGACGATTAGCCACTTGTTTTATGCCAAAGATGTTTCATCTTTCCTCTTTCGCTCACTTTCCATCGCCGCAAAGCTGCCCAACCGCAGCAGAGCCGCCGCGAACAAAGGAGAAGGATCGGCGCCCCAAGAAGAACGGGCCAGTAGCACCCCTCCCTTCTAATTGATGCCTGGCCAGTTGGAGCCACGTCCAGCCTGGAGTTTCCCTCGAGAATGGACGCTCACGACAGGGGCTGCCCGTGGGACTGGTGTTTGGACTCCGGGAGGGTTCTAAGGAAACGAAGACGAGCTGGCCGAATGAAGGCGGCCCTCTGGGAGACTGTCTAGCTTGCGGTCTAGCCGGCGCGTGTCGGTCGAGGTGATCTTCCAGAGACTGGAATCCAGACAGACACAGAGGCGCCCTTTCGTGCAGCATGCGGCCGGCCAGTGCCTCAGTGTGTTGTGCTATGCGGCGAGAGCGTGGGAAGAGTGTGTGTTGGAGTTGGCGAGCCGCAAAGTTGAGGAATTGGCGAGTGAAAAGCGTGCGAGTTTGTGTCTCGAATTGCGGTGGACAATTCGAGAACTGTTCGAAAACCACTCGAAAAGTCCACTACTTTGGCCACCTGACACTTGGGCGGCCTCCGCCAACTGCATTTGGGCCCTCCGAAGCGCTCGAGACAATCCTCAGGCCGCCGAGTGGACGCAACAATCCCGCAACCTCTGCATGCAAATCGATGCTCGCCTTAGCTCGTCCACCGTCGAGAACCGTCTTCTGGAGCTTGCGGCTGGAGAGAGAGAGAGACAGTCTTTCTGGCTAGTTTTTTACGTTTTCACTTTGGCCACTCGGGCAACACTCGGCCGGAGGTTAGCTTAGGGCGTTCGGCTGAGCAAACAACAATCACGCAGCGCCAGAGGAGAGCTCTCTTTGCGCAGCTCAATCAACGATTGGCTCCCATTCGGGCGGCACGAGATTGCAATTGAGATTTAACAAACTCCAAACTGGATAAGAGCGAGGCGAGAAACTCGATCCAGCTTTCGGATGGGCCTAATCTCGCGGCCCATCGAAAGCCCACAAGCAGTGCCAATGATCGAGAGCAAACGGACGGCCCGGCGTGAATGGCGGCTCGAATTGGAGTTGGAATTGCAATTGGGATGGCAATTTGGACTCCCACTCGCATCTCGATCGATTCCAATTGATTGGACAGCAGACGAGCTTGTCTGCGGCCCATCTGAAACTCCCTCCGAGGCGAGCAAAGTGATTCCCTCACAGTTCCGGTCGCCTTCTCGTCGTCGCACCTTAGTGCTGGGCCGGCGAGATGCATCGATTGCTTCCGACAGCCAAGCTCTGCAATCGGTCTCAATTGAATGGCCGATGAAAAGCTCATCAATGGATCGGGTTCACTCTCCTTTTTCTAGCCCAAAAGTCCGATCAGAGCAATCCGCCAATCGAGCGCACGACTATCGAACTCCCCAAGCTGGCCGCCCTCTGGCCACTTCCGTCCGAGACGAGCTCCAGTTGGTGGCGATTTTGGGCGCTGGATTGGCCACTGAACTGGCCACACACCTGCACTCGACTGCAGACTAGGAGCCCCGCGCGAGACTGTCTACAAAGCGGCCGCCCGCACGAAGTACCGGCTGCGTTGGGGCCTCCAGTGTCAACCATCGGCGCCTTCTCGTCGGGCGCCTTTGGGCTGCACTTGGGGGTCAAAGTTAGCGCCAGAGGTGGTCCAGTTCGAGTTGACACTTGGCCAGAGCAAAGGCTGCGCTCATGAGAGTCTTTCAGGAGAGAAGAGTCCTTGAAATTGGGCCGCCAGACTGCAAACGAGTGGATCGCGTTTGTCGCATTTCTCCTTCGCTGTGATTTTTTGCCGCCACTAAATGGCGAGCAAAGCGAACTGGCGCCGCTCTTGAACCCTTTTTGCGGCCACTCGTTGGCCACAAAAAAGATTCAATCTCTTGGGGGAGGCCACCAAAGCGGCTGGGTGGCAGACGCAGTCGAGATCGTCCTGAGCGGGCGACGGCAAACACTGCACTCTGCTCCGCCCGCTGGCCTTCTCTGTCCCTCGACTTGGCGCCGGCCTGTCGGAATGCCCGTCAAGGTGTGCAATCTCTCACGTGACGACGATAAAGGGCGACCATCAGCTGGACAAACCTTTCAGGGCCCGCCGAGACGGCTGACCTTAGTGCGTGTCTGGCGGCATTTGGCCAGGCGGGCCGCTCGGAGCGCACGCCGAGGGGCAGCCAGTCCGCGCGGGCTGCGTGCTGAGAAAAGTTCGCGCGGGCCGAGCACCGCCGGTCCGCGCACGCTGGTGCAGACTCCATTAGGCTCTTTGCCCGAACCGCGCGGATGGGCGCGGCACCGGCGGGTGACCGCGGGGCGAAATGGGCAAAAATATGCTCGGCCAATTCTAGCAAAGCACATATTTTCACGACAAAAAGGACCCTAAGGTCGAGCGAAACTTGATTGGAGCGAGCTGAAGGAGGTAAATGAGCTCGTCTGCGTCCTTGGGGGGCTACTTACTTGGACTCCTGGTAGAGGCGGTCTCCATTCCAGTGCGGGTTGATCATCTTGAGCGCGTTGACAATCCTGTTGTGCTGTCTCAGCCACATGACGTGCACCGCCGTCAAGGCCGGATGCTGGTTCACCCGCCGGTCGCCGGCCCTGTAGCAGAACTGGCCCTTTTCCACGTCCGAGCACTGGTCGTTTCCGGGATCGGCCGAGTGGGGCAGAAGCTCGCGGCCCGAGTCGTCGAGACTGACGTGCATCCTTCCGGCGGGCCCGCTCTTCGTCCAGAGGGCGGCCGTTTCGTTGGCTGCCGAGCCGTAAACTTGCGAACCGTCGATGAAGGAGGTGATCTGGTTCATCTGCTCTCTGGGGCCCAGGCGGCACTTGGGACAGACTGCCGTGCGGACAAAGTTCAGACAAGACTCCTCCCAGTTAGAGTAGAATGGATCATCGGGCGGCACGAGAATGGGAAAGCACTGAGGGTGCGAGTCGCGCTCGATTGGACAGCACTGAATCATTTGGCCGTTTTCTGTAGTTTTTTTTTAGTTTTTTTTTGTTTTTGTTTTTGTTTTCGTTTTCGTTTTCGTTTCCAAAAAGGCAAGTTTGATTTAGTGTTCGAGTTAGTGAGTTAGTGTTTGTGTCTAGCTTCCAGCGTGCAGCCCAAATCCACTTTGCGACCATTCGGGCGGCCAAATCAATGGAGTTTGTTATTATTTGACTTATTGTTATCGCAATGTTTTCCTCGCTCGTGCCAATTTTCCGATCGGCCAATTGGCGGCCAAACGGCGGCCAGCAGTTGGCCGACGTCGCCAATCAAAAGCAGCCAGAGACAGTCTCTGTGTTTGCATGCTGCTTCTGCTGCTGACGCGCTGCAAGGCAGACCTGCGGAAGCGACAGGGCCGCTCTAGCACGGGACGCGCACATCCCACTGGGCCGAAAATTAAGTCCGACCGTCTTGGCGCGTCCGGCCGAGCACACACACGACAACAAGTGACGTGTCTGTGTGCCTTAGACGAGACGGCCAGCAGGCTGCCCCGACCGGAAAGGTCCGGCCAAGGCGGAGCGGCGTCTTGGCAGCGCAAACAGGCGGCGCCTTGACAGCCAGAGAGGCTCGCAGCAGCGCCACTCGGCTGGCCAGCCAGCGAGAGTGTGTGCATAGGACTCATTGTTCTGGCAGCCGAGAGGGCCGAGAGAAGCCACCTTGTCCAGAGTGGCCGGTCGACAATTACCAGCAGGCGGCCCTCGAGAGTGAGCCAGTCGTTCAACTGGTGCCGCCGTGAAGCAAGCTCGAGACAGAGACAGAGAGAGAGAGAGAGAGAGAAAGCTCGCCTTCAATTAGCATTAAATACATCTGCCGCCCAAACTCGCTGGCCCACTCTTCTAAACCTTTCCTTCCCTTAGCTTCTCGGGAGCTTCTGTTTCTCTCTGTTGGGCGAGTGCAAATTTGCATTCCTCCACCGCGTCTCAACCAGCCGGACGGTCGCTTGGCAAGTCCCTAGGAGACAGTCTTCCAGAATGGCGTTCCAAACAAAGCGCGCCGCAAAGCAACAGGCTGGCTGGCTGCAGACTGCAGTGCATGCAAAATGTTTGTTTACCTTTTCCAGCGAGAGTGCTCCACTGCGCTCGCTGCCTCGCACTGTGCACAGTGCACTGTGCACAGTGCACTGTGAGGCACCATGCAGGTCGCAACGCAAGACAGTCTGCAACAGTGTTGCCTTGCCAGCTGCACTCTGTTGCAAGCCGCTAAACATGGTCGCCCAGCTCGACCTTAGCGCCGGAGTTCAGAGGCAACTGGCCCAGGTGGCACGCTCCTAAGGCCCAAATGGTCCCGCAGAGACGCCAATGGCCGACCACTCGAGCATCGAGCCACTTCCTTAGACCACTCGAGCCCGAAGGATCGAGAAAGCTTTGGCCAAGCGATGTTTGATGATGTCTTCCTCTAATGGCGGAGGATTTGTTTGTGATTGCAGGTCGCCCTTCGGGCCAATTGTGTGGCGCCCCAGCAACTGCAAGGCTGCTGGCCGGACATCTGCAAAGAGGCACTCTCTATGGCCGAGACTCTCTAAGAATGTCCGACTGACTAGGAGTTTGCGTCCTCGCGCAATGAGCAATATGCAAATTCTTACTCTGGGTTTTGTTTAAACCGAGAGAAAGAAAGAAAGCGAAGAAAAAGGATAGTTTTGGCTCCCATTTCGGAAAAAATTCCACACGAACATGCAGAAGTTTGGCAAATTTGCCCTTTCTGCAGGCCGCCATTTGCCTGATCACGATCCGCACGGAACCAATTGGCCATCCGGCGGACAAACCTAAGGTGAACTGTTGCAGAGGCGCCACATAATGAGACTCTGCTGCTCGTCTCTGGCCCTTTTGTTGTCTCTCCATTTGTGTGCCACTTTTGCGGGCACGAAATTGTTTATTACCCTCGACAAGCATCTGTCTCTGTCTCATGTTCTCTAAATCATCGATGCTCCAAAGCTGAAAGTATTTCTAGGCTGAAAGTGCTCCGGAGCTGCTCGAAAAGAGTTCCAAGAGAAGCCCCTTCAAAGTGTAGCTCAGCGGAGAGCTCCGGCCGGACTTGTGCGAGCTTGCTAGCGGCCCTTAGGGTGGAAGGCGAGCGAGGGAAGCGAGCCGAAAGTGACAGGAAGGTGGAATTTGCTAGAGAGAGAGAGAGAGAGTCTCGTTTCCTTGGAGGAGTCTTGGCGAGGAAAAAGTTTGCAAAAGTTGGAAGTTTTTCGATGGAAATTTTTCGAAATAGAAAAAGCTTATTGCCAGAGGAAAGCTTATTTGTGAGGGGCTTGCAAATGAAGGAGAATTGGGAGGACTAGGACTAGTGGAAGGTACTTACTTGTTCGCGAGCTCGGCGTAAAGGCAATGTCGTGTGCAAAGAACTGGCCATATTGCATGACGAAATGCGTGTAGGTGGCCGGATAGTTGAAGTCCCGATGGACAATTGCCGAGAGAATGCGCGGATTTGGCAGTGGGTGGCCTGTGACCGAGATCCTGGGCGCTCCCTGGCCGTCCGAATAGTCTGGAGGGAGGAGGCGCGCGAAACAGGTGTTTGCCTTGCCCCAGGTTGGCTTTTCCAGATTGTTGCAACGACCGTCTGCGTGTCTGTATGGGAAGTTTGGGTCGCACACAATCATCTGGTCCTGCTCGCAACGGGCCACTGCGTGTCGGGCCTCGCTGGCGTGCAGATCGATGCGGGCCAGCAGCTGGTTGGTGTCCGAACGCTCGAGGGGACCGGCCGAGTCCAGTTGGGTGCTGGCGGCAGTCTCAAGCTCCTCCAGGTTGGCCAGCGGCTCGCTGGCTAGTCCCCCGGTCTCGGCCCTGTTTTGGGCTGCCAGACGGGCGTTAATGGAACCAGTGAGACTGTTGCGGGTTGCGGCATGGGGGCGAAGACTGTTAGTGGATGCACTTTGAAGGGGAGCATATTTTCCATTTATTTACCCTATTTAGTGAATATTTCTGCATTCTTTCTCGCATCGTGCTCTCGACTGCGCCATTGCCACACTGGCAGACCTTGTGGAGCGTCAATGTCAAGCGTGATCGGACAATTGGGGCCGCCTGTGCATTGCGTTGGAAAGCGCGCATTGGCGACCGTCCGCCGAGACAGTATCCAGCACAGTATCTAGTGCAGGTTTTCTCGCTTGGCTTGGAAGTGGAAACCCTTAGGCCTGCTAAGAGTTGGCCAACTTTTAAGAGTTTTCCCCTAAACTACCGCACCACTGGCTCTCTGGGAACCTGAGCCGAGCGAGGCAATTCAGATTGGCCATCCGAGCTTCTCATTGTCATTCACCACTCATTCATTTAACGGCCCAATTTCTTGCTCGGCTCCCATGCAGACACGCTGAGCTAAAGTCTGCTGGCCAGTAGACTCTAGCCAGCCAGTCGGCGGTCCACATTCAGCAGTCCACTCGGCAGAGACATCCCGTCGGAGCCTCGAGCACTTCCGCGCGAGCCCTTTGTGTCCACAAGCTGAATGGAGAGTATGGAGAGCGCGCGCGATGCAGTGCAGTTGGAAATAGCCAGGCAGGCTGCTGGAAAGGGCCGCCACAGACTGTGTGTGGCGCCTCCTCCGCCCGCAAGGCCCATTTGTCCGGCCGAGTGGCCGCGCATGCAAACGGCGCGCGCCACACACGTGCCCCCATTTGCGGGCCGCAAGTGGAACCTTTGCCCTGAAAGAGCAATGAAAAGTGGACCAGGAGGAGCTGCTGCAAAATTCGTGTCCGTGCAAATGAAACGCGAGACCCTCTCTCATCCGCCGCCCGAGCTGGCCAGACAGACCCGGCCACTTCCTTTCACAGAGCCAACAAGTGGCGCCACATTATCCTTCCCCCTCGGGCCTGTCCATTGTTGTGTCCACTGTTGGCGAGCCACACACGCAGCGCAGTCCGGCCGGGATGGCACAAGTGCGGGGGAAGTGCGCAGGACAGTCCTCCGCTCGCTTGACGGCCTTTTCCTCCTCCTCCCGTGTGGCCGCCAGACAGTCTCTGGCGCCGCGTGGCCCAAGCTCAGGTGATGACTGTCGCGGGCGCAAATTGCAACCCGTTTCTCCTCCGCGATGATCGAGCGTGCCGGCGGCTGGGCGCTCGCCGGCCGCCCACCAACGACAGACTGCGGCCGGCGGACAATGCGGCGCCCGCCGGCCGAGCGCCGATCGGACCACGCAGACTCAAGGGCGACTCTCTGGGGCGCGTCTAATTGGCCACAAAGGCGCGCAGAAGTGGCCGCCAGAGAGTGGCCCTTAGCTCGCGCGGCGGCACGCGACCAACTGGCTGGCGAGACAGTGGTGGTGACGAGCAATTTGGCATGAGACGCGCGCCCGACTGAGAGTCTGGCCACTGGCTCGATTGGGCGCGCTGAGTGCGAGCGTGGCGGCCGCGCGTCCCACAGACAGTCTGCGGCGGGCTCGCTCACGCAACGCAGCGCCAACAGAGCTGCGCCTCTCCTGTTGCAGCATCTCCTCTGGCTTCGTGGCGGCCAATTTCTCGCCAACCCTCGTCTCTGGCGCCCCTCCTGGTCCAGTGACAAACGCCTGGCCAGAGCAACTTGCACATGGAAGGGCCCATTGTGCGCCGGCACGAGCGCCAAGCGTCTCCTGCAGGGCGCCAGCACAAAGGCCGTCGTAATGGCCGCCAAATGGCCCGCCGCCAGCCCCTGTCTGTGGGCCTGCCAGGAGACTCACTTTCTCACTTTCGCTCTCGCTGCGGCGCCAAGCGAGGCGTCAAGCAAGCTCAAACTGGCCACTCACTCACCAAGCTCAACCATCGACACTCAAGGCTCAACGCTCGACACTTGACCACTGGCACACATGATTGGCCGCCCGCCGGCCGTGTCCAGCGACTGTCTCTGTGCACAGGCCAGGCGAACAGCACGCTCGCCAAACAAAGTGTGCAACGCCACAATGAGCAAAGGCAAGGACGTACTTGCAATTGTATCAACTGGCTGGGCCAAAGGTGGCCAATATGAGCCGCGTTTTGTCCATACGACTCTACTGTCTCTCTCTTTCCTTCCACTTCTCGCCTCCTCTCCTCATCTGCCACATACAGACACTCGCGCTGGCACCTTGCAGCGCGCGGCCCAACAATGCGACCGCCCAATGCACGCCCGAAGCCTTGCCAGAGGTCAGTGTTGGCGATGCAAAAAGGCATCTTTCAGTATCAGTTTTCCTGCCAAACTGTCAGATTTCCGCCTTCAACTTGGCACTCAGAGCTCAAAAAGACTCAAAAGACTCAACTTTCATCGCTCAAAAATGGCATTCTTTCAGCGGTCTAGCTTGGGCGCAACTCTCGAGGCTAAGCTTGGGCATCAAATAGAGACCAGAAGATGACTTACTTTTTCGACAAAATTCTGCTCATCTCCTCGAACACTTCCTGCGACTTTTCCAGCTCGTTTCCGCGCGTTGTTGTCGTGGTGACGCGCTGGTGGCGCGCCACTGCAGTTGGCTTGCTCATGTCCGTCACGAAGCCTTTTGTTTACGTTTGAGTTGATTCATTTTCCGGTTGGAGGAGGTGCAATTTTTGCCAAAAATTTGCAAATTTCGGTTAGATACTGGCTCTAAATTGTCTTAATTGTCTCAAGGCGACAATTTGACGAGCAGAAATGTGGAAATTATTCAAAAATTATCCGAAGATCGCTTGAAAAATGGCCCCATCAACTTTAAAACACTGTCTCCGGTGTACGAAAGGTTGTAGACACCTTGGCACAACCAGTGAAGACAGTCTTTGGGTGGCATTCCAATCAATTGGATCAAATGAGGCCCCAAACTCACCTTGGCGCGCCAGTTCGGACTCCAACTTTCTGCGCTTCACGATGAGCTCCTTGGCTCGCGTGTAAGCCTCGTCCACGATGAAGGGCGACACGATCTCGTTGAGCAGCTGGTCGTCGATGAGGTCGCTGATGGCCAGAGGTTGGCTGGTGGCCGTTGAATCTGCGGCCGGCTGATTGGCTCCGTTCAGTTGGAGGTGCTGCTGGAAGCTTGCGTTCAGGTGTTTCAGGATTGAGCGTTGCTGGCGCTCGAGGTTCGGGTTGAGAAACTTGCTCTGGTGTTGAAATTGGGGCAAATTGTTGTACTGAGACTCGCGTGGACACATCAGCAACTGTTGCCTCTGGCGCTGCAGCAGAAGCTCGTCCGGCTGCAGTGGGCCAGTGCTGAGCCCTGCTGGGTCCTGGCGCGCCGCCACGTTCACATTGTCCAGCGCGGCGCTATGGAACTGGCACATGGAGGTTGGACCTGCGAATGCGTGCGCGCCCCTCAAGCCGCCCGCCAACTCCGCCAAGACCAGCAGCCAGCCCACGGCCGCCACTCGCGCCCACCCGCCCGCACCCAGTCTTCCGGCCTCGCGCCCGCTCGGCGAGCTTTCCACTCGGGGCCCGCTAGTCCTTAGGGTGGCCCCATTGCCCTGCCAGTGCATGGAGAAACTCTCGCTCCTCTCGAGCCTCTCTGGCTCTCGCCGCTCGCTCGCCGGCGCCCACCTGGCCGCCCTCGACGGCCCCAGGCGCCCACTCATCGTGCTCGGACGGCGCTCGCTCGATGCGCCCCACTCTCCGCCCCTATGCCGCGATGCTTCGATGATCTGATCGCTTGGCTTCTTTGTCTCCACTTCCGGCCGCTCTTCAATGTGGCTTGATATCTTTTGAACGCGGCCTCTTGTCTCTCCTAGTCTCTCGCTCCTTCTTGCTCCTTCTTCTTCTTCTTCTTCTCTCTCCGGGCGCCCAATTAGTGTGCGACAAACTGCCAAACTGGAGTGGCGAGCCACCTTGAGTAACTGTTGCAGAACCGGAACAAGTCGCCTGGCAAACTCTCAGGCCTAAACTGCAAAGTGTGCTGTTCGCTCGCAAAGGCAAAACTATCAACACTAGTCTCTTTCTCTTTCTCTGGCTCTCTACTGCCTCAAGTCTGTGCTCAAGTCCGTGGGCGCTAATCCATATGCTTCCCGCAGCTAGTCTCTCAAGTCTCTGGCGCCAACAAGTGCTCTTGTTGCCCACTAACTGCTCTCCTCGACTGCTAACTCTCCAGACATCCTCGAACGGGCGCTCTCTCTCTCTCTCTGCTTCTCTATTGGCGCTCCTCTGTTGGTTTTGCCCAACTTTTGGCCACTTTCTTTCACAAAACTCAACCCGTGTGTTTGCTCTCCAAGCCAGCACACTAAGACACACACTTCAGACCATTGCCAACCACGACTTGGCGCTACTCTCTCGCCCGCCCTCTGCAGTCCCGCAACTCCCAGGCCAACTCTCTGGCCAGCTTCCCTCCAGAGCGCCTTGCAGACGGTAGCTGCCAGTCGCCAGGCTGGCAAGACGCACAGACAGACAGACAGACGGACAGACAGACGAGCACAGAGAGGCGGGCTAGTCGCAGAGACAGTGTGTGGCGCGCACAGTGCACGGTGCAGCCCCCGTTGTGCGAGCTCTGTGCGCTGGCGGCCCGTTGCTCGCGTCCTGCA
>Ga0268247_10000660_pt1 | contig 11288 bp, 9 predicted proteins | sample AgamicOrMae_FD_200245 | JGI IMG/M metagenome (GOLD analysis project Ga0268247, IMG submission 200245) | Agave microbial communities from Guanajuato, Mexico - Or.Ma.e (v2) (version 2) | ecosystem: Host-associated > Plants > Phyllosphere > Phylloplane/Leaf | place: Guanajuato, Mexico | collected... | reverse complement strand
TAATTCCCGTAGATATTGCTTCCTGTCTTCTAGACTTTTGGGCTGGTTCTTCTTGAACGTAATCTCTTTGAGGTCGGCTAGCTCTGGGACTTCGTCGACTCCATCAACATTCTCCCCCTGGTCTGGCTTTCCTGTTGGGGTCTCTTCATCTTTAACTTTGTAAACCTTCTCAAAGTTCATCAAGCGATCGTTCTCAGAGTCTTGACGCTGTCTCTTAGACTCTTCTATCTTATTTATCTCAGCTAGTTTCCGCTTGTATGCCGAAGTGATGATGACCTCAGTTCCCTCCAGTTCACCCTGGAGCTCTGCCTCCTTTCGGTCCTTGGCATATTTTTTAAACTTCCTAATCTCTTTGTCAGATTTTCGTTCATTTGCGGTCTCGATTAATCCTCGCATGTATCTAGAACCTTGTTTAGTCTCTGAGTCTCCCTTGGGGTTATCCTGGTCCAAACTTGCCTCATTTTTCATCTCATCATAGACCTCATCGTAGCAATAAACAGACGGGTCTATATCGTCCGGCTTTGTTGATTTTGGTTTCCTTGACATTTTTGTATGGAATATAAGTGCCTCTGCTAAGGTCATTCTCGATCATTGCTGTCGAAAAACCCAAGCTCCCCTTGAGGACCGAAACATCGCAGCTGATTGTCGGCAGAATTTGCGTCGCGCGCAACGAGTGCGAAAAAGCCAAGTGCTTTCTCATCATTCCAGAAGGTTTTAATTCAGTGCCAATGAGTATTGTTTATCTGCTCGTACTATTGGCAATACATGCATCTTGTCTTCTTCGTTCTTTTAGTTATCCACTCTTACAATAAACAATTTGATAAACATCAACTTGTTTGATAAAATGAATAATAGATTGAACAAGTACAAGTACCCTGGTGCCAAAAGATTAATGCTGGAAGCCCAGGAGTTGAGAGAGAAGACAGAAGACTATTGTGCCCAACCAATCGATGACAATCTAGTAAGTAGACTAAATATAAGAACGTCGGATGTCGATTCGATTAGAGATGATTGCTATATAACTAACACGACATACCTCGATTCGAACCAATGATGTGCAGTTTGAATGGCATTTCACCGTTCGGGGACCACCAGATACTGCCTTCGAAGGCGGATATTACCATGGACGATTGAGTTTCCCCACTGAGTATCCAATGAAACCACCCTCCATCATATTATTAACACCCAATGGGAGATTCACTACGAACAAAAAAATATGCCTATCTATATCCGGTTACCATCCAGAAACGTGGCAACCATCTTGGAGTGTTAGAACAGCTCTCTTGGCTCTTATAGCATTCATGCCAACTAAATCTAACAGAGCTATAGGTTCTCTCGAGTTCTCCGATGCGGAGAGGCGCAAATTAGCTGAAAAATCACGCTCTTGGAGTTGCAAAACCTGTGGACCTATTAGAGATTTATTGAAGCACCCCGATGAGCCAAATGATGATGTGAGAAATAGTCAAAGTGTAGCCAGCACTTCAGGCCATCGCGAATCGTCTGATAGTGATTGCGTTGCTACAAACTCGAAGGATTGTTTACAATCAAGTTCCTCTCCAGTGATATCAGGCAATGATCCTAGTGGTAGTGAATATCCCCAAGATGCATCTCAAGGGACCACTGCAGCAATAAAGCCCGAAACGGAATCCAAGATATCAAGTGAAATCCAATCAAGGTTAGGCGCTGATGAGCAAGATAGAAACAGCTCTGACGACGACAAGACAGTTCCTAGGCTCGCCACAGGCAACTCTGGGACAGAGAGAGACGAGTCACAAGAGAGCAACAGTGAGCAGCAAACGGGATTGAATGGTTCATACACACCAGCCTGTGATGGTTCCCGGTCAAATGTGACACCTTTGGAGATTCAAGATAATCGGCGTGCTTATCCTACCCTGGTTTACGCTTCAATATTCATATTGTTGTTTATTTTAATCTTACGGAGGATAGTTATGGTTGTTCAATCATGATAGATATACTGCTAGGAGAAAGAGAAGAAGCTAATCCTAATTATGATATGATGGCGTTGTTTTCTTTTTAATGTAAATTTACAAGCCGGTTCAATATGATCAAATGGATACATGTAACAGTAATTGAATGATTCATGAATTAGAAGCACATTTCAGTAGGAGTAATACCTGTCTTTGTGGCCGGATTGGGAGACGTCAGTTCCTCCGAGTGATTAGCCCTCAGTGAGCATGATCGATCTATCATCAGAAGAGAGGCACCAAGGCTGCCTTGTATTTGCGAGAGCCTTTGTGTTTCATCGATTGGTCGAGTGATTAGTTGAGTGAATCGTTTAGAGGCTAGGATCAGTGAGTCTCTGAAGAGTTTTCTGGCTACTCACCGAACGGTAACAGGCTGCTCGAGGTGGCCGGAAGCAGAGCATAGGGCAGCGCGTGTTGAGCGGCGCCCGACATCATGTTGGGCCCCCCGATGAGTCCTCGGGGGAAGCGGATGGGCGAGTTGTTGTAGGAGGAAAGGGAGCTTTGTGGGCCGGAGTATCCAGAGGGCATGATGGTGTTGGTCGGGCTTGGGAATCCGAAGCGGTTCATGAATGGCGCGTTCAGGTAGTTCGAGTTGATGGGCGCGTTGCCATAGGTGGGCCCGTACATGAGAGAGGGTGCCATCATCTCGTACAGTCTGGAGCTCGAGGTGGCACTGTTGAAGGGTCCGTGCGGGGGCAGTGCCATCGCGGGCCCGCCACCAGCAAGGCCGCCGCCGCCGCCCAGTGCATGCTCGCCGCTGGGCAAGCCTGGCAACTGTTGTTGATGTTGTTGATGGTGGTGGTGGTGGTAATTTGATGCGCTTGCGGCTCGATGGTAGTTTGCCGCATTGTTTGCCGAGCCATGATATGGTTCGGGTTTAATTTGAGGCACTTGCTATTGTTTGTTTTGGCGGATATTCCATTTCCACCGAGGGCCGAATGATGGGTTTTATTGTTGTTGTTGTTGTTGTTTTTTGAAATGTCAGCGTTCAGAGTGAGTGTTTTGGTGGTGGTGGTGGGCAAAGGTGGGCGCCAGATGAGCTGAGTTGAGAGGCGCCCCCGGAGACAGTCTGCAGTGGCCGGCGCTGGTTTTCACTCGACGATGGGCGCAACAAAGTCTGGCCGAGAGAAATGGCACAAGTTGTGTGCTGCCCAATTGGGACTGTCTGCGGCAGAGTGTGCATATTCAATGAGTTGCACAGGCAACGCTTGTTATCAGCCAGCTCAGCTTAGGGCCGCCGCTCGTCCAGCCAAATTCAAATTTCGCCCACTCTGCTCCAAAGGGCCTTCCCAAATGGCGCGCGATAAGATTAATGCATTCAAGGCGGCCCCATTCTGCTCGGTCCAATTCCACCGCGAGCTTCAATGCCGCAAGATTGGCAAGCTCGCGCCGCCGACGCGTCAAGGCCCCCCGCTCGAGAGGCCGCCGCCGCTTGAGCGTAATTGATTGGCCGTCCGCAGACTGTCTGCGGGGCAGACAGAAGACTGAGGCGCGAAGAGCGAGCTCGCTGGAGGCAGAGTGGCCAAAACTGAATACTGGTCGACGAAATAAAGAATCTAAGCCCAGCTGAGCTAAGGGCAAGCGGAAGTGGAGAGCCCAGCGAGCGGCTTGGCGCACACAGAGCGGCCATTTGTGTGGCGGCTTTGGTGGCGCTCATGATCTGTTTATGGTGCAAATTGAGCCACTTCCGGGCCAAATTGGGCGCCAGAAAAGTGGCCAAAGTGGCCAAAATGGGCCGGCCACTGTCTGGCTAAGGGTCGGCGCACTTTTAAGACTCTCATCCAAAGACAGACAGACAGACAGACTGCGGCCCATTACGAGGGGCCCATATGGCGCCATATTGGTTGGCGCTCGGCCAGAGGCGAGCTCCTCTGGGCTCCTTTGGGCTCCTTTGGGCCAGTGCTAATAATGATACTTACCCTTCGGCAGTTGTAAATGAGACATTTGGCCTCCTGCACGCTGAGCGGCTCGGCAATAAGATCGTTAACTTTGGTTATGCCCGTGCAATCGATCACTGTTAGCGGAAACTCGCGCCTATTGCACATGACACACTGGGAGGATAATTTGGCCGGATCCACGCTGGCTATGCACAGACGGACCATTCGTTCGGCGCGCGCTAAGGGTGCTGAGCCGGCCGCCAGCAGCAGCCACACAAACAGTCCGCCGGCCGCACAATTATTGCCCACCGTCGACCACCAGCTAGGGCGCCACCTCCTCCTCTTCCTCTTCTTCTTGGCCCTTCTTGTCGGGCGCCCCTTCGCGGTAATTAGGGGCGCGCATGTGAGGCAGTTTCCATTGGAGGTGCGCGCAGTTGCGCACACAGTGTGCACCGGCTCGCAGCGGGACGCTCCACCGCTGCTTCTGCTGCTGCTTCTGTGTTCGTGTTCGGCTGCGTTGCGTGCGCGCGCCTGCGCCAATTCAAACTCCATTCGGGCCCCATCGCAGCTCAGGACTGTGTGTGGAGCGCGCGCCGAACGGCCGCCTGTTCGCTGGCAGCCCCAAGGAGAAGCTGTTTCGTGTGCGCCTGATTTATGTGCTGGGCTCGTGCGCGCGCCCAACATGACAACTGATTGCCTGCTCGCTGCCTTCACTCCACACAGCTCAGCTCACGAGCTTAACTCAATTCAGCTCAGCTCTAGTTCACTTCGGCTTAGCTCAGCTCTCTCTCCACTGCTGACAACTGCTCTATCAATTATGCACAATTAGCGCAAACTGGCCGCCCTCTTCTCGCCCGCCGCCCAACCACAAGGAACACGAGTTGCATCCCAACAGTGAGAGCTCCCAAAGGCCGCCCGCTGGAGGCCACTCTGCGCCCTCTCCTCTCCACTTCCGCCCACTTCTGCTCACACAATTAAACCCTCTCCTTAGGTTGGTTGAACCCACCGCGCTGCTCACTACTGGCCAGCTCTTCGCCTCTTCGCCTCTCTGGCCGCTCGGCGCTGCTTCCGGTGTCTTGGCTCTGTTGGATGCAAATGGCTTGCTGGGGGCCGCAGTTGGACTCTTGGGGACGCGCCGGCGGAATAACTGATGGTGCGCACGTACACTGCTTTCTGGTGCAGAGACAGTCCTAGACAAGAATGCAAGTGTCCAGGCCAATTGGGACTGGCTGGCGACGAGCTGCGAGCTCGCTTTTCGTTGCGCTCTTGGCTGCCCTTATGGCTCCAATTCTGCCTCGGCAAAGGCTCGCCAATTCCATTTGCCGCCCGCACGCAGACACAAACGAAGACAGACACACACACACAAATGCATTGTGTCACACACTCTCTCTGGAGCACTTTTTCCACCACCGAGAGAGCGCCGGTGTTTGGCGGCAGTGTGAAGTCGAAAAGAGGCGAGCGAGCGAGCGAGGAGGAAATGGAATGTTGGCGAGCGCGGAGGAGAGACAGTGGTCGGAAAAGACAGGAGACAAGCGGCAAGAGCGCAGAGACAGGAGACAAGAGACAAGAGCATCCTCTTGCTCCATTAACACAGATTGGCCGGCCGCTGCAATGGGCGAGCGCGCGCACTTCGCATTGGCCCATTTGGGACAATGCTCAATGAGTGTGATTCGCTGCCAGCACAGTGCAGAGGCGCGCAACAGACGCCCTCTCGCTCTGGCAGCGCACATTCAAGGCCGCCCGAGTTGTGCGCCAGAATAAGTGTGCTCCAGTCTGCAGAGATGAGAGCACAGAACAGTGCACTGTTCGCACAGGCGCGCGCACACTAAGAGTCCACTGGCCTTTGCGCAATGCTCTGCGAACCGCAATTGGCGCGCCCGAACACTGTCCCAATTGGAAGAGTTGGCCGCCAATTCATTCATCTGGCCGCTCTTCTTCCAACCAGCGCCAACCAGCAGCAACACCAAACACCAAACTCCCAGCAAGAAAGCGCCGCCTCAAGGCCGCCCCAGTGCAGTGGGCGCCGCCGCGGCCGCCAACTAGCAGCGGCAACTCCCAATTGGAACTCCCAATTCCCAATTCCCAATTCCCGATCGCGATCTCAATCCCAGTCCGAATCAGACTCAGAATCAGTACCAGACTCTGACTGTGAATCCCAATCTCAATTTCAGTTCCATTGCGCTTTTTGCGACGCCTGCGAGCTCGAGATAAGAAACAAATGATCGGCCTGCCAAGCCGCCGCCGCTGCCCCGCGCCCGCACTTCAACTCGAGCTCGAACTCAAGCTCGTCCGTCGCCCAGCGGCCAGATCGCACCCGATTGGCTCCGCTTATAGAGGCTCGCCAAGGATCCAATCAGAGTGATAGTCTGGCGAGCTTTGCGGCGCCCACTCCGCGACAGTGGCCAGCCGAGATGCCGCAAAGAGGCAACACTTCACAGAGAGAGAGCTGCACTTTGCGCGCGGCCCACAAAAGCGCAATGCAAAAAGCGCACAGGAGGGCGAAAAAAGGGCTGCAGACGCGCGAGCTAAGGTGCGATCGTTTAATTGGCGCCGTCGAATTGCAGGCTCCAAGTGGAGGCAGACTTTGGGCACTGTGGGCGCGCAAATCAAAGCTTAGAGGCGGCGCTCCAGAGCTCCAGTTCCTCGCGCTAATCAATTGCCCGAGACAGTCTCCGCCGGGCTGGGCGTTGTGGCCGAAGCAGAGGCGCACAAGTGCCGCCTAAGTGGCCAACTGGGCGCTTATCTCTCGAGTGCTTGTGGGGCGCTGGCGGCCACGCCCCTCGTTTCCTGGCCGCGAATTATCTGGGCGCCTTCGTGCAGGCAGTTGCAGTCTGCAGACTGCAGCGAGTGGACTTGCGGGCGGATTGCGCGGCTCGCTGGCAGGCTGGGGGAGCTTGCAGCTGGCGAACGCTTGCGGCTGGAAGGCACTTGCCACTGTGTGCGAGCCCAGCGGGCGCAGTGCTGCAGAATAAGCCTCAGCAATTGGCCTGTGCTGCAGCAGAGCTTCACTTGTCCTGAGCTGCGGTAGACCTGAGCTGCAGAGGCGCGCGCGCACAGCCTGCCCTAAGCTGCGGGCGAACACAGTGGCCGGCCGGGCAGAGTTCGCTGGCGCGCACGCAACAGCAATGCATTTCGCCAACACACTGTGCTCGGCAGTGCGTCTGAGCTTTGCAGAGGCACAAAGTGGCGTCAAAAAGACACCTCAGTCTGCCGACTTCTGTCTCCTTGGCGCCCTCTGCTCTGCGCGTTGCGGCAGCTAAGGAAAGGCCGCAGACTAGGACCGCTCGAGGAAAAGCGGCGACCCACAACTTGCGGGCCACAGGCCACTCTGCTTGGCTTCTCCTGGACCGCCAATCAGCGCCCAAGACTAGCTGGAGACCATTCCAATTGAGAGACTGGCACTCAGTGCTCCGGGCGCACTGTCAAGGGCGCCGCAAACTAAGACGCGCTCCACTGGCCCACTCGTTCCGCAAACAAGCTCTCCGATTTCAAGCAATCGGCCCCAAGTGGCGCCCGCACGAAGCCAGTCTGGGGAGGCCCTGTTGCGGCCTTGCTGCGGAGAACACGAGTCGCCTGAAGTGCGCCGCCCCCGCGCCCACCGAGGGCCTATAAGTGAGAGTGGGGCGGATTCAGTTTATCAGTTGCTAAGCGCCCGATCGATGGCCATCCAGCATGTCGAGTAATGGGCCAGAGAGCTCCCCTCGAGTCACGGGCGAGGTCCCTGTGGTGCCGCGGCGACTCGGCGGGCGAGGAAAACAACAAGCGAACGCTCAATTAATGGCCCAGCTCCCACTTGTGTGCCCAGCTTGCCGGCGGGACACCTGCGGCGCGGCGATTGCTCATGCTTGGCCTGGCGCAGTGTGTGGGCCAGCGGCGCTCACTGTATGGCGCGCGGGCCGCAAATCAGCGCCGAGCAGATCAGGCCGAGCTAGACGCTGCCTGTCGTCAGTCTGTGGACAGCCTGCCGTGGTCGCGCAGGGGAAGTTCACTGCTTTTCCCATTGAGTTTTCTCCCTCGGGACTTTTCCCGACTGTATGCCTCCGGCCCCGCCCACTCGCACCTTTGCGCAGTGCTCCCGAAGTCGCGGGTCCGCGCCACGCCCACCCTATGCGCGTCCCGCGCCGTGCTCAGCAAAGAAGCCCGCTCTCGGCCCACGGGCGGCTCCCATTGCCTAGCAATGGACATAAAGGACAGACTAGTGCCGGCCAGTGTCGCTGGAAGACCGTCGGACTGTCCGAAGGGCCTCCGGTCGCCTCCAAGGCTCCCATCTTGCGGTGGACGAGCAACGGTGCCACGCCCCCTCTGGCAGAAATCAAAAAGGGGCCCTCGCGGTTCACCATTGGAGGGCGACCGCGACTTGCTGGAGTGGCCTTGGCGGCGGCCGGACACTGACGGGCGCTGAGCTGGGCCGAACTGAGCTGAGTCGAACTGACGAGCCCAAGCTTGCCAGCGCGATAATGCGGCCCGCACCTGCAGAGGCGCCGCCCGAGCGGGCGGCTCGTGCGTGGCTTTGGATGAAAATTCCCGCCACGTCGCTCGCCGGCCGGCCGCTTTACACTCAGGTGAGCACGCCGCTGGGCCCACTTCCGCCGCCCGTCCAGTGTCTGTGTGCGGGTGCGACGCTTGAGCCTCCGCGCTCTCGAATGGAAGATCGAATTTTCGCCCAAAACTAAGCCCATTTGTTCGAGTTCTGCGGCGTCCAAATGTTGTCGCGCGGCCAGTCCTTAGCCTCGAGGGGCCTCGCTTCGTGGCCTCTCGTTGCGAGCGGCGGAATTCGCCGCTCGGCTTCTGCTGGCCAGCTCGGCGCGCCTCCACTTCCGCCGGCCCCCAAGAGGGCGAGCTGCGAGCGGCAAACAGAGCCTCGCCAGCTCGAGGGAAGTAATAATAGTGCTCCGCGCGAGACTCGCTCGCCCAAAGGCCAGCCAAATTGCCGCCAGCCCGGAAGTGCTTTGTCGCCCGCTGGCTTGTTTGTTGGCCGCGCACAGTCCAGAGGAGCGAGAGAGAGCACCCAGAGAGAGCCTCTGGCGGTGTGTGATTGTTTTGCCAATCGCGAGTGGTCGCGCGGGGCCCTGAGCTTAGGGCACGCGCCTTGCGTCCACTCGAATCTGAGCTGGGCCAGTGTTTATCTCGTTGACGTGCGCCGGTGGCCAGCGGCGCCCGAGGGTGCCCTCAGGCCAGCGCGCACTGACTGCGCTCTCCAGAGGTGGACGCGAGTGCACAAGAGTGCAGAAGAGTGCACAAGAGTGGACACTACCAGTGCGCGAGAGTGGGGCCGCCGATTGGCTCGTCAAGCAAATGAGCGGACGACTGTCGCCGGCCGAGCAGAGAGGCGAAAGCAGAAGGGGAAAAGCAGTGGTGCTTTCCCCCCGCGGCCGCGCCAGTTCGTCTGTTTATGCGGGCGCACACACTTGCAAGCGCACACACTTGCAAGCGCACAGAATTGCGAGCGCACACAGCGCGGTGCTGCCTCCCCCGGGCGAACAAAGTGCGCTGGCCGCTGCCGCGACTGCTTTCCCCCTCGCGCACCTGCACTCTCGCACTACTCTTAACGCTGCTTTCCCCCCTTGGCGGGCACACCTTTCGCCTGCTTCGCTCCGGCCGGCCAGGAATCTCATTTGGCCGGCCTGCGAAGGCGCCCAACTGCGCCCTTTGCTTCGTCACAAACTGGACGAGTGGACCGCCGACGAGCCCTAATTGCGGGCGCCTCTGGACGCCCGAGTCGAGCCGGAGGGTATGCGCGCCGCCAGCCGAAAGGGAAAGGGCCCCCTCGGCTGGCTGCACTGAGCACTGGGCGCTGAGCACTGGGCGCTGAGCGCTGGACGCTGGGCGCCCATTCCGCTGGCCAAACTAATCTGGCACGCTCGGCGCGCTCGACAAGGGCTCCTGTGCGATGGGTGAACGCGCGCCGGCCAGTTTCGAGGAGCGCCCGCCGGACATCGAGTGGCCCCGGGAGGCAGTGGCGCGTGGAAATGAACAACGGGCGAGCGGGCAAGGCGGCCGCTCGCCACTCGCCACTCGGCCATTGGCAGTGAGCGCTAGTAAGTGCGCTGGCTCGGCTTGCGCGCTCGCTTGCCACTGGGCGCCAGGGGGCTGCCTCCGCGAAGCTCGCGGCCAGTGTCAGTGTGCGGCGATTGTTGCTGGCGGCGCGCCGGCGCATACATACAAATGAGCTGCCGGTCAACAATTGGGCGCCGCCCACACGAGATGCACAGCTGCACCGTGCACACAATGGGCCCCAAACAGTTGTCCAGCGGGCGCCATTTTTGAGCCGCCAGACCCACGACGGTCTAGCGGCGGTGAAATGGGCCGCTCGAGGCCGCCGTCTAGCCGTTTTGGTGGCCGTTTTGTTGGCGGCTGGCTCGGTGCGCGCGTCCATTGCGCTGGGCGGCAAATGGCGGCGTTTGCGGAATATTTGCTAAACGATGGGCGCCCACAAATGCCCACAAAGGATGCCAGTGAGTGATGTTGCGCCGGCGACACACAGAGACACGCAGAGCTCAGAGCAAAGAGCTCGGCCGAGGCTAAAGGCAAGCGCCAGCCTTCACACAAACGAATTGCTTTCGGCCGCCATTTAGTTGCGCACTCGTGCGAGCGGGCGCAAACTAAATTACTGCTACGCTCTGCTGCTGGCTGCTACTAGAATCTACCAGCTTCCACTAGCCTCTTCTACTAGCCTTTACTAGCTCAGCCAGCCAGCCAGCCAACCAGTTTGCCTGCTAAAGCAAACTGGTGGCCCGACGACTTGCGCTTCGGATTTCAAGCGCCACAAAAGAAGGAAAACAAATGTGCCCGCAATGGCAAGTGTGCAAAGGGGGCGGGCACTAAATGGAAGGCCCGCAGAAACCTTACCAAATATAACTATCGCCTTGTTTTCCCCTCCCTCTGGGCCGGACCTTGGGACTGCCTTCCCCTCTTTGGCATGGCCCAAGCACAGCCTCTCTAGCAATGCCGCCCCCTCGGCAGCCAGTGGCAAAGGCGGCCAATAGTTCGCCGGCGAACTTGCACAAACACTCTCCTGCGGGCGCACACTAAGCCCCGGCGAACAAGCCAGCGCGCACTCACTGCTGGCTGCTGCTCGTGATGTTCGCTCCGCCCTTCAAACGGGGGCCCCACAGATAAAGCGCTCCTGCTCGGCCACAATTGCGCGCACCAGTTATAGTCCGCCTGGCCCAGGGCACAGATGCGGCACGGAAGCGAATCACAAAGAGAGCACTCGCTGCACAGACACAACAACAACAACAAAGACAACCACAAGCGTCGCGTCTTCCCTCTCGCCCCCCTGCTTTCCCCCCTAGTGCACCGCTATTTGGCGGCTCTCTCTCTCTCTATCTCGCAGAGTCTTCCTCTGGAGACTTCCTCTGCTGAGCAACCACCGGCGCCCCCCCCCCCCCCCCCCCCCCCCCCACCCTTCTTCCCCACTCCGTCC